>Ga0070738_10007961_pt1 | contig 10386 bp, 11 predicted proteins | sample Coa_R2_2_FD_66446 | JGI IMG/M metagenome (GOLD analysis project Ga0070738, IMG submission 66446) | Surface soil microbial communities from Centralia Pennsylvania, which are recovering from an underground coalmine fire - Coalmine... | ecosystem: Environmental > Terrestrial > Soil > Unclassified ... | reverse complement strand
ACAGGTCGAGCACCATCGAGGGCAGCGGCATGATCAGGACCACCAGGATGGTCATGATGCCGAGCGCCAGCGCGATGTCGCCGCGTCTCAGGATATTGCCGATTTCGGCCAGTGAGAACCCGCTTGGCGCCTGCGCGCCCTGGCCTGCCGTGACATCGACCATGCTTGCCGCTTTCCCTCGCGAATGCCGTTCGCGCGCCCCAAGGCCCTGCGCGGCGGCCACCGGGCCACCGTTTCGAAAGTGAGGCACAGCACTGGCGTCCACGGAGATCCCCCCGTCTTACGCGGCCGACGACACTCGACTTCACCCGGCAATTTTTGCCCGGTGTATGGTTAGGAAAGGGTTAACGATGGGGGATTGCAGCGCCTGGGGGCACGTCATTCCGGGGCGATGCGGCGCATCGCCCCGGAATGACTAGAGGTCGGGAGGGATCACTTCGCCTTCTGCAGCCTGGTCACGGTGTAGCCGCCATCGCTGCTCTCGGCCTCGAACTGCACCTTGTCGCCGACCTTGACCTGCTTGAGCAGCGCGGGATCCTTGACGCGGTAGACCATGGTCATTCCCATATCCATGCCGAGGCTCGGCGCGGGACCGTGCTTGAGCGTGATCTTGCCTGCGCCGGTGTCGATCTTCCTGACCTCGCCGGTGATCGTTGCGGTTTGCGCAGCGGCGGCAGTCGCAGTCAATGCGAAAGCGAGTGTTGCGGCTCTGATGCCGCGGATGATGTTGCTCATTGCTTGCTCCGTTGCTGTGAATTCGAGCTTGGTTGCCGCACCGGCTCGGCGGCCGGTGTTTCGACTTCGTAGGCGATGGTGCCGGCGGGGTGCTGATAGGGGCCGGGGTCGCGAAAATCGTCGGGCGCGAGGTCCTTGCGCACCTTCATCACGGTGAACATGCCGCCCATCTCGATCGCTCCGAACGGGCCGTGACCCGTCATCATCGGCAGCGTGTTGTCGGGCGCGGGCATCTCCATCTCGCCCATGGCCATGCCGGTTGCGCCCATCACCATCGCATCGGGCGCGAGCTTGTTCACGGCGTGTGCGAGATCGGCGTGCGACACGCCGATGAAGTTGCGCATGTCGTGGCCCATCGCATTCATGGTGTGGTGCGCCTTGTGACAGTGCAGCGCCCAGTCGCCGGGATTGTCGGCGACGAAGTCGATGGCCCTGATGGCGCCGACAGGGACATCGACCGTCACCTCCGGCCATTGCGCGCTCTCCGGCACCCAGCCGCCATCGGTGCAGCTCACCGCAAAGCTGTGGCCGTGCAGGTGGATCGGATGGTTGGTCATGGTGAGGTTGGCGATGCGGATGCGCACGCGGTCGTTCAATCGCACGGCCAGGGGATCGATGCCGGGATAGACGCGGGAATTGAAGGTCCACATGTTGAAGTCGGTCATCTCATTGACCCGCGGCAAATATGTGCCGGGATCGATGCGGTAGCTGTTCATCATGAAGACGAAATCGCGGTCGACCGCGCGGAACGACGGCTCGCGCGGATGCACGATGAACATGCCCATCATGCCCATGGCCATCTGCACCATCTCGTCGGAATGCGGGTGGTACATGAAGGTGCCGCTCTTCTTCAGCTCGAACTCGTAGACGAAGGTCTTCCCCGGCTTGATATGCGGCTGCGTCAGCCCGCCGACGCCGTCCATGCCGCTCGGCACGGTCATGCCGTGCCAGTGCACGGTGGTATGCTCGGGCAATCTGTTGGTGACGAAGATGCGGACCTTGTCGCCCTCGACGGCCTCGATGGTCGGTCCCGGCGACTGGCCGTTATAGCCCCAGAGATTCGCCGTCATGCCGGGTGCGAATTCGCGCACCACAGGCTCGGCAACGAGATGAAATTCCTTCCAGTCGCCGTTCATCCGCCATGGCAGGGTCCAGCCATTCAGCGTGACCACGGGGTGGTAGTCGGGGCCGCTCGAAGGATGCAGCGGCGGCTGCATCGCCGCCTTGTCCATGCTCGGCGTTTCCGGAATTGCGGCCGCCTGGACGCGTCCGCTGACGGCGCCCGCGCTGACCAGCGCGGCGCGTCCCAGAAATCCTCGGCGTGAAAACATCGCGCTGTCTCCTCTCAAAGGCTGCCGTCGGCGAGCGAATTGACCGCCGCGGCGGCACTTTCGCTGCCATCCCCGGTGCCGCCGCCATTGACGACGGCCTGCAGCTCGGATTGCGCCAGCCAGAACGCCTGGTTCGCCTCGATCGCGGCGCGCTGCGAGCCGATGCGCTGCCGCGCCTCGACCAGCAATGCGAACACATCGACCTGCATGCTGGAGAATTGCAGCTGCATCTCCTCGATGATGATCTTGCGCAAGGGCAGGATCTCGCGCTGGTAGTGGCTGGCGATGTCGTAGGCCGAGCGGTAGCTGCGATAGGCCTCGCGGGCCTCCGAGCGGATGTTGATGGCCTGCTCGGTGAGCCGATTGAACGCGCGGTTATAGGTCTCCGCGGCCTGGCGGACGCGAATCTCGCCACCGTCGAAGATCGGGATCTGGAAGGCGACGTCGAAACCGCGCTCACGAAACGGCGCCGTGTCGGGATCATGGGTGCGGCGGTCGATGCCGGCGACGTCGAGCAGCGTGACGAAGCGCGTGGCATCCGTGAGCTGCAGCGATTTTGCCAATGCCGCAAGCTCGATCCGCGCCATCTGCAGGTCGAGGCGGTGACCGACCGCATCCGCTTCGATGAAGGGCTGCGTCTGCGGACGGCGCGGCAGCGGCGGCAGGTGATCGGGGATGCGAAAGGCGAGATCGCCGTCCCACAGACCGAGCAGGCGCGCAAGTCTTTCGCGGGCGTTCGCAGCAGCGTCCCGCGCGCTCGCAAGCTCGGCCGTGGTCTCCGCGTAGAACACCTGCTCGCGCGCCTGGTCGAGCTTGTTGAGTGATCCGGTCTCGCCGAGCTTGCTGGCCAGCTGCGCGGTGGCTTCCGCGGTCGACTTGGCCTCGGTGAGCAGGCCGACCATCTCGTTGGCCGCGACCGCGCGAACATAGGCGCGCCGCACCTCGGCTGCGAGCCGCAGCGTCTGCAGCGCCGCCTTCAGTTGCGCCGCCCGGAACCGATCGCGCGCAATGTCTGAGCGGAACGGCAGTGTCGCGAGCGCGAGAATGTCGCCGACGATCTGCCGTTCGACCTCGCTCGCGCCATCACCGGAGATGCGCGAGACCGAGAACACCGGGTTCGGCGGCAGGCTCGCCTCGACCAGGTCCGTTTCAGCCAGCGCGAGCTCGTCATAGGCCGCCTGCAGGCCCTTGTTGTTGAGCAGCGCGACCTGCACCGCCGCCTCCGTGGACAGCGGTCGTGTCAGCAGGTGCTTGACCCTGCCGCCCGCCGCTTCCGCATCGTCGGACGAACGGATAAAGGCCGTGTCCTTGCGGATCGCCTGGTCGGTGATGGCGGAGACCACGCCCAGGCCGCTGTCCGGCGAGAACGACGCGCAGCCGGAAAGGCCGAGCCCGGCCGTTAGCAGCAGCGTGCGAGCGCAATGGCTTGCGAGGGAGCTTCTCATCGGCGCGCTCCTATCGGTCGGATCTGGGCTGCGGCGCGTCGCTGTCATTGCGCCCGCCCCAGGGCGCCGGCATTGCCGGCCGCAGGCTGGCGTAGGGCGCAACAGTCGATCGGTAGGCGACGGGGCCGACCCTCGCAGCGGGATCGGCCGGGTCACGGCCTGCGAGCGGCCGCGTGACGGGACCGCAGGCCGACAAGCATGTGATGGCCGTCAGCGCGGCCACAATCCGGCCGCGGACAGAGCGGCAGCCGCGCGCACGAGCCGTCGCGCGCTCCGCCACAAATAGCGCAAACATGGAGAAATCCCCGATCTGTCGATTGAGCACAGGCGCATGCGCGCGCAAAACGCGCGGGCCAGCGCGAACTTGCTTCTCGTCAGCTCGGGAGAATCGGAGGGCGATAGAGCAGGGGCGGCGCCTTGCCGGGCAGGCTGAGGTCAGCCTCAGCCGCGCAGGTCGAGACCGGACGCGAGGGCTCGACCACGGCAGGCAGGGAGCCCGGCAGCGCGCTCACGCACATCATGGCGCAGCAGGGCCCCGTCGAGGCCTTGCCATCGTGATGATGGGTTGTGGATGGGGCGCTGCCTCCGGCGTGATGGTGCATATGCATCGCGCCGCCATCGTGCATGTGCATAGGCATGGCCGCGACGACATCGACATCGAGACAGGGCGCGGGGCCGGTCCCGAGTGCCAGAGCTGCCCCCGGCGCGAGCACGCAGGCGAGATAGCCGAGCGCGATCAGCCACCCGGTCCAGATCCGGAAAGATCTCGTCATGCGTCGAAACACGTCGCGCCGCTTCGCCATCCACCTCGTCAGGGCCATCTCTAGCGTGAAAGCAGCCCTCGGCCAAGCCTCACTGCACGCGCATGCCTATTATCGCGTCATGGTGCTTGACCGATACGCGGCCAGCGAGGAAGTTGCTGCTCCCGATGCATGCGCCTGCGAACAAGAATCAGGAAACGCCCATTTTCGCGACTGACTCCCGTCAGGCGTGGCTGCGGCTTGTGCTGGCGCTTCTGATCGGTTCCATCGGCTCGGTCGGCATGTGGTCCGTCGTCGTGGCATTGCCGCTGGTGCAGAGCGAATTTTCGGCGACCCGCGGTGAGGCGTCGCTGGCCTTCACCATGATGATGCTCGGCTTTGGGGCAGGCGGCGTGGTCGTCGGGCGCATCACCGACCGTTTCGGCATTGTGCGGGCGATTGCGATCACCATCGTCCTGCTCGGCATTGCCTATTGTCTTGCAGCCGCCTCCGTCTCGCTCTGGCAATTCGTCGCGGCCTATCTCCTGATCGGGCTCGGCACCTCCGCGATGTTCGCGCCGCTGATGGCCGAGGTGTCGCACTGGTTCGAGCGCTATCGTGGTCTCGCGGTGACCATCGTCGCAAGCGGCAATTATATCGCGGGCACGGTGTGGCCGCCGCTCGTCAGCTGGGGCAGCGCGAGCATCGGCTGGCGCGCCACCCATGTCGCCATCGGACTGTTCTGTGCGGCCGCCATGGCGCTGCTGCTGCTCCTGCTGCGGGCGCAGATCGGCAGGCATGCTGTGCATGATCATGTGAACGCGCCGCCGCCGCGGCTCGATCTCAATCTCTCGACCAACACCCTGACTGTCCTGCTCTCCATCGCCAGCATCTGCTGCTGCGTCGCCATGTCGATGCCGCAGGTCCACATCGTCGCCTATTGCGGCGATCTCGGCTATGGCGTGGCGCGCGGCGCGGAGATGCTGTCGCTGATGATGGGCTTCGGCATCATCAGCCGGATCGGCTCAGGCTTCCTCGCCGACCGGATCGGCGGCATCCGTACCCTCCTGATCGGATCGGCCGCACAGGCTTTTGCGCTGCTGTTCTATCTGTTCTTCGACAGCCTGACCTCGCTCTATCTGATCTCCGCAATGTTCGGCCTTTTCCAGGGCGGCATCGTGCCGAGCTATGCCATCATCGTGCGCGAGGCGATGCCGGCGCGCGAGGCCGCCACCCGCGTCGGCATCGTGATCTTCGCCTCGGTGTTTGGCATGTCCTTCGGCGGCTGGGCGTCCGGCGCGATCTTCGATGCCACCGGCTCCTACGCCGCAGCCTTCGCCAACGGCCTCGCCTGGAACGCGCTCAACATCGCGATCGTGCTGGGCCTGTTGCTGCGCGGGCGATCGCGGCTGGCCGTGGCGTAGCCGGCGAACCCATCAATCTCCCGGGCGGACGGCTTGGCACAGTCCGCTATCTCCCATCGCGTACAAATCTTGTACTGCAGCGAAATGCAACGATGGACCAATATCGGACAGCGCCTGCCGCTGTTCCAGCCGTCACCCAATCAACGTGTGCAAGAGATCGCCAATGATTTGTCCGAGCGCCATGCCAAGGGCCATGATGGTCAGTGCAGCAAAGGTGCGGAGTTGGCCAGCGAGCCAGCTCATGCCAGGCCTTCGCGGCGAAAACAGCCGGAGGCCGACCGCGAAGCCGCCAACTGCGCCAATCAGCCCACCAACGACTTGAAGGATTGGAAAGGGACCTATCATCACGACCAACATCTTAGCTTCGCGCTTGTAACGTGAACCGCCCGCCATGGTCGGGTTTTCGTATGGCGCTGAAGTGGCCCATCTTACGGCGTTGGAGGTGCTGCGATCGGCGCTCAATCCCGGACCAGAACGATTCGCCGCCCACGTCGCGTTTTATCCCGGCGGAAATTTAGGCGCCGTTGCTGAACCCGGCGCCTATACCGGCTCCCCGGTCCTGATGCTGCTCGGCGACAAGGACGACAATCTGCCGGTGACAAAGATCGAGAGCTATCTGGCCTACGCGCGCGCCGCCGGGGCGCCGGCGCCGATCCAAACTGTGATCTACCCAGGCGCGTACCACGCATGGACAGTCCCTGATCTGACCACCGCCCGCTTCTACCCGGACCTCGTCAGCACGAAGAAATGTCCGCTCATCCTGCTCGGGCCGAAGAGGCCAGCCTTGCTCATCGACGGAGAGGCGAAGCCGTTCGACGCCACCGCCTTTAGTGCCTGCGTAGCCGCAGCGCCCGGCTACTCGATGGGATTTGACGCTACGATTCGGGCCCAATCCATCGCTGATACCGTTTCATTCCTGCAACGAAGCTTGCAACCGTAGAGCGGGATCAACGTTCTTGCTGCGCATTCGGCCGGCGCATCATCATTGCCGCTTCACACCAGCTCCGCTCAATGTCTCGGCTGTCGCCCGCGGATACGGTCGAAGCCCTGCTTTATGGCGGCGAAACGCTCGTCGATCAAAGGCTCGAACTCAGTGTCGGTGAAGATGTAGGGCCAGTCATTCTCGATGCCTTCTCGAACCAGTTCGCCGACATAGCGCGGATCGATACCGTTGGATACCCGCTCCTGAAGTTCCTTGATGAACTCAGCGATCGGTCCTTCCGTCGGCCTGGCTTCGATAGCGCCGGCGAACCGCTGAGGGAGGTTGCGGCGCGAGTTCATGATTTGGGTGCGGACAAAACCCGGACACAGAACGGATACCCCGATGCCTCGAGGTGCAAGGGTCGCCCGCAAGTCCTCGGATAGCGCCACGACGCCATATTTGGTCACGTTGTACGCAGGACCTGATCCTGGAATCAGTCCGGCGATGGATGCCGTGGAAACGATCTGTCCTCCCTCGCCATGGGCTTCAATGAGCGGCCCAAAAATCTCGATCCCCCAGATCACCGACATGAGATTGACGCCGAGAACCCAATTCCAACTCGCATCGGTCCATTGGCCGTAGCCGGCGCCCCCGCCGACACCGGCATTGTTGACCAGAATATGGACCCTGCCATACCGCGCGATGGTGGCGTCCGCTGCAACCTTGAGCTCCGCCTTGAGCGAGACGTCGGCCCTTGCACCGTCAACATCGGCGTTCGTGAGCTTCAAGGCCGCTACCGCCTTGGCCAGCGCCTCTTCCTCAACATCGCATAACATGACTTTCACCCCGGCCTGCGACAGCACAGTGGCGATGCCCAATCCGATACCCGATGCAGCGCCCGTGACGAACGCGGTCTTTCCAGACAGGTCTTTCATGCACCCTCCTGCGCTCTAGTATGGCTGGAGCCGCAATTGTTTCACTCGCACGGTTGCTTGGCAATAGTCGCTCTCGCGTGAGTTGAGCCGCTGGGGGGACAGAGTCTCCGTGACCACGGCTGAACATGGAAGCAGTGACTCGAGAGGCAGTGCGGTTCTGGGAGTGGCCTCAAGTGAACTCTTCCGGGTGATTCGACAATCGCCGCTAACCGGCTACACCGCGTCCCCGGCCTTGAGCAGCGTGCAGCCGGTGATCTTCAGGCTGCCGTCCGGTTCGCGCTCCAGCGTGTAGAGCGCTTCCCACATCTCGCCATTGGCATCGACGATGTGCACGCGTTGCGCGATCCGGTCGCCGTCGACCTCGCTCTCGCCGAACTCGAAACTCTTGTGGCGATAGACCGGCGTGTAGGCGTTGCGCACCATGCCCATGAAGATATCGGCGGCCTGGAAGCGCTGCCTGATCGCGGGCGCGGCATAGGAATAAGCGGTGGCCGCATCGTCGCGGCCGAAGGCCTGCTCCTGCGCGCTGATGACGCTTTGTGCGGCGGCCACGTCGTCGGCGCGGGCAGGCGCAGCGAAGATGAGCAGCAGGGAGAGAAGCAAGGCCATGCGCATGGGACGCTCCGATGGTCGCTTGTGCTTTCGGCCCGCCGCATCAGCAAGGGATCGCTTGCGGCGCCGATCACGCCTGTGACGCGATAGCTCGCAACTAGCGCTTTTTCTTGGCGCGCCCGGCCGGCTTCTTCGCGGCCGTGCTCCGCCGCCGCTGCACTTTGCCGGCCGTCTCCGGCCGCACGCGCAGGCCGTCGACGAACACATCCATCAACCGCACCACGGTGGATTGCCAGCCCGGCTGGTCGTGCAGATAGCACATGCCGACCAGGGTCCGTAACAGGTCCTCCGGGCTGACATCGGCGCGGATCTCGCCGGCCTTCACGGCGCGCTCGAGCAGCACGCCGATTGCCTGCGTCAGGCGCTCGAAGGACAGGCTCTGCAAATGCGGCAGGCCGTGTGCGGCGACCGCAAGCGCCGTGGCCATGCCCTTCTTGGTGGCGACGAACTCGATGTTGGAGGCGATCCAGCGCCGCAGCGCTTCGACCGGTGTGGCGTCGTCCTTCAGGGTATCGGCGAGTTCGCCAAGCTGCTCCACCTCGCGGCGGTAGACGGCCTCATACAGCGCCTCGCGGGTGGGAAAATGCCGATACAGCGTGCCGATGCCGACGCCGGCCTGCCTTGCCACCGCCTCCAGGCTCGCTTCCGCGCCGCCGGCGCTGAACACGGCTTTGGCCGCCTCCAGCACGCGCTCGCGGTTGCGCACCGCATCCGCGCGCGGCTTTCGGGAGGTGACTTCGCTCTCGACGCTCATCTCAACTCTTCGTGTCCTGCTCCGGATTGAAATGCTTCAGACATCTTGGTCCGCTTCTATGGTCCTGTTCGAGCGCGAATTTTCCCAAAACAGGTCGGCATCGAGCCCGCTCGCGCCCGAACCTTCCCCTTGTAAAACGGAGGATGCCTCCGTATATGCGCCAGCGCAAACTGGCGGCAACTGCCGGCTTCCACCGCGAGTGGGGCTGCGGCGCTGCTGCGCGACCATAGCACTGATCGGAGCCTTGCATGAACCACTCCATCAGCCTCACCGTGAACGGGGTGCGGCGCGATATCGCGCTGTCCGACCCGCGCGTGACGCTTCTCGATCTCTTGCGCGAACAGTTGGACCTGACCGGGACCAAGAAAGGGTGCGACCGCGGCCAATGCGGCGCCTGCACCATCCTGGTCGACGGACGGCGCATCAATTCCTGTCTCGCGCTCGCCATCAGCCATGACGGCTCTGAGATCACCACCATCGAAGGCGTGGCGCGCGGCGACGAACTGCATCCGCTGCAGGCCGCCTTCATCGCCCATGACGGCTTTCAATGCGGCTTCTGCACGCCGGGCCAGATCATGAGCGCGCTGGGGCTCATCAATGAAGGGCAGGCGGGCTGCGACGCCGAGCGCATCCGCGAAGGCATGAGCGGCAATCTCTGCCGTTGCGGCGCCTATGCGGGGATCACCGAGGCCGTGCTCGAGGTGCAGCAGAAGCTCGAGGCCGACAAGGAAAGGCGGGTGGCATGAAAAGCTTTGATTATGTGAAACCGGCGAGCATCACTGAAGCGATCGCGGCCGCGCGGGCGCCGGGCGCCGCCTATCTTGCCGCCGGCACCAATCTGCTGGATTTGATGAAGGGCGGCGTGAGCCGGCCGGATCGGCTGGTCGATGTGACGCATCTCCCCGGGCTCGACACGATCGAACAGCTTGCTGACGGCTCCTTGCGCATCGGCGCGCTGGTGCGCAATGCCGATCTCGCGCATGACGCCGCCTTCGCGCGAGCCTGTCCCGCGGTGGCGGAAGCCTTGCTCTCCGGCGCCTCCGCACAGCTCCGCAATGCCGCGACCGTCGGCGGCAATCTGCTGCAGCGGACGCGGTGTGCGTATTTCTATGATGTGGCGAGCCGCTGCAACAAGCGCGCGGCCGGCTCCGGCTGCGACGCACGCGAGGGCGACAACGACATGCATGCGGTGCTCGGCTGGAGCGATGGCTGCATCGCCACCCATCCATCCGACTTCTGCGTGCCGCTGGTGGCGCTGGATGCCATTGTCGAGATCGAAGGCAACGGCGGCCGGCGCGAGCTGCGGCTGGAGGATCTGCATCGGCTTCCCGGCACCACGCCGGAGCGGGAGACAGTGCTCGAGCCTGAAGATCTCATCGTCGCGTTGAAGCTACCCGCCGAGGCGCGCAACTTCGCCGCTCATGCGCGTTATGTGAAAGTGCGCGAACGCACCTCTTATGCGTTTGCCGTCGTCTCCGCCGCCGCGCA
>Ga0070738_10007960_pt1 | contig 10387 bp, 9 predicted proteins | sample Coa_R2_2_FD_66446 | JGI IMG/M metagenome (GOLD analysis project Ga0070738, IMG submission 66446) | Surface soil microbial communities from Centralia Pennsylvania, which are recovering from an underground coalmine fire - Coalmine... | ecosystem: Environmental > Terrestrial > Soil > Unclassified ... | reverse complement strand
CGGTCTCGGTCAGCCGGACCTCGGCGTGTTTACGGCTGACAGAGCTGTCGTCCAGGACGATTTCCAGGGCGGCCAGCCGGCCTGCCCGGAGCAGGTGGTCGGAGTGCCACACCTTGCCCTTGGTCGGCCCGCTGATCCCGCGCAAGCGGATCCCGCGCTTCACGGTGGCTCCTCTGCCCGGACCGTCGTCGCCCGGAATGAACGATAGCATTCGCGAAATCATAACACACGGAATAGTATCCCGTGGATCTCCTGACGGAGCCAGGGAAAGAAATTGCCCGGGGCAAATTCCCGCCGACTCTGAAACCGGTTGTAGCGCACAGTCTCCGGACTCAAACGACGTACCCGGAACGGTGCGGCCCGGAGCCGTTCACACTTCGTGGTTAACCGGTTACGTCTGACGGGGTGAGAGGCGAGTAACCGAGTGGACGGGCTTTTGCCCGGGGTGAAACAGCTTGCGGGTGAGTCCGCTCTCTCGCAGAACTCGTTAGAAAAGTAGAGAAAATCTCTTCCATCTGCTGAGGCGGCGGAGAATAGGGTTACTTCTTCATCGGGTTCGCTTCAAAAAACGTCCAAATCAACTCATTGACCCCAATTTCGGTCGCCCACATGTGACCGCCGCCGGCGACCTCGACGTACTTCACCGGGTGACCTTCCCGCTTGTACTTGTCCCGACTTTCGCGGGCCCAGTCGACGGGGAGCAGGCGGTCCTTGTCCCCGTGGATGATGAGCACCGGGAATTTTCGTTCGGCCCCGATCCCGGCGAGCGTCTGGAGCCCGAGCGGCCCGGAGTGGGACGCCACCGCGGCGACCGTCTTCGACCGCTCCTTCCTGACCAGGTGGGCGAAGTACCCGCCGTTCGACATGCCCAGGACGTAGACCCGGTCCGGGTCGACCTTGTACCGCTCCCGCAGGCGGGCGAGCAGGGCGTCGAAGAACGCGAGGTCGGCCGCCACCTTCTCCGGGGTCAGCCCCCAGGCCCGGCCGACCGCCGCCGGGTAAACGAGCAGGAACTTCTTGTCCGCGGCCAGGTCGTCCAGCTTCGTGTACCGGGGCATCACGTCTTTGCTGTCGATCCCCATCCCGTGGAAGGCGAAGACGAGCGGGGCCGGCTTGTCGAGGGCCACGGTCTTCGGGACCACGAGCCGGTAGTCGCGGGTCTGCTTGCCGACGGCGATCGTCTCCGCCGGGAAAGTTCCCGCCCGGGGCGGTTCGGCCGCCCGGGCGCAAACCGACCCGGCCGAGACACAGGCGAGGGCGGCCCAGAACAAGCGACCGAGGGTGTACCGCATGGCGACCTCCTACCCGGATAACCCGCCAGGCCCCGATTTGTTTCGCACGATCACCTCCGCCGGCCCCGCGGTGTCCGTTCCCGGGGGGTGATCGTATCCTCACCTACGACCGACCCGGACCACGGAAACGGACGCAATTGCCATGTCGGAAACGGCGACCGCCGACCTGAAGACGCTGGAAGACCAGGCGCTCGCGGAACTCCGGGCGTGCACCGACGAGGCGGCCCTGCGGGCCTGGCACACCCGATATTTCGGCGACAAGGGACTGATGAAGGCCGCCCTGGCCCAGCTCGGCAAGATCCCGAAGGACCAGCGGGCCGGGTACGGCCAGCAGGTGAACCGGGTCAAGGTCGAACTGGAAACGGCTTACGAGGCGGCCCTCGCCGAGAAGAAGGAGCAGGCCCTCCGGGCGAGCCTGTCGGCGAGCCCGCTGGACGTGACGCTGCCCGGCCGGGCCCGGCCCCGTGGCCGGCTGCACCCGGCCACGCAGGTCCTCCGGGAGATCTACGGGATCTTCGCCGAGCTGGGGTTCCAGGTGTACCGGACGCGGGAGGTGGAGTCGGACGAGTACAACTTCGAGCTGCTGAACATGCCCCCGCACCACCCGGCCCGGGACATGTGGGACACGTTCTTCACGACCACCCCGGGGGCGGTGCTGCGGACGCACACCTCGCCGGGGCAGATCCGGGTGATGCGGGAGATGTGCCCGAACCCGGTCCGGGTGATCCTGCCGGGGATGTGCTACCGGTACGAGGCGGTGACGCCCCGGAGCGAGATCCAGTTCTACCAGGTCGAGGGGCTGTGCGTCGGGGACGGGGTGACGATGGCGGACCTGAAGGGGACGATCCACGCGTTCGCCCGGCGGATGTTCGGCCCGGACCGGAAGATCCGGTTCCGGTCGAGCTACTTCCCGTTCACCGAGCCGTCGATCGAGGTGGACATCGACTGGCCGAAGGAGGACCCGAACCGGGACCGACTGACCAAAGGGACGGGCTGGCTGGAGATCCTGGGGGCGGGGATGGTACACCCGACGGTGCTGCGGAACGGCGGGTACGACCCGGAGAGGGTGACCGGGTTCGCGTTCGGCATGGGCCCGCAGCGGATGCTGATGCTCAAGCACGCGATCGACGACATCCGGCTGTTCTGGCAGAACGACCTGCGGTTCCTGCGGCAGTTCTGAGCGGGGCAATCCTGCCTGGGGTAGGAAAGAACGTGTTCGGCCGTTCTTATCAAGGCCTCTTGATCTGAAATGCCTGCTGCGGGACATCACTACTGATCACGAGCCGTGGGACTCGACCGAGCCCAGACCGACCCGCGATTCATCTCCCTCATCCATCCGACCGGTTTCGACCGGTCGGATGGATGAGGGAGCTACGGGATCGCCCCGCGCTCATTCCGCCCGCCGGCAATGTCGGCCTCGGTCAGGTGGTAGATGTACACCGAATACCCGGCCCGGCCGACCGGCCGGAACCGGCGGAAGTACGCGAGTGAGTGCGCGGCGTATCCCACGGATGACACGCCCCGCAAGTAAGCGACACTCACCGCATAGTACCCGGGTCGGGGGCCGCACTGGCCGGGGGGAGCAAACCCCGGGCCGGGCGGGACCGGGCGGGCCGGGATGCCGAACACGCGGGGCGGAACACTGCTGTAGCAGGCGAACCCGATTTCCCGCACCTCCGGGTGGTCGTCGAGCCAGCGCCGCAGCGCGTACATGTCCTGCCCGTAGTCAATGTTGCTGTGGAGCAGATGGGAATCCCCTTGCCCGGGACCGCCGGCCGCCTCGTTGAAATACGCCAAGCTGTGCGGGCAAACGGCTAAACTCCCGATGGCCAGCCAGCCGCAGGCGGCGGCCCGGGCGACCCGCCACGCCGCCGAGGTGCCGAGGCCCCACCGGCCGGCCGCGACGTACAACGGCGGGAGCGCCGGCAGGGCGTACCGGCTGTGGTGGGTGAACCCCGTCTGCGAGCTGACGGCGACGAGGACTGCGGCCGCGGTCACCCAAAGAAGCCACTCCTCCCCGCGGCGGTCCCCCGGCCGACGGAGGGCGAACAGCACGCCGGCCCCGACCAATAAGAACTGGACGGCGTGCGGGAGCTTGACCGCCAGGGCGTATAGGTAAAAGTACCACCACCCCCGTTCCCGCCACTCCCCGCGCAGGTACGAGGCCCCGCTCAGCGGCATCCGCTCGAAGTCGCGCCACTGGAGGTCGATCCCCCTCAGGTATTCGGCCGGGACCGGGACCGGGAGCCCACCCGCCCACGTCCCCCGGAACCGGTTTCCCGCGCCGTCGGCCGCCTCACCCGGGATCGGGACGGGCGGCGTCCCGGCGAACGCCCCGCTCGCGAACGCGAGACTGTCGAGGCGGGCCCCGACCCCGTGGAACTCGTACCCGGCCCCGACCACCCCGAGACAAACCGCGGCCGCGACCGCGGCCCGCCCCCCCGCCCCGACCCACCCGCCGCCCCACGGCCCGCCCGCGAGCCGCTTCCCGATCCCGCCCGCGGCCCAGACCGGGACGACGGCCAGCACCGTGAACTTGGTGAGCAGGGCGAGGCCGAGGCAGGCCCCGAATACGCCCGCCCGCCCACCCCCCGGCCGCCGCCACCAGGCCGCCAGGGCGTAGGCCGTGATCAACTGCGAGACGGCGGCCGGCAGGTCGGCCGCAGCGATCTGCGCCTGGGCCAAGATGGTCGGCTCGAACGCCCATATGAAAAGTGTGAGCCGGCCGCCGGCCGGGCCGAACAACTCCGCCGCCCAGCGGGCGGCGACCCACATCCCGGCGAGCGACCAAGCCACGCCGGGCAACCGGGCCAAGAAGACGAGGAGTCGGTACCGGTCCGCGTTCCGCTCGGCGAACTGCACGCCGAGTTGCCACTCGGCCCGGAAAGTCGGCCCCGCCGCCGCCGCCAGGTGGTAGTCCGGGGTCGCCGGCTCCGCCGGTAGAACGAACAATGCCGCCACGACCCGGGGAAGTGGTGGGTTGACGCGGTAGACCGAGTAGTCCCCGGCGTGCCAGACGGCGAGTCCGGCGGGGACGTGCGCGGCCTCGTCGACGGTGGCCGAGTTGGCCCACATTCCCCACGTCAGGAGGCCGACGTGGGCGGCCACCAAGGCGGCGGCAACCGCCGCCCAGGTCCGGGACGGGGTGGGCGGGGAGGACACCTCAGTAGCCATTCCCGACGACCTCTCCCCCGTCCGGCGTCAGAAGCGCGGCGACGACCGGGGTCGCGGTGCCGTATGCGAGGGACCGGACCGACCCGTCGGCGAACAGGAAGTTTGCCCCCGCCGGGTGGGCGGCCCCCCAGTTGTTCCGGAAATCGAGCCCGAGGGTGAGGGCGTCCGGCTGGACTTGGGCCCCGCCCCGCTTCGTCCCGCCACTGCCGCCGGAAAAATACGGCTCGTCCCAATACCACGACCCGGCCTCGTACACGTCCGACCGGAGGGATTTCTCGCCGGCGAGGACGGTCACCGACGTACCGTCGGTGAACTGGCTCAGGGTCCGGCAGACCGGCCGGTTCGGGACCGCCGGGGTCCCCGCCGCGTAGTCGATCTTCCCCCACCGCCAGCCGCCGCCGTCGTACCGGCCATAAACGTCGTCCGTGGGCACGACCGGCTCCCCCCGCCGGCGGGACGGGCAGATGTACCCGGCCACCCGGGACGCCCACCCCCGGGACCGGAACACGGCGTCTTGTTCGCCGTAGGGAAGGATGCTGAAACCCCAACTGCCCGTCTGTTGACGCGGCCCGAGGGTCGGGTCACCAACGCCCCAGTAATAGAGGACCCCGGTGTCCCAGTCGAGCGTCGAGATGGTGGTCTGGCCGCCGGCCGCGGTCGGGATCTGTTGGGCCCCGTCCCACCCCCCGTTGCTGGGGAAGACTGCGTTCGCGCCGTGGTAGTTGTGGAACGCCAGCCCGAGTTGCTTGAGGTTGTTCGTACACTGCGTTCTCGCGGCGGCCTCGCGGACCTTCTGGACGGCGGGCAGCAGCAGCCCGATCAGAATCGCGATGATCGCGATCACCACCAACAACTCGATCAGGGTGAAGCCCGGACGCCGGGTGAGTGCCGGTCTCATCGCGATCTCCGGTGGGCCGGGGGACGGGCTCTGCCCGGGATAAACCCCGGCGGGGCGGCCGCCCCGCCGGGTCGAGTCCGGTTACTTCGTACACCCGCAATAGTTGCCGGTCTCGGGCTGGCCGTACTTGCACGTGCAACCGGTATCGCAGGTGGTCCCGGAGGCTCCCTTACACGTGTAGTCGCCTTGGGACGGGTCACTGTAGGCACACGCGGTGTTACCGTTCCCGCCGTTCGTGCACCCCTTGTAGCCGCCCGGGGTGCTGTCCGCGGTGGTGGAGGTGACGGGAATCTGCCCGTAGGCGTACCCCGCCACCGTGAACAGGCACACGGCCCCGGACAAGGCCCACGTCCCGGCTACCAGACACAACTTCCGCATAGTCTGACTCCTGACAGGACACACCCCGGGCGGCCGCCCGCACGCGGGGCGGAACCACCCGAAGACCGGCTCACCCCCGGGCCCCGACCTCGGTGATGTCGGCCGTGAGTGCGAGGGGGGGGGAATAATCCAGGTACAGCCACGTCGTGACGTGCTGCTTCCGTCCGACGTCCTGCTTGGGGAATTTCACCACGAATGCGATGTCCGCCGTGCCGCCCGGCGGGATCGTCAGCGGCAGGTTGGCCGGGGTGAAACACCCGCAACTGGTCTCCGCCCCGTGGACGGTGACCGCCCGTCCGGTAACGTTCCGGACCTGGTACGTCACCCGCCCCGGCTCCCCGGCGGTCACCTCGACCCGGGCCGCCGCCGCCGGGGTGTACAAGGCTTCCCCGCGGACGCCGGCCGCGAATGCGGGGAGTGACCCGTAGGCGGCGGCCACGTAGCCGGCGAAGCCCGCGACGGGAGCGGCGGCGAGTATTAAGACGGCCACCGCCCGCCGGCCCCGGCCCCTCGGGGCCAGTGGGCGTTCGACCGATACCCGCATTTCATCGGTCATGGTCGCGCCTCCGCGCTCTCCGGACTCGGAACACCCGGCCCGGGGGCCGGGGCCGCCTGGCGGCCTGAGCCACCCCGGAGACCGATGCCGGCGGGGGGACGGCCGGGGCCCCGCCGGTGGTAGGCCCACAGGCACCCGGCCCCGACGACGATGAGGACGGCTCCGCCGGCTAGGAATGCCGGCCACTGCCGCGGGGCGGGGTTACTTCCGGCGACACCGGTGATCCCGAACGCCTCCAGGGTAAAATCCTCCGCCGGAACGCGGCGCCGGTCGATGGCCGTGACCTCGACAACCGTCTGGTCGACCTTCTTACCCGGTGCGGCGGGCAACTCGGCCCAGTATTCGACCCGCTTGATGAGGGGAATTCCCTCAGCCGCCCCGTCGTAGGAGACGGCCGCGTGGAAGAACCGGCTCTTCGTCTTCGTGGGCCACCAGGAGTACCCGGTCACGGCCCACCCGAGTTGCGGGTCGAGGGTGAGGACCCGGGTGTACCGCCCGGGCTTGTCGGGGAACTGGGGCATCGGGACCGTGAGGTCGCCCGTCACGCGGACCAGTTCCCGGCCCCCTTCGGTGACCTGTTTCCGGTCCGTGATCACGAGCCCGCCGTCGGCGAGCATGTCCGGGACCGTCTGGGACAGGAACCCGTAGGCCGCGAGCGGGACCCGGGCCGTCCAGAGGACGACCCGCTGCCCGAGGTCAACGTCCTGCTGCATGACCTCGAGCCTGTACGGGTCCACCCCGGCGGGCCGCACGAGGCGGAAGAACCGGTCGCGGTTCGCGACCTCCGCGATGTCGGACCCGATCTTCTCCTTATCGGGGTGTTTCAGGAAATGCATGTCGCAGCGGACGAGGGGGTCGTTATACCGGAGTTCGCCGTCGGCGATGATTTCGCCGTTCGGCCGACCCGTAGTCTCGGTCATCCGGAACCGGATGACCGAGTGCTTGTAGAAATCGATCAGCGGCCCGGTCTTCTGCTTATACTCTCGGATCAACTCATCCTTCGCCTCGTCCGCGGACGACCGGTCGGGCCCGAGCCCGACCCCGCACGCGGCGATGAGTCCGGCGGCGACCACGGTGCGCGACATTCCACCCTCCCGATGGGGTAAAGGAGTTTGGGTAAAGGAGTTTTCGAGACCCGCCCGGCCGGGCCCCTGTCCCGCGGACCGGGCCGCCCCGGCTACCGGGACCCGACCCCGGGTAGCCCGCGGCCGCGTCACCCCTTGGGCGACGGCCATTGCTGATGCCGAGGGCCGTACGACCCGCCGATTCCTCTCACCCGTCCCGGACCCGACCTCTCGCCCCGTCAACGGGCCCCGGCCACCCGGAGGCGGAGGTTCGCGACCGCGACCGGTACACCGGCCGGATCGAGGAGTCGAACCTCCAACACCATTTGCCCGACAAAATCCGGCTCACCCGCCATATCGATGACCACTGTAACGGCCGATCGCGAGGCCGGGGCGACGACCAGTCCTCCCAGGGCGACGCGGCCGCACGGGCACGAGGTCACGGCCTCGGCAACGGTCACGGGATCCGCCGTGTCGTTGGCCAGCCAGAACGTGTGCTCGACCCGCCCCCCGGGGCGGACGGCGATCCATTCGCCGGCGGCCAGGGATTCGACCCGGAGACTCGGGTTCGTCTCTGCCGCCGGCCCCGGGAACAACCCCATTCCCGCGACCCCGCCGGCGACCCCGATTACCAGCCCCGCCCACTCGCTCCGGCCGGCCGACAGCGGGCGCGATGGTCGGGAGGCCATCAGCGCAATAACGACCCCGGTGTCGAGTGCGGCCGTCAGCACCGGGGAGACCTCGAACCGCCCGAAGCACCCGCACGTAGGGTAATGATTCGCGGCCTTGTAACCATTGATCCCCGCGAAGAGCGAAAACATGGCCACGGCAACCCACCGGGCGGTCAGCGGGGCCCGGCCGGATAATAACCAGATCCCGACCGCCCCTTCGAGCCAGGCCCCGGCCCGGTGGGCGCCGCCCGACGCCCCCGTGGCCAGTTTGGCCGCGGCGGCCACAACGAGAACGAGACCGGCGAGGCAGAGACCCAGACGACGGGAGTCCTGCGGACAACGGGGCGGCGCACGCTTCGACAGGCATACCGCGCACTTCACAAAAGCACCCACAGTCTATCAATATATACAGTTTTAAATTTTCATTATTATTTTCTGTCAGTAATTTATCAGTTAAAATGATATAGAGATAGTAACGCGGGAAAAGTCACGAACCCAATCGGCCGAAGCAACAAATAAAGTAATATCGGATAATCAATAAACTGCAGAGTATAAAGATTGTTTGGAAAATCGATGACCTAAACAGCAAAACGCACTCGATACACAACCGAACAGCAGTTATTGACTAAAAAGTAACAAAACAGACATGGCGCCGTCAACTATTATTTTTCAAAAAATCGGATCGGCTAGCAATATTGACCGGATAATATTTTGAATAAAAAACCTCCCGTTCCCCGCGTACGGCTTCGCCCCCGCGGTGGGAATCTGATCGGCCGCGTATAGTGTCTCAAGAGTTGCGAATCGCGGCTGCAACTGGACAAAAAAATGGGCACACAATTGGGGGCCTTCCAAAAGCTCCGTCCCTACTTCACGCGCCCAAGCATTGTGCCGGGCCTGATCGCGTGACAGCAGCCGGTGGCGAGACGGCGTAATGGAAATCTCGTTGTGACCCTGCCCGAGGAGCGTTACTGGTGGGGTGGGTCAGCGACCCGCCCGGTACGCGACCACGAACAGCCGGCGGAACGGGAACAGCACCCGGCCGTCCGCCTGCCGCGGGTAGGCCGCGGTTACCCCCTCCAGCAGCAGCCGCTCGAACTCGACCCGCTCCGTGTCGTCCGCCAGCGCGGCGAGGTACGGCCGGAGCCCCGTCCCGCGGATCCAGGCGACGACGGCGGCCGGGTCGGCCAGGTCGTGCAGGTATTCCGTCACCCACAGGTCGAGCCGGGCGGCGAGCGGCCGGAGCAGGTTGTAATAGAACCCCGGCCGCTCGACCCGCAGCGCGGCCCTCGCCCCGGCCAGCCGGTCCCGCCACCCCGGCCGGTCCGCGATCTCCAGGATCAGCCGGTGGACCGGCGACTCGAAGTGGACCGGCACCTGGACCGCCAGCGCCCCGCCGGGGGCCACCCGCCCGAACAGCCGGGGGAAGACGGCGGCGTGGTCCGGCACCCACTGGAGCGCGGCATTCGAGAAGACTACGTCGAACGGCGGGCCGTCGGCCCAGGTCGCCAGGTCGGCGAGCACCCACCGGCCCGCCGGGAAGTCGCGGGCCGCGGCCGCGATCATTTCGGGGGAGTTGTCCACCCCGACCACCTCGGCCATCGGCCACCGGGCCCGGAGGACGGCCGTGCTGTTCCCCGGCCCGCAGCCGAGGTCGGCGACCCGGGCCGGGGCCGACACGTCCACCCGCCCGGCCAGGTCGGCGGCCGGGCGGGTCCGCTCCCCGGCGAACCGCAGGTATAGCCCGGCGTCCCAGTCGGCCATCGCACCCCTCACTTCGCCGGCGGGAGGTGCCTGTCCAGGAACTTCGCGGCCCGGTCCATCGCGTCCTTGTCGTCGTCCCCGGCGAACCCGTGCCCGGCCCCGGGGTAAACCTTCAACTCGTGCTCCACCATCAGCCGGGTGAGCAGGGCGTCCAGCTTCTCGGAGTCCTTGAGCAGCACCAGCCGGTCCTTGTCCCCGTGGAGGATGAGGGTCGGCGGCAGCGCCTTGACCTGTCCGGCGATCACGTCCGGGAACCCGCCGAAGAAGTCCACCAGGACCTTCACCCGCTTGTCCTTGGCCGCGGTGTCGATGGCCAGCGTCCCGCCGAGGGAGACGCCGGCGACGGCGAGCCGGTCCGGGTCCGCCCGGGGCAGTTTCCCGGCGAAGGTGACCGCGTCCTTGACCGTTCCGAACCAGGCCGGGTAGTTCTTCAGGATCGTCCCGAGGTCGCCGAACTTGCTCCCGGTCCGCTCGAAGTAGTGCGGCATCACCACCAGGTAGCCGCGGCCGGCGAACGACCGGGCCAGCCCGGCGTAGACCTTGGTCCACGTCTCGAACTGGAGGCCGTCCGCCCCGTGCAACAGGACGACCAC
>Ga0070738_10007959_pt1 | contig 10389 bp, 7 predicted proteins | sample Coa_R2_2_FD_66446 | JGI IMG/M metagenome (GOLD analysis project Ga0070738, IMG submission 66446) | Surface soil microbial communities from Centralia Pennsylvania, which are recovering from an underground coalmine fire - Coalmine... | ecosystem: Environmental > Terrestrial > Soil > Unclassified ... | reverse complement strand
CAGGCGGTCGAGCTGGCCGTCCTCCCCGAGCTGTTCAACACCGGTTATGGCCTCTTCCCGGATTTTGGGCCGTACAGCGAGACGGTTGAGGGTCCGACGCTCTCGCACCTGCGCCGCCGCAGCCGGCAGTGGCGCATGGCGATCGCCGCCGGTTTCGTCGAGCGCTCGGGGCGGCACCTGTATGACTCCCTGGCGTTTTGCCAGCCCGACGGCGACATCCAGATCTACCGCAAGCGCCACCTGGTCTTCTGGGAACGGTTCCGGTTCCGACCGGGCCGCGCGCCGCTGATTGTCACGACCCCTTGGGGTCGCGTCGGCCTGGCGGTCTGCGCGGACATGATCTATCAGAAGGTCTGGAACGGCTATCGCGGTCGCATCGACCTGGCGGTGGTCGCGGCGGCCTGGCCGGACTTCGCCGACCGCGAGTCCGGGCGCCGGCACTGGCTGCTCGGCCATGTCGGTCCGCTCTCGGGAGCGATTCCGGCGAAGGTGGCGGCGGACCTGGACGTGCCCGTGATCTTTGCCAATCAGTGCGGTGAGACGCGCACGGCGATCCCGGTGCTCCGGACCCGGATCCAGGACCGGTTCGCCGGGCAGAGCAGCATCTGCAACGGCCGCCACGGCCCGCCGCTCCGCGCCGGTCGGGAGCCGGCGATGCTCATCGCACCCGTAACCCTCCCCTCCCATCGAGGTCTGATATCGTGGCGTACTACGTCCCCCTCGGCCCCCGCGGCCTCCTCCTTCGAATCGGCACGTTCCTCATCGGCATCTCGGGCGGACTCGTCTATGCCTGGGCCAGTCGTCGCCGCGCGCTGACCGTCCATCGTCATCAGCCCTTGACGATCCCCCTGCCCGATTGATACCACAAGGATGAAGCACCGGATTGTGGAGGACAGATTTAACCACGAAATACACGAAATGCACGAAAAGAAAGGTCTTTCAGGTTCACTCCCCTTCACTTTTTTCGTGACTTTCGTGTTTTTCATGGTTAATTCTTGGGTTCGCAAGGCAGAGGACGCGGCATGTGCGGCATCGCGGGTGCGGTGGACCTGAATGGGACACGGGAGTTCTCCCGGGCGCGCCTCCTGGCGATGACGGGCGCGATCGCCCATCGCGGCCCGGACGATCAGCACGTTCATCTTGAGCCGGGCGTGGCGCTGGGGGCGCGGCGGCTGTCGATCATCGACCTGGCGGGGGGCCGGCAGCCGATCGGCAACGAGGATGGCTCGGTCTGGGTCGCGTTCAATGGCGAGCTCTTCGAGTATCCCGAGCTGCGGCGCGAGCTGCTGGCGCGCGGCCATCACCTGGCGACGCGGTGCGATACCGAGGCGTGGGTGCATCTCTACGAAGACCTGGGCGAAGGGCTCTTCGAGCCGGCCCGGGGCCAGTTCGCCGTCGCGCTCTGGGATCGAAACACGCGCACGATGATCCTGGGCCGCGACCGGGTGGGGATCTGCCCGCTCTACTACACCCAGGCCGGCGGCTGGCTGCTCTTCGGCTCGGAGATCAAGGCTCTCCTGGCTTCAGGACTGGTGGCGGCGCGCCCCGATCCGCGAGGTGTGGACTACCTCTTCACCTTCTTCTGTGCGGGGACGACGCGCACCTGCTTCGAGGGGATCGCGTCGCTGCCGCCCGGCCATTATCTCCGGATCCGGGACGGGCGGGTCACCCAGCACCGGTACTGGGACCTCGACTTCCCCGACGCCGGCGCCGAGCGCCGACTCGATGATCCGACTCCCCTGGTCGAGGAGCTCGAGGCGCTGCTCGAGCAGGCCGTGGAACGGCGGCTGCGGAGCGACGTGCCGGTCGTCAGCTACATCAGTGGCGGGCTCGATTCCACGGTCGTCCTCGGTTGTTGCAGCCGCCGGCGCGGGGCCGGGATCCCGGCGTTCACGGTCGGGTTCGACAAGGCGGGGCCGGACGAGCGCACGCACGCCGCCGAGGCGGCGGCGGTGCTGGGCTCGCCGCTGTCGACGGTGACCCTGAACCGGGCCGGGCTGGCCGCGGCGTTCCCGGAGCTGATCCGGGCCGCCGAGGGCCCGGTGCTGGATACCTCGTGCGCGGCCTTGTTGCGGCTGGCCCAGGAGGTACACCGGCAAGGATTCAAGGTCGCGCTGACCGGTGAGGGAGCCGACGAGGCGCTCGCCGGCTACGTCTGGTACAAGACCCAGGCAATCCGGGACGGGCTCACCCGGCGGATCGGGCCCGGCCTGCCCCGGCTGTTCCGACAGCTGGTCATGGCCAGCGTCGCCGGCCGCCGCCCGCACCTCCCGCCCGAGCGGGCCATCGGCGGCGTCCGACCGGCCCAGCAAGACCTCTACGAGCTGATCTCCCAGGCCAAGCCGACCGTGTACTCCGCGGCCATGTGGGAGCGGCTGGGCGACCATAGCCCCTATCACGACCTGGATCTCACCAACGATCGCATCGGGCGCTGGCATCCGCTCAACCAGTCACTCTACGTGGGGTACAAGGTGATGCTCGCGGGTCTCCTGATGATCTGCAAGGGGGACCGCATTGCCATGAACGCCTCGGTCGAAACCCGCTATCCGTTCCTCGACGAGGACGTGATCGCGTTCTGCGCCGGGATCGCGCCCGAATACAAGCTGCGCGGGCGGACCGAGAAATGGATTCTCCGCGAGGTGGCGGCCCGGGTGCTCCCGGATCGGATCGCGCGGCGGAAGAAGACGATGTTCCGCGCTTGCATGTCGGGGACCTTCCTTGGGCCCGATCGGCCGCCGTGGGTCGACCAGTTGCTCAGCGCCGAGTCGCTGCGCGCCACCGGTTACTTCGACCCCCAGGCGGTGGTCCGCCAGCGCGCCCGGCAGGTCGTCCTGCCGCGGATCACCCCCGCTCGCTTCGTCTTCGACGTGGCGCTGACGTGTGTCCTCTCGACCCAGCTCTGGCATCATCTGTATTGCGGGGGGGGCCTGTGCGACCTCCCCACCTGGCAGCCGGCAACCCGCAGGCCCGCCCTCGCCCCCGCCACCGGCGCCTGAGCGGATGCCCGATCGTCCTCATCGGTACAACCGCGACCAGCCGCACCGTCCAGCGATTTTTCCATCAGATTGCCAGCAGCCGATCGACCCGGGCACCGATATCCTCAAGGCACGAGCACAGCGCGCCCTGACGACGTGTCCCCAGCCCCCGGACGGGCCGCAACAGCTCAGCCCAGGGAAATTCCTGGAGCTCTGTGCAGGCCAGGCCGTTGCCCGTGGAGACTCTCGACGATCGCCAAGACGGTTCCTCATGTCGATGAGATCCCTGCCTCGGAGTGGACGGCCGGGTGCGACGACCCGTCGGATCCGGCCGGATTCAGAGCGGATCACGCTTGAGAGGGCCGGCTGGGCGACGAGTCGGGTGGGCCTCACGCTGCGTCCCGTGGCGTGAGGCCCACCGCGTGCCTGGATCGGATCTCGCCCGATCGGCCGCCTCTGGTTTGGTTTGGAGATCCATCATGAGTCGTCGACGATCGGCCGGCCTTGTGGCGCTGGGTTTGCTTTGGTTGGGCGCGGCCGGTTGCGACGAGAGTTTGCCGCCCAGTGGCTCCCGGGCGATCGTACCCGCGGATCACCTCGAGCAGCAGCGGGCCAGGCTCGAGCAGCAGCGGGCCGACATCAAGGTCCAGCCGTCCTCTCGGTCCGCGGCGCGCCGCTGAGCCGCGCTCGCCCCATCAGGCTCGGCTCCGCAACTTCGATCGTGGTCTGGCCCGAGCGATCGCGTCGTCTCCGTGTCCTGTCCCATCCATGTCTCGTCTCTCCAGTGACTGTAGGAGTCCTTGCCGTGGTCCGCTTGTCCCGCCCCGGCTTCACGCTGATCGAGCTGCTGGTCGTCATCGCCATCATCGCGGTCCTGATCGCACTGCTGCTGCCGGCGGTGCAATCGGCGCGCGAGGCCGCGCGCCGGATTCAGTGTGTCAACAACCTGAAGCAGATCGGGCTGGCCCTGCACAATTATCACTCGGCCTCCGGCAGCTTCCCGCCGGGTGCGGCGCTGAGTGGAGTGGCGGCCGCGCCGAACCTGTACGCGACCTGGGAGCCGAACATGAGTGCCCTGGCCATGATGCTCCCCTACCTCGAGCAGGGCCCGGTCTACAACACGCTCGACTTCAGCTTTGGCGCCGAGTACGACCTCGGGATGAATTCGACCGGGGTCCTGACGATCATCGCGGGCTTCCTCTGCCCCTCCGACCCGAATGCCAGCCAGCGGATCAATATCAACAGCTACTACGGTTGCATGGGGACGACCACGGATTCCATGTTCACGCCCTATGCGGCCGGCGGAGCGAACTGGATCGGCCCGGTCCCCCCCGTCACCTTCACCGGCACGACCGGGCTCTTCGCCCAGGCGGTCGCCTCGGGCCTGGGCCAGTGCACCGACGGCACGTCGAACACGATCGCCTATGCCGAGTCGCTGCTGGGCGACGGCCGGGCGACCAATGTGTGGGGGCCCCCGGTCACCCCGCCGAGCAAGTACCGGGGCAACATGGTCTTCAACGCCGATCCCGGCGACGATCCCAACCGCCCGCACGACGCGTTCCAGAATCCCAACCTGACGCTCACCTTGCTTCAGAATTGCAACGCCATGTTCCAGACGACAACCACGAACATCGGCAGCGACCACGGCTACCGATGGGCGATGGGGACCACCGGCTACACGCTGTTCAACACGATCCAGACCCCCAACGAGCGCCAGTTCCCCTTCTCGGCCTGCCGGCTCATGGGCGGCGCCACCGACTACCCCGACAGCGGCTTCGCCTACGGCTCCAGCAGCGCCCACCCCGGCGGAATCAACGTCGGCTTCGCCGACGGCAGCGTCAAGTTCATCAAGGACAGCATCAATCGGACGACCTGGTGGTCGCTGGGCACCAAGGCCAACGGCGAGGTGCTCAGCGGCGATAGCTATTAAGTCGGCTCACCGCCGGGGCCGGTCCCGATCCGAGGGTTGCTGTTCCCAGGCGAACGGGCAATTGCTTCGTCGCGCGCTGACGGCTTGACGTCGGCCATCGACTCCGGTCTGATAAGAGGCACTGCTCTCACTCCGGACGCTCCCACCCAGGCTGACGAGGTCCCTCCCATGCGCTCGCCCAACCGCCGTGATTTCCTCCAGGACACCGCCGCGCTGACGGCCAGCCTCGCGACGATCCCGGCCGCCGCCCGGGGGGTTGAGAACGACAAGGAGGCCGAGACCAAGCCGGCCGGCCCCAACGAGGTGCTGCGCGTCGCGGTCTGCGGCGTCCGCGGCCGGGGCATGGAGCACATCCAGGGCTGGGGCAACCTCAAGAAGGACGCGCGGATCACCACGATCTGCGACATCGATCTCAACGTGACCGACAAGGCCAAGAAGGCCGTGGCGCGGCGCTGGGGGGCCGAGCCGAACGTGGTGCAGGACATCCGCCGCGTGGTGGAAGACAAGTCGATCGACGTGATCTCGATCGCCACTCCCAACCACTGGCACGCCCTGGCGACGATCTGGGCCTGCCAGAACGGCAAGGACGTCTACGTGGAGAAGCCGGTCAGCCACAACGTCAGCGAGGGCCGGCGGATGGTCGAGGCCGCGCGCAAGTACGACAAGATCGTCCAGACCGGAACGCAATGCCGCAGCAGCAAAGGGATCCAGGACGCGATCGCCTTCCTCCGTTCGGGGAAGCTCGGCCAGATCTACATGGCCAAGGGACTCTGTTACAAGCGCCGCGACTCGATCGGCCATCAGGCCGATGCACCCGTCCCTTCAGGCGTCGACTACGACATCTGGCTGGGCCCCGCGCCCCAGCAGCCGTTCAATCCCAACCGGTTCCACTACAACTGGCACTGGTACTGGGATTTCGGCAACGGCGACCTGGGCAACCAGGGCATCCACCAGATGGACCTGGCCCGTTGGGGCCTGGGCAAGACCGAGCTGCCCAGGACGGTGATGGCCTCGGGCGGCCGGTTCGGCTACTCCGACCAGGGCCAGACGCCCAACACGCTCAGTGTCGCTTTCGAGTTCGACGACTGCGAGCTCCAGTTCGAGGTCCGGGGGCTGGCGACCAACGGCGAGGCCGACGTCACGATCGGCGACATCTTCTACGGCACCGAAGGCATCCTGGCGATCACCAGCTACGAGAGCTGGCAGGTCTTCTACGGCCGCAAGCTCGCGCGGGGGGGCTACAAGCTCGAGAAGGGGCCCAGCGGCAGCGGCGGTTGCGACCACTTCGCCAACTTCGTCAAGGCGGTGCGGGCGCGCGATTGCAAGCTCCTGAATGCCGACATCGAGCAAGGCCACCTCTCCAGCGCCTACTGCCACCTGGGAAACATCGCCTACCGGCTGGGCCGCAAGCTCCACATCAACCCGTCCACCGAGTCGTTCGTGAACGATTCCGAGGCCGACGCGATGCTGACCCGCGAATACCGCCGGCCGTACGTGGTCCCCGCCAAGGTCTGAACCCAGGCCCCAGCCCGGGTCTCACGCCGAGACCGCGACTCCGGCCCGCGCCCTCCGATCGGGCTGGAGCCGGGACGGCGGGAGTGGCGGAGCTGGGACTACCCAGTCCTTTCAAGATCAGGTCGGGATGGCCGGATTCGAACCGGCGTTCTCCTGCTCCCGAAGCAGGCGGATTCGCCGGGCTTTCCGACATCCCGGATTGGGTCGCGTCAGCTCGCGTTCGGGCCGGTGCAAGTGCCCAGCGGGAGTCGAACCCGCACTTCCGCCCCGCCCTGGCGAGGCGGCAGGCTGCCACGACATCAGGGGCACACATGAGCCCCGACCGAATTGCCAAGCTGACCAAGAGCACCGGGTGGGAGTCGAACCCACGTCCCCGCATTACGGGTGCGGTGTCTTCGCCACGAGACGACCAGTGCCGATCTGGTTCCCAGTGGGACCAGAGGGGCTCGAACCCTCACCCACCTGGTTAAGAGCCAGGCGCTCTGCCACTCGAGCTTTGGTCCCATCTCCTCGGATCGCTCGCGTCGGAAGTCGGCCCGGAAGGAGTCGAACCTTCGTCTTCCGGTTATCAGCCGAGCGCTCTGCCCTTGAGCTACGGGCCGTCAGATCGCGATCACCTCATCGTGCCGTTCGGCGCCGGGGGAGTCGAACCCCTCGTCGCTCCCTGATAAGGGGAGCGCTCTGCCGTTGAGCTAGGCGCCTGTGGGGCCGGAGGGACTCGAACCCCCACCTCCCGGCTTAAAAGGCCGATATGCTGCCGTTACACCACGACCCCGGACGATCGCGCCGGAGTCTGCGTTTCACGCGAATCGCCATCCCACATCGTCCCTTCCGAGGACATCGTCACGGTCGCGCCGTGTACCTGAGAGACGCGGGAGCGGCCCCGGATGTTCGCGCGGTCGCGGAGGATTTCTCGCGCGGGACGAGTCACCTCATTCACCCAGTTCAATGCGGGTGCGGTATCCCTGGAGCGCGGGGAGGGTCTCGGGTGTGTCGGACCGCGCGGCGCAGCCAGAACCGGCTGGGCTGGGCGACGATCAGCACATTCCGGCCGTTGACGCGGACCTCGATCGATCGGACGCGATTGCCCAGCGTCTCGCGGATCGCTCGCTCGATCCGACTTCTGGCGGCGGCGTCGGGGTCTTCCTTGGTCTGGCGGTCGGAACGGGAGCTCTCTCGGAACGGTTGGCGGGCCTGTTCGCGCAGGGGTTGCGGAGGCGGAGGTCCGAAGAAGCGATTGAACAGGCCGCCTCCTCGTCGCGGCGCCGGTCTCGGGCTGGATGGCTCCTCGACCTCCCGATCGGTCGGAACCGGGCCCGGGGGCCGCGCCGCTCCGGGGCGTGGGGCAGGCGATCGGGGTTCGGTCCGATCGCTGTCCGGCTCCTCGCTGAGGGGCTCGAGCGTCAGCGGGATCGTGTCCGGGGCCGAGGACTCTCGAAGATCCTCTCTCGGAGGGATCGCAGGTGGCCTGGAGGGAGTCCGTACGGACGGCGGTCCCGAGCTCGAGGACACCGGGGCCTGGCGGAACGGCGAGGCGGATGAGGTTCCGCTGGGCGGCGGGGATGTGGTTCGGGGCGGGTCCGATGGCCGGGAGCGTGCGGGGGGCGCGGTCACGCCCGGGATGGCCAGCATCGGCCGGCTCGGGGCGCGCGGAGCGGCCGGCTGGCCGGCATTCGGCTGGGATCGGGCGGCCGGCGGCTGGGCGGCACGGGGCGGAGGTTGTTGAGCCGCATCGGTCTTGGGCGGTTCCAACGCCGGCGGCTCCAAGGGCGGCGGTTCCTGAGCCAGGGCCAAGCCGGCAAAACAGAGAACGACGCTCAGCGACCGCACCGTCACCAGGCTGGACATCGGCCCCTCGTCCGGGTACGTAGCTCGACGCGCGGGGATCGAAACGACTCACGAGGTCTCATCGGCCCGCCCCGCTGGAAGCCATCCCTTTTTTTCCTCATCCTGACCCCGGGCTGGCCATCCAAGCCACCGGATCGGCAGTGTCTCCGCTGCGACCTGTCCTTGAGGCGCGGGCTCTGCATCCTTGTCCGCAAGGCTCCGGCGGGTTAGAGTCGGCTCGACAGGACTTGGACCTTGGTCCAAGCGTGAGGACGCATGAGCCGACTCCGCCCTCTGACCCCGAGGAGAGCTGATGCCCGGTGCCACTCCCCTGAGCAGTGACCTGAAGATCACCGCCGTCGAGGCGATTTACCTTCGCTTGCCCGAAGTGAAGACCCAGTGTGATAGCGGTCAGGATGCGCTGATCGTCCAGGTCACGACCGACGCAGGGATTGTCGGCTATGGCGAAGTCGATTCGAACCCAATGGCGGCCAAGGGATGCATCGAGGGTCCCTATTCCCATACGGCGACAACCGGGCTGGCGCACGTGCTCATCGGCGAGGACCCGTTCCGGACCGAGTACCTCTGGCACAAGATGTACCGGGCCAACATCTACGCGGGTCGGCGCGGGATCGGCATCCACGCGATGAGCGGCATCGACCTGGCGCTGTGGGACATCAAGGGCAAGGCCCTGGGCCTGCCGGTCTGGAAGCTGCTCGGCGGCGGGTTCACCCGGCGGCTGCGGCCCTACGCCAGCTCGCTCTTTGGCGCGACCCCGGCCGAGACCGGCGAGCGGGCGCGGCGCTTCGCCGACCAGGGGTTCACCGCGGTCAAGTTCGGCTGGGACCCCATGGGCCAGGACGCCGAGACCGACGTCGCCCTGGTCCGCGAGGCGCGTGCCGGCCTGGGACCGGATCTCGACCTGATGATCGACGCCGGACTGGTCTACGACGCCAAGACCGCCATCCAGCGCGCCAAGGCATTCGAACCGTATCACCCGTTCTGGTTCGAAGAGCCGCTCCTGCCGGATGATTACCTGGGCTATGCCAAGCTGTCGGCCAGCACCCCCTTGCGGATCGCGGCCGGCGAGGAAGAGAGCGAGCGGAAGTCGTTCCTCCAGCTCATGGACGTCGGCCGGATCGATGTCGTCCAGGTCGACCTGACCCGCTGCGGCGGCTTCACCGAGGCGATCAAGATCGCCGCGCTGGCCGCCGACCGCGGCTTGCCGATTGTCAACCACGGCTTCACTACATACCTGAACGTCGCCGCCGCGCTCCACTTCCTGGCCAGCATCCCCAATACCCTCGGGCTGCTCGAGTTCGTCGTCGAGGAAGGGACCACCTTGCGCCAGGCGATCACCGAAGTGATCCGCGCCGAGTCGGGCTTCGTGGCCGTGCCCGAGGCACCCGGCCTGGGCATCGAGCTCATCCCCGAGGGGATCGCCAAGTTCCGGGTCGGGTGAATCGCTCGGTTGCCCAGCTCAGGGGAATCACCATGCCCACGGCCAGAGAAATCATCGACGCACTGGGACTCCAGCCGCACCCGATCGAGGGCGGTTTCTTCCGCGAGACCTACCGGTCCGCGGGATCGATCCCGGCCGCGGCGCTGCCCGAGGGCTATCGCTCGGCGACCGGTCGATCGGTCGGGACCGCGATCTATTACCTGCTCACGGCGGAGACCTTCTCCGAGCTGCACCGGCTGCCGACCGAGGAGGTGTTCCACCTCTACCTCGGCGGCCCGGTGCGGATGCTCCAGCTCGGCCCGGACGGCCAGGGGCGGCAGGTCGTCATCGGCGCCGACATCCTCGCCGGCCAGCAGCCGCAGGTGGTCGTGCCGCCGGGAGTCTGGCAAGGCTCGCGGCCGGAGCCGGGCGTCGCGTTCGCACTCCTGGGCGCCACCATGGCGCCCGGGTTCGACTATGCCGACTACGAGCGAGGCCGGCGCGGCGACCTGATCGCTCAGTACCCGGATTACGCCGGGGTGATCCGGGAACTGACTCGACAGGAGTGAGCGAACGGCGTGATCAACGGACCGAGATCGGCTCAGAGTCTGTTCCACAAGCCTGGTCGAACCGTTGTAGGGTGGGTGAAACCCACCACCGGAAGGCCTTGGCGGGCTTGAAGATCGGTGGGTTTCACCCAC
>Ga0070738_10007958_pt1 | contig 10390 bp, 4 predicted proteins | sample Coa_R2_2_FD_66446 | JGI IMG/M metagenome (GOLD analysis project Ga0070738, IMG submission 66446) | Surface soil microbial communities from Centralia Pennsylvania, which are recovering from an underground coalmine fire - Coalmine... | ecosystem: Environmental > Terrestrial > Soil > Unclassified ... | reverse complement strand
CTTTTGGACCTTATTTTTGACTGGCTGTCCGTCGGATGTCATTTTGCTATCGAGACTTCGCTCTATGATAGCGCTAAAGCAACCAGGACCACTGCTGCGTAAGCGTGGAGTTATTTAGCCTCCTGCCTCATTCGGAACCAGCCAAGCCCTTGGCCATCTCCTCCGGGGTTGTGAAGGTCACAAAACGACCCGCGGCGAAGTCAGCATCAGCTTCGCGTTTGAGTTGCTCCCAATCCATCGATGGGGGAGACTCCGAGACGCGATTCAATGCTTCAGCCAAATCATCGCGGAAAGCCTGTTCCTCTTTCTCCAAAGAGCGCAATACCTTCAAGAGCCTTGCGAAAGACGTATCTTCCAAGGACGCGATTCTGTCGATAAGTTCCCGAATGGATGCGGCGCGGTCCTCCGCGGCAGCCAGGATAGGAGCGCCCTCACGGGCAAAAGATCGTGCCTCAACTCCCTCTACCAAGATCTCCTCCAATGTTTGGTGCATGTCGGCAATCCGCGTGCGGATTTGCTGTAACAGGTTCAAACAAAGCTCAACGGATTCCTGCGGCCACTCGCGAACCGACTTCGCCTCAGCCTCCTCCTTGACCGTCCGTAAGAGCCTTTGCTCAAGCGATGGCACCGTTAGCGTTGTCATGACCAAACCTCCCAAAGCAGCGATTCCGTTCGCTCTTCTAAGTGACGGGCGAACGTGCGTCAAGTGGAAGCGCCTCATCCTTATCTTATCACTCGCCCGACTTCGCCGCACGTGCCGCCGGGACTTTGATCCACTGTCCTCGCCTTGACCGCGATTCCGCGTAAGCCACAATGACTTTAGCTCCAGGCATCCGGCGAGGATCGAATCATGGCCATGCCGCTGACCTGCCCGCGCGGCCATCAGTGGAACTCGGACGAACAGCCGAACGCGAAAAGACCGTCCGTATGTCCGGTTTGTGGACTCGCTCCCGTTCCGGCAGCCGCCAGCTTCCCGCAGACACTCGACTACCAGCCCAATCCGAGCGAGGTGGAGTCGCCGGTGCCGGGCGATACGGCGTCTACCGTAGCGTCCTTCCCCCGCGCTTCGCGCGATAGAGTGGATCGCCCTGCTCCGCTTCTCTCGCAGCACATTCCCGGTTACGAAATCCTCGGCGAATTGGGCCGCGGCGGTATGGGCGTCGTCTACAAGGCGAGGCAAACCAAGCTCAATCGCATCGTCGCTCTCAAGATGATCCTCGCCGGCGCCAATGCCGACCCGGCGCAACTGGAGCGTTTTCGCGCCGAGGCCGAGGCCGTGGCGCGGCTGCAACATCCCTATATCGTGCAGATCTACGAGATCGGCGAACACGACGGCTGCCCGTATTTCTCGCTGGAATTCGTGGACGGCGGCACGCTGGCTCAGAAGCTCATTCACGCGCCGCAGCCGCCGCGGTTGGCCGCTCAGCTGGTCCGCCTCCTCGCATTGGCCATGCACAGCGCCCATCAAAAGGGCATCATTCATCGCGATCTCAAGCCCGGCAACATTTTGCTGGCGGTCCCGACCGAACACGTCTCGGGTTCAGACAGTTTTCATTCCGAGATGCAGGCGGCGCTGCGACTCTACGGCATTCCGAAAATCACTGATTTCGGCCTGGCCAAGCATCTCGACGTGCAATCGCAAACGCGTACAGGCGCCATCATCGGCACGCCCAGCTACATGGCTCCCGAACAGGCCGAAGGACGCGCCCACGCCATCGGCCCCGCCACCGATGTCTACGGCCTGGGTGCCATTTTCTATGAGATGCTGACAGGCCGGCCACCGTTCGAGAGCGACAGCTCATTGACCACCATCCGTCAACTGCTGGCGCAAGATCCCCTGCGGCCGTCGCAATTGCACCTGAAAGTACCGCGCGATCTGGAGACGATTTGTCTGAAATGCTTGGAAAAAGATCCAGCCCGGCGCTACCACAGCGCCGAAAGTCTGGCCCAGGATCTCGAACGCTTTCTCAGCAATCAACCAATCGAAGCTCGGCCGATCGGCTGGTGGGGTCGAAGTATCAAGTGGATGCGCCGCCATCCCACCAAAACCACAGCCGGCATCGTCGCCATTCTCGCCGTTCTGACTCTGTTGACGATGGGAGTGGTCTATCACTTGCAGATGGAAGCCGCCTTTGAGCGGACACGCAAATATTACGAGGAAAGCCGGGAAAATCTCGTTCATCTGCACGTCTCCCAGGGGACGAGCGCCATGAACGCCGGCGACGGCTTCACGGCCTTGCTGTGGTTCACCGAAGCGCTGCGTCTCGACCCCGGCACGCTGGAATATGAGGAAACGCATCGCGAACGCATCGCCGCGCTTGAGCATGAATTGCCCAAGCCCGCGCAATTATGGGTCCATGAAGGAGCGGTCAACGACACGCGGATCAGCCCTGACGGCGGCCGTGTTCTCACGGCCGGCGAGGACGGTAAGGTTCACTTGTGGAACAGCGAAACCGGGCAGGCGACGGTCCCGGCGTTGAGTGCACCGGGGCCGATTTTGTTCGCGATTTTCAGCCGGGATGGCCGGCGGGTGGCCGCCGCCTGCCGCGATGGCACGGCATGCGTTTGGGACACCGATACCGGACAGCCGTTGATTCAGCCTCTGAAGCCCGGAGGGCAACTGCGTTGGATCGACATCAGCCCCGACGGTCGGCAGTTGGTGACGGCGAGCGGAAACACGGCTCGCGTCTGGGACGTGTCCACGGGCAAACCGTTGCCCGGCGAGCTTCAGCACAAAGATGCGGTAAACGTGGCCCTGTTCAGTCCCGATGGCAAGTGGCTGGCGACCGCCGGCGATGATGGTCTCGTGCGTCTCTGGAATGGGGCAGACCGGAAGCCGTTGTCTGTCGTTCTGTCTCACGAGCGTCCCGTTCTCTGCCTCGCCTTTAGTCCCGACAGCAAGCAAATTGCCAGCGGCAGCTCCGACTCCACCGCCCAGGTCTGGAATGTCGCCGATGGCACTCCCGTAGGCCGACGCCTACGCCATCGCGGCCGCGTCCTCCACATAAGTTTCGGTCCTTACGGCCAACGTGTGTTGACCGGCAGCGAGGACGGCACAGCTCTGATTTGGCGCGTCGCCGATGGCGAGCCGATCGTGGAACCACTGCGGCACAAGAGCGTCATCCGCTGGATCGCGTTCAGTCCGGACGGCTGCCGCGTGGCCACGGCCGGCGATGATAACTCCGCGCGGGTCTGGAGCGCCAATTCGGGTTCACCGCTGACACCGCCGTTGCGCACCAACGGGAGCGTCAACCATGTGGCGTTCAGTCCCGACGGACGCCGACTGGCCACCGCCAGCGACGATGGCACCGCGCGCCTTTGGAATGTCGCCTGCCGGCATCAGGCGCGGGTCGTCAATGAGGCAGCCGTATTTCGCCATCGCGTGGACCGCGATTTGCGCGTGGGGATTTTCGGATCCCGGGGCGCTAACGCGGCCCCGATTCCGGGGCAAACCAGTCCAGATGGACGATTCGTCATCAAGATCGGTAAGGACAACACAGCCCGCGTTTACGATGCCCACAGCGACAAGCCGGTTACGCCTCCGCTCACGCATCAAGCCGAGATTACCTACGCAGCTTTCAGCCCCGATGGCCGCCGAATTGTCACAACCAGCCTGGACCAAACGGCGCGCGTTTGGGATGCCGAGAGTGGCGCGCCCGCTGGCCCGCCCTTGAGACATGCCAGTGCCGTTTTGTTCGCCGATTTCAATCCGGACGGCCGCCGCCTGGCCACGGCCAGCGACGATAACACAGCCCGCATCTGGGACATCGCCAGCGGCGAGATGCTGGTTCCGCCGCTCCGGCACGATGGAACGGTGGTGCAGGCTGTCTTCAGTCGCGACGGGCGGCGCGTGGCCACGGGCAGTCCCGATCAGACCGCGCGCGTTTGGGACGCCGACACCGGCCAGACGCTGACGCCGCCCTTGCAACACCCCTGGTCCGTCCGGCAAGTGCGTTTCGATACCGAGGGCAAGCATTTGCTCACCTCGGGGTCCTCCGGCGCTGTCTGGTCCTGGGATCTTCCCTCGACTGACTGCGCCGTCGCGGATCTGATTCGCCTTGCTCAACTGCTCTCCGGCAGCCGCATTGACGAACATCGCGGCATGATGCCGCTCTCGCCGGTCGAGCAGAAAGACTTGTGGACCACATTACAGCAGACGCAGAAAGGCTTTTTTCACTCTTCCGCCGAGCACGTAACGGACTGGCATCGCCAAACCGCTGAGGAATGCACGCGCGGCCGGCACTGGACCGCCGCCCTCTGGCACCTGGACCGACTCGTCCAACAAGAGCCGGACAATTGGCTGTATCATGCCAGACGCGGTGGAGTACAGGCTGAGCTTGGACACTGGAAGGAAGCCAGTAATGACTTCGCTGAGGTCGTGCGCCGTGCGCCGGATGAGGTTGAGGCGTGGTGCCTTTATGCCGTGCTATGTCTGCGGGAAGACGACCTCGCCGGCTATCGCCGCGGATGCGCGGCGTTGCTGAAACAAATGGAGCCGGGAAGCATTCATACTGCTTACCTGACTGCGTGGACCGGTGTGTTGTCGCCGGATTCCGGCGTGAAGGGCGAACGTCTCGCGGAGTTGGCGAAGCAAGCCGTCGAGCGCGAGCCGGGCGATCCGGATTATCTCTGTACGCTGGGCGCGGCCTTGATCCGAACCGGGGATTTGAAGTCCGCCGCTCGCCATCTCAACGAAGCTCGGAACATTCATGGAGTCCGATCCTGCCCACGTGAATGGCTATGGCTGGCGATCGTACACCGCCGAATGGGATCTCCGAGCGAGGCACGGAAGTGGTTGGAGAAAGCGACGGCCGCCCTTAATTCGCCCGATGCTGCCGCGCTGCCGTGGATACAGCGCGTCCAACTGGAACTGCTGCGCCGCGAAGCCGAACGAATGCTGAAGTAAAAATGCAGATTCGAAGTTCATATTTATTGATTAGCAAACCAAGCCTGGACCACGCGCTGAGCTCGCCCTTGCTCTCCTTCAAGGATACGTTCATCATCCGGCTCAAACTGAACGAGAAGATTCTCATCTGTTTGAATCGCATCATAAAGTTGGAGTGCAAGAAAGTTATCCGGATCGGCCAGCTTCTCTATCACTAGAGGCAGAATCGCTGGGCCGAGCGAAATGAGGTCGTCGAATGCTTTTCCGACAGCGCGAGTGTGTGGATCGGAGCTTATGGCAAGACCATCCTGGAACCAGGTGCCCTTCCAGGCATAGAAAGCTGTATCGAACTCAGCGCGAACCTCACTTGGGACTTTCCGGATTTGCTCGTCGAGGGTTTTTTTCTGAGTTGGTGATAAGTAAGACTTCTTGAGTTTCTCTCTCATGACCTCCTCCGCGATAGAGGCAAATCGAGCGTGGATCGTCCGATCTCTGCGGTAAAAGGCTAAAACTCGTCCATAAAGACTCCCCGCAAGCTCGTTCAGGCCGTGTTGAATGCGTAAATCACCTCCGCATTTTGACTCCCAACGGGGGCCATGTCCAGGGCCAGATATCGATCCGTGCGTCAAGCTCGCGTTGGAATGACCCCAAGCCGCTATCGGCCCGTTCGTCGCCCGGACGAAGCCGTATCCTCGATAGAAAATATCGAAATGCCCAATGGAGCTTCCTGGCCAAAGCCATCGGTTGGTAATGCCTACCGTCCACGCGATGCAGTTATACGATGGGTTTACATTGTCTGTAACGACCGCCTTGTCGATGTCGAGTGTAGGAAAGTATTTTCTGAACCTCTGTTTCTCAGCCAAAGACATCGGACGTTGCACCGTTTGCTCCCTTCAGAGACGATTCCGGTGAGAAAGTCCGATGCCCCCAGAAACCCTTGGCAGAGCAGTCGTTTCCCGAACTTTACTCTCCACTGTCGCGGCTTGATTCGCCGCGACTGCGGACATTCTCAGGAATAACGTACTCGCCATCCTGAAGATCCTTGGTCGCCTCGGCCCGCAGCTGTTCCAAGATCTTTTGACCATATTTGCGTTGCTGCTCGGCCATCATCTTGTACCACAGCTGCTCGTCCTGATTGGGCATCAGGCCGAGATTTTCCAGACTTGGCTGGTTGTACACGTCGTAGAACTCCCGTCGCTCCGGCAGTTGGGGATTCTCCATCAACACGGAGACATAGAAATGTTTGACGGGCTTATCCGCGATCACCACGGATTCGCCGCGATTCTTGAGCTTCAAAAGCTGATCGACGAAATCCGAAGGCGGATACGGAACCAGTTCCTTGGGCGGCACATAGGGACGGTAATCCGCCGCACTGAACTTTGCACCGGGCAAGTTGAATTCCGGCGTCGTCAAGTGAGATACCTTATTTAACTGAGATACCTTGCCTTGGCCCTGCTCCACGAGAAACTGCACGGCGGCTTCGGGCGCAAGATTCTGTTTTCTCAGCTCCTCGTTGATTTGTAGCGCCTTGGCACGCGCCAGCTTGCGGGCCTGTTCCGTGTACCAGGCTTCTTCGACATCCTTGCGCACTACATCGAACGGGCGGACCCGCGCCGGCAGATCCTCGGCCTTCCACAACACCCATTCAACATCGCCAGAGGATGACTTGAATTCCTGGGAGCGAACAGGAGGTTCTTGCCCCGCTCGTTGGGTCTCGAACGGAAAGAACATGTCCTTGACGAAGGTGAGGAGTGCTGCATCCCTGGTAGGATCCTGGAGATCGTTTGACCGATCCTGGAACGGTTTGAACGGCGCTTTGTCCCACGCGGTTTGCAGGTCCTTCAACTGCGGATCGAGATGGTCGAGCATCTCCTGCTGCGTTTGGGGCTGTTTCATGGAGTGGAAGTCCTCCAAGCCATACTGCGAGAGCGACTTTTTCAGAAACTCATCGAGCTTCTCCTGTGAATGCGTGGCGAGCACTTTATCCAGTTCTTTGCGGAAAGCGAGGACGTTCTCCGTGATGAGTTTCTTAGCCCACTTTGACTCGAAACGCTCGATCATCTGGTCTCGCATCACTTCCAAGGGCTGCACGGAATGCAGATAGCGCGTGGGCAACGTGAGCGCGGGGAGAGGCGATGGGCTGGCCTGAGCCAGTAGCGTGGAAACACCGAGTGACAAGCTCGCTCGTTCGTAGATCTCATTGGTGCCCAACCAAGTGACCGGCGCGGCCAGGGCCGTGCCGATGGCTGCGGAGTTTCCGAGCAGTTGGCCTAGGGTCGCCGCTGGAGCTTGTGCCTCCGCGGCCTGCCGATTGTTCAGGTCGAATCCTTGGCCAAACCGGGAAGAGCTGGTGAAAGTATTGCCCTCATCTTTATCGTACTTGAGGACGCGGCTGGTTTCCTCCCGACGGTATTCCTCGTACAGGTCTCGGATGGCCGAATCGACTTCGATAGGGGCAGCCAGGTTGGCGGCCCATGCCATACCGCCGCCGGCCGCGAACGTGGAGGCAGGCTGAACGACGCGAAACGCCGGCAATAACTCCGTCGCCTTCGCCGCCAATTTGCTCGCAAACGGCCCTTCGGGGCGATAGCTGGCATATTGAAGCCTAATACGCCGTGGCTCCTTGAAACCGGGTTGGCGCCGCGTCGGCGATGGTTCGTCGTTCTTGTAGCGATCGTAGAGGTTGCGCAGATCGACCTCGCTCGGCTTGGCCTCGACCTTATCCACGAAGTTCTTGACCGCGATCGGTAGAATACTAACAGAGAGCGCGGTGCGCTGCTCCTGGAAGTACCTATAGAACTCATCCGGAGTGGGCGCCGACGGACTGTAATGGATGCCATCCGCTGCCTGGCGATAGGCGCGAACGCCCGATGCCGTGCCGAGCAGCGCTTCCTTGGCCATGGCCACGCGGAACTCATCGGTCAGGGCCGTGAGCAGATCTTGTGCGGTCAAGCTCTTGTGGATTTTCTGGCTGGCACCCATGAAGCGGGAAACCCATTCGTTGGTGTCCCACTTGGCGTCCGGCTTAAGAAAATCGCTGCCGTCGCCCCAGGCTCGATTGACCTCACGGCAAACGTCCGCCTGGGTCAGCACGATGCCGAGACGGTCGGCCTGATGCTTCCAGATCAGGAAGTCCAGGAAAGCCGGCACATCCGCGGCACGGAGTGAGCCGCCGAAGTACGACTCCTCGGGCTTCCGCTGCGGATCGGCCACCCACGATTGAAAAGCTAGCATCGTGGCAAGTGCGTCGTAGGCGCGTGCCTCGTCTTCCTTGTTCTGGCTGTCACGAAGATGTCGAAGAGCCGTCCGCAGCTTCGGTTGAAGCTCCTTGAAATGCTTCTCCGAATTCGGCTGAGAAAAGATAACGTCGAACAGGACGCTTTGGAGAAAGCCTTGCATCGGCGTGGGCGGTTCGTTCGGTCCCTTTTGCTTTCCGAATTTCTCCTGGATGCCGAAGAACGATTTTTCCAGGGGCAGGTCCATGCGTTGCATGGGATTCAGGTAGCTGCCGGAAAGGACGAACTCACTGGCCAGTTGCCGCCGCCAACGGAGCTTCTCGAGATCATCCGTGTAGATGCTCTTGCCGTAAAGGGTGAGCACTTTTTCGCCCCGATGGCCGGCGCCCATCCACATGAGTACGCGCGTGACCGGGTCGGCCCAGCGCGGCCCAAAGCCGGTGAAGATGAAGATGAACATCGTCAAAATGGTGACGATGGCCAAGTAGACTTTTTGATGTTTGCGAAAGTGTTTGAAAGGATGAAAGGCCATTGGCATTCCTCGCTTTAAGTCAATCCGTCAGCTCGCCGGCATGCTGCCGGACTTGACACCCGGCGCAAAGCTATAGTATGGGTGAAAGGCGGACTTCGCTCAAAGTGGTGATTGTAGCGAGTCTGGTCCGCAACACAACGTTAGTTCTGAGTTCCGACGTCTGAGTTCCGAGTAATGATATGGGCACTCACAACTCAGACCGAACTCAGAACTCAGAACTTGGAACTCAGAACTTCAACAGGGAGACGGCAGTGCCCGCACGCAAGAAGCAAGCGCCAGAAGATGGAGCTGCACGAACGGTCAGCCGCAAGAAGACCGCGTCGTCGTCGCCAAAGAAGACACGCGAATCATCCCGCGGTACGACGCCCCGAAAGAGCAAGGCCCCCGCTGCACCGACGGGGAACGGCAGCAAGCGTAAGCAGGATCTCGTCATCGTCGAATCGCCGGCCAAGGCGAAGACGATCAACAAATACCTCGGCAGCAATTTCAAGGTGCTGGCCAGCTACGGCCACGTCCGCGATTTGCCACGCCGCCGCAAGCCGGGCGAGAAGGTGGCCGGCATCGACATCGAGGGCGGCTGGGTGCCGACCTACGTTGTCGTCGATCGCGCCGAGGGCCACGGGAAAGGCGTCTCGCGCCGCCGCACCGCCAAGGAGATTTTGGCCGAGCTGAAGCGCGAAGTGGGCAAATCGGAACACGTTTATCTCGCCACCGACCCCGACCGTGAAGGCGAAGCCATCGCCTGGCACATCGAGGACGCCCTCGGTCTGGACGATGACCCGCGTGTCTTTCGCATCACCTTCAACGAGATCACGCGCACCGCAGTGCAGCATGCCCTGCTCCATCCGGGCAAGATCGATATGGATCGCGTCCACGCTCAGGAGGCGCGGCGCATCCTCGATCGCGTGGTCGGTTTTCCGCTCAGCGGCCTGCTGAGCAAGAAGGTGGCGAAACGTTCCAGCGCCGGCCGCGTGCAGTCGGTCGCCTTGCGGCTCGTGGTCGACCGCGAGCGCGAGATCGAGGCGTTCGTGCCCTCGGAATACTGGAAGATCACGGCCCTTCTATCGCCGGAAGGCACCGTCGCGCTGGAGCCGAAACCGCTTTCGATCGTGTTGGCGCGGACCAAAGGAACGCAGGCTGAGACCAAGGCAGAGGAATCGGCGGAAGGCCAGAAGCCAGCGAAACAGGAACTTCCGCCCGGTTCGTTCCTCGCCGAGTTGGCCGAGTGGGACGGCAAAAAGTTCGAGTCTGCCACCGAGGAGACGGCGACGGCTATCGCTCATTTGCTCGAACGCGCTGCCTACACCGTCTCCAAGCTGGAGCAAAAAGACCGCGCCGAGAGGCCGCAAGCGCCCTTCACCACCAGCACGCTTCAACAACAAGCGTTCTTGCGGCTGCGCTTCAGTGGCGATCGCACCATGAAAACGGCGCAGCGGCTCTATGAAGGCGTCGATCTCGGCAGCGAAGGGTCGGTCGCCCTAATCACGTACATGCGTACCGATAGCACGCGCATCTCGGCCGACGCCCTGACAGCGGTACGTGCCCACATTGACGGCAAATTCGGCCCCGCGTATGTGCCGGACAAGCCGCATACCTACGCTTCCGGCAAGAGCGCTCAGGAAGCCCACGAGGCCATCCGTCCGACCGACCTGGCATACACTCCGGAGCGTGTTGCTGAACTCGGTTTGCACGGCGACCAACTGAAACTGTACACGCTCATCTATCAGCGTTTCGTGG
>Ga0070738_10007956_pt1 | contig 10391 bp, 2 predicted proteins | sample Coa_R2_2_FD_66446 | JGI IMG/M metagenome (GOLD analysis project Ga0070738, IMG submission 66446) | Surface soil microbial communities from Centralia Pennsylvania, which are recovering from an underground coalmine fire - Coalmine... | ecosystem: Environmental > Terrestrial > Soil > Unclassified ... | reverse complement strand
GACACCAACCCAGCCAACAATAGCGCCACCGTCACCGACACGCTGACGCCCCAGGCCGACCTGGCCATCATCAAGACCGACGGCAAGACCAGCACCGTGCCGGGCACGTCTAACACCTACATCATCGTGGTCAGCAACAACGGCCTCAGCGCCGTCACCGGGGCCACGGTGTCCGACCCGCTGCCCGCCGGCGTCACCGCCGCCAGCTGGACGGCCTCCGCCAGCACCAATGGCGGCACGGTCACCGGTCCCGCCAGCGGCGTCGGTGCCCTGTCCACTACCGTCGACCTGCCGGTCGGCGCCACCGTCACCTTCCGCTTTACGGTTCAGGTCAGCCCCTCCGCCACCGGCACGCTGACCAACACCGCCACGATCACACCGCCCGCCGGAGTCACCGACACCAACCCGGCCAACAACAGCGCCACCGACACCGATACGTTGACGCCCCAGTCGGACCTGTCAATCACCAAGACCAACGGTGTCGGGTCGGTGGTGCCCGGCGGCACCACTACCTACACCATCGTCGTCCGCAACGCCGGTCCCAGCACTGCCGTGGACCAGGCGGTGACCGACCTGTTCCCGTCGGCCATCACGTCGGTCAGCTGGACGGCGGTGGCCTCGCTCGGCTCCAGCGTGGCCCAGACCGGCGGCACCGGCAATATCAACACAACCGTCACGCTGCTGCCCGGAGGCACCGTCACCTTCACCGCTGTCGCCCAGATCAGCTCGTCGGCGACCGGCGAGCTGAGCAACACGGCCACGGTGGCCGTACCTCCGGGGGACAACACCCCCGGCGACAATAGCGCCACCGACATCAGCAGTTTGACTCCCCTGACAGGCCTGATCGTCACGAAGGACGACGGGACGACCACGGCCGTTCCTGGCAGCAGCACCACCTACACCATCACCGTCAACAACGCCGGGCCCAGCGCCGCCACTGGCGTCAAGCTGTCCGACCAGCTGCCGGCCGGCGTCACTGCTGCCACTTGGACATTCGCCGGCGCGACGGGCGGGGGCAGCGTTACCGGGCCGGAGACAGGCAGCGGTGCCCTGTCCACCTTCATCAATGTGCCGGTCGGCGCAACCGTCACCTTCTTCTTCACGGTCCAGATCGACCCGGCAGCCACCGGCACCCTGACCAACATCGCCACGGCCACGCCGCCGGGAGGACCAACGACTAGCGGCAGCGACACCAACGAGCTGACGCCCCAGGCCGACCTGTCCGTCACCAAGACCGATAATCAGAACACGGCGGTACCGGGCAAACCTATCACCTACACCATTACCGTTACGAACGGCGGTCCGAGCACGGTGAACAGCGTCATCCTGACAGACAGCGTGCCGTCGGCCTTGCTCAACCCGGTATTCGGCACTCCTAGCAAGGGCAGCTACAATGCGGCCACGGGTGTCTGGAGCGGGCTGAGTCTAGCGACAGGGCAGTCGGTCACCATCACCCTAACCGGCACCATCGACCCGGCGGCCACCGGCACCCTGACCAACATAGTGCACGTGGACCCACCGTCCGGCGTGACCGACCCCAATACAGCCAATAACAACGCCAGCGACACCGACACGCTGACCCCCCAGGCCGACCTGTCCATCACCAAGACCGATAGCGCCACATCAGTGGTGCCAGGAGGCAGCACGACCTACACCATCGTGGTCAGCAACAGCGGTCCCAGCGCCGTCACGGGGGCCAGAGTGTCCGACCCCTTGCCCACCGGCGTCACCTTCGCCACCTGGACCGAGACCACCAGTACTAATGGCGGCACGGTCACCGGGCCGACCAGCGGCAGCGGCGCCCTGGCCACCACTGTCGACCTGTCCGTGGGCGCCAGCGTCACCTTCACCTTCACGGTCCAGGTCAGTCCCTCCGCCTCCGGCACCCTGACTAACACCGCCAGGGTCACGCCGCCCCTCGGAGTCACCGACACCAACCCAGCCAACAATAGCGCCACCGTCACCGACACGCTGACGCCCCAGGCCGACCTGGCCATCATCAAGACCGACGGCAAGACCAGCACCGTGCCGGGCACGTTTAACACCTACATCATCGTGGTCAGCAACAAAGGCCTCAGCGCCGTCACCGGGGCCACGGTGTCCGACCCGCTGCCCGCCGGCGTCACCTCCGCCAGCTGGAGGGTCATCACCAGCAGCGGCGGCGGCCGCGTCACCGGCCCCGCCAGCGGCGTCGGTGCGCTGTCCACTACCGTCGACCTGCCGGTCGACGCCACCGTCACATTCCGTTTCATGGTCTTAGTCAGCCCTTCCGCCACCGGCACGCTGACCAACACCGCCACGATCACGCCGCCCGCCGGAGTCACCGACCCCAACCCGGCCAACAACAGCGCCACCGATACCAACACCCTGACTCCCGAGGCCGACCTGTTCGTCACCAAGACTGACAACACGTTGGAGGCGGTGCCGGGCGCGAGCACCACCTACATCATCACTGTCCACAACCACGGCCCCAGTGCCGTCACCGGCGCCACACTGTCCGACCCCCTGCCGGTCGGCGTCACCGCCGCCAGCTGGTCGTTCGTCACCGCGACCGGCGGCGGCACAGTCAGCGGCCCCACCAGCGGCACCGGCGCCCTGGCCACCACTGTCGATCTGCCGGTCGGTGCCATCGTCACCTTCAGCTTCACGGTCCAGATCGACCCGGCCGCCACCGGCGCCCTGTACAACACCGTCACGGTCACCCCGCCCGCTGGTGTGACCGACCCCAACCTGGCCAACAACAGCGACACTGACAGGGACAACCTGACGCCCGCGGCCGACCTGGCCCTGGCCAAGACGGTGAACGACGCTACGCCCCTCGTCGGCCAGACCATCACCTTCACCATCATCCTGACCAACAACGGCCCGAGCCAGGCTAGCGGCGTGACCGTCGCCGACATGCTGCCGGCTGGCCTGTCCTTCGTTTCCGCCACTCCCAGCGAGGGCACCTACGACAGCACCAGCGGCGTGTGGACGGTCGGCACGGTGACCACGACTACGTCCCAGACCCTGCAGATACAGGCGGTGGTGGTCAGCCCCAACGCCGAGACGAACACGGCTATCATCCGCCACAGCGACCAGCCCGACCCCAATCCGAACAACAATGAGGCCAGCGTCACGGTGACGCCGCAATCCGAACTTGCGGACGTCAGCGTGATCAAGCAAGTGAGCCAGAGCAGTCAGATCTTTGGCCTGCCGGTGACGTACACGATCAACGTTCACAATAACGGCCCGTTCACGGCCACCGGCGTGACGTCGGCCGACCAACTGCCGTCCGGAGTCATTTTCGTCAGCGCGACGTCGAGCCAGGGCTCCTTCGATCCCAGCACCGGCCAATGGACCATCGGCACACTGGCCAACGGCGCCTCCGCCACGCTACAAATCACCGCCACTGTGGCAGCGGTTGGGCCGATCACCAACACAGCCACGGTGGAGGCCTTGGAGCCCGATCCCGACTTGTCGAACAACACCAGCTCGGTGACGGTTGACGGGCTGTTCGCGCCGGGGCAGATCTCCAAGAGTATGTTCCTGTCGTCGAGCGATGCGCCGTTGAGCCCGGCGATGTCGGCCGCTGAGTTGGGGATGTTCAACGCCTTGCTTCCGATGTGGGTGAACCTCTGGGATGCGTTGTTGTCGCTGGCACAGAGCTTGCTCGCGGCCCGGGATGGTCCGGGCAACGGCGGCATTCCCGTCTACCAGGGCGACTGGTCTGGCTCACCGTTGGTGGTGTACGCCAATCCGTTCGCGGACCAGGTGACAGCGGTGCAGCTCGGCTCGACCGATTTCCTCTTTGAAAACAATGTCGTCGCCGGTATTCGCATGTTGTAAGGATGAGTGGGCAGGCGAGTGGAAAATCAAAACTCCATCATGCACAGCGCGCGGATACCGGCGTGCAGCGGCAGCACGCCGGCGGGGCCGTTGCCCCTTCCGCCACGTTTCGATTGGCCAGACAGCGATGCACCGCCCGTGCCGGCCGATAGAGAGCAATCGCTGTCGAGCGCTTTGGTGCCTCCCCAACCTCCACAGGACGGGGTTGAGGCGGTCGATGAAAATGATGCGCGTACAGCACTGCTGGAAAGAGTTGATCTATTTGCACTCGAATGGTCCAGCAGTGCCGTACGAACATCGTCGACCAACACAGCGGCGTTGATGTCTTTGAATAGCTCGATCAGGTAAGCCTCCCGCTGCGTTCAGGGCAGAAGTTTAGCGCCGAGTTTACCCAAGATCCTTCCGGCCGGCGCTTGTCACCTCCGTCTCGAAAACGTACACGTTACCAGACCATTCGTCGGCGGCCTGTTCGGGTTGCAGTCCGGGCAGAGCAGGGCTGCTCTGGCGGCTCGACATTGTCCCCCCATTCCAGCCGCTCGCTCCGAAGACAAGCTTATCTTGCTGGGTCAGCGCGATCGTCGTTGACGTTAGCGTGATGCTGCCAACCGTCACGTACGGCGATGCGGACGCGAACGTGGAGACGTTGCCAACCAAATTACCGGTGCTCGCTTCCGGCTTCGTCGTCGCCGCATTCGATGTGGAGAAGACGAAGGGCATCAAGGGCGCGCTGGCTGGCAGGTTCGCCGCGAAGACCGCGGGCGCGCTGCTCGTCTGGCCGCTCTGGCCATCGGAGCCATCGAGACCGGGCGGGAGGCTAAGGCTACCGGAGCCGGTGTACAGACCACCTCCAGAGTGCCCGCCTGCGGTAAAACCAAATAAGCTCGTCGAATAAGAACTGGTTCCGGAGCCCGTGCTCGAGCCGCCATCCCCCGAACCGATGATGGTGGGGAGTTGTCCTAGCGGGACCGTGGTGTTGGCCAGCAAGGGCACGAGCTTGTTGACGATCGGCGTGCCCAATCCGGTCGCCATGTCGTAACCGGGTCCGGCATTGTAGCCGTTGGAACCAGTCGTGATGTCGTGGAAAACAGACTTATACGTCGTGTTGGAAGGAGACGAACCCAGGGTGTTGTACAGAGAAGTGAGCACCTGATTGGTGTCCAACGACTTTTCTCCTTTGGCCGCGCGCTGCTGATCGGCCAGGGCAACAATTGCCGCCCATTGGGGGGCCGCTGCGCTGGTGCCGCCCACATTGCCCCAACCTCCCGCGAAGCCTTCGGCCGGACTGGCGATGCTGTCGTAGACCGCATAGCCGGTGTTGGGATCGGCGTTGTAGGCCACGTCGGGCGTCATGCGCGCGGAGTAGGAGGAGTAGGTACCGGTGGAGTTGTTGTAGACTTCGACGTTATAAGGGTAACCGTAGTTTTGTTTGATCCAAGGCTCGTTGTACTGGTATGACGGATAGCCCTCAAAGGAGGCTGGGCCGCCGCCGCTGCCCGACCAAGCCGTTTCGCTTCCGTAAACCGTCGCACCCGACGAATTGGTCGTTGTGGTCAAGGAAGTGCCGCCCACGGACAGCACGTAAGGAGACGCGGCCGGATAACTAGCTCCCGCGCCATTATCGCCGGAGGCAACCACGAAGGTCACGCCAGGATTGGCGCCGTTGGGATTGCTGCTGCTTTTCGGCATGAAGACAGAATCGTAACTCGTTTCGCTACTGTATTCGTTATCGCCCCAGCTCATCGATACCACGGCAACTCCTGGAACTTTGGTGGCGGCGTACTGAACGGCGGCGAACAGCGAAGTGTCGGAGTCCTCCGGCGCTTCGACGAGCACGATGTTGGCTTCGGGCGCTATGGCATGCGCCCATTCCACGTCCAGGGATGTCTCCAGGTCCCAACCACCCGTGGAATCTTGGCTCACGCTGGACGCCGCGCCGCCACCCGAGGCAATCTGCTTAAGGGTCGGTCCACCAGTGACATTGAACAGCTGGAGTCCGAACTGCTTGTCGAAGGTACCGACATCGCTGATGAGTTTCGGATCGTAGTAGGCATCGACGATTGCGATCGTCTCTCCCTTGCCGTTTGTTCCGTGGTTGAGCAGCGTACTAACGCCATAAGCCTGCCGGATCTGTGTTGGCGTGAACCCGGAGATAGCCGGACCTTGCTGAGGAGACATCGTTTGCGGCGCGATCATCAACAAAGGATAAGCGACCTGATTACTCCCAGCAGACGAATCCGTCAGAGCAGCAGTCGTGCTGCCGACCGATGCGGACAAGAGCTGGCGATCTTCCAGGCTCTCAAGTTGGAGACGAACGCGGTGCTTTCCGGCCAAGGAAGTGCCGCGCTTGGGGGCGTTCGCGAACGACGGAAGCAGACGGAAGATGAGACGCTTCATGGGAATACTCCACAAAAAAAGATGTTCGTGTTTGTCTCCAGCGATCAAATGGATCGTTTGTGTATCCGCAATAGACTACGGTGGCGGCGATAGGGACCTGTCGAAAAAAACGCAGAATTATTTTCGCGGCTCGATGCCGCCGGTGTTCCGCAGGAGGGTTGCTTTCAGTACGAATCAAATTGACATGCGGGGGCAAGTACGCGAGGATAAAGCGAGACCGCAACCATTATTCAAACAGTATCCACGACCTCTTGCTCTGGGTTCGTGGAAGATGAGGGTACATCGATGCACACGACGCGTGTGAGCCTGCTGGAGGGTCTGCGCCAGTCGTCAGCGGGCGAGGCCTGGGAGCGCTTCGTGCGGCTGTACACACCGTTGCTCTTGCACTGGGCGCGCAAGCTCGGCTTGTCGGAGCATGACGCGGCGGACCTGGTGCAAGATGTGATGCTCGTTCTTATACGCAAACTGCCCGAGTTTGAGTACCAGCCGGATCGCACGTTTCGCGGCTGGATGCGGACAGTGCTGATCAACAAGTGGCGCGACAGATCGCACCGCAGCGCGCCGGATCAGTTGGATAGCTCCGTGGAGCTGCCAGTGCCGCCGGATCTCGATACCATGGCGGATCGCGAGTACAACCTCTACATCATGGGCCGAGCGCTGCGTTTGATGGAAGCTGACTTCGAGCCGGCGACGTGGAAAGCCTGCTGGGAAACGGTGGTGTGCGGACGGTCGGGAGCAGAGGTAGCGGCCGAACTGGGTATCAGCGTCAATGCGGTCTATCTAGCCAAAAAGCGCGTGCTGAGCCGGCTGCGTCACGATCTCGCGGGGTTGCTGGAATGATCAAAGCAGTTACGGTTTCTTTTGGGCGGCGTTCCTTTCCTCCAATTCCTTGCGCCATTTGGCCGCCTCATCTCTTTTGTTCATAGCCTCGCAGAGATGCACCAGGCGCTCTAGCGCTTCGGTCAGGCGAGCCTGCGCTTGCGGGGGAATCTTGGCCTGGCGCGCTTTCATCCCTTCGTAGCCTTGGAGTAGAAGCGGCTCCGCCTCGATGTATTTCTTCTGGTACAAGAGAGCCGCGCCCAACAGCGAACGGGTGTTGAACGTCGACCAATCGTCGGGTCGCTTGGCCGCGCGTACCTTGAGACAATCGCGCAGCAACGGCTCGGCATCGCTGTACTTGTGCTGGCGCAGCAGATTGAATGCCAGTAGGGTCGTCTGGCCGGCCGTGCGCACATCCTCGGTGCCGAATTGGCGCCTTGCTTGTTCCAGGAGTTCACGGTAGATAGCTTCGGCCTTGGCGAGTTGTCCGTCCCGGTCATAGGTTTCGGCCAGGGAACCGCGTACCCAGGCGAGTTCGGTAGGAAGCCCGCCGGGAAGTTTGCGGCCGTGTTCCAACGCTTGTTCGAGTAGAGCAGCGGCGTCCTTGAGCCGTCCGACTGCTCGATACGACACTGCCAACTGGCCCATCGACACCAGTGTGTCCGGGTTGTCGGTTCCGAGCTTGGCCTCATTCAGTTTGAAATTCAGCTCATCCTGTCGAACGGCGTCGGCGCCGCGACCGCCGGCTCGGTACGACAGGGCAAGGTTGTGGCGTGCTGCAATCGATTTGGCATGGTCCCTGCCGTGCTTGGCCTCGGTCAGCTTGAGCGTTTCCTCATCGAGTCCAATGGCGTCGCGAAAGAGTCCTACGGACAGGTAGTTCCTAGCCAGATTGTCGCGGATGGTGAGCGTGTCCGAATGGTCCGATCCGAGCTTGACCTCCATCCGCTTAAGCGCCAGCTTGTAATGGTGAATCGCGTCGGGGAAACGACGGGCGTCCTCATACGCCGCAGCCAAATTGTTGAGTGAGCGCAGCGTATCGACGTGGTTAAGGCCGAGCTTGGCCTCGCGCTGTTTGAGCGTCTGTTCGTGCAGGCGTATGGCGTCGGTGATGCGGCCGACCTTACGGTAGTACACTGCAAGGTTATTACGGGATTGGAGGGTGTCGGGGTGGTCGGTTCCGAGTTTGGCCTCCTTTTGCTTGAGGGTCCGTTCCTGCAATGGGATTGCGTCGGCGGTACGGCCGCCGTCATGGTACGCCGCCGCCAGGTTGTTGCAGCAGTGGAGCGTTTCCGGATTGTCGGGGCCGAGCTTGGCCTCATACAGTTTCAGGTTTTGCTCATGCAGGCGGATGGCGTCCGTGAAGCGGCCGTCGGAATGGTACGCTAGGGCCAGATTGTTGCGGGAGGTGAGTACATCGAGATGGTCCGAATCGAGTTTGGACTGGCGCAGCTCCAGCGCGCGGGTGTGCTGCTCGATCGCTTTGGGGTAATCGCCCAAATACCAGTAAGTCAATCCCAGCGTGGCGCGGATCGACGCGGCCAAGAGCGGTCGGTCTGCAAACGATTCGGCGATCTCCGGTTCGGCCGCGCCGACGGCTTCGCTCAACGTCACCCCTTTTCCCCGGCCGCCTCCCAACCCTTCCGGACGGCCTGCACTCAGCACCTTTTCCTGAAAAAACTCCAGCACCGCCTTGGTGTCGCCCTCCGACTCCGTGGCCTTGCGTGCGTTATCTTCGGCGCGTCGTTTTTGTTCCTCGGTCCTTTCCCGCTGCGCTGACTCCGCCTGCCTGGCCTCATGCTCCGCTTTCGCCGCCAACACTGCCTTGCCAAGAGCGATCTCCTTGTCATCGCGTTCCGCGGTCGCGCGCAAGGCCTGCCATGTACTCAGCGCCCCTCCGCCCAGCAATGCCACTACTAATGCGATCAGCAAACGACGCTGCTTGCGCGCTTCCCGTGCCTTGAGTTGAGCCTCAGCCCGTTCGATCTCGATTTGCCGCAGCCGCTCCTGCACTTCCGCCTGATGCGCAGCCACGCGCTTCGCCACTACAGCGGCGTCGCGTGGACGATCTTCCCGACGAGGACTCAGACACTCGCGGCACAACGCGGTCAACGCCGCGTCGGCTCCGCACTGCTGTAAGCGCTCCAACGCCTCTACCACGTCGCCGTGCTTGGCTCGATGATACACTTCCTTGACGTCGGTTCCGCTGTACGCTGGCGTGCCTGTCAACATTTCACACAAAATGGACCCCAGGGCGAATACATCAGCCCGCTCATCGACCGTGTCCCATTCGCCCAGCGCCTGCTCCGGCGGCATGTACGCCGGCGTTCCCATACCCGATCCTGCCCGCGACAGTTCGACCGGTGTATCGGCCTCCGTGTGAATGCGCGGGTCTTCCACGTCTGTCCTCTCTGTGGGATCGGCGGCAGATGTCATGACCGTCAGCACCTTGGCCAATCCCCAATCCATGACCTGCACTTCGCCGAATCGGCCGACCATTACGTTGAGCGGCTTCAAATCGCGGTGGATGACGCGCCTGTTGTGGGCGTAGGCCACTGCCTGACAAATCTTCTCGAATATGCTCAAGAGATAAGGTAATCGCTCGGGCTTTTCTGCCTCTTCCTTCAAGATCTCGGCGAAGGTGCGGCCGCGCACCAACCGCATCGTATAGTGCAGTCGGCCATCACTCAGCCGGCCCAGGTTGTGTACCGGCACGATGCCGGGATGCTGCAACGAGCCGGTGACGCGCGCCTCACGCAGAAAGCGACGTTCGACCTCTGGATGGAGCCGCGCCGCCGCATTGATGACTTTGATGGCCAGGTCGCGCCCCAGGGCCGGATCGCAACAGCGATAGACTTCGCCCATGCCACCCTTGCCCAGCGTCTCGATCAGCTGGTAATTGCGTAGATCCAGATCTGTCGGCGCGGAGATGGTCCCCGCAAGATCCCCTTGCTCTGCTCTGCCGCGGTCCTCGTCGAGGGTCGTCAGTTGAGCCAGCAATTCCTCCTGACATTGGGGAAAACGCTCCAGGTATTCCGTCGCCATCAGCTCCGGCTCATCGCGGCGGCGCAATTCAAACTCTTGCTTTACGATGGTAACGATGGCCGAGGGGTTGGCGCTTAATTCCGGGAAACGCCGCAGATAAGCTTCTTCCACGCGTAGCCGTTCGCCCGCGGTCAGTCGCCGCTCCAAGTCGATGCGAATCAACTCTACCAGTAGGGAGACTCGTTGATCGGGATCGCCAGCCCCCAGGTGGTCCTCGATACGAGGCGGCGTGGGACCGTTCCAGGCCTCGCCGAAGCGAGCCAAGATCTGTTCCATGCTATCGAAGAGCGGCGAGGACACGATCG
>Ga0070738_10007955_pt1 | contig 10392 bp, 7 predicted proteins | sample Coa_R2_2_FD_66446 | JGI IMG/M metagenome (GOLD analysis project Ga0070738, IMG submission 66446) | Surface soil microbial communities from Centralia Pennsylvania, which are recovering from an underground coalmine fire - Coalmine... | ecosystem: Environmental > Terrestrial > Soil > Unclassified ... | reverse complement strand
TCACCCACCTGGAACCCAAAGAAGACCCCGCCTCCTGGACGGATCAAGCGCTTGATCGCACAGAACTCTAGGTTTAATTGGCTGGCAGACTGAACGATTGACCCAAACTAGTGGCGGTTGAGATCAAAGCGATCGGCCACGATCTTGTCTACCCACCGTTTGGGCAGCAGACTTGGCAATATCCAGTTCATAAGCGGTTGGGGAACAATCGCGTAGCGGGTGCGCGGTTTGGCGACAGTGAGCGCTTTCCAAACGACTTCACCGACCCGTTCGGGTGGATAGCCCTGTCGGCCTCGGTTGATGGCGTAATCGCTTAAGCGCTTGGTCGCCGTTGCATAGTCCGTCTGGTCGTAGATGGACAGGTCAAGCTTGGCAGCTTTGTCCCAGATGGGGGTGGCGATCGGGCCGGGGCCGACAATAATCACATCAATGCCATAGAGCATGAGTTCGCGCCTCAGGCTTTCCGACATGCCTTCCAACCCGTGTTTAGACGCGGAATAGGCTCCCAGAAAGGGACTGCCGATCTTACCGCCAACCGAGCTAATGTTGATGATGCGTCCAGGTGCGCCGTTAAGGGTGCGATCGGTGCCCAGCAACGGCAGAAAGGCTTGCGTCACAACGAGCGGACTGATGAGATTGACCTCCATCTGAAACCGATATTGATCGACTGGCAGATGCATGAGCGGCCCAGCAACAGCGATGCCTGCATTATTGACCAGCCCAAACAGGGTGTCACCGTTCAAGTGTTCACGCACCTGCTTCGCCGCCTGAGCGATCGCCGGTGCATCCGTCACATCAAACTGGAGGGGTGTCACCGCGTCGCCAAACTCAGCCACGAGGCGATCGGCATCTTCTGCCCGTCGCACACTGCCAAAGACATGAAAGCCTTTTTGAGTCAGAACGTTGACCGTTCCCCAACCAATGCCCGTCGATGCGCCCGTAACCACAACGCTCTTCATCATTCGTCGTCCTACCAAAATCGAGTGCCCTGACAACACCTGGCTGATGCACGCACTCATATATTGCGCTGGATTGCGATCGTGTGTCTACGGATCGCTTGCATTCAGCTTGGAGACTGCGGGCGATCGCGGACGTCCACACTTTGTCGCTATCGTGCCAATCGAAAAAGGCACCGTTGTGCCTCAGCGAACGGTGGGATGAGAAACTATATCATCCCACGACCAGGGCTGAATGGCTCAGCCTGACTGTTTTGCCGCTGTCGTTGGTAATTTCGAATGGCACAAATCCAGTGGCAATCGCTAATGACTTACCCGACACTCAATGATGATGCCCATTACCGTGGGAATGGCCGTGGTCATGGTGATGCCCATTGCCGTGGGAATGGCCGTGGTCATGATGGTGAGCGTTGCTGTGATGGTCATGGGTGTGCGATCGCGCCAGACTGGGATTGACCGCAAGCGCCTGTTCCGACAGTAGTGCCTCGATCTGGGGATTAGCCCATTCAGCCGCCATTTGAAGAAAATCGGGGCGATCGTTGACACATTCCATCTGCACATAGGTGACGTGGGGATGGCGACGGCGCAGGGCGTGGATGATGTGATCAACATCCAGCAGCGTTTCGTGGTTTTCGGTGGCAAAGCCGATCGGCATGAACACGATCGCCGTTGCGCCCAGATCAATCAGATTGCGAGCCGCAAGATCGGCGTTGGGCTGCGTCCATTCAATGAGTGGCGTCTGGTGATTGAGCCAGCCGACCGATGTAAGGGGATAGCGGTGAATTAGCCTTTCACGCACGCGATCGTACAAGGCCTGACTTTCATCAATGCCGGAGGTAAAGCCCTTTGCTTTGTGAGGGCAACCGTGGTTCATCAGCACAATGCCAGTCTGTGACGGCAGATGAGCCACTGCCAGGTCAGACTTAATCTTGTCTTCTACCAGGGTAGCCATCAGATCAATGTAGGCAGGCTCGTTGTAGAAGGACGGAATATAACGCGTCCCCTTGACCCAATGCTCTGTCCCGGCAGCCAGTTTGGTTAACGCTTTGTTGACCTGCTCAACGGCAATCCCGCTGGTGAAGATTGAGTCGACAACCAGGAGTGGATAGATCAGCAGCTTATCGAAGCCTTGCGCCTTAATGTCCGTCAATACCTGTTCCGGCAAGAAGGGCGCACAAAAGTTAAACGCTTTGAAGACCGTAACGCGATCGCCCCAGCGCTCCCGTAGATGCTGCTCAATACCAGCCCGCTGACGCTCAAAAATGGCGTTATGGGGTGAGATGAAATGGTCATGCTGGTGGCTCCATTCATGCAAATCGAACACGGCCAACAGTTTTGCTAACGGAGGGTAGACCCAGGTTGGTACAGGTGCAAACTTTGCGGTCAAAAGGTTGAGCGCTTGCTCGTTGTAATTCGCAAAATCTTCGTAGCTTTCGACCTCGCCGTAGCCCATCAGGAGCACGGCGACTCGCTCGTGGGAGACTGATGCCTCTGATGAGAGTTGGAGTTTTTCAGGTGTAGCAACCACTGACTATTCCTCGCTGAACTTCCACCTAGCGTAACATCCCCTCCTGGGGGATGAGATAAGAACACTATTAAGTTCTGCGAGATGCAAAGCGAAGCTCAGTATCGATCGTCGTTGATAGAGTTCGGAATCAAACGTTAGTGGTCATTGGTCATAAAGCCCTACGGGCATATCAGAAAGGTCATTGGTCATTGGTTGGGAAAAGCTCTAAGTATGAGCCTGGGGCATGGACGTTCGATTCCAAACCTCTTTTGGGGTGGCGTGTACTAAGCGGTGACGACGCGATCGCGCCCTTCTGCCTTAGCACGGTAAAGAGCCATATCGGCGGCTTGCAGAACTGCGTCCCCCGTAGTGCCGTGCAGGGGAAAACAGGCGACCCCAAGGGAAATGCTGATCGCCGTGAGCGGTTGGCGGCGATGCTGCACACTCAGATGTTTGACCCCTTCACGCAGGGCTTCAGCTCGATTGCATGTTTCTGCTAAGGTCGCATCGGGCAAAATGAGGGTCAATTCCTCGCCCCCATAGCGGCAGGCAATATCGGAACTGCGAATATTGGTGCGCAGAAATAAACCCAGCTCGCGCAAAACGGCATCGCCCGCTTCGTGACCAAAGGTGTCGTTAAAGCGCTTAAAGTGATCCACATCGACCATGATCACGCCGATCGATTGCTGGTTGCGTTGGGCGCGGTGGAGTTCTCGCAGCAGGAATTCCTCCAGGTAGCGACGGTTATATAGCCCGGTGAGTGGGTCGCGAATACTCTGGGTTTGCAGAATGTCGCGGAGCTTTAAGTTTGCTAACGCCAGTGAGATTTGCTTGGCGATCGCGACCGCGACGGCCTGTTGTGCTTCAGTTAACGTGTTTTGACCAGTCGTCTGTAGCTGTAAGACACCAATCGCATCGCCCTGCGCCAGCATTGGAATGCAGAAACACTCGCCGGTAAACGTTGATCGAAGGTGGCTACACCGGAGGCCTTGATGGTTGTGTTGATTGTAGTGGGGTTGCCCTCGCCGCAGTGCCAGACATTCATCCAGCGCAAACAGTGGCTGACCGTGGGATGTTTCACCCCAACTAACCGCCACTTCGACCAGGTTACGGGAGGCATTCGTAAGAAAAATGCCGCCTGATACTGCTGGGAAAAATTCGGGTACCGTTTGAGCAATGACGGTACAAGCTTCTTCAAAGGTAAGGCAGGTTTGAAACAGATCGCTCATCTGGTTGAACAGTGCCGTCGCCTTGTGGCGCTGTTCCAGTTCGCTGACCTGCTCGACTAACCGCTGATTCGTCTGGTGTAGGGCCATTTCGCTTTGCCGTAGCGCCTGCTCTGCCTGTTTCCGTCTGTAAATGTCCTGATTGATGATGAGCACAGCAGCTGGCACGAGCGCGATCGCGCTCAAACTCCCCAGTACCACGACCAGCGTTAGCAGTTGGGCACTTTTTGTGGTTTGCAGAGTGCGCTGCTGTAACCGCAAGGTCTCATCCGCCTGGATCACCTGAATACCTTGCCGGATATTGTCCATCAACCGCTTGCCTTCATCACTGTCAATGCGCTTGAGTGCGGCGGCAAACCCCTGAGCACGTCGGATGGCGATCGTTTCGCGTAGTTCAGCCACTTTTCGGGTGGTCAATGGTCTGAGGGTGGCCAATTGCTGTAGTTGCGATGGGTTGTCCGCCATCAGTTGCTGTAGAGTATCGAGGTGGACATCGAGCCGTCCAACGGTGGCGTAGTAAGGTTCAAGGTAGCTATCTTTAGCCGTAATGATATAGCCACGTTGCCCGGTTTCAGCGTCTTTCAGCTCAGACATAAACGCTTCTAGTTCAGTCACAATCTGCTGGGTTCGCGCGGCTCGATTTGCCGACTGCATAAACCGAAACGCATTCCAACCTGAAAATCCACTGATCAGGCTGAGTAACAGCAGTGTCAGTCCAAAGCCCGCGATCACTTTGCGCTCAACTGGAAGTTTCATCTATTTAGGGAACAACGTGCTGAGATGCTGATTGATGACGGTTCAAATTGCGGCAATAATTCCTGACTACAAATTCTCTCAAAAAGACAATTCAAATTGCGGCAATTCCTGACCGTAAATTCTCTCAAAAAGCAGTATTCATGAGAGCATCAGCTTGCCCTAGAGTTCCCTCACGGGATCCTTAAAACGAACTCTAAAATTTTTCTTTAACTCTAAAATTTTTCTTTAATTCTTTTGTACGGCAGCTTAAAAATAGCGCTGTGGGAGTGACGCAGTTGTTCAACCGTTTCCCAGCGAAGCCCTGGAGCAGAATATAGCCAGCCAATGTACGTCATTATTTGTCCGGGAATGCACGATCGCAGCGCCACCCATATGTTCGTGGCGGCACTTCAGGGACGGTTAGACTCTGTAGGGGCTGACCAATTCACGCTGCTAACGTTTCCAGCAGACCGCTATCCGGCCTATTCGGCCTGGCACATTCTGCGCTTTTTACACGAGCAGCTTGGCCGCTACTGTCCGGATGACTGGCTCCAGACGCCGTTAGTATTGATTGGATTCAGCGCTGGGGTGGTGGGTGCAATGGGAGCCGCGATCGGGTGGCAGGGATTGGGCGGGACGGTAAAGGCGCTGATCGCGATCGATGGCTGGGGTGTACCCTTGGCGGGGTCGTTTCCCCTGCATCGTCTGAGCCATGATTACTTCACCCACTGGAGCTCGGCGCTGCTGGGTCAGGGTGAGGACAGTTTTTATGCTGACCCTGACGTGGCGCATCTTGATCTGTGGCGATCGCCCGAAACAGCCCGAGGATGGTGGATTTCGGCCAGCGGTGCTCATGCGCGAACGCTGACAAACGCAGCCAGTTTTCTGACTGCCCTGTTGGCGCGTTACAGCGAGGTGCGTTAGGTGATTATGTATAGATCAGAATTTGTTTGGTTCGGTTTGCAGGAAGGAACACTAGAATGGCTCAGTGAATAATGGCCAAAGATGGCGGATCGCGACAACACAGCACACACTAGGAGAGGAACCGAAACTGGTTTCCAAACGATTTTCCAGGCAAAATGACTCTATGATTCCAACCAGCCCCACTGGCGGTGGGTTTGTGGCGCTGCTGCGAAATCGACCGTTTTTGGCACTGTGGACGGCACAAATTCTTTCTCAGGTGGCCGACAAGGTTTTCTTTGTCTTCTTAATTGCGTTACTGGTCAACTATCAGCCGCCACCCGGTTTAGAAAACTCCGCCCGATCGGCATTGATGTTTGCAATTACGCTACCGGCAATTTTATTTGGCTCGGCGGCAGGGATTTTTGTTGATCGCTTTGACAAACGGCAGATCCTGGCTAGCTGCAATCTATTGCGTGGGCTGCTCATTCTGGCCATTCCTTTGCTACCAAGGGAATTTGCCGTGCTGCTGATGATTGGATTTTTGGAATCTGTCCTGACGCAATTTTTTGCCCCGGCAGAGCAGGCAGCGATCCCACTGCTGGTGCCCCGGCAAGGACTCATGAGTGCCAATGCGTTGTTTACCACCACGCTCATGGGGTCACTCATTGTTGGATTTGCGATCGGTGAACCGTTGCTGACTCTGGCCCGATCGTGGGGACGCTTTGGGCAAGAACTGCTGCTGGGCGGACTGTATTTAGCTGGAGCCGCGATTTTGTATGCGTTGCCCCTCCGGGAAACGGTGGCTGACTCCACGATCACCCGTGCTCATCCGTGGAGCGATTTCAAATCGGGACTGGCGTATCTCAAGAAAGACCGATTGGTTAGTAGCGCGATGGTGCAGTTAACCCTGTTGTACTCAGTGTTCGCAGCGTTGACCATCCTCGCGATCGACCTGGTGGAAGAAATTGGGCTCAAACCAACCCAGTTTGGCTTTTTGCTGGCAGCCGCTGGGATTGGGATGGTCTTCGGAGCCGCAGTATTAGGGCACTGGGGCGATCGCTTTCACCACAAGCCGCTGCCGCTCATTGGCTTCCTGATCATGGCGGCGGGGCTAACGGTATTTACGTTCACCAGCGACCTCTGGGTTGGCCTGAGCCTGAGTGTGCTGCTCGGCACGGGCGCATCTTTAGTGGGTGTGCCCATGCAAACGCTGATCCAGCAACAAACCCCTGAATCGATGCGGGGCAAAGTGTTTGGGTTCCAGAATAATGTGGTGAACATTGCGTTGAGCGTACCGCTGGCGATCGCCGGCCCCCTGACGGACGCGGTGGGGTTACGCGTGGTGCTGCTGGGGATGAGTCTGGTGGTCAGCATTGTTGGGATCTGGGCCTGGCAGAATACGCGTCGGGTGTTGCAGGATGTCATTTAGAGCCGTGACGTAGGCAGCGGTTAAGAGCCGGAGCTAGAGGGCGGCTGTCAGCCGTTAACGGTCAGGCGGTAGAAGGCAATAGACTGGAGAAAGCACGCTTCATCGTGCGCGCGTGCGCCAACACGAAGATTCATTGCCGCTTACGGCGGATGTCAGGAAGCGATGACGATAAACCGCTACGCAATGAGCCTGATCCTTCGCTAGAATCGGCATTATAAGGATTTACCCTTTTGGGCAAAAGTGCTCGACAGGGATCGCAATCCGCACTAGACTTAAGTTCTAGCTATTAATGCATCATTCGATACAAATTCATCTAACGGTTGTTGAGGTTTCCTAGTGCAACTGCAACGTGTAGCTGTGAAGCGGGTAACTGGCGCGTTCGCATTGATTGACAGCTTGAAGCGCCACGGAGTAAAGCATATCTTCGGATATCCGGGCGGTGCGATTCTGCCAATTTATGACGAGGTGTATCGGGCACAGGCTGAGGGTGGGTTTCAGCACATCCTGGTGCGGCATGAACAGGGAGCAGCCCATGCTGCGGACGGTTACGCCCGTGCGACGGGTCAAGTGGGGGTTTGTTTTGCTACCTCCGGGCCTGGTGCCACCAATCTGGTCACGGGTATTGCCACCGCTCACATGGACTCAATTCCGCTGGTGGTCATTACCGGGCAGGTTGCCAGCCACGTGATCGGCACAGATGCGTTTCAGGAAACCGACATTTTTGGGATTACGCTGCCCATCGTCAAGCATTCCTACGTGGTGCGTGACCCGAAGGATATGGCGCGGATTGTAGCCGAGGCCTTTTACATTGCCACGACTGGCCGCCCAGGCCCCGTGTTGATTGATGTCCCCAAAGATGTCGCCCAGATTGAGTTTGACTATCAGCCCGTGAGTTTGGACGACATCCGATTGCCTGGGTATCGCCCAACGGTGAGGGGAAACCCGCGCCAGATTGCACATGCGCTGCGGCTCATTCGCCAATCCAAACAACCGTTGCTGTACGTGGGGGGAGGCGCGATCGCGTCCAATGCCCATGCTGAGATTAAGGAACTGGCAGAGCGATTCAATCTGCCGGTTACAACGACCTTGATGGGGATTGGTGCATTTGACGAACATCATCCGCTGTCGGTTGGCATGTTGGGGATGCATGGCACTGCCTACGCCAACTTTGCGGTGACTGAATGTGACTTACTGATTGCCGTGGGCGCACGGTTCGACGATCGCGTGACGGGTAAGCTAGACGAGTTTGCGTCACGGGCGAAGGTGATTCACATCGACATCGATCCGGCTGAGGTGGGCAAAAATCGCGCGCCTGAAGTGCCGATCGTGGGCGATGTCCGGAATGTTTTGATTGAGCTGTTGCGCCGGAGCCAGGAAGATGGGGACGTGCGCGAGTCCCAGCGTAACCAGGCATGGCTTAACCGCATTGCCCGCTGGCAGGAAGACTATCCCCTGGAAGTGCCCCGCTATCCCGATAGCCTCTCACCACAGGAAGTAATTGTGGAATTGGGCATCCAGGCTCCCAACGCTTACTACACGACGGATGTGGGTCAACATCAGATGTGGGCCGCGCAGTTCCTCAAAAACGGGCCGCGTCGCTGGATCTCAAGTGCCGGACTGGGGACGATGGGGTTTGGGATGCCCGCCGCAATGGGAGTGAAGGTCGCGTTGCCGGACGAAGATGTGATCTGCATCAGCGGGGATGCCAGCATCCAGATGAATATTCAGGAGTTGGGCACCCTGGCGCAGTATGGCATCAATGTGAAAACAGTCATTATCAATAACGGCTGGCAGGGGATGGTGCGTCAGTGGCAGCAGGCCTTCTATGAAGAGCGCTATTCCTGCTCCAACATGGAAGTCGGGATGCCCGATTTTGTCAAACTTGCCGAGGCGTTTGGCATTAAGGGGATGACGATCAGTTCGCGCGATGAGTTGAAAAGCGCGATCGCCCAAATGCTTACCCACGACGGGCCTGTCTTGCTGGACGTCCGTGTGCGACGGGATGAAAACTGCTACCCGATGATTCCACCGGGAAAGAGCAATGCTCAAATGGTTGGCCTACCGGAGCACAAAACCCTGGACAAGGCGGCTGAGCTGGTTTACTGCAGCAGTTGCGGTGCCAAGAACATTGCCAACAACAACTTCTGCCCGGAGTGCGGGACTAAGCTGTAGAGCAGTGGGGAGGCAAAAAGCAGAATTCAGGAGGCAGGGGTCAGCATGGCGTGTGGTGATTTCGCCGCCGTCAATGGGATTGGCTGCTGTGCCAGATCCAGAATTCTGCCCTGCTCCGGTTCGACCAGACCGTTAATTGGCGATCGGGACGTTTTTGAACGCCTGGGTCTTGGGGATTAGGATATCGATCGCCGTTGTGCTTTCAGGAATCTGCATCCACACGTAGGCATCGGTCGGCGTGTTTGGATTAAGGTCACTGACAGCGATATTGCTGGTGGCACGGTTCATGCGATCGACCGCTTGATAGGTTTCACCCGTGGCGGGATTGCGGGCGGTGGTGCTACCGGGGTAGATGAGTCCCTGGTCATAGTCAATGGTTTCGCTTTTCGGGGCAGTCCGACGCACGCGAAACTGGATGTTCACAAAGTCCCGGAGCTTCGTATTCGGATTTTGGATCCGGTTGACGGCAATGATTTCAACCTGGGCTTTGCTGTCGATCGCTGGTTGGATCAGTTGTCCCGGTTGCGTTCCCGCACCACTGGACGATTGGGAAGGCTGGGATACGGACTGTGGCGCTGCCGTTGAATTGCTGGTCGCTGGATTGGGGGTTGGCTCACTCCCAGGACGGATCCTGGATGTGGGAGTATGGTTGAGCGCGCCATCAATCACGGCGAATGCCTGCTGCAAGTCCAGAAACCGATAGGCAAGGAATCCACTAATGCCTAAACTGAGCAAGGACAAGAGTAAGGCAAGGGCTGTGAGAAAGGACAGTCCAGCGTGACCGTGCGATCGTTTGGCATAGACGATCGACGGTTGTTCCGTTAATTGTGGTTCTCGTGTTCGCATTGGCGTATGCTATAGCGTTTGGCTATAGGATTTTCACGACACATTAGTGTTTCATATTCTTCTATCCGGCATCGTCTACCGTGAGAGAGAAACTGTGTAGCTGGAACTTTGCTGGCAGTCAAACCATCAAAAGAATCGCCACTCGCTGAAACTCGAATGGTGAGCCGTAAAGACGTTGCTACTGGTGTCATGGAAACCGCGACCGCATGAATTTAAAATCTCCGATCAACCGTGGCTTAGCGGTGGGCTTTGCCACAATCAGTCTGGTGTTATCCAATTACCTGCCCGGTCTGGCTCAACCCACTTCAACAGTGCGATCGACCCCGTTAGTCGCGCAGACGACCCCAGCGGGCACCCTTTGTCCGGCTCAGTTGGGCCGCGCGATTACTCTCATCACCAGTCGATCGTCCCTGGCTGGCGTGCGGTGGGGCATCCTGGTACAAAGGCTCGGCACGGGTACCGATCGGCAGACGCTGTTTGCGCGGAATGCCTCAAAGCTGTTTATTCCGGCATCGAACAATAAGCTTTTGACGACGGCTGCTGCGTTGAAAGCACTGGGCGCGCAGTATCGTTTTCACACGGCTGTCTATGGCAGTAGCAACCAGACGAACCCGACCA
>Ga0070738_10007950_pt1 | contig 10396 bp, 10 predicted proteins | sample Coa_R2_2_FD_66446 | JGI IMG/M metagenome (GOLD analysis project Ga0070738, IMG submission 66446) | Surface soil microbial communities from Centralia Pennsylvania, which are recovering from an underground coalmine fire - Coalmine... | ecosystem: Environmental > Terrestrial > Soil > Unclassified ... | reverse complement strand
GCCGGTATCGCCGCCGGGCGGATCGTCAATCATCGTTGCGACCGTCCTTTCCGCCGGCCGGCCGCAGCGCCGCGACGGCGTCGGCCACCGGCATCACCCGCTCTTCGATTCTGATCCCGAGCTTGCGGCCGTGCCGTCCCCAGCGGCCGCGGAACAGCGGGACGCCACCGGCCTCGACGGTCAGCAGCTCGGGCCGCTCCATCTCGAACACCGCGCCGGGCCGCAACGCCGCCAATTCGCGCAGGGTGATCGGGATCTTGCCGAGCTCGACCTGAAGCGTGATCGAGGCCTGCGACACGGTGCGCTTCAGCGTCTCGGCCCAGCGCTGGTCGTGATCGACCGAATCCTCGACGATGCCCGACATCATCTGCTCGTGCATCGGCTCGATGGCGGAATAGGGGATGCAGACCAGGAGCTGGCCGTGGCCCTGATCGACCTTCACCGCGAACGGGCTGGCGATGATCATCTCCTCGGCGGTGGCGAAACCGGCAAATTGCGGCTCGGTTTCGAGCCGGACGATGTCGGCCTCGAACTTGCCGAACGGCTCCCAGGCAACAACCAGCTGCTCGAGCGTCGCCTCCATCACCCGCCGCATCGACTTCAGCTCGAACGGGGTGAACTCGCGGTTGGTCATGGTGACCGGGAAGCGGCCGCTGCCGCCGAAGCGGCTTTCGACGATGCCGGTGACCAGCGGCACGTCGAGGACGATGACGATGGTTCCGCGCAGCGGCTTCATCGAGATCATCGTCATGTAGGTCGGCGTGCCGAGCCGCTCGATCAGCTCGCGGTGACGCACCAGCTCGATCGGCCCGGGACTGACCTCGACGCCGCGGCGCAGATGCTGCAACAGGGCGGCGCGCAGCAGCCGGGCGAAGCGGTCGTTGATGCGCCCGAGGGTCGGCTCGAGCGTCGGCATGCGGGTGCGTGCCGGGCTGTGGTCGTTGAACAGGTGGTAGGCGCGCGGCGGCGCCGCGGCTTCGCGCGCGTCAGACATAGATGCTCACCCCCGCGGCATTCGCCCGTCCCGGCATCGCACCGGCGGCGCCGGAAGCGGCAACCGCAGAGACGCCCCGCGGCGGCTGCGGCGGCGCCGGATTGCGGCCGCGCTCTCCGGCGCCGGAGGCGTCGGCTCCGACCCAGGCATGGCTCAGCGTGTAGCCGGCACTGCCGAGCCCGGCCTGAAGCTGGCCGAGCGCGGCGCCGATCGCCTGCTGCACCAGCGGCTGCGGCGAGCCGAACCAGGCGGAAACGTCGCGCCCGGCGACCGCGACGCGCACCGTAAGGTCGCCGAGCTCGGGCGGGTGGAGCTGTACGGTGACCTCGCGCCCCGAGCTCGCCACCAAGCGCACAAGCTGGTCGGAGGCCTGGCGCGCGACCTCGGCGGCGTCGAAGCCGGGCGCGGCGGCGGCCGGCGCCGGCGCCGTCGCCCCGCCGGAATCGGCGGCGGGCGCCGGCGGAGCGAAGGCGGCGGCCGCCGCGCCGATCCCGCCCGGCGGCGGAGGCGGCGCAGCAAGGTCGCGGCCGGGCGCGGGATCGGCCGCGACTGGCGCGACGGTCTCGACCGGCGGCGGCGCCGTCCCGCCGGCCAGGGCGAACAGCGCCGCCGGCGGCCCTGCCGCGGCGGCCGGTGTCGGGGCGGCAGTCCCCGCCGGCGGGGCAGCCGGTGCCGGGGCGGCAGCCGGCGATGCGGTCGGATCGTCGCCGGAGGTGTCGGCCGGCGCGGGGTCGAGCCCGGCCACCAGCTCGCTCCAGAACGGCGCCGCGGCGGCCGCCGGGAGCGGCGCGGCCGTTGCCGCGGCGGGGGTCGGCGGCGCCGGCGTCGCAACGACGGCCGGTGCGGCCGCGGCCGGCTGGGCGTCGCCGGTCGGCGCCGGTGCGGGCGGCGGCGGCGACGGCGCCCACAACAGCGCGGCGGCCAGCGCCGGGCCGGCATCGGCCGGCCGCGCGCCGGGTTCGGATTGCGGCCGCGGCCCCTGCGAGGGCAGGGCGGCGGGCGCGTCCGCCGCGACCGCGCCGGCGAGCGGGGCGGCGAGGCCGGCGCCGGAAACCGCCGGCGCCGCAGCCGTTTGCATCGCCATGCCCGCACCCGTCGCACCCGTCGCGCCGGTTGTACACGTCGCGCCAGACGCGCCGGACGCACCGGTCGAGCCGGTCGCCGCTCCCGGAACGGGACCGGGCCCGATTGGGACGCCGCCGGCAGCGGCGCGGCGATCGCCGCCGCCGTCGCCGCGGCCGTCCGGCGTGCCGGATGGCGCCGCCGCCGGCTCGGTCGCGGCGCCCAGGGCCGTGGCAAAAGCGTCGCTGCCGCCCCTCGCATCGGCACGCGGCGCTTCGGGCGCCGCCTGCGACTGGACCGGCGCGCCGCGCGCTGCGGTGATGCGGACCGACGACATCGCGCCGCCTCAGGAGACCACCTCGCCCGGGTCCGAGCGCAGGATGATCGTGCCTTCGCGCTCGAGCCGCTGCGCGGTGGCGACGATCTCGCGCTTGGCCGCCTCGACCTCGCTGACCCGCATCGGTCCGCGTGCGCCGATCTCGTCGCGCAGCATGTCGGCGGCACGCTGCGACAGGTTGCTGAGCACCTTGTTCTGCAATTCCTGGCCCGAGCCCTTGAGCGCCGAGACCAGCAGCTTCTGGTCGATCGAGCGCAGCAGGATCTGGAAGTTGCGGTCGTCGACGTGCAGCAGGTCCTCGAAGACGAACATGCTGTTCTCGATGCGCTGCGCCAGCTCGGCGTCGACCGCGCTGATCTGCTTGAGGATCGATTCGACCCGGGTCTGCTCGACCCGGTTGAGGATTTTGGCCACCATGGCGACGCCGCCGACCGAGACGCGCGCCTGCTGCGACTCGCCGGCGAGCAGGTCCTCGATCGATTCGTTGAGCTCGCGCACCGCCGCCGGCGGGATCGAGTCGAGCGTCGCCAGACGCGGGATCACCTGCTCGACCAGTTCGGGCGGCAGGTAGCGGATCAGCGCGTCGATCTGTTCCGGTTCGAGATAGGCGAAAATCATCGCGACGACCTGCGGGTGCTCGTTCTTGATCATTTCCGCCAGGACCCGCGGGTCCTGCCACTGTACCGCCTCGATGCCGGCGAAATAGTCGCCCTGGCGCAGCCGGCCGACGAGCCGCTCGGCCTTGTCGGCGCCGAGCGCCTTTTCCAGCGCGCCGCGGATATAGGCCTCGGCGTTGATGCCGATTGCCGTCTCCTGCAGCATCAGGTCGACGAATTCCTCGTAAACCGCGGTCACCGCCGCCTTCGACACGTTGGAGATGCGCGCCATCGCCACCGAGAGCTGGTTGATCTCGAGCTGCGACATGAACTTCATGACCTCGGCCGCCGCGTCCTGGCCGACCGACATCATCACCACCGCCGATTTCTCGACGTCGCTGAGGTTAGCTCGCTTGTTTAAGGTTGCTTCTGTCACCGGCTATCCACCCCCTGATCACCTGGGCCGTCCGCGCCGGGTCGTTGACCACCAGCGTCTGCACGGTTTCGGCCTCGATGCTGAACACGTCCTGCGCCGCGGCGAGCGTGCGCGCCGGCTCCGACAGCAAGGCGCGGCCGTCGGCCGGCTCTGCGGCGCCCGTCGCGGCGGCGCGCGGCGCCCGGGCATGGCCGCCGGCGCCCCGGCCGGCCGCCGCCGGCGCCGGGACGAGCGCCGCCACCCGGCGCGACAGCGGCAGAATCCCGCCCATCAGCGCCAATAATCCGGCGAGCGCCAGCAGCGCGTTCTGTTCGACGGCGGCGACCCAAGGCTCGTTCCACCACGGGGTCAGCGGATCGCCGCCGCCCATCGTCGCGGTCTCGAACGGCAGGTCGACGACGGTGACGTGCGGGTTCTGGCCGGCGCCGATCGCCGAGGAGACCAGCGTCTCCACCGACTTGATGCGCGCCGCCGGCAGCGGCTTGCCGGTGGCGTTGTTGACCAGCACCGCGAGACTGATCGAGCGCAGCCGCCAGGACGGGTGCTCGAGGTATTCGACGGTGCGGTCGATGTCGTAATTGGTCGTCTTGTGGCTGTCGGTCGAGACCGCCGGCGGCGGGGCCGGCTTTGCCTCCGCGGGCGCCTCGCCGGGATTGCCGGCCTGGGCGTCGGCCGCGGGCTTCTGCGCCGGCGCGACGACCGGCGTGTCCGGGCGACGGTTCGACAAGGCGCCCGGGATGCCGCCGGCCTGCTCGCCCGCCGCCTCCCCGGTGCGGTTGTGGATCGTCTCGTCGGAGCTGAGGACGTGGCTCTGCCCGTATTTGACGAGGCTCTCCTTGGACTGGGAAAAGTCGATGTCGGCATCGGCGGAGACGCGGAAATTGCCGCGCCCGAGCACCGGCACCAGCAGGTCGGTGACCAGCGCCTCGTAGCGGTGGGTAATCGCGCGCGCCAGTTCGAGCTGCGCCGGCACCTGGCCGAGACCGGCGCGGCCGTCGCCGGCGAGGCTGCGCCCGGTCTGGTCGACGATCGTCACGTTGTCGCGCGACAGGCCGGGAACGCTCGACGCGACGAGGCCGACGATGCCGTCGACCTGGTTCATGCTGAGCTGAATGCCCGGGCGCAGCCGCAGCAATACCGAGGCGCTGGGCTTGGCCGAATCGGCGAGGAAATCGGTCTGCTTCGGCACCGCCAGGGTGACCTTGGCGGCGACCACGCCGTCGACCTCGCGGATCGTGCGCGACAGGGCGGCCTCGACGCCGCGCACATAGTGCACCTGCTCGACGAACGGGCTGATGCCGAGGCTTTCGTTGTCGAGGATCGCCCAGTCGTCGCTTTCGTGCTTGGGGATGCCGCGCGCCGCGAGCTGCAGCCGGGCGCGTCCGACCTCGCTCGACGGCACCAGGATGACCCGGCCGCCCTCGCCGATCCGGTAGGGGATGTTGAGCTTCTGCAGCTCGGCAAGGGTGCGGCCGCCCTCCTCGCTCGACAGCCCGGCGTAGAGCACCGAATAGCCGCCGCTCAGCGACCACAGCGCGGCGACGGCGACGACGGCGGCGGCGAACGCGGCGCCGGCGATGCCGAGGACCCGCTCGCGCCCGGCGACGAGCGGCGCAAGCCGCGCCAGCCAGGCGGCCGGTACGATCCTCTGCAACAGCGAAGCGAATGCGCCCACCGGCGGCCCGTCCCCTCGATCAGAGCTGCATGTTCATGATGCTGGTATAGGCGGCAGCCACCTTGTCGCGGACATTGGCGGCGAGCTGCAAGGCGAGGTTCGCCTGCTCCAGCGACAGCATCACATCGCTGAGCGGGATATCGCGGTTGCCGGCGGCGAACGATTTGGCCGCGGCGTCGGCCGAGGCGATCGAACGGTCGAGCCGGCCGAGCGCCTGCTTCAGCGCACCGGCGAACGATGCGCCGGCAATTGCGGCCTCGCCGCCGGGCGGGGTAGCCTCGGCGAGCGATTGCAGCTCGGCGACCGCCGAGCCGAGCGCCCCCAGCGCCTCGATCATCGCCGCTACCTCCCGGCGGCGGCCGTGCGCTCGCCGAGCTGGCGGCGCTGGGCGAGAAAGGCGAGCCGGGCGAGGGCCTCGCCGGCGGCGTCGGCCATCTCCGCCAGCTCGGCCTGGACGCGGAAGCCGCCCGCCGGCGCATCCTCGACGCAATGCGCGACCCGGGCGTAGACGATGACCGGTTCGAGGAACACCGGGTGGAAATAAAGCCGCATGCAGAGCCAGGCGCCGGGCGGCAAAGCGGCCGGCGCCGGCCAGGCGATGCGGTCGAGGCTCAGCTCGATCTCGCGCGCCGGCGGCAAGTCGAGCTGGCGATACGACAGCCGCCCGACCATTTCGGCGATCATGTCGAGCTTGCTGCGGATCGGCGCCAGCGCCTCCGCGAGGCGCTCATCCACCGGCCGCGTCGCCGCATCGACATCGATGCCGTGCAGCAGAAATCGCGCCACCGCGGCATTGTTTTGGGCCGCCCGCTCGCGCGCTTCGGCGGTCGGTGCCTGGTCGAGCCGGTCCCAGACCAGCGGCAGCGCCAGCCGGCTGGAAAACAGCGGACGCTCCATCACTGCCTGCCGGGGCACGTCGCTCATGGTGGAATCCTCGGCGCAAAGCCAACTTGACGAAAACAGAGAATACCGCGACTAACGGGGTATCACGCAGCCTATGCTTTGGCAAGCGCGGAACGCGACCGCTCGTCACGGAACAATGCCGGAGGTTGCCCAGGCTTCGGTGTGCCCGGAAAGGATTACGAAAACTCAAATACTTATCCGACGCCGCCTGAGGCGGTGCGGAAGCGGCTGCGAGGCCGCGGCGATTTGTCGAAATTTCGCCCGATTTCGTATTCCGTCAGCCCGATTTGCCCGGGTGCGGGAACTGCCCTACCCGTCGAGGCTTTGCGCGGTGAAGATCGAGCCGTAGCCCTGCCGACTCCAATCCGGCGGGACCGGGCAGGGGGTGGGGTCGAGATGGGCGATGCGGGCCGGCGCGCCGCGCACGATCGCGCCGGTCTTGCTGGTCGGGGTCGGCGCCGGCATCCAGGGAAAGGCGTCGGCGGCGCTGTAGACGAACAGGGCGACCGGGCGCACCCGCGCGGTCAGGTTGGCGCGCGAGGCGTGGACGGTACGGCAATGGATCGCGACGACGGTGCCGGCCGGCCCGGTCAGGTCCTCGGCGGCGGCGAGGTCGAGGCCGGCGAGGTCGTCGTCGCCGACGGCGCCGGTCCACGCGCCGGCGGCGTCGCGATGGTCGAATATCGGGCCGCGATGGCTGCCGGGCAGACAGGTCAGCGGCCCCTCCGCGGCGCCGCAATCGTCGAGATACACGCCGAGCGTGACCAGGCTGTAATTGGTGTGCGGCCAGGCCGGGATGTCCTGGTGCCATTTGACGACCTCGCCGCCGCCCGGCCATTTGTAGTTGAGCTTGCTGCTGTGGAACTTGACGTCCTTGCCGACGAGGTCGGCGGCGATGTCGGCCAGCACCGATTCGGCGGCGAACCGCCAGAAATCGGGATGGCGGTCGACGAGGGCGCGCAGCCGGCGCAGATGCGGCCGGTCCGGCCGATGCCGCGGGCCGAGGTCGAACGCCTCGTTCGACTGCGTCGCGGCGCCGCTGGCGGCGACGAACTCTTCCGAGAGCCGGTTGAGCCGGGCGAGCCAGTCCGCCGGGATCAGCCCGGGCGCGGCGAGATAGCCGGAGGCGAAATAGGCGCGGCGTTGGGCCTGGGTCAGCACCCGGGCGGGCTGGTCGAGGATGGCTTCGGGCGTCATTGCGGCACGGTTCCCCGAACGACGTTGCGGTGCATGACCCGGCGGTAGCGGGTCATCTCGTAATTGGCGACGGCGCGGTGCAGGGTGCAGCGGTTGTCCCAGACGACAAGATCGCCGTCCCGCCAGCGATGGACATAGACGAACTGCTGCTGCGTCGCGTGGCGCAGCAGCTCGTCGAGCAGGGCGGCGCCTTCGGCGTCGGCCATTCCGGCGATGGCGAGCGCATGGTTGCCGAGATAGAGCGCCTTGATCCCGGTCTCGGGATGGCGCCGCACCAGCGGATGGTCGACCGGCGGCAGCGCGCTGGCATAGTAGCCGCTGCGGCGCCCCGCCTCCCACTGGAAGACGACGCGCAGGCCGTCGATCCGCCGCTTCGTTTCCTCGGGGAGCGCAGCGTAGGCGAGCGCGGTGTCGGCGAACTCGGTGTCGCCGCCCTGGGGCGGCAGCTCGACCGCATAGAGCGTCGTCAGGGACGGCGGTACCGGGTAGTACGGCTTGTCGGTATGCCACCGGTAGTTGGCGCCCTGCGCGGCGCGATCGCTGGGATTGCCGTTCTCGTCGAGATTGGCGGTGACGTGGGCGACGTCCTGCCGCTTCGCCGCCTCGCCGCCGCCGTGCCGCTCGACCTCGCCGAACCCGGCGGAGAAGCGGTACTGCGCCTCGCGGCTGAGCCGCTGCCCGGGAAAGACGACGACGCGATGGGCGAGCACCGCCGCGCGCACTCGTGCGCGCTCCGCCGGCGCCAGCGGCCGCGACAGGTCGAGCCCGGCGATCGTATATCCCAGCGTCATCGACCCTCGAGCCGGTGCAGGAAGCCGGTGCGCTGCGCCGCGCCGGCGCTGAGAAAGGCGGCATCCTGGCCGGCGAGGATGAAGCGCGCGCCCATCTCGATATAACGCGGCATGATCGCTTCGTTGTAGATGCCGGCCATGCCGGGATATTTGCCGTGCCGTTCGCAGGCCGCGATCATTTCCTTGTAGGCCTCGGCGACGCGCTCGTTGGCGAAATCGCCGTGAATGCCCATCTCGGCACACAAATCGTTGGTGCCGATCAGCAGCACGTCAACTCCCGGCACCGCGGCGATCGCGGCGGCGTTGGCGATCGCAGTCGGGGTTTCCAGCATGACCACGATGAGGTTGGCGGCGTTGAGCGCCGCCGCCGCCTCCGCGCTCGAGGCCGAGCGCAGCCCGTAATGCGGCCCGATGCCGCCCATCGAGCGATGCCCGAGCGGCGGATATTTGAGCCGGTCGACGACCTCCCGCGCCTCCGCCGCCGTGTCGACGTGCGGCATGACGATGCCGAGCGCGCCGTTGTCGAGCGCGCGCGTCGCGATGGCATATTCGCCGTTCGGCACTCGCGCGATCGGGGCGATGCCGGCATCGAGCGCCGCGGTCGAGATCTGGGCGCAGGCCTCCAGCGACATGACGCCGTGCTCCATGTCGAGGAACAGCCAGTCGAAGCCGGCGACCGCCATCGCCTTGGCGATCTCGACGCTGCGGGTCATGCGGATGCCGACGCCGAGCGAGAGTTTCCCCTCGGCGAGCCTGTCGCGGGCGACGTTGCGGACGGAAACGGCCATCGGGCTCTCCTATCGGACGGCAATGCCGAAATTGGTGTGGCCGGCCCCCGAGGACGGGCCATATTCGCCGTATTCGACGCCGGCAAGGCGGTCGGCGGCAACCCCGTCGAGCGTGCCGAGCATCGTCGCCAGGTTGCGCCCGCCCATCTCGACCGCGGTCTCGCGGGCATAGGAATCGAGCATGCGGCGCGCCGCGCCGGTCTCGCCCGCGGCGAGCAGCGCAAGAAACCGGCGGTCGAGCGCCTGGTGCCCGGGCGGCGGCCAGCTCGCCGGGTCGCGCACCAGCCGGTGCGACAGGGCCGAGCTGGCGACAAAGGCGACGCGCTTACCCGCCCGCTCCGCCGCGACGCGCACGGCGATCCCGACCCGGTAGCATTCGTCGAGATCGGCGAGGATGCAGGTGCCCATCGTCACCACCGGCAGGCGCTGTTCGGGGTCGAGATACTGCAGCGGCACGAAAGTCCCGTAATCCCATTTGTAATGCGGCGTGTCATTGCGCCCGGCAAGGAGGCCCTGGTCGCGGATCGCCTCGACGAGGGCGGCGCCGAACCCGGGATCGCCCGGCCGGTCATAGGGCACGCCGGGGATCAGGTCGGGCAATTCGTCGGAGACGCAGGTGCCCCGGTGCCGCGGCTGGCAGGTGACGTACCAGGTGAAGGTGGTCACCCAATGCGCCGACTGGAGGACGATCAGGTCGGGGGCGAGGCTGCGGATCGCGCGGCCGAGGGCATACTCGCCGGCGATGACGCCGCGCAGGAAATCGGGCGCCGTCGCCTCGATGCCGATGCGCGGCGAATGCGAGGCGAGCGCGCTCATCACAATGCCACCGCCCATCGCCGCCTCCGCCCCTATCGCGCCGCAGCGCAGTGTGGCACAGAGGGAGACCGAAGAGGAACCCGCGATGCCCGACCTCCCGCCGCTCGACACCGCCGCCCTGCCGGCCGGCATCACCGCCCGCTACGTCCCCGGCGTCAACGGGCTGACCATGCACATCCTCGAAGCCGGCGAGCCCGGGCGGCCGTGCCTGCTGTTGCTGCACGGCTTTCCCGAGCTCGCCTATTCCTGGCGCAAAATCATGCCGGCGCTCGCCGCGGCCGGCTATCACGTCGTCGCCCCGGACCAGCGCGGCTATGGCCGCACCACCGGATGGAGCGCCGATTTCGACGACGACCTCGCGCCGTTCCGCCTGCTCAACGCGGTGCGCGACGCGGCGGGGCTGGTCGCCGCGCTCGGCTGCGACCGGGTCGCGGCGGTGATCGGGCACGATTTCGGCGCCTCGGTCGCGGCGTGGTGCGCGCTGGTGCGGCCGGACATGTTCCGCAAGGTGGCGCTGATGAGCGCGCCGTTTGCCGGGCCGCCGGATTTTCCCGAGCGCAACCGCGCGCCTTCCGCCGAGCCCGACATCCACGTCGCCCTCGCCGACTTGCCGCGGCCGCGCAAGCATTACCAGTGGTACTACTCGACCCGCTCGGCGAATGACGAGATGTGGCATTGCCCGCAGGGGGTCCACGCCTTTCTGCGCGCCTATTTCCACCACAAGAGCGCCGACTGGAAGCAGAACCGGCCGCACCGCCTCGCCGCCTGGCGGGCGGAGGAGCTGGCCAAGATGCCGACCTA
>Ga0070738_10007945_pt1 | contig 10401 bp, 9 predicted proteins | sample Coa_R2_2_FD_66446 | JGI IMG/M metagenome (GOLD analysis project Ga0070738, IMG submission 66446) | Surface soil microbial communities from Centralia Pennsylvania, which are recovering from an underground coalmine fire - Coalmine... | ecosystem: Environmental > Terrestrial > Soil > Unclassified ... | reverse complement strand
AACGGTAAAAAAGACAATTTGGCAGGTTGTGAAATATTACCTCTGGCTCATTCATCGGTCTTCCAGTACCCTCCGCCTCTTCTGCTTCCGTGCTTCCTTGCTTAGAGAGCGACTTTCGTCGCTGGTCCCGTTCTCCTGCAAATTATCGTTCTGCTAAAAAAGCCTGACGAATGGGCTATTGAGGCGGGGCGAAACTTGACCGAGCGCTCCAGGCTCTCTATAATAGGCTCTAGCCCGGTTCGCGCTCCGCACCCTGCTGGCGGGCGACGACAACAGAAAAAGATGGTTGCGCCGCCAGTTTTCCCTCATAATTGACAACGCAAGGTGTTGGGGGCGAAACATCGATACATACATATGTGCGATTTATTTGTAGGAAAACGACTGAGAGAGGCGTAATCATGTCTTTGATTCATTCCCACACCGATAACTCCGCATTGCTACGCAGCCAGGGTACAACCTCTGCGGTTGGCGAGCAAACGGCCAAACACGTGGTAATCATGGGGGCTGGCCCGGCTGGCTTGACGGCGGCTTATGAGCTGGTCATGCGGCATCAGGTGGGAGTTACTGTGCTGGAAAAAGATCCCCGCTATGTGGGCGGCATCTCGCGCACAGTTGAGCAGGATGGCTATCGCTTTGATATTGGCGGCCATCGCTTCTTCTCCAAAAGCCAGGAGATTGAGGATTTGTGGACCGAGATTATGGGAGAAGATCTGCTGGTCCGGCCTCGTCTTTCGCGGATCATCTATCGCGGGAAATATTTCGATTATCCTCTCAAGGCGTTCAACGCTCTGTTCAATCTAGGTCTTCTTGAGACGATTCGCTGCATTGCCAGCTATGCCAGGGCGCGGCTTTTCCCCACGCGGAATCCGCAGACCCTGGAGGAGTGGGTGACGAACCAGTTTGGCTACCGGCTCTTCAGCATCTTCTTCAAGACCTACACCGAAAAGGTCTGGGGGATCAGCACCAAAGAGCTATCCGCCGACTGGGCGGCGCAGCGCATCAAGGGACTGAGCCTATCTGAGGCCATCAAAAACGCCCTGCTCCCCAAGCGCAACAAAAGCGGCGGGGCTGTCATCAAAACCCTGATCGACGAATTTCGCTATCCCCGGAGGGGTCCCGGCGAGTTGTGGGAGCGCACGGCGGCGCAGATCGGAGAACGGGGCTATCCCGTGCTGATGGGCCAGGAGGTAGTGAGCATCCAGCACGACGGCAGCCAGGTCACGGGAGTTGTCACCGCCGATCCAGAGGGAAAGCGCACGGTGCGGCGAGGCACTCACTATATTTCGACCCTGCCGATGCGCGAGCTCGTTCGCGCTTTCGATCCGCCCCTGCCGGCCTTTGTGCAGCGAGCGGCGGAGAGCCTGAAGTACCGCGATTTTCTGACGGTAGCTCTGATCGTCAACCGGGCGGAGCTTTTCCCGGACAACTGGATCTACCTGCACGATCCCGAGATTGTTGCCGGGCGCATCCAGAACTTCAAGAACTGGAGTGCCGAGATGGTGCCAGATCCCAGCACAACCTGCCTGGGCCTTGAATACTTCTGTTTCGAGGGCGATGGACTCTGGACCTCCAGCGACGAGGACCTGGTGAAGCTGGCAAGCAAGGATCTGCTCATGCTCAAGATGTGCCGGTCTGACGAAGTACTCGGCGGGGTAGTCGTGCGTCAGCCCAAAGCGTATCCGGTGTATGACGACGAATACAAGCAGCATGTGCGTACCATTCGCGATTACCTGGAGGAGCATGCGCCCAATCTGCAATTGGTGGGACGCAATGGGATGCACCATTACAACAACCAGGATCATTCGATGATGAGCGCGCTCTGTGCAGCGCGCAATATTGCCGTCAACGCCAATCTCGATCCCTGGAGCGTGAATACCGACGCCGAATATCATGAAGGCACGCGCGATGTGGAGGACACCTCCGGGCGTCTTGTTCCACAGCGCGCGATGGGGGCGGAACAATCCAGGAGATGACAGCGGGCGCTGAAAAAAGCTTAAGAGAGGATAGAGAAAACCAGAGGCCCAGCTCTGCTGGGCGCTCATTTCAGTGATAGCGAATGTACCTGGGCGTGCGCGGCATCTCAGGCATGGTAGAACGGCGACATGCGCAGAAGCCACCGGCGCGCGGCAGGGCGAATGAGCACGGTGAGCAGGCGTTTGGCGCCGACGATGCGTGTCAGGTGTTGCATAATGTCGTCAAACGAATGGCGTTGATAGGCGAGCAAACGCTGGCTCTCCTCGGTATCCAACCAGTCAGTGCAATATGGCTCCGTGCCGAAGGCTTGCTCCGGCAGCATCCCGATGCCCATCATCTCCAACATGCGCCTGAGATAGTCCCGGTAGAGCATCTGACAGGAGGGACCGCCGCCGATGAGCAGAATCTTGCCCCAGACCTCGTCTCTGCATATTCCCTGCGCGACTGCCAGGCCGGCATCATAGGGATGAATAACCTCGAGGCGCGTCTCGAGCGGAATGCGGAACATGATCGGGTGTGGACTGCGCAGACCCAGCGGGGGGATGTCCGCAAAACGAAAGATCGTCCACGTCAGCCCTGACGCTTTGACCATCTCCTCGCAGGCAATTTTGTGCGATGAGTAATGGTCGGTGGCCTGCACAGGGTCGCTTGCTCTGCGCGGCGGAGGCTGGTCCTGAGTGTGACCAAAGACATCGAAGCTAGACGCGAAGAGAAATCGCGGCGGACGCGCCAGGCTGCGCGCAGCTTCGAGCAGGTGACGCGTTCCCTCGACGTTGATCGCATATGCCAGCTTGGGCTGATCCTCGCTGCGCGGAGGAAGCAGATACGCCAGGTGAATGATGACCTCCTGATCCTGCACCGCGCGCTCCAGGTCCGCCGCCTGCCGTATATCGCCCTGGATCAGCTCGATGTTTCCCGCGAACTGCCGGGCAGTGCGCGCGTGAGCCGGGCGGTTGGAGACGAAGCAGCGAACCTGATGCCCCTGATGCAGCAATTCGTGCAGGGTGCTCATGCCCAGATTTCCGAAAGCACCTGTTAGCAAAACTTTCATGAATCCATATGCGGCGCAACTACTCATGCATATGACATGAACAGGCGCCATTACTCCTTTCCTGCATCCAAGAAGACAGCCTGAATGAGAGGCATGCAGCCTGACGGCACGCCTCTCGTTGTTTATGCCAGCAGACGTTCCAATTGCTCGATATACTCTTCAAGTATAGAGAACGTTGTCTCAACCGGCTCGGGCGTGCTCAAATCCACGCCGGCCAGCTTCAGGGCTTCGAGCGGATAGAGCGCGTGGCCGGCCCGCAAAAAGCTGAGATAATTCTCGGCGGCCTGGGGAGAGCCGGAGAGCACCTTGCGGGCCAGGGCGTGCGCGCCTGCAATCCCGGTGGTGTACTGATAGACATAGAAAGGCTCGTAAAGGTGGCCGAAGGTTGCCCAGGTGATGCCGTCGCGCGCGGGATCGACCTCGACCTCGCTGCCATAGCCCTCGGCCAGAAACTCGGCGAACCAGCCATTCAGCAGATCGGCGGTCAGGCTCTCGCCGCGTTCCACCTGTTCATACATCGCCAGTTCCAGGCGGGCCAGCATTGGCATCGTAAAGTAATAGCGGTGGAAATTGCTCATGGCCTCATCGAGCAGGGCAATCTGAAAATCGGGGTCAGGCTGCGTGCGCAGCAGGTAATCGCGCACCATCGCCTGGTGGAAGTTCGAGGCCACCTCGGCCACAAAGAGCGAATAATTGCCGTAGACCAGCGGCTGAGTATGCCAGGCCAGGTAAGAGTGCATCGAATGGCCCAGTTCATGTGCCAGCGTGCTCATTGCCTTGAGCGAATCGTGATAGCTCATCATGATAAACGGATAGGTTCCTGGGCAGCCGGAGGAGAAAGCGCCCGCGTACTTGCCCTGATTGGGCGAGCGATCGACCCAGCGTTCCTCCAGGCAACCGCGCCGCAGAATCTCCACATACTCCCTGCCCAGCGGCTGCAAGCCTGCGCAAATCCACTCGACCGCCTGGGCATAGGGGACCGCCGGCGACTTCGTGGTGAGCGGGAAGCGCAAATCGTAGCTGCGCAGCGGTTGTATTCCCGAAACGCGCCTGCGCAGCGCCCAGTAGCGGTGCCAGACGGACTGATGTTTGCGGAACGTCTCGATCGTGCGATGAAAGACCTCGACCGGGATGTTATTGGGGGCCTGCGAGGCTTCCAGCGCGGAGGAGTAGCCGCGAGCGCGGGCCAGGAAGATAAACTGCTTGACCGAGCCGGCCAGGTTGCTGGCCAGCGTTTGGCGGACGGCGAGGTAGCCATCGGCATAGTTCTCCCAGGCCGAGCGGCGCGTCTCGCGGTCGAGGTCGGCGAGCAATTCGAGAAGAGTGCCATGTGCGACGGGGATCTCCTCGCCCGTGCTTGATCTTGCTGGAGCGAAGCGCATCTCAGCGACTGTCAGCATGCGGTCCACCGTTTCCGGGGTGGAGAACGGATCGATCAACTGGCCAAGCAGTTCTTCGACCTCAGGTGAGCGAACATGCGCCCGCTGGCGCAGCAGGTCATCGAAATAGTGGGTATAGACGGCCAGGCGCGTATTCTCGCTCAGCCAGCGGCGCAGTGTCTCCGCATTCAGAGCCAGGATCTCAGGCTTAAGAAAAGCCCCGGCGGCCAGCACCTGTCCGATCAGCGCCGTCGCTTTATCCGCGAGTGCAGCGGCGGCCTGGTCGGTGTTATCGACCCGCGAGGAGATACTCGCGTAAACATATAACTTCTCGGCGCGGTTCATGATCTGAAAGAAGGCATCGAGGGCCTCGGTCAGCGTATTTGCATCCTCGCCAAGTCTGCCCTGGTAGGTCCCCAGCGTGGGCAACTCTGCCAGCACCTGTCGGTACTCGGTTTCCCAATCCGCTCGCGTGGGGAAAACGCTGGCAGCGTTCCAGGTCTCTTCCTGGCGAACCTCGCTGCGCAGGGGGAGTGCTGTTTTCGACATGCTTGTCTCCATTGTAAACGTCTCGCTCTTTTGCGCGCGGTCCAGGCCGGGCCGGCGTGCTTTTATCGTATCATATTCGTGGTTTCTGTAGGGAATTTTAGGAGATATGACGTATTGCTCCCCCTGCGCCACTCGGGAGCCATCTGCCGGAGGGTAGTCCGGGCGACCTTCCCGTGAATATGTGGGGTATCATAGGGGCATGAACACATTCACACCACAAAGGGGGTTCTCGATGTCCGTCAACGAAGAGAGGGCGAGCCTGGACCGCCGTGCTTTTCAGGATGTGCTCGCAGGGGGAGTGAACCAGTGCTGGGGTTGTGGGAGCGCGAACGAGCATGGTTTGCAGATCAAGAGTTACTGGGGACCCGATGGTCAGGAGACCATCTGCACCTGGCAGCCGCGTGAGTATCACACCGCCGCCTGGCCTAACGTTCTCTCCGGGGGCGTGCTTGCCAGCCTGATCGACTGCCACAGCGTGTGCACCGCCATGATGGAAGCCTATCGCGCGGCTGGCCTGGATTGGGAGAGCGAGCCAGGGATTATCTATATCACCGCTTCCTTGCAGGTTAGCTACCTCAAGCCGGTGCCGATGCAGCATCCAGTAACGTTGCGCGCGCATGTCAAAGAGAAGCAGGCGCGCAAGATGGTTGTGCAATGTTCTGTCTTTGCGGACGAGCAGGAGTGTGCGCGTGGTGAGGTGGTCGCGGTGCTCTATACGCCTCGGCCCGCGTAGGTGGGGGAAAGGATAACGCTATGGTCGGGAAGCCAATCCCAGTTGACGCCTCGCTTCTGCACACATACATCGAGGCGCTTGGCGCGATCGGCTGGCAGGCCGAGGGAGGGCTGAGGCGGCCAGTCTACAGCCCTGCCTGGGTGCAGGCGCGCGAGAAGCTGGCTGAATGGATGCGCGCCGCCGGGCTGGAGGTGCGCGAGGACGCGGTCGGAAATCTCTTTGGGAGAATGGGCGGTCGGGATGACAGCCGAACGATCCTGACCGGCTCGCATCTCGATACGGTCCCGTTTGGCGGCAAGTACGATGGCGCGCTGGGCATTCTGGCCGGGCTGGTGGCGTTGCAGGCCCTGCGCGAACAGGCCGGCCAGCCCCGCTGCTCGCTGGAGGTGGTTGCGCTGTGCGAAGAGGAGGGCAGTCGCTTTCCCGCTCACTACTGGGGCACCCGCGCGATCCTGGGACTGATCGAGGCCGACGAACTGGAGCGGCTGCGCGACGACCAGGGCGTGACTATCGCGGAGGCCATGCGCGTCGTGGGTCTCCCTCCTGAGCGATATCGCGAGGCCATTCGGCACGACCTGGATGCCTTTCTCGAACTGCACATTGAGCAGGGCCGCCGCCTGTTCGAGGAACGGGTTGATGTGGGGATTGTACAGGCTATCGTCGGTTTGCATCAACGCTGGATCAGCGTCACAGGGCGCGCGGATCACGCCGGGACGACGCCGATGGACCTGCGCCGCGATGCTTTGCAGGGAGCAGCGCAGATGGCCGGCGAGATTGCTCGCCTGGTTGAACGGGAAGGACGGCCCGCAGTGGTCACGCTCGGAAAGTGGGAGGTCAAGCCCGGCGCGATAAATGTCGTGCCAGCACGCGTGCATTTTTCTCTGGATCTGCGCCATCCCCATGAGGCGACAAAACAGCGCCTGGCTGCCGCCATCTGGTCCCGCTGCCAGACCATCGCGCAGGAGCGGGGACTTGAACTCTCCGGCGAGATACTCAGCGACAGTCCGCCCAGCCCTATGGACGCTGCGCTCCAATCCGTACTGATTCGGGCGGCGGAGACGTGCGGGGCGAGCTGGAGAGCGATGCCCAGCGGAGCCGGGCACGATAGCCAGGAGATGGCCCGCCATCTGCCCACAGCCATGCTCTTTGTACCCAGCGTCGAGGGGCGCTCGCACAGTCCCGCCGAGTACACCACGCCCGCAGATGTCGTTCGGGGCGCACGCGTGCTAGCGACTGCTCTCTATGAGCTGGCGTATGAAATAAAAGAACCATGAGCGCGCTTCCCGTGTGCTATTACCTGGCTACCTGGCAGGGTCGAGGGAAGCATGGAGACGTGCCGTTGCAGAAAAGCTACCACATCGTCTATCCCGATGGCGCGGCTGACGCCAGGGAATCTGCTCCTCATGTTGAGCAACCGAGCCCGCAGCGTCCGAGCGATCCAAAGCATAGTGGGCGCGACCTGGAGACAGCGCGCGTCTCCTAGTGGCGGCTCGCTCGCCGTATTCTTAGTACGTCGGCGAGCCGAGGCAGGCAGAGGACCAGCACGGCAACCCACAGCGCAGCGGCGCTTGAGAAGAGGCGACCAAGCAGCCAGAAACCAAGCAAGCCACCGACCAGGGCCGAGGCCAGGCCAAGCGCCAGCAAGCAGAGCCAGCCGCGTCCCCCCCAGGAGACCGGCTTGAGACGGGCCGCCAGAGCCAGCGCGCCAACGAGCAGACCAAGCAGCGCCCAGGAGAGAACGAGAGAGAGTACAGGCATACCATCTTCCCCCTTTGCTTTACGAACCGGCCTGCATGACCTCGCTTGCCAGGCGCAGCAGGCTCACTCCATCGCCGACAAGCTGGGAAAATCCCGAGTTCGCGCGGACCTCGACATGCTGAAAAATCCCAAACTCCGCGAAATCGTAGCGATGATGCAAGCGCGCCAGAGCTGCCGCGAACTCCAGCGACTCGCTGACCGGCACAAACTGGTCACTGCGATCGTGCAAAAGATAGATCGGCGCGCGTATCTGACTGACCACCTGGGACGGCGAAAGGCTGGAGAGCAGTGCGCGCACCTCCGGCGAAAGCGCCGCGAGGTTCGCATCGACCAGGCCCGGCTCATCCCCTGCGAGCAGATGATAGGCTGCCGCGCTGGAGGGAGCGAGCTGCGCGACCTGAGCGGGACTCAGCGACTCCCTGCCGTTAGGCCCGAAGGCATTGACAAGCATCTGACCGTCGTTATTGGGCATAAGGGGCGCGATCGTATCCGCCAGCACTTGCAGGGGATAGGGCACAGGATGCCAGGGCTGTGTCTCCCCATTCTCAGTCAATTCGCGCCTGCCGATCGTTTGCAGCAGGGTTCGCGCGTCAAAGTAGCCGCCGAAGAGCGTCACAAACGCCACCTTATCCCGCACGCGTGCATCTGCCGCCGCCAGGCACATCAGCGGTCCTCCCGCGCTAAAGCCCAGCAAGCCAACGCGGTTCGCCCCCACGCCAGGCCAGCTTTGCAAAAGCTCAAAAGCCTGCACAATACCTTCCTCGTCGCCCGCGTCCAAGCGATTACCGATCAGCGTCTGCGTTGTCAGATCCATCACCACCAGCCCGCTGCTGGCCAGCGTGCGCGAGAAATTGATAAGTTGGGCGTCCTTGCGCTGATCCCCCACGCCCGGAATCAGCAGAATGCCCTCCCTGGAGCCCGGCACAGGCGGCGCATCCGTCGCGGGTGCGTAGATATCCAGGTAAATCGTCCCGGTAGGCGAGTTGAGCGTTCTTTCGCTCTGCGTGATCGGCTCAGCTACCGGCTCCTCCCAGGGAGGCTGAGCGGCGGCCAGCAATCCCGGCAGAATGCTGAGCGCGCGCAGCGTAGCTCGCCCGGAAGGAACGAGCGAGAGAGAGAAACCGGCCAGGAAGCAGAGCGCCAGGGCCACACGGGCCAGCCACGCACCGACGCGCCTGCCCCATTCTTTTTTCTCCGGCGGATGCGCACTCACGCCCGGCCTGAACGGTGGAGCAGTCCCTGGTTTGTCAGGGGTGACGTTATTCTCAGTAGTCTCCATGCCCGCCCTCTGTATTCCCGTCAAAATTGACGGCCAACGTTTTGAAAGACTTGCCTGTCTCTGTTATAACACCAAAACGTTCCAACGAGGAGGGTCGAATCACCCATTGTTCCACGCGTTATGATTCCGCGAGTACAATAGATAGAAAGAGAGAACGCCGACGATGGCATCGCCGAAGGGAAACGTGTCCCTCCATCCCCTCGGACGGAGCGACGAGGCGAGTCCGCATCCGAGAGACGAAAGAGGCCGCCAGCGGTGTCGGGATGGCGGGTAGCGCGGAGAATATGTACCGAGAAAATCAGCAAGGTGAAAGAGCAAGGGGAAGAGAGATGGCAGAGAGCAGAAAGGAGGAGAGAACAGGCGAGAGACAGCAAAAGCGGCAGCCCTCAATGGTCGCGCCCACGCCCCCAGAGAGGGAGACGCCCAGGAGTTCGCCTGCGGAGAGCGAAAGGGGTCAGAGGCCAGAGGACACCGACGCGCCTACGGAGTGCATCAGAAAAGCGGAGCCGGGCAGCGATGCCGATGCCGAACTGGAGATCATGCTCAAGCAGATCGAGGGATATTTTCTCAAACGGGCCAGGCATCACGACCTGGAGGCGATCAGCTTCACCCTGCGTCACCTGTTTAGTCGCGTGGATTTTCTCTATCGCCAGGCGCTGCCCGAGCTGGACGCCTGGACCGCGCGTGAAGAGAGGGAGCGAGAGACCTTTGTGCATCAGCAGGTCTGGTTGCATCTCCAGACGGTCAACCGCACCCTTGACCGCATGGCCCCCCTCTGTCACCTGCTCAGCGATGTCATCGAATGTCTGCTCGAAACGCTTGACAACGAAGAGCTCTGGCTGCGCACCTTCGAGGAAGAGGACACCTTGCAACTTCAGCAGGTGAACCTCTCCGACAAGCAGAAGGATTTCCCCGCAGACGATCCGCCCGGCGAGCCGGACGAGTCTGCCACGCATGCATCGGAGGTCTGGGAGCGAGCCGCGACAACCATCATGGATCGCCTGCTCCTCTGGCAGGAGCAGCACCACAAACTCACGCCGTTCCAGCAGCAATTTGCGCAGCCAACGTTGACAGCCATCAACCTGAGCGAACTCGACACCGCCTTCGCCGTTCTGCTGGATAGCGCGGGGGCCATTTTCGGCGACATCCTGCCCAACTTCCGCCTGGTCGAGCCGGAGAGCCACGAAGAGATCAGCGCCCTTCTCTTCGACCTTATGCAGCAATCCGATCAGATGCTCGTCCAATTCGAGGTCACTCTCGGGCCGCTGACCGCTTTACTGCGCCACTTCGCCGCGCTGAGCGAGGGCAGCTAGGACCTCTGTGTGGATCTTAACCGCGACAAGGGACTCTCAACGACATTGTAACCACCTCAAAGCCTGTTTCCTTACGAGCAGGGATTAAACTTTTTAGCAATATCGATAGAATGGAGTGCCGGACGGCAGGAGAGCGCGGATGCGTAAGGAGAGCGCCAGGGTTGGGGCAGTCCCCGCGCAGGGGTACACCTTCACCAGAGTCGAGGCGCAGGAAGAGATCGCCAGGGCGATCGAGCGCTTGCACGCGGCTGGCTGCGTGCAGATTGCCCTGGTGGCGATACACTTATTCTATAAGCCGACGCGTGGGACGTTCTCAATGGAGAAGCGCATGCGGCAGGGCAGCGAGTTTCTTTTGCAAAACATCC
>Ga0070738_10007944_pt1 | contig 10401 bp, 7 predicted proteins | sample Coa_R2_2_FD_66446 | JGI IMG/M metagenome (GOLD analysis project Ga0070738, IMG submission 66446) | Surface soil microbial communities from Centralia Pennsylvania, which are recovering from an underground coalmine fire - Coalmine... | ecosystem: Environmental > Terrestrial > Soil > Unclassified ... | reverse complement strand
AACTGGCCAACCTGCATCGCAAACTGAATCCCTCGTTGACTGCGCAGTCTCAGGTCGCGTAACGTGCACAAAGTCGAGAGCCGCCACTTTCAACTAAACCGGGGACAATTTCGATGTACCCTGCCCAGATGGGCTAAGCGAGGGGAAATAATGTTTTCCCGTGGAGGAAAGTTGATCAGAATGGGAGGCATTGTTCTCGGTTTTTGTGCAGTTGTTTCGCCCAAAGGTTTGCCAGAAGACCAGGAAGTAACTTGGCCGAAAATCGTCGCAATTGAGAGGACATTTGAATTTGAGGATGCACAGCAGGCCCATGCAAACGTAATGATTGAAGGGGTTGATGGAAAGCCCCTGTATCGCCTTCTGTGTTTGGGGCCAAGCCTCTTCAAGACCGATTCCTCGTTTGATTATTCGGGCGACTTTGACTGCCGGTTACAATCACTTTATTCGCACGAGTTCTATAGTACTTTGTTGACTGACAACCCGCGGCAAGAGAGAAGCTGGGAAAGCAGAGGAAGGTTTCTCTGGAGTGAGATCCGTGGCGTCTGTTCGGGTTACCCCGAATATGGTCAGTTAAGAACCTTCAGACTCAGGGGAATGGTCATCACTTTGAAGATCGAAAAACCTGTTTGGGTCATGGTCGAGAGCCCAAGCGGGCCCGATTCCGCAAAAGAGGGTGTTGCGTCGTTTCGGTTTTCTCTTCAAGTGAAGGAAGACCCTAGCGCATACTCTTCTATCGCGGAAGAGGTCCCATACGAGAACCCTGAGTTACTAAAGACTGGATGCTCGCGAGTTGTAGCGCGACACGTCCGTGGCATAGTAGAGGAATCCTACATTCGAGCGAACAAACTAAGCCCTCCGTTTCCTGAAGTGGTGAGCACCTCAAAAGCAGCCACACTACCAGGAGAGAATGAAGATTTTTCTTTTGCCGATAAGCCCATTCCCCCTCGGAACAGAGCATTTTCCATGTCCATTCGCAACGCCAAAGGCAAAGTACTTTACACATTCGAGTGCTCATCGACAGAACCCATAATGCGTTGGGGAGTCAGCTGCGGACTTTTCGCCGCTGGGCAAACACTGAATTTGCTCCAAGATAGCACCGATCCGTATAGCGGGATGGATCGCGCCACAATTTTTCCTGAGCAGCTAGATGCAATCTGCTCGAAATATCCCGATTGGGGCGGGAAGCGCGAGTTCAAACTCAGGGGTTTTCGACTGATAGTGCGCGCCGCAAACGTTAAGTTCGTCCCAAGTGAATGGGATTGGTACGGCAAGGGAATTAGTCATATGACTCTCAAGGCCGAGGTAACACCTGACAAGACAGCAACTTCAGCTGTCGCAGATTTTCCTAGGTACGCATATTGGGGCTATACATACCGCTCAAACCCAGACGATGCGTGCTTAAAGCCAATATCAAATCCTTGGCACAAATGGAAGCAGTAGATCAAAGAGGGCCCGGATTACCTAGAGGCGAATTCAAGGAGATCGCACACGGCTTTGAGATGAGCGCACAGCCAGCCTTCGCTGCCGATTTTGCCTTGTTGCTGTTAGCGCTATCTCTCCCTTGGCCGTGGGCAGCGCAGAGTGGTTCACCAAGATGGGTTTCACGTGTCGCTCACGAAAAATTGCTGCCGTCTACGGTTCATCAAGGGGAATACACAAAGGCACAGGGTCATCTTCAATGCGCAAGCGGGAACTACTCCAGCCCTGCAAGGGTTTTCGACCCCTTGTTCGGGAGAGTTCCAAGTGATTCGTGGCAACCGGCACCACCTCGGAAGTAGAAAGACAGCTACCGGAAGGACACTTAGAACAGATTCTGCAGCTGTCGACCCTGCTCAATTCGGGCTAAAGACCGGCGGCGACTTAAGATCATTCCAGAAATCGAAGGCTGGATTCTCGGAATCTGCCTGAACAACAGGCTTGCCTTCCTCCGCTGCCGCGTGAGGTGTGCCAGAAGGAGCATAACGAGACTTGTGAGTTACCGACCGGTCTTTTGCTCCCTTCCATGAGAAGGCGCGTTGAAATCAACAAACGCCGAAGCCAACGCGCCTTTTTGAGCCTAATTCTTGACCCACGCCAGGCCTTTTCACCAATTATTCAAGCGCGGACCAGTCGTCCTGGCGTCAACCGGCGTGAGCAGAAAGCCGTGACTCTCGCCGTCGGGATTCACGCCTAGGCCCACAATCTCACCCCTGTCACTGATGGAGTAAGAAAACTGCAGAACCCAGCCGGAGTTCGGTGGGATCGCCGTGTTCAGGTCGATCATTTCGCCGTGCTCCCAAAGATAAGCATGCGGCCCGTCCGCGCCCAATGAAAAGCCGACGACTTGGCCGCTGTTGTTGATGGTGTGGCAGCAAGGAATCCCGGTTGCGAACGCACCGGCAGGCTCGCCCAGATCCTGCATGCCGGTTTCCTTGGTCCAAATAAAAGGGTGAACAACTCCGTCTTTGGTCTTCGATGCCCCAACCACTTCACCTCGGTCATTGATGCTGGCAGGAGTGGTGAAAGTGGTGCTCCCTAGGTTTCCCAGATCAATGGCCGTGCCGTCTTTTTCCCAGAGCACTCCGCGCGGCTCACTGGTGAACGGATTTATGTTGGGCGGTATGTTCGTGTTCGAGCACAACCCGGATACGCCAACTGCTTCTCCCTTATCATTGATCCCGAGGGCGAACGAAACGGTGTCGCCCGGCAGTGGAGGCAGTTCTCGGATTTCGCCATCGTGCTCCCAGACCACGCCCTCGGTCTGGAGAAGCTGAAAAGGTGTTGCGTTTGCACAGGTGGGGTCGGAATTGTCAGTTTCCGACAGTCCGACGACGTCTCCTCGATTATTAATCCAGAGCGCTTCGCTATTGTTTCCTCCGGGTAACAACGGAAGTGCAGTCATGACCCCATGTCTCCAGATCGCCGCGAGGCAGGGATGGTGAGTGCCGAAGCCGCAAAAGTCCTCGTTGTTCCTGTCGGTGCCCGCATTCTCGGAGATTAGGGCCACATCGCCGTTCAAGCCGGCTTCCGACGCTTCACTGCTGCAATCGGGGCAATCCTGTCCGCCAAGCGTGCCGAGATTGAACGGCGGGAAACCTCGATACCAGAGGACCGCGGTTTGAGGTATGCCGTTGCTGTTGGTCAGGGTCGCCGTGGCGGACCCTCCGGCCACCACGCCAAAGTCGTTGACTCCGTATGCGTAGCTATAGGTGCCGCCCGGCAGCGGACCGAGATCGGTGACTTTATAGCGAGCAGTTCTTGACTCTTCCTGTGCTGCGTTCGGCTCTTGCGACCAAGCTGACGCGACACAGAACGCCAGCGCCAGCCCGGTACATGCCCATTGAACCGACTTGGTGAGTAATCGTGACCTCATGATGCTTCCTCCTTGAGTGTTGGTGCACGCATCTCTGGCGCGGGATTCCTTATTGCAGGGAATTCCCTCTCGCGCACCGGGAGCCCGGATGAATTTTCTCCAGGCTTCTATTTCGTATATCGAGAACCGGCTTCCGAAAGTGGCAAGGCAGTTGTGGAATTTTCACGGCGCAAGTCGCAGCGAGTACTTGTGTTAAGATTCCGGCCATACACGTGCCTAACCCCGTTTAAGGCGAGGGAGTTGAATGGATTCGTCTCCCGCCCATGAAATCACCGCCTTGCTTCAAGCATGGAACCGCGGTGACCAAGAGGCCCTTGAGAAGGTGACCCCCCTCATTTACGAAGAACTGCACCGAGCGGCCAAACGCTGTCTTTCGGGATGTCGGCGAGATCAAACCTTGCAAGCTACCGCGCTGATCAACGAACTGTACCTCAGGGTCCTTGGCATGAATCGAATCAGCTGGCAGAACCGAGCTCACTTCTTTGCGATCTGTGCGCGTCAGATGCGCTGGATTCTTACCGATTTCTACCGCGCGAAGCAGTATCAGAAGAGGGGAGCCGGGGCCGAGCGGGTCTCGCTCGACGAATCAGCGGTGTTGTCGCGGGAAACAAGCCGCGATCTGCTCGCAATTGACCAGGCGCTGACCCGCCTCGCGGTCGTTGACCAGCGCAAAAGTCAAGTGGTGGAACTTCGATTCTTTGGCGGCCTGAGCGTGAAAGAGACGGCTGAAGTGCTGAAAGTTTCGCCGCACACAGTCATGCGGGATTGGAAACTGGCAAGGGCCTGGCTACTCAGCGAGTTAAGCAATCAAAAACCCCATGGAGCTTGAGCGCTGGCAGCGAATTGAGCGAATCTTCCACGCGGCACTGGAGATCGAGGAGAGCCGCCGGTCGGCCTTCCTTGACCAAACTTGCGACGGTGATAAAGACCTTCGTCTCAGGCTCGAATCTCTGCTCGCCCACCACAACGACTCGAATAGCTTGCTCGACTCTCCCGCGTTGGAGTTGGCAGCAAGAGAGTTTGCACCAGACGTAAACGCACCCGGAGAATCCGTTGACTCTGTATCCACAGGAAAGATCATTTCCCACTACCGCATCGTACAGAAGTTGGGCAGGGGCGGGATGGGCGTCGTCTACAAGGCTGAAGACACGCGGCTGCATCGCAACGTCGCCCTGAAATTTCTGCCAGATGATGTGGCGCATGACTCGCAGGCTCTGGCACGTTTTCGCAGAGAAGCACAGTCGGCGTCGGCGCTGAATCACTCGAACATCTGTACGATCTATGATATCGGCGAGGCAGACGGGAAAGCGTTCATTGCCATGGAATTTCTGGATGGGACGACACTGAAGGATCGTATTGGCGACCGCCCTTTGGAAATCGAGACCCTCCTGACGCTCGGTGTTGAAATCGCGGATGCGCTGGCTGCAGCGCACTCAGCGGGAATCATCCACCGCGACATAAAACCCGCAAATCTTTTTGTCACCAAAGATTGCCGCGCGAAGGTTCTGGATTTCGGATTGGCGAAACTCGGGCCGATTCCTGACAGCCACGAAAGTGCTGCCGCAGCAGCGGCACCCACCCTCACGACCGACGCGCAGCTAACGAATCCAGGCGGAGTGCTAGGAACTCTGTCGTATATGTCTCCAGAACAGCTACAAGGGTTTCAACTCGACGCTCGCACCGATTTGTTCTCCTTCGGAGCAGTACTGTACGAGATGGCCACCGGGAAGAAAGCGTTCCCGGGCGATGTCGCCGTGATCGTCCAAGATGCAATTCTTCACGGCACACCCCCTTCTCCGACCAACTTGAATACCGAACTCCCAAAGGAACTAGAGCACGTCATCACCAAAGCCTTGGTGAAAGACCGAAGCCTGCGGTACCAAGCCGCCTCAGAGATTCGCAGCGACCTTCAACGACTCAAACGCGATATGGATTCCGCAAAGCTGCTAACGGTTGCGCAGAGCGGCACTGGAAATCGCGCAAGAAGGCTCTGGACTGTGGTCTCCACCGCCGCTTTTTTGGCAGTGCTGTCTGCGACTGGGTACTTTTATTTTCGCCGAGGACCCAAGCTCACGAACAAGGACACTATCGTCCTCGCCGACTTCACTAATAGAACGGGCGACCCGGTGTTCGATGGCACGCTTCGTCAGGGCTTAAACGTCCAACTCGAGCAGTCGCCGTTCCTGAATATCGTCTCCGAGCAGGAAGTCCAACAAATTCTTAGGATGATGGGCAAAAAATCGGATACGAAGCTGACGCCGGAAGTTGCCAGGGAGATTTGCCAGCGGACAAGCAGCGCAGTTGTGCTCGACGGTTCCATCGCGCGGATTGGCAGCCAGTATTTGCTGACCCTCGACGCTGTGAACTGTGCGAGCGGCGCATCGGTAGCAGGGGCAGAGGCAACGGCGAGCGACGAGAACCATGTGCTCGAAGCACTGGGGAAAGTGGCGACTGATATTCGCAACAGACTAGGTGAGTCGCTGAGCACGGTTCAACGATTTGATGCGCCGCTGGAGCAGGCCACGACCCCATCGCTCGAAGCACTCAAGGCTCTCAGCTCAGGCATTCAGGTCATCAACACGGGAGGTTCAGACGCCGCAATTCCGTTCTTCAAACGCGCCATCGAACTCGATCCGAAATTTGCCCTCGCCTACGCATACCTGGGCATCATGGAAAACGATATTCTCGAACCTGGCAAAGCCGTGGAGTACCAGCGCAAGGCCTATGAACTCCGCGAACGGACGAGCGAGGTTGAGAAATACTCGATCACTGCCACGTACGAAATGCAGGCTACGGGGAACATCGCTAAAGCGATCGATGCATGCCAACTTTGGATCCAAGCATATCCGCGGGCTTTCCATCCGCACGACCTTCTTGCCGGCGCGATTTTGCCGGTGATTGGCCAGTATCAGGAAGCCGCGCGCCAGGCCAGCGAGGCCATCCGTTTGAATCCCGATTTCCCGATTGCCTACGCTCAACGCATGTTCGCTGAGATTTCATCGAACCGCATTGATGAGGCCAAGGCCACTTATGCGCAAGCGGTCCACCGCCAATTGAAAAATCCCATGTTGGATGTTGCCCTTTATCAAATCGCCTTCTTGCAACACGATACGTCGGGCATGGCTCAGCAGGTTGCGAAGAACCAGGGTCTGGCGGGATTCGAGAACCAGTTCCTATACATGGAAGCCGATACGGCCGCTTATTCGGGGCACCTTCGAGAGGCTCGGCAACTTACTCGCCGCGCGATTGATTCAGCCGAGGCCTCGGGAGTGAAAGACGCCCTGTCGATTTATTCCGCCACATCTGGGCTGAGAGAAGCGTGGTTTGGCAACGAGGGCGAGGCACGGCGTCGCGCCACGCTGGCAGTGAGAGGCCCTTCCCTTCGGGATGTGCTGTACCTCGCGGCGCTCGCATTCACGTATTCGGGCGAGGTCGGGCGAGCGCAAACGCTGGCCGACGACTTGGCGAAGCAGTTCCCGGAAGACACCCTCGTGCAGTTCAATTTCCTGCCGACCCTGCGCGCAAGAATCGCGCTCGCCAAGGGAAACGCACCTGAAGCCATCGAGCAACTAAGGCCTGCTGCACCATACGAACTCGGTCTGTCCACCCAGAGCCCCTTCAATTGGGCCGCCATGTTTCCGGTATTTGTCAGAGGCGAGGCATATCTTGCTGCGCGACAGGGCCGCGAAGCGGCGGCGGAGCTTCAGAAGATTTTCGATCATCCCGGAATTGTGCTCAACGGACCAATCGGAGCGCTCGCGCATTTGCAGCTTGGCCGCTCATACGCGCTGGAAGCGCAATCATTGCAGGGTGCGGACGCGGACGCCGCTCGCGCCAAAGCCCGTGCTGCGTATCAGGACTTCCTCACTTTGTGGAAGAACGCCGATCCCGACATTCCCGTCCTCAGGCAGGCCAAGGCCGAATACGCTAGGCTGCAATGATCAAGCAAAGTGAAGCCCCTGCACAATGGCGTTTCATGCAGGGGCCGGACTCGGTGTTCTTCACCCAGCTATTGATTGTCAGCATTCGCGCCGGAATCATGATCTTGATGCTCCGCCACTCCGAGAACTGTCCCATCAAACATTCCAATATTCGTGAGGAGGAGTGGAGTCTGGCCCGTGACGTCGAGCAACACCACGTTCAGCGTCCCCTTCAGGCTAAGCTCGCCGGTCGCATTCCTGAAACGCCCGGTTCCCCCCGTTACTTGATACGTCTCAGTCAGGTGACCCAATCCGTTGGCATCTATGCAAATGGCTCCCCCCGTGATATTGACGGTCATCAGGCTTCCGTCGTCGAAGCGAAATATGCCCGCACCCTTCAAAACGGAAATATTCCCTTGGGGGCAAGCGTCGGTAATGGGTACATTATCCCCGTCCGCGCGCAGCGCGCGGTAGGTGAAGCGCCCTAGGGTCCCGTCCCCGGCTAATTTCTCTTCGCCGGAGAACATGTTCCCTGCTAAGTTGTACGTCGTCGTCAGCTCGGATCCGGAATACTTCATCTTCACCGGATTCTGCTGCGCGTAGCTAGCTGAGGCACCAAACAGGAGCATTAGTACCACAGTTACTGTGCGTTTCATGGCTGCTTTCCCTCCCGTCCTCTTCGGATTATGAGGAGAACATCCTGACAGCGTGTCTCCTTCTACTCGTACAGGCGGAAACGGACATCAAAAGCGGCCATACTTCTGGTATATTTTTATCCCATGGGGGCACCGGGCGGTCCATGGATGCACCCTCTGCCGAAGTCACTAGCCTGTTGAATGCCTGGAGTAACGGCGACGAGGCTGCCTTAGCGCAGCTTGTCGAGCGCGTGTATCCCGAACTGCGACGCATGGCGCGCCGTTATTTGAAAAACGAACGCCAGGCCAACACTCTTCAAGCCACAGCATTGGTTCATGAGGTTTACCTCCGCCTGGTGGATGTGACCAAAGTGGAGTGGCGCGAGCGCGCACAGTTTTTTGGGATGGCGGCGCAAATGATGCGGCGCATTCTGGTGGACGCCGCACGAGCACGTGGCGCAGGAAAGCGCGGCGGCAGCGCTGTGAAAGTGAACCTCGATGAAACAGCACTCCTATCGAACGCGCCGAACCAAGCCATTGTGGCTTTGGATGAGGTTTTGACGGCCTTCTCAGAGATTGCTCCGCGACAGGCAAAGGTCGTAGAGTTGCGCTATTTCGGCGGATTGACGGAGGAAGAAATCGTCGAGGTTCTGAAGATCTCGCCGCGCACCGTCCGGCGCGACTGGGACTTGTCCAAGGCTTGGCTATTGCGGGAATTAGGCCATGGCACAAAACAAGCAAGAGCGCATGACCACGCCCGAGCGTTTCCAGCAGATTGAAGAGCTATTCCACGCGGCTCGCGAAAGAACCGCCGAGGAACGTGCGGCACTGTTGGCCCAAGCTGAACCCGAATTGCGCCACGAGGTGGAGTCGCTCCTCGCTCAGGCTGATCCCGACGGTTTTTTGGACCGGCCAGCAATCCAGAACACGCCTCAATTGCTGGGCGATTCGACACTCATCGAATTGCCACTGGGCACGAGCTTGGGGAAATACCGAATCGAAAGCAAGCTCGGCGCGGGAGGAATGGGCGTCGTCTACAAGGCCGAGGATACCCGCCTCGGCCGCTTCGTCGCCTTGAAATTCCTCCCCGATTGGACAGCCCGCGACAAGCAAGCACTCGACCGTTTCCAGCGCGAAGCCCGCGCCGCCTCCTCGCTCAATCATCCCGGAATCTGCACGATCTACGAGATTGGCGAAGAAGGCGGGCGCGTTTTCCTCGCCATGGAATACCTCGAAGGGGAAACTCTACGGGACAAAATCGCCGGCAAGCCAGTGCGCATCGACCTCCTTCTGGAATGGGGCGCTCAGTTGGCCGATGCGCTGGCTGCAGCGCACTCACGCGGCATCATCCATCGCGACGTCAAACCTGCAAATCTGTTCATCACGCGAACAGGACAGGCAAAGATTCTCGATTTCGGATTGGCCAAGATGCACGCCCATTCCGTGAGCGTTAGCACGATAGCCACAAAGAATCTGGCGAAAGAATGGCCCAGCGAGATGCTTACCAGTCCGGGCTCGAGAGTAGGCACCGTCGCATATATGTCTCCTGAACAGGCTCGCGGTGACGAGCTGGACCCGCGCACCGATTTGTTCAGCTTTGGCGCTGTCCTCTATGAAATGGCTACGGGGCAGCGCGCCTTCGACGGGCAGAGCGATGCGGTCGTGTTCGAAGCCATTTTGAACCACATTCCCCCTCGCGCCGAGCAACTGAACCCATCTCTGCCGCACCGGCTCGGCCAGATCATCGAGAAGACGCTGGAGAAGGATCGCGAACTGCGCTCCCAGTCCGCCGCCGAGCTGCGCGGAGATTTGAAACGCTTGCGGCGCGATTTGGAGCGCGCACGGCAGGCGAAGACGGGGTCCTCCTCGGTGCCGAGGTCCCGCATCCTCGGTGCCGTTGACATGCAAGAGAGCGCTGTCGCTGGGCAGAGCAGCACGCTGCGGATGAGCCTGTGGATCTGGCGGCGGGTTTGACGATTGCTGTGGTGTTTGCAGTCGCAGGGATTGCGGGGAGAGTGTTTTTTGAGCGCGCCACCGCCCCGCCGCGCGTGGTGCGCATCGAGCCCCTGACCCATGATGGCCGTGTCAAAGCTAACGAAGTTGGGCCGACCCCTTTGGTGACCGATGGCGAGAGAATCTATTTCACGGAACTTGCCGGCGTGGTGCCGTTGCTATCGCAGGTCTCCGCCAGCGGCGGCGAGACTCTCACTGCTCCCGCGCCGTTTCCGCAGATCTATCCAACGTCAATTTCAACCGATGGCTCGTCCCTGCTCATGGGTGGCACGGCGGCATACGGCTATGTCATGCCCTTTTATGCCGTGGAGCTTCCGGGAGGAACCCCGCGGCGGCTGGATGACTTCGAGGCGCAAGACGCGGCATGGTCGCGCGACGGAAAACAACTCGTCTACGGAATCGGTGCGGATCTTTACCTGGCATCGTCGGACGGCAGTAACGCACGGAAACTGATCTCGGCCAGTGACACGATTTTTTGGCC
>Ga0070738_10007943_pt1 | contig 10403 bp, 10 predicted proteins | sample Coa_R2_2_FD_66446 | JGI IMG/M metagenome (GOLD analysis project Ga0070738, IMG submission 66446) | Surface soil microbial communities from Centralia Pennsylvania, which are recovering from an underground coalmine fire - Coalmine... | ecosystem: Environmental > Terrestrial > Soil > Unclassified ... | reverse complement strand
CCGCCCGCGCCGATCACCGCAATCCGCATTGGCCCATTCCTCTCCCGTCGCTTCACCGGCATTATTGCATGATCGCACTGATCAGGTCAGCCTGGATGGCCGCGCCAGGTGTTTCTCGGCCATGACGATCAGAGCCATGCGCGCCTGCACGGTTGAACCCTGGGCCTGCCCCGCGTAAAACCGGGAAGCCATGACCCCTGCCCCCACCGCCAAACCTTCCACCAGCACGCTGCTGTCGCCCGAAGCCAACCAGGCGGCGGCGCTCGCCGCCTATAACGGCATTCTCACCGTCGATCTCGATGCCATCGTCGCCAATTGGCGCAAGCTCGAGAAGACCGCGGTGCCCGCCGAATGCTCCGCCGTGATCAAGGCCAACGCCTATGGCTGCGGCATCGAGCCGGTCGCGAAGGCACTGTTCGCCGCCGGCTGCAAGACGTTCTTCGTCGCCACGCTGGATGAGGCGCGCGCCGCCCGCGAAGCCGTGCCGGGAGCCGTGATCTATTCGTTCAACGGCTTCTTCCAGAACACCGGCGAAGCCTATGCGAAGATCGATTGCCGGCCGGTGATCGGCGATCTCAACGAGCTCGCCGAATGGGACGTGTTCTGTCGCCGCTCGGGCTGGTCGGGCGGAGCCGGCATCCATATCGACACCGGCATGAACCGGCTCGGCCTCACCATCCAGGAGGCGCAGAGCCTGATCCCCCGCATCAATGCCGGCGACCATGGCATGACCCTGGTCATGAGCCATCTCGTCTCCGCCGAGCAGCTGCATAGCCCGCTCAATGCCAGGCAACTGGCCGCATTCCGCGAGATCCATAGCCACTTCGCCGGCGTGCCGGCTTCGCTTGCCAATTCATCCGGCATCTATCTCGGCTCGTCCTTCGTGTTCGACCTGGTACGGCCGGGTGCGGCGCTCTATGGCGTCAATCCGACCCCGGAGGCCGACAATCCGATGCTGCCGGTGGTCGACCTCAAGGCGCGCATCATCCAGACCCGCAGCATCGAGCGCGGCGAGACCGTCGGTTACGGCGGCACCTGGACCGCGCGGCGGCCGACCAAGCTCGCGATCGTCGCCACCGGTTACGCCGACGGCTATTTCCGTGCGGCGAGTGCCAGCGACGGCACCCGCGGCGCGGACGCCATTGTCGCCGGCAAGCGCTGCCCGATCGCCGGCCGCGTCTCCATGGACCTGATCGCAATCGACATCACCGACCTGCCGCCGAACGCCGCGCGGCGCGGCCATCTCGTGACACTGATCGGCGAAGGCATCACCGTCGACGAGCTCGCCCATCATTTCGGCACCATTGGCTATGAGGTCCTGACCAGCCTCGGCCGCCGCTTTGCGCGGGTCTACAAAGGTGGTGGCGCGAACGCGGAAACGAGCGCGTCCCGGCCGTGATAATGCCGCGGCTTTCGGAGCCTTGATTGTTGAGCATGATCTTTTCGGAAAACCGCTCCGCACTTTGCGCTGGCGCGGCCCTCCGGGTCCGGATCATGCGCGAATGAAAGTCGCGACCTTCAACATCAACAACATCAACAAGCGGCTGCCGAACCTGCTCGGCTGGCTGCGGCTCGCAAAGCCAGACATCGTCTGCCTGCAGGAGCTCAAGGCCACCGACGGCCAGTTTCCGCTGTCGGCCGTTGAGGCCGCCGACTATCACGCGGTGTGGCGCGGGCAGAAAAGCTGGAATGGCGTCGCCATCTTGTCGCGCAAAGGCGAGCCCATTCTCACCAGAACTGCGCTCCCCGGCGACGAGACGGATCACGACGCGCGCTACATCGAGGCCGCCGTCCGCGGCATCATCATCGGCTGCATCTATGCACCCAACGGCAATCCGCAGCCGGGTCCGAAGTTCGATTACAAGCTCGCCTGGCTGAAACGGCTGCGCGCCCATGCGGCGACATTGCTCAAGCAGGATCTGCCGGTCGTGCTCGCCGGTGACTACAATGTCGCGCCGACCGCGCGGGACATCTATCCCACCCGCTCATGGGACAAGGATGCTTTGATCCAGCCAAAGAGCCGCGCCGCGTTTGCCGCGCTCCTCAGGCAAGGCTGGACGGACGCGGTTCGCAACGTCTACCCGGAGCAGCCGATGTACACCTTCTGGGACTACAAACGAAACCGCTGGCCGCGCGATGCGGGCCTGCGGCTCGACCATCTCTTGCTCAGCCCCCAGCTTGCCCCGCGTCTGAAAAACGCCGGCGTCGACCGCAAGGTGCGCGGCGAGGACGGCGCAAGCGATCACGCGCCGGCGTGGATCGTACTGAGTGACGCAAAGCGTTGATCTCGGTCAACGCGCAGGACGCGCCTGTCCGCATCAATCGGGCTTCGAGAACTCTTACCGGCCTTTGGGATGCCGCGATGTCACCCGCGCAACCTGCCGGCTATGGTCAGCCGCAGCGATTGATCTTCATTGATGCCCTGCGCGTTGCCGCGGTCGCGCTTGTCATCGTGCACCACGCGGCGCAGGCCTATGGGCCGACCGGCGGCTTCTGGCCCGTGCATGACAAGGCGCAGAGCGCCTGGTTCACGCCCTTCTATACGGCCAACGCGGCCTTCGGCATGGGGCTACTGTTTCTGGTGGCGGGCTATTTCACGGCCGCGTCACTTGCGCGCAAGGGCACAAAGCTGTTCCTTCGGGAGCGCTGGGCGCGGATCGGCATTCCCCTCGCAAGCCTGGTGCTGCTCGTGCATCTGCCGGCAGCCTATTTGATCGCGGGGCGGCCCGCGATCGCTCCATTCGTTGCGCGCTTGTATGAACACGGCTGGCAGCCAATCTACCTCCATCTCTGGTTTCTCGCGCATCTTTTGCTCTATTCGGTCGTGTTCGCCGGCTGGCGTCAGCTTGCGGCCGGGTCTGATGCGGCGCCCCGAACATGGCCGCTGCCTCGCTTCGCTGCCATTGCGGGCCTGGTGGCCGTGTTGGCGCTGATCACCTGGATCGTGCGGCTGCGCTATCCCTTCGACGACTGGGTGCCGCTGCTCTGGATCATGCCAGCGGAGCCCGCGCATTTGCCGCAATATGTGACGCTGTTCGCAGCCGGGCTTGCCGCGCAGCGCGGCGACTGGTTTTGCAAGATGCCGGTGAGCACCGGCCTCTTCGAGCTCGGAATCGGCATCATCGCGGCAAGCGGAATCTATCTCGCCTATGCGAGCGGCCATTGGGACGCGATGATGACCGCCGGCGGCCCAAGCCTCGCCTCGCTCATTCGCAGCGTCTGGGAAACCGTGATCGCGGTCAGCCTGTCGATCGGCCTCATCGTCGCGTTTCGCGAAATGCCGTTGCGGCCGTCGCGGCTGCTTGCCGCCTTGTCCGCGGCGAGTTTCGGTGCCTACATCCTGCATCCAGTGATCGTGGTCGCGCTGCAGGCTGCGATTGTGGACCTCGCCCTTCCCGCTCCGGCAAAATTCGCCATCGTGTCGGTGCTGGGCATCGCGCTGACCTTCTCGCTGGCACACCTCGCCGGAAAGGCGCCGGTCGTCAGGGCCGTGCTTGGCGCAACTTCGGGCGGCAAAAGCAAGTGACCCAGGCAAGTTCGGCAGGTTTCCACGACCACGTCGCTTTGCGGATCGAAGCGCTCGCCGGCGGGTCTCGTCGTCTCAGCCGGCGCTCGCCAGCGATGGCGAGCGGCCCTCGCGTTGCATGGCGCCGAGCAGAGCGTCACGTTCCTCGGCCGGCGTCGCCCGCAGGCGGCGCCTGACGGTGAAGCGTATCGCGAGAAATCCGGCAAGGAAGACGGCCAGCTTGCTCACGATGCCATAGACCGGCATGATCATTGCCCAGGTCGATATGCTGCAGGCGAGAGCGACGAACGCATTGACCGCGGCGGACACGAACATCAGGCCGGCCCAGACGAACCCCGTGATGACGGCCACGTCAGGCGCAACCGTCCGCGCAATCTCGGGCAGATAGCGATTGAGCCAGCCCGTTTTGAGCATCACGGACCCGACGATCACGTAAATCACGCTCGGCTTGAACAGCACGAAACGCGGGTCGTTGGTGAGAAGCGTCGCGCTGCCCGCAGCAATCACCAGAAACAGGCTCAGCCATTCCATGACGTGGATCGGCTTTCGACGCACGATTTGAATCCCGATCTGGATCACGCCGAGCGCCATGCCGAGGCCAACCGACAGGATCGTGTTGTGCGTCAGCAGAAACAGAACAAGGAAGAAAAGCGTCGACGCCATGTCGAGGAACAGCAGCCGAGCGGCGTCCAGGAAAGCTTTCATCGGTCGGTGAACTCCGTTTCCTTGCCTAAGAAAGAGTGCCTGGATGCAACATGGGAGCGAACCGGTCGATCAGAGGCAGGACCAGCAGCGGCTGCGCATTGAACAGAAAATGGGCGAGCCATCCCGGCGTCAGCGAGTTGAACCGCAGGCGCAGCGCAAACAGGGTTGCACCAAGGCCGACCATGACGATGCTCCAGACCAGGCCGAGGGCAATGACGTGATTGGCTCCGAAAATCAGGCTGCCCGCCAGCAGAATCGCGCCGTCGCGCCAGCCAATGCGGCGGAGCCATTCCACCAGCAATCCGCGATAGAGGATCTCCTCGCACAAAGGCGCGGTGATCACGAAGAGCAGGACATAGGTTGCGGCCACATGCGCAGCATGAAAGTCGATCCGGGCCTGCGTCGGGCCGCCTCCCCCGAGAATGTGAGATAGCCGATCTGTCACAGGGGGTGCGCCATACATGGCAATCAGGAAACCAAGCACGCTCGCCGCCACGGCGAGCCACGTCATTCCACGAAATGCAAACACATCGCGGCAGAGCCCGCGGTGCTGGGACCAGAGCCACACCGCCGCCACGTCGAGCCAGCTGCCAACGACGTAGGCCAACATCCCCATGAGCTGGATATTGGCTCGCGTCGGCAGCTCAATGGGCAGCCCGCGCGCTGTTTGCCAGCCTGCGATCGCCAGAACGGCGGCAGCGGTCAGGATCACCGCCAGTCCGACGGGGGCGAGCACCATGCCGAGAACGAGCAGGCCTTCGCGCCCGCGACCGGCGCGTGCGGCCGCCGGAACCGCCCTGCTCTCGCCGCACTGGATGATCGCGTCTGAGCGATCGGCCTCTGACAGGGTCATTGTGCGCCTCGACTGATCAGTGCGGGGCATGCTCCGTTCGGGCGCGCCGGCACGTTACTGGCACAACTACGCTGATCCGGGGCTTCAAGGCTTATCGAATTTTGAAAACGAGGAGCGGATTATCAGTTTGGACCGGCGGTTTCGCCGTCCCGGCCGTGCCCTGCCGCCGCCCTCCGGCGGAATTCGGTCGGCGTCAGCCCGGTGTCCGCCTTGAACGCGCGGTTGAATGGTGCAAGCGACTGGAAGCCGGCGTCGAGCGCAATCGTCAGCACCGGCACCTCGGCCTGGTCGGAGTCGGCGAGCGCGGCCTTCGCCTCGTCGAGACGATAGCGGTTCAGGAACGCGTTGAAATTTCGGTGACCGAGCCCGTCATTGATCAGCGTTCGCAGGCGGTATTCCGGCAGGCCGAGTCGCACCGCCAACAGGCCGATGGTCAGCCCTTCCTGCCGGTAGGTCCGCTCTGTCGTCATTAAATTTTGGAGACGATTGAGCACGGCGCGCTCCGAGGTGGCCAGCCCCGCGCGCCGGAATGGCTGAGCGCCAGCTGCGGCGTCAGCGCTGCTACCGCTTGCGCCGGCCATGGCCGGCGCGGTCTCAAACACCATCATCCAGATCGAGATCAGCGCCGAGGCGCCGAGGCCGCAGGCGACGGTCAGGCTGATGGACTGGATTGGAATGGCGGCAAGCCCGGCGGATGCGCTCAGCACGATCTGGATGCTGATGCCGACCATCAGCGCGATCAGCAGCCGGCCGCGTCCGGTCGTCACGGCCTTGCGCCAGCCCTTTGGAATCTGCGCCGCCGCGAGCAAGGCAAATCCGATCGAAGCCAGGGCCAGCGCGTGACCGGACGTCACCGCAAGCGAAGGCCAGCTCGACCAGCCGTTGTAGGTCACAAGCCCGAGACAGGCCATGACCGCCCACGCCGCGCCGTGCCAGGCCCGCAGCACAAAATTCTGCTCGAACACTGCGCGCGCCCAGAGCCAGAAGATGACGGGAGAGCCCATGGCAAGCAGGACGAATGGTGAATTCCACCCGAACGACCATTTCGGAAAGAACGGCGCCGTCGAGATCGCATAGGCAGCACCGGCGATGCCCAGCGCGGCGCCAAGGCTGGCGGCCGGCCGGACCAAGGTCGAGCGCAGCAGGACCGCGCAAACCACGAGGAATAATCCGACCACCGCCCCACGCAGGCCAAGGTCCAGAGCCGTCAACGCCATGCAGCCGCCCCTTGGGTTCAACGCAAACCCCGACGTGGCGCTGTTATAGCGCCCCGGCCGCTCCGCACGAAAGGCTCATTTGCGACTGGACTAGCCCGCCGACAGCCGCTTGGCATTGGCCGCGACGCGCTCGCGATAGAGGCCGATGATGGCGGATGGGCTTGCGCCGGAAAGCAGCTGGACGCCGGCCTGCAGCGCAGCGACGATCTTCTCCGTCACCATCAGGCAGGCTTCCCGGTCAGACTCCTCGTCACCAACAGCGAATTTCTCCAGCCGCAGCCGGACCACCTCGCTCGCTTCCATCGCGAGCATCGCGCCGGCAAACCAGGGAAAGCTGTCATTGGAACCGGCCAGCACCGCGTGGCGGTCGAGGGCAGAAAAGGAGGGTTCGTTCATGGCCGCCTGACTCAAATTCTTTGATCGTCAGACAAAGGCATACAGCTCAAATTTTAAGGTTCCCGGCGGCAAGCGCGGCGGATTTGGCCCGTCCAGGCTACGCTGGGTTAACCAACTGGCAGGGCGAGCAAAGCCGAATGACAACCACGTGCCGGCAAAGCTTGCGAACGCGGCTCGCAAGCGCGCGTCGTTGCGCGTGCGGCCAAGATGACGCTATATTTTGCCCATGTCCCGCGACTTTCGCCTTCTGCGCCAGCCTACCGATGTGCTCGATTATGAGATCGCCCAGGAGCAGGCGTCTGCGCTCGGGCGGATGGGGCGCGCGCTGGAACAGGCCTTGGCCAGGCTTCGGGAGTTCGACGCGGCGCATCCGGATGCGCCGGCCTCGGTGCGAGAGGCACGGCATGCCCTGGTGAGGGAGGCCGGCCAGGCGCTGTGGATGTTCGTGGTGCAGCGAGAGGCCTGCGGCATGCGCGACAGCCGCACCATCATGCGCGAATACAAGGTTCCCGGCGAGGTGCAGCACTGCATGGGGCTGATCCCGGTCACATCGGCGCGCTCTGCGAGATAGCGCGCGAGGGAGACGCGCACCAGCGCTTCCGTCAAGAGGGAAGCTTCGCCGTAATCAATGGCCGCCGACCGCGCGCGGATCGCATCGCGCAACGCGGAGACGTAGTTCAACCTCCGAGGCGTCGTGTCCCGACCTCACGACGGATGATGCGCAGATCAGGACCTTCTTGACGTGTTGACCGGCCCAGCGAAATTCGCATGCCCTCCTCAAGAAAGCCTTAATGGGTAAAGTGCTACTTCCGCGCGAACGCTTCCGTTCCTGCCCGAAGGCTCGTCATGCGACATCTCAGTGTCTACAATCGCTTCGCGATGATCATCGCGGTTTTAACCATGGTCTTTGTCGGCGCGCTGGCTGCGCAAGTGATGATCCTTCGCGACACGGTCATCGAGGAACGCCGGACCAAGGTGAAGGATCTGGTCGAGGCCGCGAAGAAGATCCTGGCGAGTTACGACGACAAGGCCAGGGCGGGGAAGATCTCGGCAGCCGAGGCGCGGCAGCTCGCCTTCGATGCGATCGGCGCCATGCGCTGGGGCCCATCCGCCGACTATCTCGGCGTCTACGGCGCCGGCTCGACCAATGCCGGCGTGACCTATGTGCATGCCAACCCGAAATACATCAATGTCAATCGCTGGGACTACAAGGACAATCAGGGCCAGCTGCTGATCCAGAGTATCGTGAACAAGGCCCGCAGCGGCGGCGGATTCCTTGAATATCAGGTGCCGAAGGCGACCGGTGGTCCGGAACTGCCGAAGCTCAGCTATGCCGACGGCTATGGTGAGGGCGAGAACATGCTGGCGATCCAGGCCGGCGTCTACACCGACGATATCAACACCGTCGTATTCGAGAAGGCGAACAAGATCGTCGCGGGCGGCATCCTCGGGTTGCTCATCGCGGGATTGGCGGCCTTTGCGCTCGGCCGCGGCCTGGTTCGTCCGCTCGGCACGATCTGCGGTGTGATGGACGGTCTCGCCAAGGGTGACCTGAATGTCGAGGTCCCGTTCGTCGAGCGCCGCAATGAGATCGGCCACATCGCACGCAGCCTTGCCGTGTTCAAGGATCGACTGATTGGCGCCGAACGTCTGCGCGTCGAGCGCGAGGAAGCAACGGCCCGCGCCGTGGCGGAGCGGAAAGCGGCCATGGACCGGATCGCCGGCGAATTCGAGAAGAGCGTCGGCAGCATCGTCGCCGGGGCCGCCTCATCGGCTGCGGAGATGCAGCGCTCGGCGCAATCGCTGTCAGCGATCGCCAAGGAGACCTCGCGGCAGAGCACGTCCGTGGCAGCCGCCGCCGAGCAGACCACGGCGAATGTGCAGACCGTGGCGGCCGCGACCGAGGAGCTGTCGACCTCCGGCCAGGAGATCTCGCGCCAGATCGCCTACTCGGCCTCGATCGCGCAAAGCGCCGTCGCTCAGGCCAACCGCACCAACACAATGGTGGAGGGGCTGCTGAAGGCCACGCAGAAGATCGGCGAAGTGATGGGGCTGATCCAGAACATCGCCGGACAGACCAACCTGCTCGCCTTGAATGCGACCATCGAAGCCGCACGGGCCGGCGACGCGGGCAAGGGCTTTGCCGTGGTCGCAAGCGAGGTGAAGGCGCTCTCGACCCAGACCGCGAAAGCCACCGAGGAGATCGCCGACCAGATCCAGTCGATCCGCGACGCCACGGGCGTGACGGCCGAGGCCATGCGCGAGATCGGGGCCACCATCGGCCAGATCGACGAGATCGCCACCAGGATCGCGGCCGCCGTCGAGGAACAGGGCGGATCGACCAAGGAGATCGCCCGCAACGTGCAGCAGGCGGCGCAGGGCACGCAGGGCGTCACGCAGAACATTGCCGAGGTCACGCGGGCATCGGGCCAGGTGGGAAGCGCCGCCGAACTCGTGCTCGACTCCGCAGGCGAACTCGCAAAACAATCCGAACGCCTGAAGCAAGAGGTCGAGGGCTTCCTCGCCACGGTGCGCGCGGCCTAACGCGCGATGAGATTGGGTTGAATCGTCATCGCGCTTTGGCCGTTTCATCGAAAATGATCTTTTGGGAAAACCACTGCGCACTTGTCCGGATCATGCTTTAGCCTCCCGCCTGATCCCGGTTTCGAGAACGCTGTCACTCGCGCCAGGATGTCGGAGCCAAAGGGCTTCACAAACCACAATGACCTGGCTTGCTTGATCGTCGTCGAGCAAAAAAGAGCCCCGGCATCAGAGCCGAGGCCATCTCGAGCGAGCCTTCAGGAGTCCCGCCCTTCAACCGGAACTGCTGCGCTTAATCGCAGACGCGCCGGCGGACCGTCACATCCTCGCCAAAGCGGTTGGTGCGATGGTCGATGATGACGCGGCAGCCACCCCTGTATTCGTCATAGGCGCGATAGTCCCGATAATAGCGGTCGTGGTGCGGACCGACATAGACGCCGCCCGGACCGACGTCGAACTCGACGGCGTTCGCCGCGGTCATTCCGCCCGCTCCGAGCGCGAGTACGGCGGCCAGCCCAAGCATGTAACCCTTCATGATGAAACCTCCTCTGGCAGACAAACCCCGCTACAAGAACGGCCGTTGAGGCAGATTGTTTCCGCTGTTCCCGCGCCAGTTCCGGCGACGTACATTGCGGGACCGTTGACTTCGGAAGCAGCACGCGGTTTATTTGAGGAACGGGGGCTTGCGATCCCCCCGCGAGGCGACATGCCCAAGAATCGCGTCCTGTTTCTTCGAAAGGGCGCAGCATGTCTTCATACACCTCGATTTCCCCCGACAAACTGTCTCGACTGATTGGCACGGCCACCGCGCCTGTGCTCATCGACGTTCGCGTTGATGAGGACTTCAATGCCGACCCGCGCCTGATCCCGGGCGCCCGTCGACGGTCCCATCTCAATGTTCAGGACTGGGCAGCCGATCTAGCCGGCCGCTCCGTCGTCGTTATCTGCCAAAAAGGCCAGAAGCTCAGCGAGGGAACGGCGGCCTGGCTTCGTCACGGCAATATCGCCGCCGAAACGCTTGAGGGCGGCTATTCCGCCTGGAAGCAGGCGGGGCTGCCGACGGTTCCTGCCGACCGGATTCCGCGGCGTGACGAACACGGCCGCACTGTCTGGGTCACGCGTGAGCGGCCGAAGATCGATCGCATCGCCTGCCCCTGGCTGATCC
>Ga0070738_10007942_pt1 | contig 10404 bp, 8 predicted proteins | sample Coa_R2_2_FD_66446 | JGI IMG/M metagenome (GOLD analysis project Ga0070738, IMG submission 66446) | Surface soil microbial communities from Centralia Pennsylvania, which are recovering from an underground coalmine fire - Coalmine... | ecosystem: Environmental > Terrestrial > Soil > Unclassified ... | reverse complement strand
ATCTTCTCGCGGCTGCCGTACGGCGCGAGCGCAGCATCGCGAAGACGCGCGCTGGTTCGGGCACCGAACGCCGTGCCCGGCGCGACCAGCACGAGCTTCTCCAAATTCGCCGGCCCCTCACACGCCACGTATTGCGCGACTTTGGCGCCCATCGAATGTCCGGCGACGACGACCGGTGCGCCGATGCTCTCGAGCACCGCGCGCGCGTCCGACGCGTAACCGGCCAAATCGTGCCCTTCGGAAGGGCGATCCGAAAGGCCGCAGCCGCGAAAATCCATGAGATAGCACGAGAATCGGCCATGGTCGAGGCGCTCGACCACGTCGTACCACATGCGCCGCGCGCTGATCCAGCCGTGCAGGAAAAGCACGTGCCGCCCGCCGCTGCCGACGCGCTCCACGCAGAGCTGCACGCTGCCGTTTCGTACGAAGGTCAGCACGCCAGGAGCTTTCCCGCTCGTTGGGTATGACCCTCGCGACGATGCCGCGCCGCCCGCTCATGTACTTGGGACTGCTTTACGTGGTTTGCATCTGGTCGGTGAACACCGTTGCGGTTAAATTCGCCGTGCGCAGCATGGACCCGCTGGCATTTACCGGCCTGCGTTTCGTACTCATGACTCCGCTCGCATTCGCGCTGGCCCGGGCTTTCGGCGAACGAGTCCGCTTTTATAAAGAAGACATTCCGCTGCTGCTCGCATGCGGCGCCTGCGGGTATGGAATCTATCAGTACCTGTGGGTGATCGGGCTGGCGCACACCACGGCGTTTGCATCCGCGCTGCTTGCCAGCATGGCGCCCGTGATCACGCTGGCCATCGTCGCTTTGGCACGAACCGAACGCGTACGCAGCGGACGGTGGGCGGGCGCCGCGCTGGCACTGCTGGGCGTGGCCATCTTCGAGGGCGCGTTCGCCGAGCGCGCGACCTTTCGCATCGGAGATGCGCTCACGCTCGGCTCGGCCGCGATCTTCGCCGGGTTCAACGTGCTGAGCGCCCGGCTCGTCGGACGCTACGCGCCGGTCACTCTCGTCGCGCTGTCGATGGCAATTGGAACCCTCATGATCCTGCCCGGCGCGATTCCTCGAATGCTCCACCAGGATTGGAGGCACGTGCCGGGGTGGGATTGGGCTATCCTTGGCTACGCAGTCGTTTTTCCGATCGTGCTGACCTATCCGGTCTGGAGCTACGCCATCTCCCAGATCGGTGCGGGACGAGTCTCGATGTTCCAGTTCGCCGTTCCGGTCGTAACCGGTTTCCTGAGCGTGCCGCTTTTGCACGCCCGGATCGACCGCCACGAAATCGCCGGTGCAGCCGTGTGCATCACGGGCATGGCCATTTCGCAGCTGCTCGGCAAATATTCGCTGCGTGCGTTGTGGGCCAAGCGCACAGTACCGTGGGGCCGGTAGCATGACTCCGGCCGCACGCCCAGAAGGCAGGCGCGGATGAGCCGGCGCTGGTGGTATTGGCTGCTCGTGATTCCCTTTGCGGCGACGCTCCTGCCGCCGATCTACGCGCGTGAGGAGCCCGCACTCTTCGGCTTTCCGTTCTTCTATTGGTATCAGATCGGGTGGATCGTCATCTCCGCCGGGATCGTCTACGTCGTGTACGCACGGACGCGAGGGGACCGCGTTTGAGCAGCGGCGCGATCGTCTTTTTGGTCCTGGTGCTCGGAGTCACGGTGCTTGGTTTTGCAGCCGCGCGCTGGTCCGGCGGCACGATGAACTCTCTGGAAGAGTGGGCGCTCGGAGGACGCCGCTTCGGAACGGTGGTCACCTGGTTCTTGCTGGGCGGCGACTTATATACGGCCTATACGTTCATCGCCGTTCCGGCGCTCGCGTACGGCGCCGGTGCCATCGCATTTTTCGCGGTCCCGTATACCACCATCGCTTATCCGTTCGCGTTCATCGTCATGGCCCGATTCTGGACGCTGGCAAAACAGCGCGGGTACGTCACGACCGCGGATTTCGTTCACGACCGCTTCGGAAGCCGTTCGCTGGAACTGGCCGTCGCGCTGACCGGCGTGGCAGCCACGATGCCCTACATCGCGCTCCAGCTCATCGGAATGCGTTCGGTGCTGCTGCGTTCGGGGGTGGCGCCGACGTCGGAGTCCGCACTGCTCTTCCTGGCAATCGCGTTCGTGCTGCTCGCAGCGTACACGTTCACCAGCGGTCTGCGGGCGCCCGCGATGATCGCTTTCGTAAAGGATACGCTGATCTACATCACAGTCGCGGCGGCGCTCGCCATTATCCCCGCCAAGCTCGGCGGATGGAGCGCGGTCTTTTCGTCCGCGCAGCACGCCCTTGCCGCCGCACCAAAACCTTCGTCGATCATCCTGGCGCGGCCGCTGTACTTTGCCTATTCCAGCTTGGCCTTCGGCTCGGCCCTCGCCCTTTTCATCTACCCGCATACGATCACGAGCGTTCTCAGCGCGAAGAGCGCGGCCGTCATTCGGCGCAATTGCGCTCTCCTGCCGCTCTATAGCCTCTTACTCACGTTTATCGCGCTGCTGGGTTATTGCGCGCTTGCGGCCGGCATTCGCGTCAAGGACGCCAACCTGGCCATTCCGGAACTTTTTTCACGCTTTTTCCCGTCGTGGTTTGCTGGGGTCGCGTTCGCGGCGATCGTCATCGGCGCGCTGGTACCGGCGGCGATTATGGCCATCGGCGCGGCGAATCTCTTCGCAAGCAACATCCTGCGGACGTTCGAGTCGCGAATGGTCCGGCCGCCCGTCGAAACGCGCGTGGCGCGCTATCTTGCGCTGGTGGTGCTGGCAGGCGCTTTTGTACTGGCAGTCTTCATCCGCCCGGACTTCTCGATCGACTTCCAACTGCTGGGAGGCGCGTGGGTTCTGCAGATCTTTCCGGCCGTGATTCTGGGCATGTATGCCAGGCGGCTTCACCCAACCGCGTTACTGGCCGGATGGGCCGCGGGGATGGCGTGCGGAACGTGGATGGTCGTCGCCTCCTCGTTCAAATCGATCTTCGCACTCCACGCAGGGAGCGGCGTGCTCGCAGGCGCGGCAATGTTTTACGCGCTGTTGGTGAATCTCGCAGTTGCGGCAGGGTTGAGCGCCGTGCTGCAGACTCGCGCTTCCGCGCGCTTCGACTCGATCTGCGGGACGGAGCCTGCATGAAGCGCATTCTTCAGCCGCGCGGCTGGCCCGCACCGGCCGGTTACAGCAACGGGATTGCGGCGCGGGGACTGCAGATCTTCATCGCGGGACAAATAGGCTGGAACGAGCGGGGCGAGATCGTTTCACCGGATTTTGCCGAGCAGAGCGCTCAGGCGCTTCGCAATATCGTCGCCGTCCTGCACGAGGCCGGCGCCGCACCCGAGCACGTCGTGCGGCTGACCTGGTATGTCGTCGATAAGAGCGAGTACGAAAGCGCGCGCAAGCGGCTGGGCCTGCTCTACCGGGAGGTCATGGCAGAGAATTATCCGGCCATGACGCTCGTGCAGGTGGCCGGCCTCCTGGAACCCGGGGCAAAGGTCGAGATCGAGGCGACCGCGGTGCTGCCGGCCGGGCCGCAAGCCCTAAAGGAGTAATTTTTTTCCTAGGTAAAACAAAGCGCCCATGATTCGAGGCATCGGGCTGCGCGGCGCCATTTCCGTGAACATGATCACGATGATCGGGATCGGCCCGCTGATCACGCTGCCGTTGGTGCTCTCGTACCTGAACGGTCCGCTTTCGCTGATCGGCTGGATTGCCGGTGCGCTCGTTTCGATGTGCGACGGCTTGGTTTGGGCCGAACTGAGCTCGCGCTATCCCGGATCCGGAGGAACGTACGTCTATCTGCGCGAGGTCTTCGGCCCCCAGGGTGTGGGACGGCTGCTGGCGTTCCTGTTCAACTGGCAATTCATCTTTTGGGCGACGCTGATCATCGCCAGCGGCTATATCGGCTTTGCGAACTACGCTGCATATCTCTTTCCGGCGCTCAACACCCCCTGGATCGCGCACACGTGTGCGATGGCGGTCGGCCTGCTCACCATTTTCCTGGTCTACCGCAAAGTGACGGTGGTCGAGCGGCTCAGCTTCGTCTTCTTCATCGCGGCGACCGGGACGCTGCTGCTGATTATCGCGGCGGGTTTCACGCATCCGAATTTCCATCAGGCCTTTACGCTGGGCTCGCCGATGGCGTTCGGCATCGGATTTTTGGCCGGTCTGGGTCAGGCGCTCATCATCACGATGTACGACTATGCGGGCTATAGCCAAAGCGCGCTGATGGGCGACGAGGTCATCACGCCGCTTCGCACGATCCCGCGCTCGATCATCATCTCCATCATACTGCTGGCAGCGCTCTACATCGGACTGCAGCTGGCGGTGCTGGCCGTCGTGCCGTGGCATACGCTGGTGGGCAAGGCGCCCGGCGACGTTCCCGACGGCGCGCAATACGTCGCCGCGACGATCGTTTCGACCGCGTGGGGACCTTGGCAGGCCAAGTTCATCACGTTCATGATTCTGGTCACGGCGTTCGCGTCCGCGTACGGCAGCCTGGTCGGATTCGCACGGATTCCGTATGCAGCCGCGGTCGGCGGCGAGTTTCTCAAGCCCTTCGCCAAGCTGCACCCGACCGGACGCTTCCCGTACGTTTCGGTGCTCGTCATCGGGCTGCTGACGCTGCCGGCTTCGTGGCTTTCCCTCGATGCGGTGATCAAGTTCCTCACGACCGGGATCGTTTTGATTCAAGGCATCGCGCAGGTCGTTGCGCTAATCGTCCTGCGTGCACGCGGCGAACGGCCGCCGTTCCGCATGTGGCTCTATCCGCTGCCGCCTATAATCGCGCTGGCCGGGTGGGTCTTCGTTTTTGCCAACTCCGGCTTGCTGCCGATTCTCTTCGGTTTGGCGACCCTGGCCGCCGGCGCCGGAGTGTATCTGATCACCGCGCGCGCACAACGGGCCTGGCCCTTCTCACCCGAACCAGCCCCGTCGTAGCGCCCGAGGTTTTAGTAGTGGAATTCGCCCTTGGGGTTGGGGCGAAGCCACACGACGAGATCCCAAATAGCGGGCATGTCGAAGACCGCCGAGACGTCGGCGGCGGATTTTACCTTGTGCATCTTCACGAGATCGTCCGCGGTCGGATGTGCCGGGTCGCCGCCGGCTTTGGTAAAGTCCGGGGCCATGACGTACTTGTCGTACTCCATCTTGCCCGTGGCCGAATCGTGCAGCACGTAGTGCACGTGATCGTCGAACTCGTACCACCGTCCGGGATTTACGCCGAACATCTTGGGCCGCGCGGCGCCCTTCGTATACGGAACCGAGAAATCGGCGCCCATCAACTTTCCGCTCTTGTCGTACCACAGCTGGCTGGGTTCGTGCGCGTTCGCCGACGTCCAATGAAAATTCGCATAGCTGATCGCACCGGTGCTGTCGGCGTTGGTGTACCGGACGTAACCGGCCTTCTCCGCGTCCGCGGCCGTTGGAAAGCGCTGCATCAGATCGGCGCGCACGCCGTCCACGAAGGCTTTTTCGGAAGCACTGAGCGGGCCGGCATACTTTTGATCCTGATCCGCGAAGGCCGAAGTGGTCGCCAGCAATGCCGCCAGCAGGGACAGGGCCACGTATCGCATCATGTCGTCTCCTCCGACTCTTTCGAGCGCGATACGGTGGTACTCCGTGACGCTCGATTATGTTCCTTTGTCGGCGCCGACGTAGCGGATCCATTTGACGATGAACTGCGGCGATGTCGAAAATGCGGCAGCGTCGCCGTACACGGCATAGATCTCCCCGCCCGGCACTTTGCGATGGAACGCCGCCGAGAGGTTCCAACCGTCGACGAACGACGGGGCAGACGTCAGCATCGGGGGAGTGCCGATTATGCGGCGCACTCCGAGCGCGAACGATTGATTCGCTCCGCTCTGGTAAGCGTAGCTGAGCCGCTCGAGCCACTGCGTGTAGTGCGGCCCTGCGTCGGTAAACTGCTGGGTGTCGTCCGCCTCGACGGTGACCAAACCGCGCGCCCCCGCGTGGAGCGAAAACGTCCTTGACCACGAGTCCAGACGCCCCGGTCCGAAGCGTCCCGTGTTGAATGAGATCCAATCGGGCGCGTTGCTGTTCAGATTATAACCGAGCTGCACGCCCTGCTGATTGACCGGCGCGAACAAGCCGGGCGCAAGCAACAGGTACGACGATCCGACCGACGCTTGGACGTTGAAGAGCGAGCGTGTGGTAACCGAGAGCGCGGCGCCCGTGTCCGTTTGGTCGAGCTCGCCGGTCTGCGCGTGGTAGCGGTCCAGGTTGCCGTTGATCGTAACGTCGGTGACGGCGGCTTTCGGGTTGAGCTGAAAATCCCGGTAGGCATTGACGTCATATCCGGCGATGTCGGGATGCTGCACGATCCCGTCGAACGGATTGAAGTACTTGCCGACCTTCCGCAACGCGGCGTAAATGCCCGAATTGGGCGTATAGTACGCCGCGCCGGCCTCGTAACGCTGGGCTTGCGTACCGTCCGCGACTTGCGAGCCGCTGTCGTCCGCATACCGCACGTATTCGAAGACGTGCTTGAGGTTGTCGTGCTGAATCGTAAAGCCGGTCAGATCGTCGTGCAGGCCGGGCAAATCCGCCGACGTACGCATGACGTCCACCGCGTTCTGCTGGTTCGGCGACGTATAATTGACCGCTTGCGCCGTGTCGATGCGTCCGGCGCCCACTGCTTCAAATGCGCCGTAGGTGAACAGACCGTGCGCGCCCTCGACGGCGTACCCCTCGCGCGGCGTTGGAATGTTCGGCGTGTACAGCTCCAAGATGCCGGGGCAGCCGACACACGTCCCGTGCGGATAGTTATAGAAATTGGCGCCCTGGGTGAAGAAGGGACGCACTTCGTTGAAGATGCGGGTGAATGCCGTCGGCGATATCGTCTGCTGGTCGACTTCCACGTTCGAAAAGTCCGGGTGAATCGTGCCGACGAAGGACGTTCCCGAGCCGATCGGCAGCGAGAAGTCTGCGCCCGCCCGCGACGTCGATCCGCCGGCGGAGGCCGCCGCAACCGCTCCGAGCGCGTACACGCCGACTCGCGCCTTCGCCTTCACTGCCGCCAGGCGCGGCAACCCGTCGACGGAGCCGGAGTAGTTGACGTCGTTGAAGCCCTGCTGATCGGGCCCGTAGGACCACACGTACGAAACGTTCGTTGCCGGCTCGTAGCGGATCAGCTGCATGCGCCAGCCGGCCGAGCCGGTGCCGTGCATCACGTTGAACGGGATGCGCATCGTGATCGTGTAGCCGCCGTTGACGATTTTGCCGGCCGACTGCCACGCGGGTTCGAATGAGTTGTTCTCCGTAGAATACTCGTAGTGCGTGCCGATTGCGGTCGATGTGAACTTGTAGCGAAAGCCGCTGGTGCCGTTGGGCCACAGATCGATCTGAAACTCGTCGTCGGTGTCCAAGCCGACCATGTCCGTGTGCTCGGTCGCGCGAACCGGCGTGGTCTGCTTCGCGTCCACCCCCACATACAAATAGGCGGCATCCGCCATCAAGTAGACGGTCGTGGTTTCGCCGGCCGGCTTTCGGTCGCGGAGATCGTACGAGAGATTCAGACGCGCGGCACTCTTCCACGCCGCGCCGTCCAAAGAACCGTCAATCGCCGGCGCCGAGGTCGCGGAGGGGACCTGCACGGTGCCCAGGTACGTCTGCGGAAAAGCCACTGCTGCGGCGGCCGGACCGCCTGAAAGCAATAGCAAAACCGGTGCGAGGATGAACGTGTTCCTCCACATGGGACCCCCTCCAGCTCCGGGAAACTAAATCTTTAGTTGACTATAGCGCACCCCGGCCGGGCTGTCAACTAATTCCTTAAGGGACCTCGGGAGTCTCGGCGGCCGCGTGCTCGCGCAGGCGGAAGCGCTGAACCTTTCCGGTCTGCGTTCGAGGCAGCTCTTCTACGAATTCGATCTCGCGCGGGCATTTGAACGGCGCGATGCGGGCGCGCACGAATTCTTGCAGTTCGACCAACTTCTCGGGCTGCGCGTCACTGGCGGCCGCGAGCACCACATAGGCTTTGACGATATTCGTGTGGCGCGCGCGATCGGGTTTGGCGACGACGGCGCACTCTCTGACGTCAGCGTGAGCCAGCAGCACTTCTTCGACCTCCGGCCCCGACACGTTATAGCCCGACGAGATAATCATGTCGTCCGTCCGTGCTACGTACTGGAAGTACCCGTCCTCCGACATGCGGTACGCGTCGCCCGGATAGTTCCAGCCGTCGCGCACGTACGCACGCTGGCGATCGTCCTGCAGATACCGGCATCCGGTCGGACCCTTCACCGCCAGGCGTCCCGTCTCGCCCGGATCCATCGGCCGGCCCTCGTCGTCGTGGATCTGTGCGACGTATCCCGGAACCGGTTGACCCGTAAATCCCGGGCGAACGCGATCGAGCGGAGATCCGATGAAGATGTGCAGCATCTCGGTGCTGCCGATACCGTCGAGGATCTCGATACCCGTCGCGTCGCGCCACGCCTCCCACACGGGGCGCGGAAGCGTTTCACCCGCCGAGACGCACGTGCGCAGCGAGCTCAGATCGAAGTTCGCGGCGCCCTCACTCATCGTGCGGTAGGCAACGGGCGCGGTGAAGACGACGCTGACGCGATACTCTTCAATGGCCTGCAGCAGCTGATCCGGCGGCGCTTTCTCCAGCAAGAGCGTGGCCGCGCCGATATCCAGCGGGAACAGCAGCAAACCGCCCAAACCGAAGGTGAAGCCCAGCGGCGGACTTCCCGTAAATAAATCGTCGCGCCGCGCCTGCAGAACGTGCCGCCCGTACGTGTCGCACGTCGCCAGGATGTCCCGATGGAAATGCATCGCGGCCTTAGGTCTTCCGGTCGTTCCCGAAGTGAACGCGATCAATGCGACGTCGTCGACAGCGGTCGTCACGTTCTCGAATTCGTCCGGCTGCCGGCGCATCAGTGCGTCGAGTTCCCCTTCGTCGAATGCAAGCAGCGTGAACGCCGGATCGTCCGAGGTCGCACTGCGCAGTTCGTCGAGCAGACGCGCGTCGCAGAGCGCATGGCGCACAGCGGCCTTTTTGACGATGTTCCGCAGTTCGGCCGCCCGGTAAAGCGGCATGGTCGTGACGGCGATGGCCCCGGCTTTAATGACCGCAAACCAGCAGGCCGCCAGCATGGGCGTGTTCGGCGCCCGTAAAAGCACGCGGTTTCCGGGCACTATTCCCAGGTCGCGCGTCAACACGTTTGCAATTCGATTGGCCGTGCGCGCGAGCTGCTCGTACGTCCACGTTCCCGACGGGGCAACGATACACCGTCGCGCGCCGTTGCCTTCGCGCACGTGCCGGTCCAGCAGACGCTCCGCGCAGTTCAGGTATGCGGGGTAGTGCAGCTCCGGCAGCGTGAAGATGAGATCCGGCCATTCGTCCCGCGGCGGCAGCGAATCGGCGGCAAAAGTATCCGCGGGCATCAGCGGCTCTCCAGTAAGCTGCGCGCAACGATCACTTGCTGAACTTCGCTGGCTCCCTCGTAGATGCGCAGCGCGCGCACGTCGCGGTACAGACGCTCGACGATTTCACCGTGCGTCACGCCGCGCGCTCCGAACAACTGGACGGCGGCATCGGCGGCCCGCGAGGCCGTCTCGGTTGCAAACCACTTGGCCATCGCCGCCTCCCTCGTTATGCGTGCCTTTCCTGCGTCCTTTGCGTAGGCGGCGCGGTAAACGAGCAGCGCGGACGCATCGATCTCGGTCGCGGCATGCGCGATGCGCGACTGCGTGAGCTGCAGGGACGCAAGCGGGCTCCCGAAGAGGTTGCGCCCGCGAGCATGCGCGATCATCTCGTCGAGCGCGCGCCGCGCGAAACCCACCGCGGCGGCGCCGACACTGGGCCGAAAGAGATCCAGCGTGGCCATCGCGATCTTGAACCCTTCGCCTTCCTCGCCCACGCGCATGTGCGCCGGAACGCGGACGCCGTCGAATTTCACGCTGCCCAGCGGATGCGGGGAGATCGTTCGAACCCGCTCGGATATGCTGAGGCCCGGCGTATCTGCGCTAACGACGAACGCGGTCAAACCCCGCGCACCCGCGTCCGAGGTGCGCGCGAACACCACATAGACGTCTGCCAGCCCGGCATTGCTGATCCACGATTTCTCGCCGTCGACGACGTACGCATCCCCGTCGCGGCGAGCTGCCGTGCGCGTTGCTGCGACGTCCGAGCCCGCTTCGCGCTCGGTCAGCGCAAAGGCGCCTATGCGCTGCCCCCCGGCGACTGCATCGGCGACGTCGCGTTTTTGCTCCGGCGTGCCGAACAGCGAGATCGGCGCCGATCCCAAACCCTGCATCGCAAATGCAAAATCCGCCAACGCATCGTGGTACGCAAGACGTTCTCGCGTCAGACAGAGCGAGCGCGCGCCGAGATCGCGCAGGCACGCGAGCCACCCGCCTTGTGCGAGGGCGCGCACCCACTCCTTGCACGACCCA
>Ga0070738_10007938_pt1 | contig 10409 bp, 6 predicted proteins | sample Coa_R2_2_FD_66446 | JGI IMG/M metagenome (GOLD analysis project Ga0070738, IMG submission 66446) | Surface soil microbial communities from Centralia Pennsylvania, which are recovering from an underground coalmine fire - Coalmine... | ecosystem: Environmental > Terrestrial > Soil > Unclassified ... | reverse complement strand
CCCCCGGGGGGGCGGGACGTGCCGGCCTCGTCCCCCGGGACGCGGCGGGGGCTACGGGGTTCAAGGTCACGCTGCCGCGACGGATCAACATGACTGCATTCCCTCCCGGATCGCCGGTGTTGTCACCGTCGATGAACTGACCGGAGCTGTCCTGCAAGCCCGAAGGGGGCGTCCCGTTAATCGTGAGCTCGACCGGTCTGGAGAGGCCAAAAGCCTTCCTGGGAGTGAGCGTGATCGTGTTGTTCGCCGGGTTGAATACAGCCGAGCGAAGCTTGATCACGGGCGAGTTCCTCGCCCTGAATGATCCCCCACTGTTCGCCGTCGCCAAATGGAACGTCGCCACGTTATCCGCCTGGACGGCGTTAACCGGACCGCTGAGGTCGACGACGATTTCGGCCACCTGGTGCCTCCGGTTCTCCACCTCTTGGACGCCGGCCACGGTGACCAGCCGAGCGGACGGCGGCGTCGGGATCGGCGTCGGGCTCGGAGTGGGCGTCGGCGTTGGAGTGGGCATCGGGGTCGGCGCGGGGGTCACATCGAATTGATGGCCGGCGTCGCTGAATGGTCCCTGCGGGTAGACGGTCGACGTGCCCACCGGCGTACCCGGGTAAAACACCGAATTGCCGTTCACCGACGCAGGCGAATCGGCGCTCGTGAACGAGAAGCTGAGCGAGCTCCCCGGCTGCACGTCATTGGCCGGACGATTGGCAAGGAACTGGATGGCGAATCCGTCGCCGGGCCCCATGTTGGTGATGTGGTCGGACCAGCCGGGGGGCGGGCTCACGGAGATCGGGCTGGTGGCGAGAAAGTCCTCGCCGGGGACCCAGGCGTACCAGAACGTGCCGATGCCGGCGTTGCTCGAGCCGGCGTTCGCCAGGGCAATCGTGTAGTTGAAGTTGGGTCCGGCGGCAGTCGAACTGATGACTGAACTGGCATTGATCGTGGCCATGAGGGCACGTCCTTCCAGGTATTCCAACCCGGTGAAGCGCCGGGCCCGAGACCGACGCCTTGTGTGGCCGCCGCCGGGCGACAAGCCTCCCAGCAGCCGCCGTAACCGCCCAACGAAGAAAGGTCCCGACATGAAATTTTCCTCACTTGTTGCTCAAACACGCGGAGGTTGAGAGGGTGATTTCCCGGCAGCCGCCAGCACGGGAACGGTTCGTTCTTGCCAGCCAGCGAGCGGAGCGCCCCGGGCCCACCTCGACGATGCTTCCACCGGCTGGATTCCATTGAAACGAATATCGATAACCCACCTGTTCCTATTAATGAGTGTCGGGAGACCGGGTCGCGGTTGCCGTTTTCTTGGGGAGAGGACCGGGATCGTGCCCAAGTGATGCCCACGATGTCGGCCCCACGCGGCGGGTGGGGTCGAGACGGCGGATCGCGAGCCGGACCCGCGTGGCGGCGACTTGCTGAGACAGGCTCGACCGCACGACGAGGGACACGACCGTGAGCCCTTCCGAGAGAGGACAGCCTCGGGGTCGCGCTTGGCTCCGTGCACGTCGAGCGGCAGATCAAGAACTGGTGGGGCCGCGGCGAGAGTAAGCTGCGGCTGACCGTCTCCATGCGGACGGCGCAGGACCGGGACGGGGCCGAGATCGCGTGCTGGACCACGTCGGGCCACGGCAATCTGACGGCGCTCACGCTCGACCTCGCACGGGCCGCCACGACCACCGGCCGCGAGAGCGACCAGGACTGGTACATCGTCGGGGTCCTGCCCCACAACAACAAAGACGTGCCCCTCTCCTATAACCTGGGCTACGCGGTCACCGCCGGCGCCTGACGTCGCGCCTCTGCCCCGTGGAACGCCCTGGCTGGCCCTACGTTGGATCGGCGATCATCCCGGCTCGATCCCCGGGAGATCACGCCGGGAGCGCGCCGCCTCTCGCCCGGCCCTTGAAATCCATGTTCGGGGCGGGGATGGCGGCGCGGATCGCCAGCACGATCCCCGCCTGTCACCAAACCCGTAAGACCGGGAGTTCGCGAACCCGCTTGGCGACCCGCACGCACCGGATGCGAGGACCGACCCCCTGGGCCTGCCAGTGACGGCTCAGGCGACGGGAGTAGCCGTTGCACAACAAGCAGGTCTTCGGCGATCAACCTCAGCGCTACGACGTGATACCGCCTCCGATCATCCCCCCTTGGCCCCGGATGGCCCGACGGAACGCGGACATGGGTAGATTAGCAAAGATGTTGAAAGTTCTCCGGCGAGGGCAACCGCCAGAATGGCAGCAACTAGTTGGGGAGCAGAACCGCGCGAATGAGCCCAACCGCCAGAATGACAGGGTCCGGGGGCCGGGGTGAACCGTCGGTGGGCCTGGAACGGGGGTTGGGCGCTGGGCACCGCCGTCCAGTCGAGGGACGTTTTCGCAAAAAAGGTCAGGAAGATTGCGGCTGAAGACGTCCCGTTGGGGGTGTTCAGTCTGCGCCGCGTTTCCTTGCGACTTGGATCCCGCGCTGGCGTCCCGTGAGGGTGAGAGCTCGCCCGGGCGGGGCGACGCGGGTTCGAGGCGTTTACCCCCGGGTGCCACCATGCCGGAAGAAATCATCGATCCTGGTCTGCTGGAGCAGACGAAGAACCAGATTCGCAAGCTGGTGGCCGAGATCGCCGACCTGGCGGAATCGGACATCCAACCGGCCGAGTTTTACGTCGAGTTCCTCAACCGCTCGGTGGCGGCGGTGGCCGCGAGCGGGGGCGCGTTCTGGCTCCTGGACGGACGCGGCGGGCTGAGGCTGCAATACCAGGTCGAGTTCAACACCACCGGGCTGATGGACGGCCGTGTCAAGACCGCCCCGCATGACGCGCTGCTGGGCTGCATGCTCCAGGCGTCGCAGGCGCAGATCATCCCGCCCGGCGCCGTGATCGAGGGGGTCCCGCAGGCGTTCAACCCGACCGAATACGCCTTGATCCTCGCCCCCCTGATGGTCGACAAGCAGGTGACCGGCTTGCTGGAGATCCTGATGGATCCGACCCGGCGGGCCGCGCAGCAGAAGAGCACCCTGCGGTTCGTCAGCGACCTGTGCGACCTGGCGGCCACCTACCTCAAGAACCGCCAGATGCGGCAGATGATGTCGCAGCAGCGGCTCTGGAACCAGCTCGAGGGGTTCACCCACCAGATCCACGGCTCGCTCGACTTGAAGGAGACGGCCTATGCCGTGGTCAACGATGGCAAGCGGCTGGTCGGCTGCGACCGGCTCAGCGTCGCCCTGAAGATCTCCGGGCGGACCATGGTCGAGGCCATCAGCGGCCAGGAGGTCGTCGAGCAGCGGTCGAACCTGGTGCGCGAGCTGACCCGGCTCTGCAAGGTCGTGATCCGCTCGGGCGAGGACCTGGTCTATACCGGCAGCACCGACGGCTTCGCGCCCGACCTCCGCGATGCCCTCGAAATGTACGTGGACGAATCGGGCTCGAAGGTCGTGATCGTCACGCTGCTGCACAGGCCGGCGGAGGAGGAGAAGGAGGGCCAGAGCCCGGAGAAGATCCCCTTCGGCTGCCTGGTCGCCGAGCAGATCGGCGACGAGCTGGCGCCGACGGACATGCACGCCCGGACCGAGGTCGTCTCGCGGCATGCCTCGACCGCGTTGTGGAACTCCCAGGAACACCACAAGATCTTCCTCAAGCCGGTCCTCAAGGCGATGGGATCCCCCTGGCGGATGTTCCGGGGCCGGACCGTCGCCAAGATCGCCGCGGTCGTGGCGGCGGTGGTTCTGCTGCTGATCGGCATGGCGTTCATCCCCTGCAACTTGACCATCGAGGGGCATGGCTCGCTCCTGCCCAGGGAGCGCCAGAAGATCTACGCCCCCGTGCCAGGCCGGGTGGCCGAGATCCTGGTCGATCACGGCTCCCGGGTCAAGAAGGGCGACCTCCTGGTCCGGCTGGAGAGCCGGGACCTGGAGAAGGAGCACGAGCAGGTCCGGAGCGAAGAAGTCAAGGCCATCTCCCAGGCCAGCTACCTCACACGCCAGGCCGACAAGGCGCAGCGGTCCCAGCAGCAGGGAGAACTGGATTATAACCAGATCCAGGGCCAGCTCTCGGAGGCCAGGCTCACGGCCAAGAGCGCCAAGGAGCGGCGCGAGATCATCGAGGAACAGTTGGACTCGATGCGCATCCTGGCACCGCAAGATGGGATCATTACCACCTGGGAGGCCAAGAAGAACTTGATGGGCCGCCCGGTCGACATCGGCACCGAGCTGCTCCAGCTCGCCGGGACTCAGGGCGAGTGGATCTGTGAAGTCGAGGTCCCCGACGACGACATGGGGCCGATCCTGGCCGCCCAGAGCCAGCTCGAGGCCGACATCAAGGCCGGGAGGAAGAAGCCCGATGAGACCCTCTCGGCCTACTTCATCCCCATGACCGGTCCAGAGCACTCCTATCCCGGCTACGTCCGGCGGATCGCCCCCAGCGCCGAGACCATGCCCGAAACCGACCAGTACAAGAACCGGCACGTTGTGAAGGTGACCATCGGGTTCAGTGACGAGGTGCTGAGGAACTACCTCAAAGACAACGAAAGTAAGGAAATGCGGCCCGGGGCCGAGGTCCGGGCCCGGGTCAACTGCGGCCCGACCAACCTGGCTTATTTCTTGCTCCGCAAGCCCATCCAGGTCTTCTACGAGTCGGTCCTGTTCCGCTGGCCCTTCCTGCGATGAGCAACTACCACGGAGTGTTCAGAGTTCAGTCTTCAGCAGGAGACAGGGGTCGGACGCCCTACCCAGCTCAGCGAGTGGGGTTTGTGCCGGCGGGGACACTGCACTCGGTCGGACGCACAAGCTTCCCGGAACTGAACACTGAAAACTGAACACTGAAAACCGAAACGACAAGAGGAGGCTCGTCCGACCATGTCGATCCCGAAACCGATCGCGGCGCTGGCCGCGGGCTCGTTGATGATGGTGAGCGTCGCCGCGCTGGCTCAGAGCGGCGGGACTGCGGCCCGGCGGGACAACCCGGGGGTCCAGGTGCTGGTCCTGGCCGATGAGGCCAATGTGAACTGGATCGAGAAGTCCTCCGTCGCCGCCTTGCGCGAGGGGGTCATCGAGAAAATGGAGCTCCAGGTCGGCATGCCGGTCAAGGCGGGCGGGACCATCGGCACCCTCCATCGCAAGTTCGCCGAGTATGGCATGCGGAAGGCCGAGCTCCAGGCCAAGGCCATCGCCCCCAAGGAGAAGGCCAAGGCCCAGGAGGAAGTCGCCGCCTCGGTCTGCGCCCGCAACAAGCGGCTCAATGAGCACAGGCCGGGGATGGTCTCGGCCGAGGATGTCGCCAAGGCCGAGGGCGAGCTCAAGGTGGCCACGGCGATGATCCACGAGGCCGAGGAGAATCAGGAAATCGCCAAGGCCGAGTACGCGGTGGCCAAGCAAACCTACGACGAGCACACCATCCTCGCCCCCTTCGACGGCATCATCACCCGCCGGATGAAGAATCCGGGCGAGAGCGTCCGGGCCGGCGACGCCGTCGTGGAACTGGGGAATCTGAACAAGCTCTGCGCCGACGCCTACGTCCCCCTGGAGTACGCCTACCGCGTCAAGGAGGACCAGATCGTCGAGATCCAGCCGGTGCTGACCCGCGCCGGCTCCGAGCCCCTGGCCATCGAGAGCAAGAGATTCCGGGGTAAGATCACCTTCGTCGATCCGGAAATCCAGGCCGTGGCCGAGACGGCCGTGCATATCCGCGCCGAGTTCGACAATCCTCCGCCCTGGGAGCTCAAGCCGGGCCTGAAAGTGAAGATGACGATCTTCCTGACGCCGGCGGCTGCCGCCAACGCGCCGCCCAGCAGCAGCTCGACTCGAACCGCTCGGACCCAGTAAATCTTCCCGTTTGTCCTGTTGTCCGTGGTCCGTTGTTCGCTGACGCGGGCTGACGAGCCTTGACCCGGCAAAGACGAGGCACTCGAAGAGGGCGACGACGGCGCAGGGAGCGGCAGCTCCTGCAACGGACCACGGACCACGGACAAAAGGACAGAAGAGGACAAAGATGAGTGCCGCTCCCAGCCAGGTTCCCACCCAAGCGTTCGGGCAGGCCGCCGAGCACCTCCAGGTCAGGCTCCGCCCCGACCTGGTCGTTCAGCCCCAGTTCTACGAGGGGATGACCCACTATGTGATCAAGGACCCCCTGGCGCTGAAGTACTTCCGGTTCAAGATCGAGGAGTACTTCCTCCTCCAGCAGTTCGACGGCAAGCAGACGCTCCAGGAGGTCAAGAAGGCATTCGAGCGGAAGTACCGCCCCCAGACCATCTCGATCGAGGACCTGACGCGATTCGTGGCCCAGTTGCACGAGGCCGGGATCGTGCAGATCGACAGCGGCGAGCAGGCCAAGGTGCTGATCCGCCGCCGGCGGAAGAACCGCTGGCGCAAGCTCTGGAGCTTCCTGGCCAATATCTTGTTCATCAAGATCCCGGTCATCGACCCCGAGCGGCTCTTGACCGGGATGTATCCATTCTTCCGCTGGATCTTCACCCCCGCGTTCGTCACGCTCAGCGTGCTCTCCATGCTGACGGCCATCGGGCTGGTCGTCAGCAACTGGAAGACGTTCTACGACAAGCTCCCCGACTTCCAGAGCTTCTTCAACTGGTGGACGATCTTCAGCTTCTGGATCTGCCTGGCGGTCGTGAAGATCATCCACGAGTTCGGCCACGGCCTGACGGCCAAGCACTTCGGCGGCGAGGTGCACGAGATGGGCATCCTCTTCCTGGTGCTCACGCCGGCCCTCTACTGCGACGTGACCGATAGCTGGCTGCTGCCCAACAAGTGGAAACGGATCTGGATCTCGGCGGCCGGGATCTACGTCGAGTGCTTCCTGGCGAGCCTGGCCACGTTCGTCTGGTGGTACAGCCAGCCGGGGCTCCTGAACAGCCTGGCGATGGCGACGATGTTCATCTGCTCGGTCAACACGATCCTGTTCAACGCCAACCCGCTGCTGCGCTACGACGGGTACTACGTGCTGGCCGACTGGCTGGAGATCCCCAACCTGCGGATCAAGAGCACCCAGTTCTTCGCCTACCTGATCCAGGAGAAGGTGCTGGGCCTGGAGATCCCCGTGCAGAGCTACCTGCCACGGTCCCGGCGCATCCTCTTCGTGACCTACGCGGTGGCCAGCTACATCTACCGATGGTTCGTCACCTTCGCCATCCTCTGGTTCCTCTCACAGGTCCTCAAGCCCTACAAGCTCGAGTCGATCAGCTACACACTGGCGCTCGGCGCGCTGGTCCCCCTGCTGGGAGTGCCGGTCTATCAGATCGGCAAGTTTCTCTACACGCCTGGGAGGTTGCGCAAAGTGAAGAAAGTCCGTGCGACCGCATTCGCCGTCGCGGCGATCGCCCTGGTCACGGGGATCCTCCTGATCCCCACGCCGCTGCGCGTCCAGGGGTCGTTCGTACTCCGGTTGGCCAAGCCGGAAGAGATCTATGTGGAGGTGGACGGCCGCCTCGCCGAGCTGAACGTCAAGAACGGCGATTGGGTCAAGAAGGACACCGTGTTGGCCAAGCTGTCCAACCCGGATAAAGTCAAGGAGTTGATCAAGCATCAGGCGGACTATGACATCAACTTCCATAAGTTCGAGTGGTACAACCGGAACCCGGATCGGGACCACCGGTCGCAGGCGATGCAGCACAAGGAATTCGCCCAGAAGCTGGAGCCGATGATCGCCAAGATTACCGATCAGATCGGCAAGCTCACGCTGGTGGCCGGCCGCGACGGCCAGGTGGTGGGGATGCCGCCGCGGTCGACCCTGGGGCAGTGGCTCAAGCCTGGCAAGCCGGCCGACCACCTGGGCGACTCCAGCTCCAGTCCCGAGGCCGGCGCCCGCCCGGACAAGCCGTACTTCTGCGAGATCGGCGACCCCCACCGCCTGGAGGCTCACCTGATTCTCGACCAGTCCGACATCCATCTGATCCGGCCCGATAGCAAGGCCTGGCTGAAGGTGTACGGCAAGGCCGAGACGACCTTCACCAGCGTGGTCTCCGAGATCGCCCCCCACACCCGAGAACAGGTCCCTCTCGAGCTGTCCAACCTGGCCGAAGGGGAGGTTGCCTCCAAGCCCGACCCCAAGACCGGGAGTGCCAAGCCGGTGACCGCCGTCTACGAGGTGATCATCCCGGTGGACAACCCCAACCTGGAGCTCCAGCCCGGCCTGCGCGGCTCCGCCAAGATCGACGGCGGCAGCTACCGGCTGGCCTGGTGGCTGTGGCGGTGGTGGAAGAAGGTGTTCAACTTCCAACTTTGAGCGCCAGGGCGAGCCGGCGATCTTCGATCCCGCGCCGGCCCTGCATCGCGGGGTGGTCCGAGATCCGGCCGGCCGCAGGGGACTGATCCACAGGCTGGTGCGGCTTCCCCTGTCGATTGGAGCGGTGGGCCTTGGAGGAGTGCACCGCGGCGGTATGCGCGCCGCTCCGGAGACTGACGGCCGACGTCACGAGTGGCTCGGAGATCGTGCTGGCGACCAGGCCGGCGATCAGCGCCGGGCCGACCGGCGAGCCGAGGCCGGTCACGAGATTGGCGTTGAAGGAGCCGGCACGGCCCGAGTGGACGGCGCCGGCCACGGTGTGGAAATCGGTCGCCGGGAGGGCGTACAGGGCCGGCAAGGTCTGCGTGGCCCCATCGAGACTCCCCTTGCCGGCCAGGGCTCGCCCCTGGTCGGCGATGGCGAGGATCGCCGCCCAGGCCGGTGTCGCCAGGCTGGTTCCACCGACGATCTGCCACGAGCCCTGGTAGTTGAACAGGGAGGTCTCGTAGACCTCGACCCCCGTATTCGGGTCGCCGTCGAAGGCGACGTCGGGGGTGGCCCGCTTCCCCGTCGCCTCGATGACGCGCTGATAACTCGGCTCGGCCACATAGCGGCTGTAACCGCCGCCACTGCCATTCCAGGCCGTCTCGAACAAGTAGTTTCCGGACGGGTCCGTGATCAGGCTGGTCCCGCCGACGGCCAGGACCTTGGGCGAGACCGCCGGCCACTCGGTACCGCCGGCCAGGCCGCTGTCCCCGCTGGCGGCCACGAAGGTGATTCCCGTATGCCCTGCCGGGGTTGCGAAGTGCGCCGACGACTGAGAGGGTGCCTCGGGGAATCCCCAGCTCATTGAAACCGCCACGACGCCCGGGAAGTACCGGGCCACGTCCACCGCCGCCAGCAGGTTCTGACGAGTCTGCGACTTGGCCTCCACCACCAGGAGATTCGCCCCGGGCGCCATCGCATGCGCCCACTCGACATCCAGCGACTCCTCGAGTGCCCAGCCGGGATTGGACGTGCCATTCCCCAGTGTCACCACCGTGGGCGTCGGGTCGGGCAGGTTGAACGCCTGGTCAAACGCGTGCAGGTCCGCGACGAGGGTCGGGTCGTGATAGGCCTCCACCAGGGCGATCGTCTCGCCGGTGCCATCCCCCTTGACCGTCGCGCCGGAGGGGGTGGTGAATTGGATCGCGTCCAGACCGTAGGCATGAGTCAACTCGGCCGGCGTGAAACCCGAGAGCATGCAGCGGTCATCGAGTCGTTCCCAGGCCGGCCGGAGGCCGCGACGGCGAGTTCGCATCAGGTTGGTTGCCTTCCCAGGGTGTGCGGCGACGCAGTTCGAATCCGGGAGTCGGTCACCGATTCCAACGCAAGTCGTCAGGCCCAGCGCGCGCTCCCTTTCCAAAAGAGCCAGCAGCCGGGAGCCGGTTACCCTGCACGTCCGGCGATGGGTCCTGATTCGCTCTTCGAGAAGTCTACGCAATCAGCGCTAGAAATATAAGACAAGAAACCCGGCGGAGCTCGACAGCCACCCTCTCTGCCGAGTTGCGTCGGGCCCCGGGGCCTGTTAGGCTTCGAACCTGGTCCCGGATCACGGTGATGTCCGGGGTTTCACGCGGTTGCAACCCGAGGAGGTCATAATGATTCGAAGCCTTGCGCGAATGATTACCCTCTGGGGGCTCGCGATCAGCTTCGTGCTGGTCGCGGCTGCCAGCCCGGCGAGCGCCCAGAAGGTCGGTGACAAGGCCCCGCCGTTCAAGCTGCTGGGGAGCGACGGCAATGTCTATACACTCGACCAGTTCAAGGGGAAGTCCGCGGTCGTCCTCGCCTGGTTCCCCAAGGCGGATACACCCGGCTGCACCAAGGAATGCAAGTCGATCCGCGACAGCAGCAAGGAACTGCGCGCGCTGAACGTCGCCTACTTTACCATCAGCGTCGACAAACCCGACGACAACAAGAAGTTCGCGGAGAAATACGACCTGGACTTCCCGATCCTCAGCGATCCCAGCCGGTCGGTGGCCACCGCCTATGGCGTCCTCTCGGATCGTGGCTTCGCCAATCGCTGGACCTTCTACATCGACAAGGACGGGATCATTCGCGAGATCGACCGCTCGGTGAGTCCCCGGGTGGAGCAGGCTGGGCCCGACATCGCGGCCAAGGTGAAAGAGCTGGGACTGGCCTCGAAGTGACCGGC
>Ga0070738_10007937_pt1 | contig 10410 bp, 10 predicted proteins | sample Coa_R2_2_FD_66446 | JGI IMG/M metagenome (GOLD analysis project Ga0070738, IMG submission 66446) | Surface soil microbial communities from Centralia Pennsylvania, which are recovering from an underground coalmine fire - Coalmine... | ecosystem: Environmental > Terrestrial > Soil > Unclassified ... | reverse complement strand
AAATGCGGTTGGGCTGACGAGGCGCCTGTATGGACGACCTACTCCGCGAGTTCCTGACCGAGACCAACGAGAGCCTGGAACGGGTCGATGCCGAACTGGTGCGTTTCGAGCAGGAGCCGAATAACCACCAGATTCTCGCGAACATTTTTCGTCTGGTCCACACGGTCAAGGGAACCTGCGGCTTTCTCGGGCTTCCCCGGCTCGAGACGCTGACGCACGCGGCCGAGACTTTGATCGGCAAGTTCCGCGAGGGGATGCCGGTCTCTGCCGAAGGGGTCACCCTGATCCTGTCCACCATCGACCGCATCAAGACCATCCTCGACGGGCTGGAGGCGCACGAGCGTGAGCCCGAGGGCACCGATCACGACCTGATCGAGCGCCTCAACGGTTTTGTGCAACATCATAGGACCAAAAACGAATCATCCTCCCGTGCGAAGGAGGGCGATGAGGGTCGGCGGGCGCACGGAATGCGCGAGGAGGCCGGCCCGCGGGCGGTGGCGCCCGACAAGCCGGCGTCCGACAAGCCCGCCGCTGAGCATTCCGACGACGAGCGCGGCGAGCGCATTGCAAGCCAATCGATCCGCGTCCATGTCGACACGCTCGACCACCTCATGACCACGGTTTCCGAGCTGGTTCTCACCCGCAACCAGCTTCTCGAAATCGTCCGCCGCCACGAGGAATCGGACTTCAAGGTGCCGTTACAGCGGCTTTCGAACGTCACTGCCGAACTGCAGGAAGCGGTGATGAAAACGCGGATGCAGCCAATCGGCAATGCGTGGCAGAAACTGCCGCGGATCATTCGCGATCTGTCCGCGGAGCTCGGCAAGCAGATCGAGCTGGCGATGAACGGCGCCGACACCGAACTCGACCGCCAGGTGCTCGAACTAGTCAAGGATCCATTAACCCACTTGGTCCGCAATTGCGCCGACCACGGCATCGAAAGTCCTTCCGAGCGACTCGCCGCGGGAAAGGCACAGAAGGGGACGATCCGGCTTTCCGCCTGTCACCAAGGCGGGCACATCATCATCGAGATCGCGGACGACGGCCGCGGCCTCGATGTGGCCCGCATCCGCGCCAAGGCCGTCGAGCAGGGATTCGTCACCGAAAGCGACCTGGCGACGAAATCCGACGCCGAAATCTGCAACCTGATCTTCACGCCGGGCTTCTCCACCGCCGCGGAAGTGACCAACATTTCCGGCCGGGGCATCGGCATGGACGTGGTGCGCGCCAACGTGGAGCAGATCGGCGGGACCGTCGATTTCAAATCCGTTGTTGGCGTCGGAACCACATTTACGATCAAGATCCCACTGACGCTGGCGATCGTTTCCGCACTCATCGTCGAGGCCGGCGGCGAACGCTTTGCCATTCCTCAGCTATCCGTGCTCGAGCTGGTGCGCGCCGACAGCGAGGGCGAGCACCGCATCGAACGCATCAAGGACACGCCGGTTCTGCGCCTGCGCAACAAGCTGCTGCCGCTCGTCAGTTTGCGGGAGGTTTTGCAGCTCGGCGCGAGCGACGTGGGCGGCGGTTTCGTGGTCGTGACACAAGTCGGCAGCCAGGTCTTCGGCATCGTCGTCGACGGCCTGTTCCACACCGAAGAGATCGTGATCAAGCCGATGTCGTCGAAACTGCGGCATATAACGGCGTTTTCCGGCACGACCATACTCGGCGACGGCAACGTAATCCTGATCATCGACCCGAACGGCATCGCACAGGCGCTCGGTCGGGTGACGCCGGTCACCAGGACCGAAGCGGTTCGCGAAGACCATGACGATGTCGATGACGAGGAGTTGACGCCGCTGCTGGTGTTTCGCGCCGGTTCGCAGCAGTCCAAGGCGGTTCTGCTCTCTCTCGTTTCTCGACTCGAGGAGATCGATTGCAGCCGCATCGAGAATTCCGATGGCCGGCATCTCGTTCAGTACCGTGATCAGCTCATGCCGTTGCTACGGATGGACACGCAAACCACCATCAAACAGCAAGGCGTGCAGCCGATCCTGGTATTCTCCGACCACGGTCGCTCCATGGGCCTCGTCGTCGACGAGATTGTCGACATTGTGGAACAGCGGCTCGACATCGAAGTGGTTAGCGAACGCCCAGGCGTCCTCGGCTACGCGGTCGTCAAGGGCAGCGCGACCGAGATCGTCGACATCAGCCATTTTCTGCCGCAGGCGTTTGCCGATTGGTTCCGCCGGCGCGACGGCCGCGCCGCGCCGGCCATGCGCCGCATCTTGCTGGTGGATGATTCGGCCTTCTTCCGCGAGATGCTGGCGCCCTTGATCAAGGCCGCGGGTTATCAGGTCACCGCGGTGGCTTCGGCGGCGCAGGCGCTGGCCGCGATCAGGTCCGGCGCGCGGATCGACATGGTGGTCACCGACATCGAAATGCCGGATATGGACGGCTTCGAGTTTGCCGAGGCGTTGCGGCGGAATCCCGACACTGCCGGCATTCCGATCATCGCGCTCTCGGCGATGATTTCCGCCGAGGCGGTCGAACGCGGCCGCGCGGTCGGGTTCCACGATTTCGTCGCCAAATTCGATCGACCCGGGCTTATTGCTGCGATCAAGGAGCAGAGTGACGACCTGCATGAGGCGGCGTGATCGGAACAGGACACCATGCAAAGCGACAGCGATTTTACCGAGTTCGTAACCTTCATGATCGCCGGCCAGTTGTTCGGCCTGCCGATCGCGCGCGTCCAGGACGTATTCAAGCCCATGCGCATGACGCGCGTGCCGCTGGCCGGGGCAGACATAGCCGGCGTGCTCAATCTGCGCGGCCGCATCGTCACCGCCATCGACATGCGCAACCGGCTTGCTGTGAAGCGGCGCGAAAGCGGGGATCCGATGATGGCGATCGGCATCGAATCCAGGGGCGAGTCGTTCGGCCTTCTGGTCGACTCGGTCGGCGAGGTGCTCAAACTGCCGGACACGCAACGCGAAACCAATCCGATCAATCTGGATCGCAAGCTGAATGCCTTGTCGGCCGGCGTCTACCGGCTCGCCGAACAGCTTCTTGTGGTGCTCGACGCGGATCGGGTTCTCGATGTGCGCGGCGAGGCAGCGGCGTAGCGGACGAGCTGCGCGATGAGACGTGACAATTGGCACGGGGGTTCGCCCGGCAAGGGTAGAGCGAGGACACCATGAAGACGTGTTTGGTCGTGGACGACTCCAGCGTGATCCGCAAGGTCGCACGGAGAATCCTCGAAGGACTCGAGTTTGAGATCACGGAAGCGGAAAACGGTGAGGAAGCGATCGAGGCCTGCCGCGCGCGGATTCCCGACGCGATCTTGCTGGATTGGAACATGCCGAAAATGGACGGTTATGAATTTTTGCGGGCGCTGCGTCGACTCCCCGGTGGAGACAAGCCGAAAGTAGTTTTCTGCACCACGGAGAATGATGTCGCGCACATCGCGCGTGCGCTCCACGCCGGCGCCAACGAATATATCATGAAGCCGTTCGACAAGGATATCGTCGAGGCGAAATTTCAGGAAGTGGGCCTGATCTGAACATATGGCGCTGCCGCGCCGCGTTGCTCGGGTCAAGTCTCGAATGTCAAGTCGAGTGGTGAAAGTCCGCGTAGAATGCATACCGCGCTAAGAGCCGCGATTCCCGCAGCCGTTACCCAACGCCCCATCCGAGTCATGGTTGTCGATGACTCGATCGTTGCTCGCCGCCTGTTGACGCGTTGGATCGGGGCCGAGCCGGACATGATGATTGCCGCGTGCCTGCGCACCGGACGCGAGGCTGTTGACCAGCTCGTCGACGGCGATCCCGACGTCGTCGTCCTCGACGTCGACATGCCGGAGCTTGACGGCATCTCGGCATTGCCGTTGCTGCTGGAGAAGAAGCGCGAACTCGTCGTGATCATGTCTTCGGCGTTGACGCGGCGTGGCGCAGAGGTCACCTTGCGGGCCCTGTCGCTCGGCGCCGCCGACTACGTTCCGAAGCCCGAGGCAGCGGCCAATGCGGCCACGTCGGCGCTGTTCCATCGGGAGTTGATCGACAAAATCCGTATCCTTGGACGGCGCGGCCGCTTGTTGACGCCACAGGCAGGGAAGCGGGGAGTTCCCCGGGAACTGCCGGGGCAGCAGCGCGAAACAGCGGCACCCGGTGCGACACCGGCATTCGCCCTGCGGCCGTTCGCGCGCGGGGCGCCGCGCGCGTTGCTGATCGGCTCCTCGACCGGCGGACCGCAGGCGCTCAGCGTGCTGATCGGAGAAATAGCCGGCGCGCTCGGGCCGGCGCCGATCCTGATCACCCAGCATATGCCCCCGACCTTCACGACGGTGCTGGCCGAACATTTGACGCGCGTCAGCGGGAAGCCCGTGCGTGAAGGCGAGCATGGCGAAGCGGTCGCTCCCGGCGGCATCTACGTCGCGCCTGGAGGTCGCCACATGCGCGTCGTGCCCGGTCGCGACGGCCCCGCCATTGCGCTCGGCGACGACCCGCCAATCAATTTCTGCAAGCCCGCGGTGGATCCTCTGCTGTCGTCGGCGGCGAAGGTCTGGGGCGCGGGCAGCCTGGCGCTGGTACTCACCGGCATGGGCAATGACGGCACCGGCGGCGCCGCCGCGATCGCGGCGGCCGGCGGCAGCGTCATCGTGCAAGACGAGACGACCAGCGTGGTGTGGGGCATGCCGCGCTCGGTTGCGCAAGCCGGCTTATGCTCAGCGATTCTGCCGCTCGGTCAGATCGCTGAAAAGGTCAAGGGTCTGTTTGCAGGGCAGCGCTCATGACGCCGCTCGATTACGACTTCTTGCGCAAGTGCCTTAAAGAGCGGTCAGGCCTGGTGCTGTCCGCCGAAAAGCAATATTTGGTCGAGAGCCGCCTCTTGTCGGTCGCGCGCAAAGCCGGCTTCGGCGGGCTCGGCGAACTCGTGGACGCGCTCAGACGCGGCAATTCGGAGGCGCTTGCGACGGCGGTCGTCGAGGCCATGACGACCAATGAGACCTTCTTCTTCCGGGATCGCAATCCGTTCGACAATTTCCGCTCGACGGTGCTGCCGGCGCTGCTCGCCGCGCGCCGGTCCTCGCGCGTCATTCGCATCTGGTGTGCGGCCGCTTCGACCGGGCAGGAGCCTTACTCGCTCGCCATGTCTCTGCGCGACATGGACCGCGACCTGGCCGGCTGGCGCGTAGAAGTGATTGCGACCGACCTGTCCAACGAAGCCTTGGAAAAGGCGCGCCAAGGTATCTACAGCCAGTTTGAGGTGCAGCGCGGGCTGCCCATCCAGCTTCTCGTCAAGTACTTTACCCAGGTGGGCGACATGTGGCGGATCGCACCGGAGATCCGCGCCATGGTCAAATACCAGCAGGTCAATCTGCTCGCCGATTTCCGCCATCTTGGCGTGTTCGATCTGATCTTCTGCCGCAACGTGTTGATCTATTTCGACCAGGACACCAAGATCGACGTGCTCAATCGCCTGGCCGACGTGATCGCCGACGATGGCTATCTCGTGCTCGGTGCGGCGGAGACGGTGATCGGACTGACCGATAGCTTCGACGTCGTGACGGAGTTACGCGGCCTCTATGTGCGCAACACGGGGCTGCCGAGAGCCCGCCAGCCGGCGGTCGCCAAATTCACGCCCCGCCTCGCGACTGCAAATGGCGCGCGCTAGCGTCATTTCTCGGCGTGTCGCGGCGGCGACGGCACGACAAGCAGAAAGATCCGGGCCGCGGGTCTTCGCTGGTCCGCAGGTTCGAGAGTCAGGCGGAAATTTTGGCCTCGTCGTCGGCAGGCTCGCGGAGCACGTAGCCGCGACCCCAGACCGTTTCGATGTAGTTCTTGCCGTTTGAGGCGTTGGCGAGTTTCTTGCGCAGCTTGCAGATGAACACGTCGATGATCTTCAGTTCCGGCTCATCCATGCCGCCATACAAATGATTGAGGAACATTTCCTTGGTCAGCGTCGTGCCTTTGCGCAACGACAGCAGCTCGAGCATCTGGTATTCCTTGCCGGTCAGATGCACGCGCGCGCCGTTGACCTCGACGGTCTTGGTGTCGAGGTTGACCACAAGATCGCCGGTCTGGATGACTGATTGGGCGTGGCCTTTGGAGCGCCGCACGATGGCATGGATGCGTGCTACGAGCTCGTCCTTGTGGAACGGCTTGGTCATGTAGTCGTCGGCGCCGAAGCCGAGACCCCTGACCTTGTCTTCAATCCCCGCAAGTCCGGTCAGAATCAGGATCGGCGTCTTGACTTTGGAGACGCGCAGGCTGCGCAGCACCTCGAAGCCCGACATGTCCGGAAGATTGAGATCGAGGAGAATGATGTCGTAGTCGTAGATTTTGCCGAGATCGATGCCTTCCTCCCCGAGATCGGTCGTGTAGACGTTGAAGCTCTCAGACTTCAGCATCAGCTCGATCGATTGCGCGGTGGCGCTATCGTCTTCGATCAGCAATACACGCATGCCAATCCCCTTCTTCGCCGCGTGGGCTTAAGGTCGGCACGCCCAGCGGCGACCCCGAAAAACGCCTTGGGACAAAGTGATTCGAGACTATAAACGCGGTATGGTTAACAAAACCTAATTCGCTTCCGCAAGCAAGCCCTAGGCAAATTCCGTCGAATCGCCTTAAGATATTGCGGATGGGGGTTTTTTTAGCCACGCGGGCGCTCAAGTTCCAGGTTAAGACTCGGTGCTAACCGATTCTTCAGACTCGCCTCCGGCGGGGTTGGCGAGCCGCTCGTTCCCAAGGACGACGCAATGATTAACGGCCCGGGTAAATACAGCGTTAAGACCGCCATGCAGCGGCCGGCCGGGGTTCGCCGACAGGTGTGAGCCCCGATGAAAGCCTTGGCCGAACAGATCAAAGAGCTCGACGGCATCCAAATCTACGGCCGCGTGGTCGGCGTGCGCGGGCTGATGGTGGAAGTTGCTGGGCCGCTTTACGCGATGCCGGTCGGCGCGCGGGTGGTGGTCGAAACGCCGGCCAAGAACATTCCTTGCGAGGTGGTCGGTTTTTCAGGCGGCAACGCCTTGCTGATGCCATTCGCGCCGCTGGAGGGCGTGCGTCGCGGATGTCGGGCGCTCGTCACGTCGGTTCCCGGCGCCGTGCGACCGTCGGCTGGCTGGCTTGGCCGGGTCGTCAATGCGCTCGGTGACCCGATCGACGGCAAGGGTGCGCTGCTTTATGGGCCGTCGCCGTATCCGTTCCGCAATACGCCGCCGCTGGCCCACGCCCGCCGGCGGGTGGGCGCCCCGCTCGATCTCGGCGTTCGTGCGCTCAACACGTTTGTGACGTGCTGCCGCGGTCAACGCATGGGCATCTTCTCCGGCTCCGGCGTCGGCAAATCGGTGCTGCTGTCCATGCTGGCACGCAACGTGGCCGCCGACGTCACCGTGATCGGACTGATTGGCGAACGCGGTCGCGAGGTACAGGAATTCATCCAGGACGATTTGGGCGAGGCCGGCCTCGCCCGCTCAGTTGTGGTCGTCTCGACGTCCGACGAGCCGGCGCTCATGCGCCGTCAGGCCGCTCACGTCACGCTGGCCATCGCCGAATATTTCCGCGACGAGGGCAAGGATGTCCTCGTGCTGATGGACTCGGTGACGCGTTTTGCCATGGCGCAGCGCGAGATCGGCCTTTCCGCCGGCGAGCCGCCGACGGCCAAGGGCTACACGCCGACCGTCTTTACCGAACTGCCGCGGCTGCTAGAGCGCGCCGGGCCTGGCACGGAGCAGGGCACGATCACCGGCATATTCACCGTTCTCGTTGACGGCGACGACTATAATGAGCCGATCGCGGACGCGGTGCGGGGCATTCTCGACGGCCACATCGTGATGGAGCGGGCCATCGCCGAGCGCGGCCGCTACCCGGCCATCAACATCCTCAAATCGGTATCGCGGACCATGCCGCGCGCGGCCGATCAGGCTTACCTTCCGGTCCTCAATCGGACACGGCAGGTCATGGCCACGTATGCCGACATGGAGGAGTTGATCAGGCTCGGCGCCTATCGAAGCGGGACCTCTCCCGAGGTGGACGAAGCCATTCGCCTACACAAGCCGCTGGAGGAATTTCTCGCCCAAGGTAAGGAAGAAGCAACCACCTTGGCAGAAGGTTATCGCCGTTTGGCCGAAATCATGGCCGGCTCGGAAACCGAACGCTAACGTTATCGGGGCATAATGGCGGTTCATCGCGCCGTGCGGCAGGTACCATCGGCGCCTTGGCCCTGCGGCTTCGGGGGAGTGGTAGTCGATGAAGTCCCGTGAGACGCTCATTCGCCTGAAGAAGTTTCAGGTCGATGAAAAGCGGCGCAAGGTCGCACAAATCGAGACCATGATCGCCGAGTTCGAACGCATGGCGGCCGACCTGGAACGCGAAATCCGCGTCGAGCAGGAGCGGGCTGGTATCCATGATCCCGGCCATTTCGCCTATCCAACCTACGCCAAGGCAGCGATCGGGCGTCGCGAGAATCTGAAACGTTCTGCCGACGAACTCCGCACCCAGCTTGAGGACGCGAAATTGGCGCTCGGCGAAGCCTTCGACGAGCTGAAAAAAGTCGAGCTGCTCGACGAGCGCGACCAGATGCGCGAACGCGAGGCACAAAATGCCGCCGAGCAGAGCGAGCTCGATGCCGTCGGGCTGATGCGCGTGCGCGGCGGTGCATCGGCCTGACGCCCGCCCTTGGAATCTGCTGGGCCTCTGCTCATAACATCGAGCGCGATCGAGGATGGACGTCGGGATCGATCCGCACGCCGTGACGCGGCGTTGCGAATCGGCTTCATGGTCGGGCGGCTTGGCTTTCACACTCGACGAGCGGGTGCTTCCGTGGCGATAATCGGATGTCGCCAAGGAGCCCGAGGGGCCTGGGACCATAATGTTGACGCAAGCGGAACTGGTTTGGCTGCTTGCGGCCGTCGCCAAGCACGACGCGGCCGCGTTCGAGCGGCTTTATGAGGCGACCCGGGCGAAACTGTATGGTGTCCTCCTGCGTATCCTGGCAGATCCGGAATTGGCCGATCAGGTCATGCAGGAAGTCTATCTCAATGTTTGGCAGATGGCCGATAAGTTCGATCCGAACACGGCCAGTCCGATCACCTGGTTGGTGGCGATGGCGCGCAGCCGGGCGATCGACATCGTGCGCCGCAAGGATGACCTTTCGGTAGAGAAGGAACCGGAAGCGTACGGCGCGGCCGCCGATACGCCGGCACCGCTGGCGCGCCGCGAGATGACGGAGGAACTCAAGCGACTTCTCTCCTGCCTCGGCAAGCTCGATCCGGAAAAGCAGCGCATCGTGCTTCTTGCCTATTACAGCGGCTGGAGTCGCGATCAGCTCGCCAAGAAGCTCGACATTCCGGTGAACACGATCAAGACTTGGCTGCACCGCAGCCTGCTCGAGATCCGCAGCTGCATGGAAATGTGACGTCGCAGGAGCTTGGCCAGTCATGCCCGAAGAAGATCATGACACGCTTGCAGCCGAATACGTGCTTGGAACGCTCTCCGCCCAGGAGCGCGAGCAGGCGGAAGCGTTGCGTTCGTTCGATCCGGGATTCGAGGCTGCCGTGCGCCAATGGGAGCGTCGGCTCGGCGAACTCAATGTGATGGTTGAAGCGGTCGAGCCGCCGCCGGAAACATGGGACAAGATCAGGACCAAGCTCGGTTCGGTGGCGCCGCGCGGCGAGACCGCGCTGCCGCGCGACCCCGAATCGCTGCCGCCGGTGGCGGGGCTGGCCGCCGACGCCTTGCCGGGAATGGTCGAGCCGCCGCCGGCCGCCACGCCCCAATCGGTTCCGTCGGTGGGTCCAGCGCCCGGCGAAGTCGCGGCCCCATCGCCGGCGTCCCGGCCGGGAAAGGTGGAGCGGGACGCCGATGAGGCGGGCGTTGCGCGTCGGCTCAGCGGATGGCGGCGGGCCACCCTCGCTCTTGCGGCACTCGCCGCGCTGCTGGCGCTCTACGTCGCGGCGTGGCAGGTGGCGCCCGACCGTATGCCGAATTTCCTGCGTCCCCACACGGCAATGACGGCGCGCTCGGCGTCCCCGGCGCGCTCAGCGCGGGATCGTTTGGTCGCTGTGCTGCAGCAGGAACCGACGTCGCCGGCCTTTCTCGTGACCATCGACATGCAGCGCCGCACGCTGACCGCGCGTCGGGTTGCCGCCACGCCGGAATCCGGCAAGAGTTACGAGCTGTGGGTCATCTCGCGGCGCTTCCCGGCGCCGCGTTCGCTTGGGATCGTGGGCAACGACGAATTCACCGAGCGCGCTGTTCCGCAGGATTACGATGCCGACACGTTGAGCGCGGCGAGCTACGAGGTGTCGCTCGAGCCCCCAGGCGGCTCGACCAGCGGCGTGCCGAGCGGCCCGATCCTGTTCACCGGCAAAGCCGTCGAATCGCTCCCGTCGACGCCCTCGGCGAGCGCGAAGCCGCCGGGAACCTGACGGTCCTTTCTGCAGCAAGGAGACGAGGGGCGGACGGAACC
>Ga0070738_10007935_pt1 | contig 10413 bp, 4 predicted proteins | sample Coa_R2_2_FD_66446 | JGI IMG/M metagenome (GOLD analysis project Ga0070738, IMG submission 66446) | Surface soil microbial communities from Centralia Pennsylvania, which are recovering from an underground coalmine fire - Coalmine... | ecosystem: Environmental > Terrestrial > Soil > Unclassified ... | reverse complement strand
ACTTCCTGCGACGCGCGAAGCACTTCATGCGGCCCGTGGGGGACTTCATGCCCCCCGTGGCGGACTTCGTGCGCCCCGTCGCGGACACGACGGGCCCGGTGGAGGGCTCCATGCGACCCGTCGAGCCGCCCACGCGCCGCGTCGAGCACCTCACCTTGCAGGTCACATTTCTCGACCGCTACGATCCGGACACCAAACGCTTGGGCAACCTCTCGAAGACGGCCGTCCTCTCGCTCCTCCAGCTCGAGCGCTCGCTCGACGAGCAGCCCGAGGACATCCTGCGCTCGCTCGAGGACCTCTTGACGGTGTCGATCGACCTCGTCGGAGCGAAGCGGGGCCTCTTGCTCCTCCCCGACGAGCTGGAAGAACTGAAGATCCACTCGGAGCGCAACTTCGACCGGTCCGTCGTGTCCCGCGCGGACCAGTGGTTCTCGCGCACGCTCGCCAGGAAGGCGATCGAGACGGACTCGGTCTACCTCGTTCGCGACGTGGGGATGGATCCGATCTTCAAGGACGTGCCGAGCCTCCAGGGGCTGCGAGTGAGCACGATGCTCGCCGCTCCCATCCGCGCCGACAAGAAGCTCCTCGGGATCCTCATGTTCCACGACACCGTCTCGGGGGGCGAGTTCCTCCCGAAGGACGGAGAGATCGTCGTCGAGCTCGCCGTCCGGGCGGCCCTCAAGATCAAGGAGCACGAGGCGAAGGCGGAGCGCCGGCGCGCGACGGCGTCGATCGTCGGCGCCGGGAAGCTCCTCGGCAAGTCGAAGAAGATGGACGAGCTGCGCGCGGACATCGCCGCCGCGGCGCGCTCGAATCTGAGCATCGTGCTCCACGGCGAGACCGGCACCGGCAAGGAGCTCGCGGCCCAGGCGCTCCACGAGTTGAGCCCGCGCCGGAAGGGCCCGTTCGTGACCATGAACGCGGCCGCCGTCTCGGAGGAGGTCGCCGACTCGGACCTCTTCGGCCACACGAAGGGCGCCTTCACCGATGCCAAGACGGCCAGGAAGGGCCTCTTCCTCAAGGCGCACGGGGGCACGCTCTTCCTCGACGAGGTCGCGGAGCTGAGCCCGAGGCTCCAGGCCAAGCTCCTCCGCGTCGTCGAGTACGGAGAGGTGCGCCCGGTCGGCTCGGACGACGCGATCAAGGTCGACGTCCGCGTCATCTGCGCGTCGCACAAGGACCTCGACGAGGAGGTCGCGGCGAGGAGGTTCCGGGGCGACCTCGCCTTCCGCCTCCGGGGCCTGACGATCGAGCTGCCGCCTCTCCGCGAGCGGAGAGAGGACATCCTGTTTCTCTTCGAGCGCTTCCTCGAGGCCGAGGCGCGGAAGCTCGAGCGAGCGATTCCCACGATCCCGGCCGACGTGAAGCGCGAGCTCGAGAGCCACTCCTGGCCGGGGAACGTGCGCGAGCTCCTCACGGCAGCCCAGCGCGCCGCGGCCTTCGCGAAGGGGAAGATCGAGCCGAAGCACCTCCAGCTGCGAAAGATGCCGGAGCCGCCGAGCGTCGAGGAAGAGGTCACGCCCGAGCAGATCCTCGCGGCGATCGACAAGGCCGGCGGCAACGTGAGCCAGGCGGCGGCCGAGCTCGGACTTAGCCGGGCGAAGGTCCGGCGGATGAGGGAGAAGCACGGCACCTAGAGGTGGCCGGCCGGTGGCCGGCCAGTGGCCGGCCACACCCTCCCGGCCACCGCGTCTTCGCAAACCTCGCTGCCACCTTTACCCCTCACCTCGCGACCGACCGGCACGCTCCTCGCTCACCTCCTCGCGGACGTTCGGAGGAGAGCGGTTCTCCTCGTCCTCGCCCGCGGGCCCTCGGCGGACACGGGGATTCCGAGCTGGAAAAAGGAGAGGGGGTTCCAAGGAGGTCCTATGACCACTCCTAGTGGAATGGGCCCGGAGCAGGTGGTGAAGGGGATCGAGTTGCGACTCGACACTCTCATCGCGGGGCTCCAGGCAGCATCGGCCAAGGGTTTCACTTCACTCACCGTTCTCGGTAACCCGACGCCGATCACCGGTCTCTTGAGCTCGGCTCAGGCGGCTGTGAAACCCTGGAAGGACTGCCGGGCCGCCCGGGCAGTCATTCACGCGGCTGTCCAGAGCCGCCCCCAGGATGTCCAGGCGGCTCGTCAGCTCCTCAACAACGTCAAGGCAGCGCTGGTGAACCTCTACGGAGACACCAGCCAGGAGCTGACGACCTTCGGCTACAAACCGAAGACGACGCCCGCGAAGCTCACGTCGGCACAGAAGGTGACGGCGAACGCGAAGCGGGAGCTCACTCGCGAGGCGCGGCACGTCATGGGAAGTCGTCAGAAGGCGAGCATCCAGGTCACTGGAACGCCCGTCGTGACGATCGGACCGGACGGGACGCTCATCGCACCGCCGGCGAGCACGCCGGTGGCCAACAAGCCCAACGGAGCGGCGAAGTCGTAGCGAGCCTGGACGCTCGCGCCGCCGGAAGACGCCGGGGGTCCCTCGCGAGGGGCTCCCGGCGTCTCTGTTTCATCCCTCCCCCTGCCCTTGCCCTTGCCCTTGCCCTTGCCCAGTGTCGATCAACTCGACCTTGGGCGAGCATCGCGCGATTCACGACTGGGCAAGGGCAAGGGCAAGGGCAAGGGCAAGGGAACGAGCCACGGCCGTGGTAGTCTCTGTTCTCCCGGGGCCCGTAGCTCAATGGTTAGAGCGCCCGGCTCATAACCGGCGCGGATCAGGGTTCGAATCCCTGCGGGCCCAACCTCGGAGGAGCGCGTGAAGCGGAAGATCGTGATCGGCGTCCTCGTCTTCGTCGGCGTCCTCGTGGCGCTCGTCCTCACCGTCTGCGTGGGCGGCGCCATGCTCCCCGCCGACCACGTCGCGTCGGGCTCGGCGACCCTCGCCGCCCCGCCGCAGGCTGTCTATGACGCGATCGCCGACTTCGAAGGCCAGACGAGCTGGAACAAGGCCGTCTCGAAGGTCGAGAAGCTCCCCGACCACGAGGGACACGCGGTCTGGAAGGAGCTCACCGGCTTCGGGCCGATCAAGATCGAGCGACTGAAGCTCGACCCGGCGACGAAGACGATCGTCCACCAGATCGCCGATCCGGACCTTCCGTTCGGCGGGACGTGGACCTACGAGATCGCGGCCGACGGAGCGAACACGAAGCTCACGATCACGGAGAACGGGACGGTCAAGAGCGCGCCCTTCCGCTTCCTCTCGCGCTACGTCTTCGGCTACACGGCGACGATCGACGCTTACTTGAAGGCGCTCGCCGGAAAGTTCGGCGCGAAGTAAACTCCGCCCGCGATGCCGCTCCGCCTCGAGATCACCGAAGACGGACAGCCGCGAGGGATCGTCCAGTTCCCCTCGAAAGGGAGCTTCGTCTTCGGCCGCCACGAGTCGTGCGAGGTCGTCGTCAAGGGGAGCGGCGTCTCGCGACGCCACGCCCTCCTCTCGGTCCATGGTGACGAACACGCCATCCAGGACCTCGCGAGCAAGAACGGGACGTACGTGAACGGCAAGGAGGCGAAGGCCGAGATCCTCCTCCAGGACGGCGACACCATCCGGCTCGGCAAATCCGTTCTCCTGCGCGCGACCCGCTCGGACGAGCCGCTCAAGGCGGCCAAGGTCGAGGCGGCGGGGAAGCTCGAGGTGAAGCGGTCGCGCTCGCAGTCCGCGACGGTCTCCTGCGAGGCGTGCGACCGGGCGATCCAGGACCTGGGCCCGAAGACGGGCGTCCTCCGCCTCGACGACGGCGGCGTCCTCTGCCCGGAGTGCGCGAAGGGCCTCGGCAAGCGCGAGCTCCTCGCCGAGCGCTTCCGTCTCCTGGCGAAGATCGGCGAGGGCGGCGTCGCCACCGTCCTCAAGGCCCTCGACGAACAGACGCGCCGGATCGTCGCCGTGAAGAAGATGAAGGAGCAGGTCTCGAACCTCGCCGTCGCCTACCTCGAGCGCGAGGTCGAGATCCTCCGCTCGCTCGACCACCCGGGGATCGTGCGCCTCTACGACGCCGGCGAGACCGGCGGGACGCGCTACCTCGTCATGGAGCTCGTCCACGGCCACGACCTCGAGTCGGTGATCGAGTCGAAGGGCCGGATCGCCGCCGCCGACGCGGCCGAGGTCGGGTTCGCCGTCGCCGGGGCCCTCGCCCTCGCCCACAAGAGAGGCGTCGTCCACCGCGACGTGAAGCCCTCGAACGTCCTCATCGACCGCTCCGGGCGCGTCAAGATCGTGGACTTCGGCGTCGCGCGCCTCGGCAAGGAGTCGGGGAGCAAGAAGGCGAGCGAACGCCTCACCGTCCGCGGCTCGCGGCGCGGGACGCCGGCCTACATGGCGCCCGAGCAGGCGCTCGACCCGGCGAACGCCGGCCCCAAGTGCGACGTCTACGGCGTCGGGGCGACTCTCTACCACGCTCTCTCGGGGAAGCCTCCCTACGGCAAGGCGAACCCGGTCGCGATCCTCGACAAGCTCGACAAGGGCGAGCCGCCCGAGGACTTCGAGGGGAGCCAGAGCTCGGCGAACATCGGCCTCACGAACGTCGTGAGAAAGGCCATGGAGCACGACCCGGCGAAAAGATTCGCGGACGCCGACGCCCTGCGCGACGCCTTCGCCGCCCTCCTCGCGGGTCCTCCGAGACTCGCCGACCTCCTCGAGAAGTAGCCCGCGAGGCCGCGAATCGTTAGGATCGTCCTCCTCGCGGGGGGCGGGAACTCCATGTTCGGGAAGTGGGGGCTGGCGGTCGCGCTCATCTTCGTCGCGACCACGGCCTGGGCCGACGACGCAAAGAAGCCGGACGAGCAGCCGCTCGGCGCCGCGGGGCCCGAGACGGTCGACGCTCCGCCTCGCCCGCAGCGAGAGCAGAAGGACTTCTCGCCTCTCCCGGACCGCTGGCGGATCGAGTTCCCCGACTGGGAGCGCATGAGAGGCTCCGAGGGCGAGATGCCCTACGAGAAGGGGAGCTACCTCGACCCGTATCACCAGAACGTCTTGAAGGGCGACTACCCGGTGATCGGGGACGACATCTTCATGGTGTTGACCGCCCGGAGCGACACGATCACCGAGGGGCGGTCCTTCCCGGTCGCGAGCGGCGTCAGCACCGAGCGGGCGCGGAGCGACGCCTTCTTCGGCAACTTCAACCAGTTCTTCCTCGACCAGAACTTCATCCTCTCGGGCGAGCTCTTCAAGGGCGACACGGCCTTCAAGCCGAAGGAGCTCGACTTGAAGCTCACGCCCGTCTTCAACCTGAACTACACGCGCACCTTCGAGCGCAACATCATCAACATCGACCCGGCGCAGGGGACGACCCGTCTCGACGGCCAAGTCGCGCTCCAGGAAGCGAGCGTCGAGTACCACCTCGTCGACCTCTCGCCGAACTACGACTTCCTGACCGTGATCGCCGGGATCCAGCCCTTCCAGAGCGACTTTCGCGGGTTCCTCTTCAACGACAACAACATGGGCGTGAGGCTCCAGGGGAACTACCTCGCGAACCGGCTCCAGGCGAACCTCGCCGTGTTCCACCAGCTCGAGAAGGACACGAACTCGGGGCTCAACGACTACTCGTTCCGCAACCAGACGGTCTTCATCGCGAACTTCTTCTGCCAGGACTTCCTGTCGGAGCTCTCGGACGCGTTCCTCGGCTACCAGCTCCTCCTCTCGTACCACATGAACCTCGACCTCTCGGGGAGGAAGTACGACAACAACGGCTTCCTCGTCCGGCCGAACAACGTCGGCGACGTGTCGGACACGCTCGGGCACATCCACGAAGACGATCTGCGGATCAGCTACCTCGGCTGGGGCGGCGACGGGCATATCGGCCCGATCAACATCACGCACCAGTACTACCTCGCCGTCGGCCGCGAGTCGTTCAACACGATCGCGGGCCGCGCCCAGGACGTGCTCGCCCAGTTCGCCGCCTGCGAGCTCAGCTACGACATCGACTGGGTCCGCGTGAAGGGCTCCTTCCTCTGGGCCTCGGGCGACCGCAACCCCTACAACAAGACGGCGACCGGCTTCGACACGATCTTCGACAACCCCTTCTTCGCGGGGGCCGGGTTCAGCTACTGGAACCGCCAGGCGATCCCCTTCCCGCAGACGGGGGTCAACCTCGTCCAGCGGCTCTCGATCGTGCCCGACCTCCGCTCGAGCAAGATCCAGGGGAAGTCGAACTTCGTGAACCCCGGGCTCTTCCTCTACAACGGCGGCGTCCACCTGAAGATCACGCCGAAGCTGTTCGTGGACGCGAACGTCAACTTCCTCTTCTTCGACCACACCCAGGTCCTGCAGCTCCTCCTCAACCAGAACAACATCAGCAACTACATAGGCGTGGACTACAGCGTCGGCGTCCAGTACCGGCCGCTCCTCACCGACAACATCATCATCACGGCGGGTGCGGCCGCCCTGACCCCGGGGGCGGGGTTCAGGAACATCTACACCGACCAGACGCTCTACTCGACCTTCGCCGCCCTGACCTTCACGTACTGAGAGACGGCCATGAAGAAAGCGATCCTCTTCGCCTCGCTCGCCTTCGGGCTCGTCGCCTGCACGGTCGCCGAGTGGCGCGAGGAAATCCCCGACCCGACCAAGGTGGACCTCGCCTCCGAGGCGTCCGTCGCCGGAGTAAACTCGCGCTCGGCGGGCTGCGTGAAGTGCCACGTCGGGCAGACGGAGCCTCACGCCGACCCGATCGATCCCACGATCCCGGGCCGCTTCGCCGACAAGATCGGCTGCACCGACTGCCACGGCGGCGACGCGAACGCCATCTCGAAAGAGCTGGCCCACGTCCAGCCGCGCTTCCCGGAGATCTGGAAGGGCTCACGGAAGCCGGAGCGGACCTACACGGCTCTCGAGAAGGAGAGCTGGGAGTTCGTCCGCTTCATAAACCCGGGCGACCTGCGCGTCGCGAGCTACACGTGCGGCACGACGGGCTGCCACGGCGCCGACACCGAGAACCACGTCGTCCGCGTCCAGAAGAGCATGATGGCCCACGGCGGCATGCTCTGGGAGGCCGCTCTCTACAACAACGGCTCCTTCCCGCTCAAGGGAGCGCGCTTCGGCGAGAGCTACGGGCCCCACGGCGAGCCGCAGAGGCTCCTCGCGAACCCGCAGCCCACGATCGCGGAGATCGCGAGCCACGGCGTCCTCACGAGGATCGATCCCCTGCCCCGCTTCGAGATCGGGCAGCCCTCGAACATCCTCAGGATCTTCGAGCAGGGCCAGCGAAAGCCGCTCGAGATCGGCCTCCCCGACCCCGAGGAGGAGCCGGGCCGTCCCGCGAACCGGCTCTCCGACCGCGGCTACGGGACCAAGAACCGCACCGATCCGGTCTGGCTGAACCTCCAGAGGACGCGGCTCCTCGACCCGACCCTCAACATGCTCGGGACGAACGATCACCCGGGCGACTACCGCTCGAGCGGCTGCACGGCCTGCCACACCGTCTACGCGAACGACCGCGACTACCTGAACGAGCTCCGCGGCGGGAAGCCGGAAGCGAACCACTCGGGCCCCTGGTCGAAGTACGGGAACCGCGGGACGACGGCCCAGACCGATCCGACGATCCCGAAGGACGAGCCGGGGCATCCGATCCAGCACCTCCTCACGCGGAGGATCCCTTCGTCCCAGTGCGTGAGCTGCCACATGCACCCCGGGACCGCGGTCTCGAACACCTACCTCGGCTACACCTGGTGGGACCTCGAGACCGACGGCAACAAGATGTGGCCGCAGGACGAGCGCCACCCGACCGCCGACGAGACGCTCGCCGCGCTCTCGCACAACCCCGAGGGCTCGACGCCCAAGGGCCTCTGGAACGACAAGAAGTTCCTCGAGAACATAGGCACGCCCGAGTTCAACAAAGAGCTCACGAACATGCAGACGGGCGACTTCCACGGCCACGGCTTCGTCTTCCGCGCCGTCTGGAAGCGCGACACCAAGGGGAACCTCCTCGACGAGAAGGGGCAGCAGGTCGCGGCCGACGACCCGGACCGCTGGAAGAAGGCGGTCCACCTGAAGGACATTCACCTCGAGAAGGGCATGCACTGCGCGGACTGCCACTTCACGGTGGACAGCCACGGCGACGGCAAGCTCTACGGCGAGCTCCGGGCGGCGACGGCGATCAAGTGCCAGGACTGCCACGGGACGATCGACGCCCGCGCGACCCTGAAGACGACCGGGAACGCCGGCGGCCAGGACCTCGTGAAGACGAAGACTCCCTTCGGGCCGCGCTTCCGTCGCGAGGGCGACACCGTCTACCAGCACTCGACGCTCTACGCCGACCTCGAGTGGGAGGTGCCGCAGGTCAGGGACACCATCACTCCCGGCAACAAGCACTACAACGAGCGCGCGCGGCTCGCGAAGACCATGCGGCGCGACAAGACGTGGGGCAACGTCCCCCAGGACCCGAGCGAGCTCGCGCACTCGAACAAGAACATGGAGTGCTACGCCTGCCACTCGAGCTGGATGGCGAGCTGCTTCGGCTGTCACCTCAACATGAAGGCGAACCAGAGGCGGCAGGCGCTCCACTTCGAGGGCGAGACGCAGCGGAACTGGACGAGCTACAGCTTCCAGACGCTCCGGGACGACATCTTCATGCTCGGGAAGGACGGCACGTTCTCGGGCGGGAAGACGGTCCCGGTCCGCTCGGCCTGCGCCGTGACCGTCGGCTCGCAGAACGGGCAGCGCGAGTACGTCTACTCGCAGCAGCAGACCGTCTCGGCCGAGGGCTACTCGGGGACGGCGTTCAGCCCGCACTTCCCGCACACCGTCAGGTCCAAGGAGACGAAGACCTGCACGAGCTGCCACGTCTCGGCGAAGGGCGACAACAACGCGACGCTCGCCCAGCTCCTCATGCTCGGGACGAACGCGGTCAACTTCATAGGCCGCTTCTGCTACGTGGGCGAGGGCGACAGCGGCCTCGACGCCGTGGTCGTGACCGAGCACGACGAGCCCCAGGCCGTGATCGGGAGCCGGCTCCACGAGCTCGCGTGGCCCGAGAGGTTCCGCGATCACGTGAACCATGGGCGCGCGCTCGCGGAGAGCGTGCACCAGAGCGCCCACTCCGTCGCCGGGATCAGCGTCCCGGTCGGCAGCGCCGAGATCCTCTCGCTCCAGCTGAGAGGGGAGTACCTCTACGCGGCCTGCGGCACGGGCGGCCTGAGAGTGTTCGACGTGGCCGAGATCGACCAGAAGGGCTTCGCGGACAAGATCGTCACGGCGCCCGTCTCGCCCCTGGGGCAGAACCTCACGGTCTCGACGGCCTACGCGACGTGCGTGAAGGCGCCCTCGACGCAGGCGGTCGATCCGACGCGCAGCCACCGCGGCGAGAACCAGGAGCAGGCGATCCACCCGCTCTACGCGTATCTCTACGTGACCGACGCCGAGGAGGGCCTGATCCTCGTCAGCGCGGCGACGCTCCTCGACGGCGACCCGAAGAACAACTTCCTCGAGCGCGCCGTGACCTTCAACCCGGAGGGCATCCTCAACGGGGCCGTCAGCTGCACCGGCGCGGGCACGAACGTCTACGTCTGCTGCGACCGCGGGATCGTGGTCGTGAGCGTGGACGATCCGCTCCACCCCAAGGTCGTGGGCAAGATCCAGCTTCCCTCGCCGAAGGCGATCGAGGTCCAGCTCCGCTACGGCTTCGTCGCCTGCGAGTCGGGGCTCGTCGTCCTCGACCTGACCGATCCGACGACGCCCGTGAAGGGCGCGACGCTCCAGCTGACGGGGGCCCGCTCGATCTACGTCTGCCGCACCTACGGCTACGTCGCCTGCGGCTCGCGCGGCATCGCGATCGTGAACCTCGAGACGGCGGAGGATCCGGTCCTCGTCGACATGTTCACGGCCCAGGGCGCGATCAACGACGCCCACGACGTGAAGACCGCCATGACGAACGCGAGCCTCTTCGCCTACGTCGCCGACGGCAAGAACGGCCTGAGGGTCCTGCAGCTGACCTCGGCCGACGACCCGACGGCCGGCGGCTACAGTCCTCTGCCGAAGCCCAGGCTCATCGCGACCTACGAGACGCGCGGCGCGGCCCTCACGATCTCGAAGGGTGTCGACCGCGACCGCGCGGTCGACGAGAGCGGCAACCAGACGGCCGTCTTCGGCCGGATCGGGGCGCGTCCGTTCCACCGCGACGAGATGGAGCGGCTCTTCCTCCGGAACGGGAAGCTCTTCACGGTCACCGACGAGCCTCCGGGGCCGCCCCTCGCCTTCGAGACGCCCGTCCAGCCCGGCGAGACGAACCCGCTCCAGCCGCAGCCCGGCCGCAAGCCGCCTCGCCCGGGCCCGCCGCGTCCCGGTGCTCCGAAGACGGAGGAGCCGAAGAAGGAAGAGCCTCCGAAGACCGAGGAGCCCAAGCCCGAGGAGCCGAAGAAGGAGGAGCCCAAGCGTCCGGGCCGGCCTCCGCGTCCCGGCGTGCCGCCCAAGGCCAACGCTCCGAAGACCGAGG
>Ga0070738_10007934_pt1 | contig 10414 bp, 9 predicted proteins | sample Coa_R2_2_FD_66446 | JGI IMG/M metagenome (GOLD analysis project Ga0070738, IMG submission 66446) | Surface soil microbial communities from Centralia Pennsylvania, which are recovering from an underground coalmine fire - Coalmine... | ecosystem: Environmental > Terrestrial > Soil > Unclassified ... | reverse complement strand
CTTCAGACGCCGCTCCATTTCCCAATCACCGGGAAAAGGTGCCTGCTTTTCGGGAGGTATCGTGTTGAGGTATGGCGTGCTGACCACGCGCGGGCTTTCAGCGCCTTGTTCGCGCAGGCGTTCTGCCAAGTCGCCCAGAAAACGGCTCCGGGCGGAGTGGGCCTGGCTCTTCAACGTGTGTTCCACTACCGATCCCAGGGACTCCAGCAACCTGTCATCCGATTCGCCATTCGGCACTGGCAATACTGTCAAAGACGGCTGCTCTTCAGCTGCGTCTCTCTTCTGTGCTTTCAATTTATCGCTCAAAATGATTCTCTCGTTGGTTATCCGAACGCCTAAACCCACGGGGTGTCGGAAAAACGCGCGGGGCATTAGACCGGAAGCCGGCTTCCGTGCCAATCAAATACTATAGCATGAGATCCTGCGACCTGACACTGGCAACCCCCGAGCAAAACCTGGCTTGCGACGAGGTATTGCTGGATCTCGCTGAAACCGGCGGATTGGGACCCTTACTCCGGTTTTGGGAGCCGGTCCGGTATTTTGCGGTAATTGGCTATGCCAACCGCGCGGCCGTGGAGGTAAATAAAGACTTCTGTCAGCGGCACGACATCCCCATCCTGCGCCGTTGCACCGGGGGTGGGGCCGTTCTCCAGGGTCCCGGCTGTCTTAACTATTCGCTGATTCTTCCGATCGCGGAAACGCCTCAGCTTCAGGGGATCGCCAGCACCAACGATTTTATCCTGCAACGCCACCAGACCATCCTCCAAAACCTGCTGCGCGCGGCGGTCGAGAAACAAGGCCATACGGACCTGGCCATCGGGGGTCTCAAATGCTCGGGCAATTCTCAACGCCGCAAGAAGCAGTTCCTTCTCTTCCACGGCTCGTTTCTACTCAACGCCGACATTGACCTGATTAGCCAAGCCCTCCCGCAGCCTTCTCAACAGCCCGCTTATCGAATGAACCGTTCGCATCCCGATTTTCTGATGAACCTGAAAATCCCCTCCGCCGTGCTCAAAACCGCTTTGCTCAAGGTCTGGAATGCGCAAGGGCCGCTTGAGGAAATACCGCTCGATGAAATCGAGAAGCTCGCGAAAGAAAAATACGCGCTGGATTCGTGGAATTTTAAGCTGTGACCGGCAGCCGGGCGCCCGCTCCTACCCTGGCTTGCGCCGAAACGTCGCTCCGTGGAATCGCACCATGTGAAAGTGGAGCCGCTTCGGGTCAACCGGATGAGCGCACACCGGGCAAGGAACCGTGCTTGAAGGTTCCGAGATCGGTTGTTCCTGGAAAAGGTCAGGGCTACCCTGTTTTTTTCCATGGCCGTGCCGGCCCGATTTGTTTGATTTCCGTGCTTTTCCGCTCTGAGAATGCATTATGTGCTGTTTTGGCGAACTCGCGGCTCTCCAGTTCAACTTACCACAGAAGGTTTGTTAACGCGATAAGACCTGAGTTCCGCATAGATTGACTGGGCCAGGGATGATTTGGCAAATCCAATCACCTTGGCGCCCTTTACCCCAAACAGTCCGCTCAGCTCCTCACAACTGTACCGTTGCACAATGGGATAGTGCGCAAACTCGTTTAAAATTTCGGCGCGACTGTTTTCTGAAAGATCATCCGTGATTAGCACGAAATGGAGGCTGCGCTTGCTGCGGGCCAGCGTTTCCCGCCCGATAATCAAAATGCGTGACCGCAGTACGAACGGAAAAAGCCGTTCTACAGGTTTTGCCGCGGCTTGTTCGTCTTTGGCGTTATGCATTCCACATCGTATGAGCCGTCCAGAAATCCACAACCGGGCAAATTCCCTTTTTTCGTCCCCGGGACGCTCCCGGACGAAATTGCGGAGTTTTGAATGCGCATCGTGACAATGTCGAATGGCTCGTCTTCAAACGCCAAAACGCGCGTCAATTCCGAGCAACTCTTCCTCGAACGCCACTGGCCCGGTCGCAAATACCCTTGTCGCAGACCGACTGGGCGTCTATTCACCTGAAAGTTGAAGATAAATCTCGTTGTCTCGCTGCTTCAGCAAGACACTTTGACGTCGTGGCGGGCTCAAGCTGTTCAAATGTCCTCTAACGGCTCTTGATTGTCAACCCGGTCGAAAGCCCGCTCCCCATTCAGCCCCCTTCAATCGTGAAAGCGCAGCCTCAAAAAGCCGTTGGACGACGAATCAGTGTGGGTCACTTTTTGGCTCGAGCCGTCACCGGAAAAATTCGTGAGCAATTGCCAAACGGACCCCGTGGAAAGATTAGTCGCCCAATCCAGTTCATAGGCCAGCCCCGGGATGGAATCGAACCCGACAGTGATGCGGTTCGGGCTGGCCAGGCCCTGGAGCGTCAGGCCCGGGGCTGCGTTGGTGGAATAGAGCGCCAGGGATAAGTTGTCCAGGTTAACATTGCCCGAAGTGTCTACACATCGCAGCGCGATACGGTTGGTACCGCTGCTGAGCCACGTCAAAGCGGACATGGACGTCCAGGTGGCGTAGACCTGTTCCGACTTGCCCAATTTTAGAATGCCGCGCGCCTGGTTATTGACGAACAGGCCAATGTTCCGGTAAGCGCTGGTATTATAACGGAATTGGATGATGTAAACGCCGTCACTTGGAGTCGTAAAATTGAATTCGCACTGTTTCGCCGGCACATCCAGGCCCGAGACATAACCCGTTCCGGAATATCCCTGAACAGTGTTGGTGATGAATCCCCCTTTGATCGCGGCGTTTTCGGCCTCTTGTGTCTGAACGGGAGCCGTACTCAAATACACCGGCACGAATTGCAGGCCGTATGGACTCCGGCCGCTTACGGACATCCACACTTTTTTACCGTCCGCACTGGTGAAGCTGGGAACCAGGAAAGCCCAGGTAAGGTTGTCGCTATCGGTGTTATTTACATTCTCCTCAAGAATGAGCTTCCAGGGCCCCCACGGATGCGGAGCCTCCATTACACGCAGGGTGCTCTCGATGGGAGGTTGTTGCCAACTGTCGCTGCTGAAGCTGGTCATCAAGTAGCGCCCCACGCCCGGATTATAAATCATGGCGCATGGTGAACAGGACGGCACAGGAATGGCCGCGCTTTGCGTGATGTCGTTGGTCCAGCTCGAATCCAAGGAACCATCACCACCGGTGTAGAACTGGAACTGGGTGCGGTCTAATTTGGGCAAATCGCCGCGGGCAACGCGGGCCAGGCGAAAATCCGCCCACGCGGCAGACAGGTAGATGTACGCCTGGGCGTTGTCGACGGCCGGGGCCGCGCCTCCCGGCCCATATTTGACAAAATTGACCTCGCCCCAGTTCTCGCTGGGAAACATGCACGCCGTCGCGCTGTCGGGCGGCATCGTGTTGGTCTGGCCCAAATGGTTGACCCATGTTTTCCCTCCGTCGGACGACCGCATCATACTGGTGTGATGGAACACCCAGGCGCCCGGAATTTGTTGGCTGTAACAGACGTTGTGATACAACACGCCGTCGACCTCGTAGATGCCCGTCGAATAACAGGGACTTCCACTGAGCGAATTGCCGAGCGTTCCGGGATTCAGGTCCGTTCCCGACAGAGTGGAAGGCACCTGCGGAGTACCAACCAAACGGCAAATCCGATCGTGCACATAAGCGCCATTGCCAAACCCGGTGCCGTCGTTGTGCTGAAAATACAGAGTGCCGTTGGTACCCCAGGCGCTGTCCCAAGTGTCGCCGTTTGAAGTTCCATTGCTCAACCCCGGCGCAATCACACGATTGCCAAACGCGGCCAGGGTGACACCGGCGCCGGGACTGGTCATGGTTGAAGCACAAATAAACAGGCCCACTCCAAGAATCCACAGGCAGGAAGCGCAGCGCTGAGGAGTGGACTGAATCTCGAGCATCTAGCACCACGTTAAACCGGCACTGTCTTTTGGTCAAAGCTCGATCAGTTCAGACCTTCGAGTAGAAAAAAATTACGTACTTGTAATGGAACTTTGGGTTCCGAAATGCGTCTATACCCGCATGGACACGAGAACCAACGTGGAGACGAGCTCAGAGCTGCCCTGAGACCGGGTCAGCTTTGGAAAACCGACAACGGATGTATTCTCATCACCCACCAGGGAAACCGGATCATTGGATATCGCAAGCTGCGGAACCGGGAACAAAAAGCGGCACTGACGAACCTCATTCGGCCTGAGGCCCTCGCCTGCTACCTTAACCAGATCGGCGCGGTTTTGGAGAATTGAAAACAGCCGCTCCCGCCGCCATCGCCCAGCTATTGCCCCAAGCCAAAACTGTCCTGGAATTCAGTTGCCTTCCGAATCGCACCAGAGTGGTCGGTTCGATGCGGTCACAATTTGTGACCGCATCACCAACTCGTTTTCCGCGTCGGTGAGCCGGAAAAGAAATCGGGCGGAAACCTGCAGATATTGCGTTTGACGGCTTGATTTAGTGCCTTGGTAGGGACGCACAGGTGCGGTAGACGGGGAAAATCGGCAGGAAGTCCTGTGTGGCCGAAATGAACGGACCGTATCATCTCCTTCGGATCGCTGGGCCTGGATGCCGTATGATCGAGGTTTTCCTGACCTTTTTCTTTACCGGATTATTTGCCCAAAATTCCAAAATTCTGCACTTTGGGGAACTGTTTTCCCTCTGGTGCGTTTTGCTGCACGAGGTGGAAAACCCAGAACTTTAGTAAAGCTTTAGAATCAGTGGTCTTGTTGAAATGGCGGAGAGAGGGGGATTCGAACCCCCGATACGGCTTTTGACCGTATAACGGTTTAGCAAACCGCCGCCTTCAGCCACTCGGCCATCTCTCCAAACCATGATTGCAGGGCAACTGCCCGCAGAACAAGCGATGCGATTACACGCACCGCGTGCACCGCCAGAATCGTGAGGAAATGATGGCTCAAGGGCCCCGGGAGAGTCAAGGGCTTGAAAGTTCAAAAAGCTGCCTGAGGAGGTCAAGGGCGACAAGATTAGACCAGGCGAAATTGAGGCGCCGATCCGGTGCGGGGTCGCTTTTGGCTGTGCTTTAGGTTCCTGGTTACGTTCCCATGCACCGCCGCATTCCGCTCAGGTGAGCCCTGCGCGCGGGTGGAGGCTGGCCTCGAGAGACTTCTTTAAGTTCGACAACAATTCATCGGCGTGGCGGCCTTCCTCAGGCGGGACCAACTGCTGGTATTTGGTCAGGGCGTCGATGGCGCCGCGCACGTCGTTATTGATCGAAAGCACCAGCGCCAGGTTGAAATAAGCGCTCGGGAACTTCGGATCCACTTCGGCGGCCATCTCGTAATGGGCCTGCGCCAGCCGGAAATCGTTTAGCTCAAAATAAAGATTTCCCAGGTTGTAATGAGCCTCGAGGTGCCGCGGTTCTGCTTTCAGGCATTTTGTAAAGTGATCGAAAGCCTTGGCGCTTCGCCCCTGTTTGGATTCGATAATGCCCAGGTTGCAGTAAGCGTCGGCGACGCAATCCTCCTGCGTGATGGCCTTGAGGTAGTACTCGGCGGCGCGGTTGTCTCCTTTTTCGTCGAGTATCAATGCATACTCGAAGGGGCCCAACCCCGACTCAAACTGCAGCACCTGCGCCGTCGGCTGCGAAAAGAGGTGCAACTGCGCAGAGTTTTCAACCTTTGCGCACCGCTTCGGCACCCGCTGGTAGCCGAACTTGGCCGCGCGGACCGGGAGTTTCAGTATCTTAGGCACGGATTACTAGCATGCGAGATACGAATGACACGAATTGCAACAAAGGAAAAGTTTTTGTTGGAGAGCGGCGAATTCGACGAGAGGACGCGCGCGCTATTCATACCCTCCGGCCCTGGAAACAGGCAGAGGGCGAAATCAGCCATAGACGTCCCCGGCCATTGGTGAACTTCGCAGCGGTTCGCGTTTAAGCGACCTGCCGCTTCGGTTTGGCGGGCTTGGCTTCGACGGCAGCCTCTTTCTTGGCGCCCTTGGCTTTTTCCATCGGCTTCTTTTGAGCCTTGGTGTTTTCGATGCTCTGCTTAAGCGCCGTCATGATATCAATCACGGGTTTCTCCTCCTCCTGCACCGTGACCACTTGTTTGCCGGCAACCTTGGCCTCGATCATCTCGCGCAACGCGTCGCGATACCGGTCCTTCAAATCGATATCTTTCAGATCTGCGGACATCGACTCGACCAGACTGATGGATAGCTTCAATTCGTCCTTGCTCGGATCGACTTTTTCCAACTGCGGAACATCGCTGATTTTGCGCAATTCTTCAGGGTTCCGGAGTTTGTAGAGAAGCAAACCGCCTTCCTGGGGCGCGATCAGCACGACCTCTTCCCGATCGCGCAAGACCACTTTGCCAATACCCACCCTGCCGCTCGCCTGGAGCGTTTGCGCCAGCAAGGAATACGTCTTGGCCGCAACCGGGCCGTCCGGCCCCGCAAAATATGGCGATTCGTAAAGTGTGGGATGCACTTCGCTGGCATCAATGAAACCCTCGATCTCAATCACCTTGGTGCTCTTGAGCTTGATCTTCTCGAGGTCTTCGGGAGAAACAATCACGTACTGCTCCGGTTCAAATTGATAGCCTTTGACGATTTCCTCAGCGCTCAAGGCTTTGCCGCATTTCTTGCACTTCTTGTCGTAACCGACCGCGCCATTGTCTTCCTTGTGCAATTGATTGAAACGGATCGTCTCCTGGGTGTCGACCGCGTTGTAAATACGGATCGGTATCGTCACCAGTGAAAACCGAATGTGCCCTTTCCAAATCGATCGCATCATAATCTCACCTTTTCAGACGTTTTATGTTGTTGGATCCGACTTTACTTAGCAAGGCTCAGGCCAGCGCGATGTCCGGCACAAACAAAAGCCCGGTCCGGCATAGTTGGCCGGTCGATTAAATGCGCAAACCGCTTAAAAGCAACATTTTGCACACCGAAAACCGCAAAGCAGCCATCCCTCAGGGAGACAGGTCCGGACGCATCCGGATGAACACCGGCTCGCGCAGCATCCCATCTTTGGTCACGGAAGCGTATTGAACTTCGCACATGAGCTTGGGCTCAACCCAGGTAGACCGGGCGGCGTCAAGCGGGTTTTGTTTAACCGGTCTGATGGACGTTGTCAATTTAGTTAATTCTTCGTAAATCCCGCCCAGTAACCGGTCGTCGAATCCCGATCCCACCTTCCCTACGTAACGCAAGCCTTCCGGTCCGGGCTGCGCCAGGTGCAAAGCGCCAAAACCGAGTTCCCGCCCGCCTTTGCCCTGTGTATAGCCGACAATGACGCATTCAGCGGTTTGGCGGCTCTTGATCTTTACCCAGGCATCGGTCCGTTTCCCGGCCTGGTAAACACTGTTGCGTTGCTTGGCAACGATCCCTTCCAAACCCATTGCGCGCACGGCTTCGAACAAGGAGTTACCCTCGTCAAAAGCCTCGCTAACCCGGTAAGCGCTACCGGAGCGGACGGCATCGGCGAGCCATTCACGACGGCGGACGAGGGGCTCATTGACGACGGGCCGGCCATCCAGGTACAGGCAATCGAACAGGTAACAAACTGCCGGCTGCCGGGAGCGGGCGCGATTGATGGCGCCTTCGCCGGATTGCAACATCCGGGAAATCACTTCCTTGAACATGGGTTTGCCCGCGGCGTCCAGGCAGACGATCTCCCCATCAAAAACGGCGGACGTTGCGCGAAAAGAGGTTTCCGCATCCAGCAACTCGGGGAAACGGGCCGTTAAATCCCGCCCATTGCGGCCGTGGATCCGAATCTGGCCTTCGTCCAGGGAAACGATTGAGCGAATGCCGTCCCATTTGACTTCGTAAAGGTATTCGGGAGAGCTCGGCGGTTTTTCGGCAGTGCGCGCGAGCATGGGTTCGATGGTGGCGCGAGGCCAGTCGATCTGTGGCGAGTCCACGCGCTCGAGCAGCCACTGATTATCTTTCGTGTGGTGAACCCGGTACTCGCCATTGAGTTCAGGCGAATGCAACCGAAAATAGAATCCGTCCTTTTTCTCGCGTGTGATTTCGTGGCGGCCCCGGGCAAACTTCCACATGGTACCGCCGCCGTACTGGCCTTTGGGAATGATGCCTTCAAAGTCCACATAATCGAGCGGGTGATCTTCCACTTGGACAGCCAGGCGCATAATGCCGGGCCTCGGCGGTAGACCTTTGGGCACGGCCCAGGAGCGCAGCACGCCGGCATGCTCGAGGCGCAAGTCGTAATGCAACCGTGATGCATGGTGACGATGCACGACGAAAGAACTGCCTTGGCCTTCGGCCAATGCGGGCGCCGGCTCGGGAGTGGCTTCGAAGCTGCGTTTGGTCGAGTAGCTCTTCAGTTGCTCGGGGGTCTTGTATTTGCGGGACGTCTTGAGGGGCTGCGCTGCCGGCGCGCTGGGTTTTCTTTGGGTATGAAGAGGAGTTGCGTATCCTGAAATGGCTTCCCAGGGATCGCCGGCGCTTGCTATGCGCCCGGGAAGGGTCAGCAGATTAAGCGATTTCGGGCCCGCCAATGATTGGAGTTCATCCCACTGCAAAGGGGTGGACACGGGAGCGCCTTCCAACCCCCGGACGCTATACGGAGCGACGATCGTTTGCGACGGACGATTGCGATAAATATCGAGCAGGACTTTTCCTTTGCGTTGGTCCTTCTTGATTTGCAACGTGACGGTGGCGGAATGAGAGTCGACGAACGGTTGGGCCAGTTCCCGGGCCGCCTCGAAGGCGGTGTGGAAGTCCCATCGGGGCTCGACCGGGGTGACAATATGCAATCCCTTGCGCCCGGTTGTTTTGACAAATGCATGGTACCCGAAGCTCTCGACATGCTGACGGAACTCGGCGGCAAGTTCGGCGACGCTGGCGAACGGGTAGTTCTCGGGCGGATCCAGGTCGTAAACGATGTAATCCGGCTTATCGAAATGAGGCGCCCTCGAATGCATCTGGTGCAGTTCAATGCAGGCAAGGTTTGCCAGCCAGGCCAGAGAGGCGTCTTCAGTCGCAATGACATAATCCTTCTTCTCTTCACCAAGCACGACGTGTTCGAGCCAGGCGGGCGCCCACTCGGGCCGGTTCTTTTGGAAGAAAGGCGTTTCGTGGATGCCTTCGGGAAAACGCAGTAACGACAAAGGGCGGCCTTTCAGATGGGCCAAGATCGTTGGGGCGAGCTTTATGTAAAAATCCAGCAGGTGGGCTTTTGTTAAGTTGTCTTCGGGAAAAAGGACCTTGTTGAGGTTCGAGATCTCAAGTTGCCGGCGGCCAACCTGAACCTGGTGGCTGGAGCGGGAAGGCATTCAGGCAATAATGCGCCGGATCCAATCGGTTGTCACATCCAGCAGTTCAGACAGGACCTGGGCATCCGTTCGGCCGGAACGCGCGGGCACATGGAAGGAGTGATTGGCGTGTGGAACCAAATGAAGCGTTGCCAGCTTGCCCAGGCGCTCGATGACACTGTACAACAACGATAGCTCGGCAAACTCATCGTGATCGCCCTGCAAAAACAACATTGGAATGGAAATATCCGCCAGGTGCCCGCCGCGCTCGGTCGATGGCTTGCCCGGGGGATGCAAGGGGAACCCAAGAAAAATCAGGCCTTTGACTCCTGGCAAAGGGCCGAGCGCCTGGGCCTGAGAAGTCATGCGTCCTCCAAAAGACTTTCCACCAGCGAAAAGCGGCAGTCCGGGCGCAAGCGAGGACGCCATGGCGACCGCGGCGCGAACCGCTTTGTGGGCTATTGCGGGAGGGTCCGGGCGGCCCGAGCGCTTCTCCATGTACGGAAACTGGTATCGCAAGGCAGCGATGGCGCGGCCGCAAAGGCCGGCGGCAGTCTGTTCGAGAAACGGGTGTGTCATACCCGCCCCTGCGCCATGAGCAATAATGCAGCACGCCGCGGCCTGAGCAGGAGTTTGAAACAAACCGGAGACACCCGGTTGGGCGTCCAGCGGGATCGTGATGTTCCTGGGTGTAGCTTGCAAAGGAGGAGCGCACACTCAGCGCCGGTGAGGCCCCGAAGCCGGCGGGGCGCTTGGACCAGACACGGCGTGGCCCATGCCACGAGCGGGCGGGACACTGGGCGTGGAACCTGAGCTGGGAGTTACCGGGGCCCGGGGAACATCGATCGAAGAAGAGGCGGGATTAGCGCCGGGTGCGGAAGCAGCTCGCGGGGCCGACTGGGCGGAATCCAGGGGGTACATATATGGGAACCCGTTGTAGATCGGGCCGCTTGAGTAGGCCGGCCCCTGGTCGGGTGAGCTGGCGGCGTATTGGGTATCCAGCCAGGGAGCGGCCACGTCGGTGCGGTTGGTTTCCGAGGACTGGTGAAAGGGTGCGGCAGGTTTCAACGCCGGCTGCGCGCGATACCGAGCATCAGCGATGGCTTTTTGAGCAGCGCGAGCGCGCGCAGTCTCAATCCGGTTCGTGGGAATGCCCAGTGATAAAAGAAGGTCCGGATGAAGATTGGTGTAACAGATACGCCCTCCGCTGGCGCCGTCGCGCCAAATCAGC
>Ga0070738_10007933_pt1 | contig 10415 bp, 9 predicted proteins | sample Coa_R2_2_FD_66446 | JGI IMG/M metagenome (GOLD analysis project Ga0070738, IMG submission 66446) | Surface soil microbial communities from Centralia Pennsylvania, which are recovering from an underground coalmine fire - Coalmine... | ecosystem: Environmental > Terrestrial > Soil > Unclassified ... | reverse complement strand
CTGCTTCGCCCGAAGGCGGCGCGATCTTTTCGTTCGAGAACATCAAAGCGCCGATCAGCGTCGGCTTGGCGCGGATATTGATGATCGGCGAGATCGCAGGGTCGACGGCGGCCGCGGTGACCGCCCGGATTTGGGCGCGCGCCGCTTCCTGCATCGCCTCGGCATCGGCCGCGGCGATCAGCCCGGCCTCGATCAATTTCGCGCGATAGGTGGCGATCGGATCATGCGCCTGCCAGGCGGCGAGCTCCTCGCGACTGCGATAGACATTGGCGTCCGTGGTCGAGTGCCCGCCCGAGCGATAGCATTCGACATCGAGCAGAGCCGGGCCCTGGCCGGCGAGCAGGATTTCGCGCTTGCGCTCGACCGCGTCGGCGACGGCGAGCGGATCGCCGCCATCCACGGTCTCGGCATGCATGGCTTCTGGATTTACCGCTGCGGCGATGCGCGACAGCCGATCCCATCCCATCGTCTCGCCGATCGTCTGGCCGCCCATCGCGTAGAAATTGTTGTTGAAGAAGAAGAGGATCGGCGGCGCGCCCTTATTGCCGTCCGCCCATAGCGTGCGGAACTGCGCCATGGCGGAAAAATTCATCGCTTCCCAGACCGGTCCGCAGCCGGTCGAGCCGTCGCCGCCATTGGCGACGGCGATGCCGCCTTCGCCGCTGATCTTCTTCCACAAAGCCGCGCCGGTCGCGATCCCGGCCGAGGCGCCGACAATCGCGTTATTAGGATAGACGCCGAAAGGCGGGAAGAAGGCGTGCATGCTGCCGCCCATCCCGGCATTGAAGCCGTTGCCTCGCATGAAAATCTCGGCGAGCAGGCCGAGCAGGAGAAAATTCTCGGCCAGACCCTCGGCCGAATTGCTTGGCAGGTTCTTTTCGACGGTACGGAGCAAGGCGCCGCCCTGATGCGCAGTCATAATCGCGGCAAGCTCGGACGGTTCGAGCCGCGAAATCGCGGCGAGGCCTTTGGCGATGAATTCGCCATGGCTGCGATGACTGCCAAAAATGTGATCCTCCGGCCGCAAGGCAAGCGCTTGGCCGACCGCGGCGGCCTCCTGGCCGATCGAAAGATGCGCCGGTCCTCTATAGGCGTAGGCAATGTCCTGGTACGCGCCCTTGGCCTTGAACGCGCCGAGCATGGACTCAAACTCTCGCACCACCATCATGTGGCGCAAGACGTCGCGCAGGACCTGATCGCCGCGCCTTGCACGCTCCTCGCGCAGAGAACGCACATAGGCCCGGATGGGCACGTCCGGAAAAGCGAGCCTCCCCGGTTTTGCGTAGGCGGTTGGATCAATATGAAGGGTTTTCGGCATGGTCAGTTCGGATGGCCAACGCGTGTTGAGACATTTGTCTCTCTAGACAATCAAATGTCCAAAATCAAGCTTCATTACGACTAAGGAATGATTGCGCCAAATGGCCGCACGAGCGCGGCAGCCGAGCCTCCGTGGGAAGCTCAGGGCGCGCGGCGCAGCGCCTGGTCTCGGGCGCGCCGCCACGATTGGACGAATGCCTTGCCGGCGGCGCGACTCTTGCGAGCGCGGCGTTTTCGGGCGCAATATCGGAGTCAGGCGACGCGAGACGCATCGCCTGTCAAAAGATCAAGAATCGGCGGGAGGAATGTCATGGCGTTGATGCTTGAACGCGGCCGGCTCGATCGTCGCGCGGTTCTCAAAGGCGCGGCTGCTCTTGGCGGATTCGCCGTCGCTTCTCCCGCGATCATCGCCGCGCGCGGCGAAACGCCAATCAAGATCGGCCTGGTCGATCCCTTAACCGGCGTCTACGCCGCCCCGGCGCAGAACGAGGTGATCGGCGCCAGGCTCGCCGTCTCGCGGATCAACGCCAAAGGCGGCGTGATCGGCCGGCCGGTCGAACTGCTCGTCGAGGATTCGGCGAACGATGTCGGCACTGGCGTGCAGAAGGCGCGCAAGCTGATCGAGCGCGACGAGGTCAGCTTCATCATCGGCGACGTCAACTCGGCCATCGCCCAGGCCATCTCCCAGGTCGCCAACGAAAAGAAGGTCCTGCACATCGTCTCGGGCGGCCATACCGACACGATCACCGGGAAGGATTGCAAGTGGAACACCTATCGGGTGTGCCACGCGACCAGCATGGAGGCGAATTCGGTCTGCGGGACCCTGTTCAAGCAGTACGGCAAGAAATGGCATTTCATCACGCCCGACTACGCCTTCGGCCATACGCTCCAGCAGGCCGCCCTCGCCGATCTGACCAAGCTCGGTGGAACCATGACCGGCAACGAGCTGACGCCGCTCGGCACGACCGATTTCTCCGCCTACCTGATCAAGGCGCGCGCCGCCAATCCGGACGTGATCCTCGTTCTGGTCCAAGGCTCGGACATGGTCAATTGCCTGAAGCAGATTGTCCAGTTCGGCCTCAACACGCAGGTTCACATCGCCGGCCTTCAGCAGGAGCTCGAATCGCTCGAAGCCATGCCGCCGGAAGCGCGGATCGGCATCTGGATGTTCGAATGGTACTGGAAGCAGCCCGGCGTTCCCGGCGTCGATCAATTCGTCGCCGACATCCGCAAGGTGAACAACGGCAAGGTGCCGACGGCGCGCCACTGGTTCGGCTATACGTCCGTGCAAACCCTGGCCGAGGTCGCCAATCAGCAGAAGTCGATCGATTCGCTGAAGCTGGCCCAGGCTCTCGCCAATTTCGAATTGCCGCCCGACGTCAAGCTGCAGCCCAACAAATGCTATTACCGCGCCGGCGATCATCAATTGATGAGCTCGGCCTTCATCGGCGAGGCGCTGGCGCAAGGCAAGGACGATCCGGAGGACCTGTTCCGAGTCGACAAGGTGGTCGCCGGCGACGAGACGGCCTTGCCGGTCGATCAGACCGGCTGCAAAGTGCAATGGCCGGCTTGACCGGAGCATGACGCAACTCCTGCTCTTCAACGTCACGAATGGCCTGATCATCGGCGCCTTCTACGTGCTGATGGCGCTTGGCCTGTCGCTCATTCTTAATTTGAGCAACGTGATCAATTTCGCCCATGGCGGCTTTCTCGTCATCGGCGGCTATATCGCCTATGCGGTGACGCCTTATGTCGGCTTCTGGGGCGCGTTGCTCATCGCCCCGCCGCTCACCGCCGTGATCGGCTTCTTCGTCGAGCGGATTTTGATCCGCCCGCTCTATGGCCGCGATCCGCTCTACAGCCTTTTGCTGACCTTCGGCCTCGCCTTCATCATCGAGGACGGGACGCGCTTCATCTGGGGGGCCCAGGGCAAGCCGGTCACCGTGCCGGCCATGCTGGCGCGCCCGTTGAGCATGCAATTCTTCTTCATCACCGGCTATCGCCTGTTCATGGTGGCCGCCGCGATCGTCGTCGTCGCGGCGCTGTTTGCGATCCTCCGCTATACGCGGCTCGGCTTGCGCATCCGCGCCGGCACGCTCGATCTCGAAACGGTGGCGGCGCTCGGCGTCAATGTCCAAGCCTTGCGCTCGCTCAATTTCGCGGCGGGCGTATTTCTCGCCGGCCTCAGCGGCGTGCTTGCGGCGGGACAGCTCGGCCTCGAGCCGACAATGGGAACAGGGCTTTTGATGCCGAGCTTCGTCGCCATCATTGTCGGCGGGGTCGGCAGCCTGACCGGCACGTTGATCGGCGGCCTGCTGATCGGCGTCGCCTCGGGCCTGACCGCGGTCTTCGCGCCCGCCGCCAGCGAGGCGGTGATCTACGTACTGATGGCGCTGATCCTGTTGCTCCGGCCGCGCGGCCTATTCGGCGAAGAGGGCATGCTGACATGACGGTCGAGACGCGAAAGCTCGCCGGGCTCGCCGCGATTTGGCTTCTGCTCGTCGCGGCGCCGTTCTGGACGCCGCTCGTCGGCGGCTATACCGCGCTTGGCGACCGCGTTCTGGTTCTGGCGCTGGCGGCGATGTCGGTCAATTTCCTGCTCGGCTTTACCGGCGTCCTTTCCTTCGGCCATGCCGCGTATTTCGGCCTCGGCGCCTATGGCGCCGGCTTCGCTCTGAAATTCCTCGCGCCGAGCACGCCGCTTTCGCTCGTTTGCGGCACGCTGCTCGGCGGCATCGCCGGCGCGCTGCTCGGCCTGCTGATCGTGCGCCGGCGCGGCGTCTATTTCGCGATGGTGACGATCGCCTTCGGCCAGGTTCTGTACTACATCGCCTTCCAATGGAGCTCGCTGACCGGGGGCGATGACGGGCTGCGCGGCTTTTCCCGCCAGCCGCTCGATCTCGGCTTCACCCGGATCGACATTCTCTCGAACGAAACCGCCTTCTACTATTTCGTGCTTGTCTGCTTCGCGCTGCTCGTCGCGATCATGGGCTTCGTCCTTCGCTCGCCTTTCGGCCGCGCCATGATCGCCATTCGCGAGAACGAGCGGCGCGCGCGATTCTTGGGTCTGGCCGTCGAGCGCCACATCTGGATCGCCTTCACTCTTTCCTGCTTCTTCATCGGCTTCGCCGGCGCGCTCTACGCCCTCGTCAACAATTTCGCCGATCCGCGCGGCCTGCATTATAGCCAATCCGGCGATTTCGTGATGATGGCGGTGATGGGCGGCATGCGCAATTTCTGGGGCCCGCTTCTCGGCGCGGTCGTGTTCGTCGTGGTGCAGGACTATCTTTCCAGCGTCACGGTGAATTGGATGTCCTTTGTCGGATTGCTCTTCGTCCTCGTCGTCCTGTTTTTCCCGCGCGGCCTGCTCGGCTTTATCGGCAAGCGGGCCGCGGCATGAGCGGCGAAGGAGGGGCGAGCGGCGCAAGCGAAGCCGAGCCGACGGGCGCCATTCTCAAAGTCGATTCGGTGAGCAAGCGCTTCGGCGACCTCATCGCCGTGCGCGACGTATCGCTCGCCGTCCCGCGCGGCGAGCTCCGCGCCATTATCGGCCCGAACGGCGCCGGCAAGACGACCTTCTTCAATCTGCTCAGCGGCTTCTTTCCGCCGACCAGCGGACGCATCCTGTTCGACGGCCGCGACGTGACCCTGGTCGCCGCCCATCGCCGCGTCGAGCTCGGCATGGCGCGGACGTTCCAAATCACCGAAATCTTCCCGGAACTGCCGATTCATGAAAATTTACGCATCGGCGCGGAAATCGCCGCCGGCTATGCGCTGCGGCCTTGGATCAGTCGCGCCGAGCGCGCAGCGATCCAGCGCAAAGTCGAGGAGATTCTCGACATTGCCGGCTTGGCGTCGAAGGCCCATCGCCTGGTCGGCCAACTCGCGCATGGCGATCAGCGCATCGTCGAAATCGCCACCGCCTTGACCTTGCAGCCGCGCCTCTTGCTGCTCGACGAGCCGACCGCCGGCATGGGCGACCAGGAAACCTACGCCGTGAGCAAGCTCGTCCGCGCCCTTCATCGGCGCGGCGATCTTTCAATCGTCCTGATCGAGCATGACATGCGCGTCGTCTTCAATCTCGCCGAGAGGATCACCGTCCTCGACCAGGGTAGGCTTCTCGCCGAAGGCGCGCCGGCCGAGATCGCCGCCAATTCCGCCGTGCAGGCGGCCTATCTCGGAGAGGCCGCATGAGCGCGGCGCTGATCGCCGAGGGGCTGCATACCTACTACGGCAAGAGTCACATCCTGCGCGGCGTTGGGCTGGAGGTCGCCGAAGGCAAGATCACCGCGCTGCTCGGCCGCAACGGCGCGGGGAAGACGACGACTCTGCGCAGCTTGATCGGCTTAACGCCGCCGCGCGCCGGCAAGGTGATCATATTCGGTGAGGACGTGACGCATTGGCCGCCTTTCCGCATCGCCGGCTTGGGCGTCGGCTATGTGCCGGAAGGGCGACGCATCTTTCCTAATCTCAGCGTCGAGGAAAATCTGAAGGTGCCGATCGAGCGCGAGGGTCCGTGGACCATCGCCCGCATCTACGCGCTGTTCCCGAGGCTTGCCGAGCGCCGGCGCAATCGCGGCCGACAATTGTCGGGCGGCGAGCAGGAAATGCTCGCCATCGCCCGCGCCTTGCTGCTCAATCCCAAGCTGCTGCTGCTTGATGAGCCGTCGCAAGGCCTCGCCCCGCTGATCGTCAAGGAAGTGTTCCGCGTCGTCTCGGCGATGCGCGAAGAGGGCCTCTCGGTTCTGCTCGTCGAGCAGAACGCGCATATGACATTGGCGATCGCCGATTACGCCTATGTCATCGACGACGGAGCGATCGTCCATGCGGGGCCGGCGGCCGAGCTGGCGAGCGACGAAGCGCGCGTGCAAGCGCTGGCGGGCGTCGCGGCGGAAGCGTGGGAGGAGTTTTGAGCTTGCCCTTCTTCCCGCTTCGCGGGGAGAAGGTGGCGCGAAGCGCCGGATGAGGGGCCGCGCAGGACTCGAAAGGTACGCACTTTTGAGTCGCTAATCACGACGCTCAGCGCAGCCCCTCACCCGGCCGCTTCGCGGCCACCCTCTCCCCGCTGCGCGGGGCGAGGGGGTTCTCCGCGCCGCCGACCCAAACGCCCTCTAAGCTCAAGTCGTCGCTCAAATGAACCAGATCGGCGCGGGAACCGGGCTTCAGCCGGCCGTAGCGATCATCGATCCTCAGCAGGCGCGCCGGCGTCGCCGTCGCCATGGCCAGCGCATCGGCGAGATCGACCCCGATCGTTTGATGGACGTAGCGCACGGCGTCCAGCATCGTGATCGCCGCGCCGGCCAGCGTCCCATCGTCGAGCGTCAGCCTCAGCCCTCGTTGCGTGACGCGGCGGCCGTTCAATTCGTAGATTTGCGGGCCGCCGGCGGCCGGCGGCATCGCGTCCGAGACGAGCGCGATTCCGTTTGCGCCTTTCGCCTTGAAGGCGACGCGCGTCGCCGCCTCATGGACGTGATAGCCGTCGGCGATGAAGCCGCAGACGACGCGCGGATCGGAAAGCGCCGCGCCGACGACGCCGGGCGCGCGATGGGCGAGCTGGCTCATCGCGTTGAAAAGATGGGTGACGGCCGTCGCGCCCGCATCAAAAGCCGCGCGCGCCTCCTCGGCGCTCGCGTCGGAATGGCCGAGACTCACGACGACGCCGCTCTTCGCCAATTGCGTGATGCGCTCGTTCGACGCGGACGTCGGGGCGAGCGTGACGACCATTGTCCCGCTGCGCGCCGCGATCAGCGCCGCAGCGTCGCTCTCGCGCATCGGACGGATCCATTCCGGCGGATGCGCGCCCTTGCGGCGCGGATCAATGAACGGCCCCTCGACATGGACGCCGAGCGCGCCGGGGACCTCCCGCGCCGCGGCGCGCGCCGCCTCCAGCGCCGCCGCGAGCGTACCGGGGGCGTCGGTGATGACGGTCGGCAGAAGCGCCGTCGCGCCGTAGCGGCGATGCGCCTCGACGATGGCGCGAATGCCCTCGACCGTCGGCGCCTCGTTGAAGAGGACGCCGCCGCCGCCATTGACCTGCCAGTCGACAAAACCCGGCGCGAGAACGCCGCCGCCAAGGTCGCGCTGCTCGCCGCCGCGCGGCCGTTCGGCATGCGCGGCCAACGCGACGATCGCGCCGTCTTCGACGATCAGCGCATGATCGTCGAGAAATCTTTCGCCGTCGAAGAGACGCGCGCCGGTGAAAACAAGCATCAGCGCGTCTCCGTGACTTTACGCAAATGAGGCGGATTGTCGGGGTCGCGGCCGAGCCGGCGCGCGCAGGCTTCCGCGAGGCGATAGAACCGATGGATCATCGCGATCGGGGTGAGAAGCGGATGATCCGCGGCGGCGGCGGCGAGCGCCATCGGCCCGTCCGTCTCCAAGGCGTCGATCACAAGCGTTTCGGCGCCCATCGCGGCGAGGCGCCGCAGGGTCTCGCTCATCCCGTCTCGCGCCTCGTCTTGCGGCAGGAAGGCAATGACCAGAAATCCCGGAGCGATGATCCCGGCGGGGCCATGCAAGACCTCGGCGGCGGAAAAAGCCTCGGCGTGAATCGCGCAGGTCTCTTTCAGCTTCAACGCCGCTTCGGCGGCGATGGCGAAGGTCGCGCCGCGCCCGAGCACGAAAGCCGATCTGGCGGCGGCGACGCGGGCGACGAGAGGCGCCGGCGGCGGCGCGCTTTGTGCCGCGAGCAGAGCCGGCAGTTTGCCGATCGCCGCGCTCAAAGCCGAGTCTTGGCGCCATTCGGCGATCAGCGAAGCGCCAGCGGCGAGAGTCGCAATCATCGATTTTGTCGCCGCGACGGACTTTTCCGGGCCGGCATGCAGAGGCAGCAGGCAATCGGCGCCTTTGGCTAAAGGCGACGCCACGTCGTTGACGAAGGCGAAGGTCAAGGCGCCGGCGCGCTTCGCCGCGTCCTGCATCGCGACGATATCCGGGCTGCGGCCCGATTGCGAGATGGAGAACGCCGCCGCGCCTTCGAGCTTCAGCTCGGCGTTGTAAAGCGACGCGATGGACGGCCCGATCGAGGCGCACGGAACGCCGAGTAGAATTTCGAGGAGATATTTCAGATAGAGCGCGCAATGATCCGAGCTGCCGCGCGCAATGGTCGCCACCAAACGCGGATCGCGCTCGCGCAGCGCGGCGGCGTATCGCTTGGCGAGCGCTGCATTCGCCGCCAATTGGCGCGCCAAAGCCTTGCCGGATTCGGCGATTTCGCGCAGCATCAGCGACGGTCGTTCGCCAGCGGTCTCGCTCATGCTCTGCTCCGGCGCGCCGTCGGGGCGAGAGTCAGCTCCGAGACGAAATCGTAAGTGTCCGACCGATAATACGAGCGGGTGAACTCGACGCAGCGCCCGTCGGCGAGATAGGCAATGCGCTGAATATAGAGCGCCGGACTTTTCGGCTCGACGCCGAGCAATTGCGCGTCCGCTTCGCTCAGCAGCACCGCGCGCAAGCGCTGCAAGGCGCGCACCGGCTTGAAATCGCGCGCCTCCAGCGTGTCGTAAAGCGAGGAGCCGATCATCGCCGGGTCGGGAATGTAGCGCTGCGGAATGACCGCATGCTCGATCGCCATCGGCACTTCCGACGCAAGGCGCAGCCGCGACAGCCGAATCACGCCTTCATTCGGGCCGACGCCGAGCATCATCGCCTCTTCCGGCGTCGGCAGGAATGCGCCGCGCTCCAATTCGCGCGAGCCGGCGACAAAGCCGCGCAGTCGCATGTCCTGGGTGAAGCCGGTCAGGCGCGACAAAGCCTGGTCGACGCGCGGCACGGCGCGGCGGATGAACGTGCCGGCGCCGTGGCGATGATAGAGCACGCCCTCGGCGACCAGGTCGGTGATCGCGCGGCGCAAAGTGGTGCGTGAGACGCTGAGCAGAGCCGAGAGCTCGCGCTCGCCGGGCAGAACCTCCATGTCTGAAAAGCGGCCGCTGGCGATCTCGCGCTTCAGCGTCTCGCCGACGGCCGCATAGAGCGTTGCGCGTGACGGCGCTTCCGCGATGGTCATGCGCGCTCCTCTTTTGCTTGGGGCAAGACGCCGCCGGCGGCGAGAATCGCGCCATCGACGGCGTCGAAGAGCGGGGGGCGCAATTTCGCGGCGAGCGCTTGCGGAAGATAGGGCCGGATCGGCTCGGCCAGGCCGCCGACCATGACGAGGCGCGGCGCGCCGAGCCTTTCCAGCGCCGCCGCCAAGGCGCTGAGCGCGGCCACGGCGGCTTCGACGACCGGCGCCGCGACCGCGTCGCCGCGCGAAGCGGCGGCAAGCACTTGCGGCGCGAAGGCGCCGTAGTCGCTCGGCTTGGCTCTCAACGCCCAGTTCAGCATCGCCAAGGGATCGTCTGAGAAATGGCGCATCAGGCTGTGCGTCAAGGGCGAGGCGATCTGCAATCCGTCATGAGCGCGCAAAGCCGCGCGCAAAGCGTCGGCGCCGATCCGCGCCGCCGCGCCGTCGTCGCCGAGAAGAAAGCCGCGCCCGCCGATGATCGTATCGCGCCCCGCGACGCGCGCGGCGCCCGCCGAGCCGGTTCCGGCGATGATGAGACCGCCATCGGCGCCGCCATGCGCGCCGAGACAGGCGGCGATCGCGTCATTGACCGCGCTGACGCTCCGCCATCCCGGAAGGGCGGCGGCGACGCGCGCCGCTTCCTCGCGGCTGGAGAGACCGGCCAAGCCGACGCCGAGCGAGATCCTCGCCCCATCCGCCGGAGCGAGGCCGCCGCGCTCCAGCGCCTGCGCCGTCGTTTCGCGCACCACCGCGAGGCCGCGCTCGAAGTCGACATAGATATTGGCCGCCGGCCCCTCGACCTCGGCGAGAGCTGCGCCGGCGGCGTCGCGCAAACGCGCACGGCAGCGCGTCGCGCCGCCATCGACGCCCAAAAAGAAATCGCCCTTCAACGTCTCGCTCAAACTCGGGTCCTGCGCGGGGTGAATCGGCTCTAGACAAGAGGTATACATTCCGTTAACAGTTAAGACAAGAGGTAGGAACCAGTGGTTCTAAATTTGGTTTTTCGCCTCGGCGCGCCGCCCGTTTGAGGGGCGATCAGGGGAGGCCGGATGGCCGCGCAGGACGACAGCGACAGTCACGGCGAAGCCGGCTTCAC
>Ga0070738_10007930_pt1 | contig 10417 bp, 10 predicted proteins | sample Coa_R2_2_FD_66446 | JGI IMG/M metagenome (GOLD analysis project Ga0070738, IMG submission 66446) | Surface soil microbial communities from Centralia Pennsylvania, which are recovering from an underground coalmine fire - Coalmine... | ecosystem: Environmental > Terrestrial > Soil > Unclassified ... | reverse complement strand
ACTTTATCTTTTGTTTTGCCAGCTTTATCGGAATTTGATGTTGTGATTTGGGAACCGCCGAGTGACTGTCCGGTGCCTAGTCCATCAATGACAGTTGTTTTAGTGTCACCTCCAACTCCGGAGCAGATTTGTGGCGATCGGGCCATTGTTCCCGTGGTATCGGTCAATTCCTCTCTATAATTGAGTTTGCAGTTGCCTGGAATGGCCGGACGTTAACCACATGTCTATACGGCACCATTTCTGATAACTTGGCCGCGCCTCCCGCGGCGCTGGTGCTGCGTACACTTTGAACCATTTTCTATGTCCACCGATCGCGCCCAATCTAGTCCTCAATCTGACGACCAAAGCAAGTCCAGCCTGGAAGAAATTCGGGCGGCCCGTCTCGAAAAAGCAGCGCAGCTAAAGCAGTCAGGTCAAAACCCCTACGCCTATCGCTGGGACGTTACGCATCATGCTGCTGATTTGCAGTCTAAATATGCAGACTTAGCTAATGGTGAAGAAGTCCCTGTTGTGGTGGCGATCGCGGGACGCATTTTGGCCCGACGCGTCTTCGGGAAGCTGGCCTTTTTTAACCTGCAAGACGAGACTGGTACGATTCAGCTCTATCTCGACAAGACCCGCATTCAGGAAGGTATGGCAGAGACGCCGACAGCCTTTAATGACCTCAAACAGCTCACGGACGTTGGCGACATCATTGGCGCAAAGGGCACGATTAAGCGCACGGAAAAGGGTGAACTGTCTGTTTATGTGAACCAGTACGCGGTGCTGACCAAATCCCTCCTGCCGCTACCCGACAAGTGGCATGGCCTGACTGACGTGGCAAAGCGCTATCGCCAGCGCTACGTCGATCTAATTGTGAACCCAGATGTACGCGAAACGTTTCGACGGCGCGCGCTGATCACGGCGGCGATCCGGCGTTATTTAGACCAGCAGGGCTTTATTGAGATTGAAACTCCCGTCTTGCAAACGGAGGCGGGTGGAGCTGATGCTCGTCCGTTTACCACATACCACAACACGCTGGAGATGCCGCTGTTCCTGCGGATTGCTACCGAATTACACCTGAAGCGTCTTATTGTTGGCGGGTTTGAGAAGGTGTTTGAGCTGGGGCGCATTTTCCGCAATGAAGGGATTTCGACGCGGCATAATCCAGAATTTACGACGATCGAAATTTACCAGGCCTACGCCGACTACAACGATATGATGGCGCTGACTGAAGCGATCGTGGCCTATGCCGCGCAGGAAGTCCTGGGAACGCTGCAAATTACTTACCAAGGCACCGCGATCGACCTGACGCCGCCCTGGCGCAGAGTCACGATGCATGAAGCCGTGCAAGAAAAGACGGGCATCGATTTCAGTCAATTCACTACGCTGGAGGACGCTAAAGCGGCGGCTGTGAAGGCTGGCATGACCAATCTGGACGATGTGACGTCGATCGGCAAGCTCCTCAACGAGGCGTTTGAGCAAACCGTTGAAACCACCCTCGTTCAACCGACGTTTATCATCGATTACCCCGTCGAGATTTCGCCGCTGGCAAAGCCGCATCGATCCAAGCCCGGATTGGTTGAGCGGTTTGAACTGTTTGTGGTCGGTCGCGAAACGGCCAATAGTTTCTCGGAGTTGACCGACCCGATCGACCAGCGTGAACGGTTGGAAGCTCAGGCTGCTCGTAAAGCGGCTGGAGATCTGGAAGCGCACGGCGTAGACGAAGATTTCATCACAGCGCTGGAGTATGGAATGCCGCCAACCGGGGGATTGGGGATTGGCATCGATCGCCTGGTGATGCTGTTGACCGATTGTGCCAGCATTCGCGATGCGATCGCCTTCCCGCTGCTGAAGCCCGAAAAACCCGACGCTGAAGCCTAATCTGCCTCAAAAGTAGAGTCTTTGCCATGCTGGCATTTCGGCCTTTGGATAGTCATTCATATGAATGACAGACTTTAGGCTGGGATCAGCAACATTCTGAGAGGGCTTCATGGCAGACCCAACCGAAAAAAATCCCGCTCCAAAGCATGCCAGCGCGAACCAGACTGGTAAAGACGCTGGCATGTACGATCCTCAGGATCTTGTCTATAAGGGGGGATATACCGGTAATCCCAGAGAAATCGTCGAAAACCCGGCTGTCGCCCCCGAAATGCTCGACCAAGTCGAAGACTGGCATGATGACCTGCTTGCCGAACCGGAAGACATGGAAAGCGGCAGACCAGGTCTTTAATCGGCCTTTCTGAGCTCCAGCAGACGATGGCATAGGCAGACATTGAGCGCTTCGGGGGGCACTATTAATACAGCACCATGACCAGCCGTTTGCGATAGTCTTTGGTTAGCGGATGGTCATCACCGAGCAGGTCGAAGATGGACAGTATCGCCTTGCGGGCACCGTCGTCGCGGAAGCGTCGATCGCGCCTAACAATCGCAAGCAACTCTTCCAGCGCGGCCTTGTAGTTTTCGGCTACGGCAGAACCAGCAGCCTGTTGAAACGCGCGATCGAGGTCACTTTCTCCGGTCGGTTCTGACGCGACCCGTTTGAACTGGATCAGCGCTTTCAGTTTTTTGGCGTGCGGAAAATGCTCTTTGTCGTATTCCGAGATTTTTGCCAGCAGTGCTTCCGCCGTATCGACGCGATCGGCGTCGATGTAGAAGCTAGCGGCCTCCAGAAGCAACCCCCGGTGATCGGGGTATTGATCCAGCAACGCAGCGAGCCGTGTTTCTGCGCGATCGACTTGGCCCCCTGCCGCATCGGCATAGATAGCTTCCAGGGACTCATCCAACACAGACGTTAGCTGCAACTGCGCTAAGAACTCCCGCAGCTTTGGTTCGGGCAACATCCCGACAAACCCATCGGTGATTTCGCCATCGACAACAACCCGGACATCGGGCACGCCTTCAACGCCGTAGGTATGCGCCAGTTCGGGATTTTGGTCAATGTCAACCTTGGCTAAGACAAAGTTGTATTCCTGTGCCAGTTTCTCTAGCAAGGGCTTGAGCATCTGGCACGGGCCACACCACTGCGCGAAAAAGTCCACCAGTACAGGCGTTTTATGTGACTGGTCGATGACTGCAGTAGTGAAATTGGTTTGATTAACGGAAATCGCAGAACCCATTACTTCGCTTTTGATTTCGACTTACGTGCGGTGGTTGATTTGGTCGCAGTTGCTTTGATGGCGGCAGATTTCGAGGTGGCACTATTGCTGATTGCATCGATGCCTCCTGCTTGCAGATGCGCTTCCAGAAACCACAGACGCTTATCTATTGCTCGTGATACTTCTGTGTACAAGTCGGCTGTATCGGCGTCGCCCAGATCGTCGGTCTTTGCAATCCCCTGCCGAAGCAGCCTGGCATACGGGGCGTAGCGATCGGCCAGCGCAGTGATATGGTCCTTGCCGTCCAGAATGTCGAAGGGATACTCCGGCAGTTCCGAAACCTGGGCCGCTACCCGCGCTGTTCCCAGTGCGACACCGCCTAATGCGGTCACGCGCTCGGCAAACATATCAATGTACTCTTCCAGTTCACCCGCCAGTTCGTCAAACAGTTCATGGAGCTGGTAAAAGTCTAGGCCTTTTACATTCCAGTGCGCTTGCTTTACCTGGGTCTTGAGATCCAGCGTAAATGCCAACGTTTGGTTGAGCAGTGCGATCACGTGCGATCGCGTAGCAGCTGGAATATCAATCCGTGTGGGATGAAGCGTTTGCTTAAGACCGTTGCTGCCCATCTATCTGCATCCTTACGACAAAACATCTGCACGACTCCAGTTTAGAGAGAAAAGCTTAAAACGGGGCAGTGTCTCTAAAAAATCATCTCTCTACTGAACCATTTATGCTCTTACCACAGTCTTAATTTCAGACAAACGAACACCCGGATTTCTTAAAGCTTCAGTGAAGAACGAAGGGTGGGTAACTGAATCAGGCAGTGATTATGAACGCTCCAATTTTCGATCGCGCAATGGTGTTAAAACTCCTGGCCCTCCTGGCCATTCTCGGTGCTCTGATTGCGGTACTGCCAATTCCTCGCTTTGAAACGTCGGTCAAAGGGATTGGGTTTGTGTCGCCCATTCAAAAAGAAGCGGCGGCCAAGTTTTTGGCTGTTGAAACTGAGTGGTAATGCCAATTTCGGAACGCTGACCCAGATTCGGTGTGAGTGAATGTCTGAGCCAACGGCTGAGCGGTTTAAGCGGTGGTTTTGGGTGGCGGCACAATGCCACTTTTAGATAGTGCTGCGTCAATGTCCCGCAGCAGCTTGAGGTCGGCGGCTGGTAGTAAGGATTCACCGGTTGCCCCTGCGTTCAGATCGGTGGGAACGTGCTCTAAAAAGGCGAATGCCTGCCGGAATTGCGATGGCGTTGTTGCGATCGGAGCGGCAAAATGGCAGGGTACAATCCGCTCAAAATTCCAGCCAGCGATACGATTAGCCCACTCAATGGTTTCTTGAGGGGCGCGATTGAGAATGAGGGTTTGCAGAATGGGTGCAACCAGTAGCCGCCCATTCCCCTGTAGAGCCGCAAACGATCGCGGCCAATCATCCTGCCATTGGAAGGGATACAGCCCAAAATAAGCTTTCCTGGAGTGGTCTGGAGCCTTGAAGGCATCACGCACCATTTCAGCGGTTTTGGCAACGTTGAGGACACTGGGTTGAAAATAAAACGTAAACAGTGAAATGCGCTGCCAGCCTTTGCGACGGTTAGCGGTGGTGTCAACCACTTCATCCTCAACGCGATCGCGGGCGTGAAATAGCAATGGATAGGGGTCTAGCTGGACGATTGCGGGTGGGTCTTCGGGCACAGACACCACTGAATCGGTCACAAGTAAGGTGCGCGATCGGCGATGGTAAAACGCGACTTCCTCAAAGCGACCAGGCCCCAGCGCGATCGGCCCCAGAATGGTGTAATCAAACTCAGCCGCGAACGGTGTCTGACGGCTATCGTCTGGTAATACCTGCGTCCGTTTGGCAGGAAGGCCAAGCCAGCTCAGGGGCAGGTTTAGCGGAAAACTCCACTGATGGGGAGCCACAAACACCTGCGATCGAGGAAACTGGCGTGCAAACGGGCCGACAAATACCTTGTGCTCCACACCGGAGATCGTGGGGAGAATGATGTATTTCACTTCGCCGTGGACAGCCACCAGCTCATTCACCAGTCGAATACATTCAGGTGTTGGGGCCACGGGTGCGTAAATCAGCAATCCACCGCCGTCCAGCTTTACGGCAGTCATCCGAATCGGCACGACAACGTAGAAAATGCCCTGAACCTGATCGAACGTCCAGATCGTGTCTTTCACCACCTCGGTTCGTAGGGTGCGCCGCTGACTGTAGGGGTAGAGCGGCACTGCTGGCCAAAACGACCAGTCCCAATCCCGTGAATTGGTCTGTTCCCTTGTATCTACCGTGGGTTTAGCCACGCCACGATTCCTCCCAAATTCCCAATAATCGCCTTTCTTGACAGCTTATGCCAATTTCTGAACCACCGACACGATCGGTAGAAAGGTTCACGTTTACTCCCGACTGGTTACAATCGGCAATAAAACGTGAGAGGGGCGATCGCCGCCAACGGTCACGGTCACGGTTACAATCTGCTGATCGATCAGGCGTGTTTCACTGGGCGGTGCACCCGTGCCTGCATTCACTGGGTAGGCCGGGAAGCAGGCAGCGCTGAGGCTGAGGCGAATGGCGTTACCCTTAGCAATGCGAATGCAGGTTGGTTGGAGCGTCACTTGAATCGGGGGCACTGCTTGTTCTGGATCGAGCCGACGATAGCCCTGTGTGAAATTGTAAACGTGGCCATCGGGATCGACGACTGACAGGACGGCGCATAGGTCGAAGCTGGGCACATCCGCCGCACCATTAATCAATACAAAAATGTCACCCGCGAGATGCAAGTCCTCCGTTAACGGCTCGGAGGTATAAGTCAGAATATCGGTGCGGCAGTCCAGGCTGGCGCGATCGTACGGGCCAGTTGGTACTGAGGCATGACCACCCAACGCAGGCACGGGTCGCCAGGGGTCGTGGACGAGCGTGTCGGGGGTGGCGGGGATCGGGTGGGATGCGGAGTGTAAGGTTCCTTCCTGGTCACTCATGCTGGCGAGTCCAGTGCTGGCAAGGTAGTAGGCGGTCGGTTTGGGATAAGGCCATTGGTCAAAGGTGCGCCACTGGTTGCGGCCCATTTCAAAGAGGGCGATCGCGGGTTCACTCAATAAGCCTGTATCCAGACCTTTTAAGTACTGATCAAACCAGCGGATCTGGAGTCGATCGCAGGGGCTAGCGGCATTGGGGCCAAAATCGATCGCGCCGACGTTTCGTCCCCACGGTAAATGTGCCCAGGGGCCAATTATTAATTGCTGTCGATAGGCGCTCCGGGCAGCCATGTCTTTGTACAGATGGATCGTGCCGCGCAAAAAGGTGTCAAACCAGCCGCCAATGTGCAACATCGGCAGGTCAACATTGTGCAGATAGGACTTGGGCGATAAGTTGTCCCAGTACTCATCCGGTTCCGAATGGTGCAGCCACTCGTGGTAAAACGAGCTGGGATCGAGCGTCTCTAGAATCTCGGCCCGGGCAGGCACCGAAGCGTAAAGGGGCAAGTTTCGGGCGGCAGCGGTAAGCTTCTGGTGTGCAACAACATCACCCTTTAACCGTGCTGTCTCGGCAGCAATCTGGATGGCCCAGCCAAGATTAGCCTGCCAACAAAATGCGCCACCTTCATAGGCCCAATCGGTAAACAGGTCATAGCCGATCATTGCCGGACAGATGGCTTTGAGCGCCGGTGGTTTGGTTGCCGCCGCATACAGTTGGGTCATCCCCTGATAGGAGAAGCCATACATCCCCACCTGGCCAGTGCTACCCGGCAGGGTTGCTGCCCAGTTAACCGTGTCTTCGCCATCGTCGATCTCATGGGCAAAGAGCGTGAAGGTGCCTTCGGAGGTGCCCCGTCCGCGCACGTCCTGAATCACTACGATATACCCGTGGGCGGCATACCAACTGGGGTGGGCGTAAACAACGGTGGAGGCGATCGCTCGTCCATAGGGCTGCCGCATCAGCAGCACCGGGAACGATCCCTCGGCATCCGGACGATAAATGTCGGCATCCAGACGCACGCGATCGCGGGTCAGCATGGATGCGGTTTCTTTTGGACGGACTGGTAACATAGCGCGATCGCGGTCAGGAAATCAGCACTGGTGATGGCGCACGGCGCAGGACGGCCATATCCTCATCATCCAGTTCTGCCGGGATGCCACTGCGAATGAGTTCAGCAAAGTCTTCATTTGGGATCATGATGCAGAGGGCATAGAGACGGCTTGAACCCGTATTTTCGACCTTGTGAATTCCCGTGGGTGGTACGAGAATGCTATCACCCGCTTGAATCCGCACAGTCTTACCGTCGCAGGTCGCCAACCCTTCGCCTTTCAGCACAAAAAACATTTCCACCGCTAGCTGATGGCGATTGGGCGGAGTCTTGCCACCGACATCAAAAATTTCAACGCAAAAGGTCAACGACATGTTGGCAATTTGCGGATCAAACACGATCGCCAGTCGATTGGTGTCGCCTGGGCTAATCCGAAATGCTTGGTAGTCTGTCGGCGATTTTACAACTGGAATCACGCAGCTTTCAGAATCCATTGGATATGCCTCACAGAGGGGGATCGGGGGGAAGGAACTGTAGTCATGCCCACTCGCTGGCCGGTTTTACTTGATGGCATTCAAAATTGCATGGGAATCTGTCACAAAGCCGAAACACTGGTTGACGTTATAGAGTGTGGCCTGCCAGCAATAGTGGGGAGATGTGGTTGCGGTGCAGTCCGTTACCAGGACGCAATCGTAACCCAGAAAATTGGCGTCTTGCAGGGTTGCCATGACACACTGATCGGCGTTCACGCCTGCAAACAGCAGGGTGGTCTTTCCCAGGTTTTTGAGAATGCTGTCGAGTGGCGTGTCCCAGAAGCCGATCATGCGGTACTTATCAACGCGAATATCGTCTGGCGTTTGCGCCAGTTCCTCAACAACGGCGGCAGCCCAACTGTCCTTGATGAGTACGGGCGCATGGTTGGCGGGTAGGGGATCGCCCAGCCCAATACCTTCACCAGTGGGGTTATAAACGTGCCGCACACTGGCGCTAATGTTGAGCAGATCAGGACGGTTGCCCCAGTTGACCCATACGATCGGGACGGCGACATCCCGCAGGACTGGCAGTAGCCCCTGCAACGGCGCGATCGGTGCACGAGCCGGATTCACATCAACCCCAATATGCGCCAGCCAGCCATCGGGATGGCAAAAGTCATTCTGCATGTCGATCACCAGGATGGCTGTCTTGGCCAGATCCAGGCGCAGCGTTTTAGTCTCAGTCGTTAACGTGATGATGTGGGGATCAACGGGTGGACGGGTAATGTCCGCGATCGCCGCATTTACAGACCACGCGTTGGGTGGAATGCCTAAAGTTCGGAGAGGGCCAGTCATAGATTTTGCATCGCGCTAGACCCCACCTTTACTACAGATCCGGGCTGAAAGACTGTTTTACCAGTCACAACTAGGCACGGTACAAGCAATGAGTGGCAACAAAAATGGGGGCTGTGATAGCCCCCATGTTAACTAAATTCGGTGTTAACGGTCGCGATCGTCAACCTGTGTTAAACAAGCTTCAGATCAGGATATTGCACCAGGACATCTTCGCTGGTTAGCACATCCCCTTCGGCCTGGGGTGTCCAGAGCACCTCTAGAGCCAGCAGGCGATCGCTCGACACACTGCCCAACTGCTGTAGCGCCTGGCGGAGATCGTTGGAACTGTTCACTTTCGGTAGCTGCACGTTGCCCTGTGATCCCACCAGCAGCGTCACGACAATGTATTCTCCGGGGCCTTCAGGTTGGTTGGCAAGCACACCCGCTTTCTCAGCGACAACCAGATCACCGGCTTTGGATGACTGTCGAAGTTGGCTGTTGACGTTAGACAGGGTTTCCCCTGTAAACTTGCTGCGCTCAGCCAGCAGCAACCGATTAAACTGCGATTCTGCGGCCTCTAGACGCGACTGCTGCACGCTAGACCCGGCGTAGATCCAGTACTCGGGGTGGCGCAGTAAGGCGAGCGTTGTTTCTTGTAGCACATTGGCCAGTCCAGTCGTCGAACTGGTGTCTGCCTTTTGAGCAATCTGATTGAGATCGGCCTGCAATTCTCTCGCTTCTGCCAGCAAGCCTACCTGGAGCTTGGCAACCGAAATCGTTGGGTTCTCAGCGCTGTAGCCCAGGCTGTCATCGCTACGGGCGCGACGAAAGCTTTGCACTAAAAAGTTAGCGACGGCCAAAAAGATGAGGATACTAAACAACCCACCAAAACCACCACCAATGCCGAATACGGGAAACAGGAAGGGAAATCCGAAGCCACCACCGGGATAGCCATAGCCACCGCCATAACCACCGCCCGGGGGAGCATAGCTACGAGGAGCCGTGTAGGTGCGGCTGGGTGCCCGGAATGATCCGCCACCGATTCGTCCACCGCCTGCGGCCAATGCGCCATCAGCGTGACCGAAGGCAACGGCCACTACCAGCGCGATCGCAACCAGTGACTTTACCCACGACTTGACAAAGGAACGTAATATTTTCTGCATAAACATGCCTACCAGACGTTTGCTAAATGACAGTGAAACTCTGTCGGCTTCCTGCTCTATTGTGCCTGAAATTACCCAGAGCCGATTCAAAACGAATGCAACGGGTGGTTCACAAGTGCAGCGAGGCAATCCTGAGTCGATTTAGCTTTTGTTAAGACTTGTGAATTCAGGCTTACTACTAATGTATCGCCTTCTCCAGCGCTTGCAAATCAATTAAAGGACAGAATTTGGCGTGAAAACCGTACGCGTTTGGTCGCTCAACCCATCTGTGTACAGTGAGGCTGCACACCAACTGAACGTGAGGCCGCCCCAAAAACCGAGTGGCGTGAGCGTAAGGCAGTGGATCGCCGTTCCCGATTATTGCGACTGTGTGGGGCATCGAGCGCACGATTTTGGCTACCGTTGCTTAAGCATTTTGGACGGTGCACCATTCCGACCGAATCGTGCCCTAAAATAGGAGGTCTGGCATACACCACTTGTGATTCTCTGTGTCCTTAACGCTTTTCACTGACCAGTTGCAGGCGATCCACGCCCACGCTGCACGCACTTACCCTGAAGAGTGCTGTGGGCTGTTACTGGGCAAGCTGACCGCAGACGCGAAGTGGGTGTACGACGTCTATGCCGTGCCCAATGCCTGGGCGATCGACCCGGTTGAAGGGTCAAACGATCGCGTGCTCACAAAGTCCCGACGCTACTCAATTGCGCCGACAGACCTATTGGCGGGAATGCGTGCAGCACGCCAGCAACAGCTTGAAATTGTTGGTATCTATCACTCGCACCCAGATCATCCAGCGGTGCCGTCCGAGTGCGATCGATCGCAGGCCTGGTCGCAATACTCG
>Ga0070738_10007927_pt1 | contig 10421 bp, 6 predicted proteins | sample Coa_R2_2_FD_66446 | JGI IMG/M metagenome (GOLD analysis project Ga0070738, IMG submission 66446) | Surface soil microbial communities from Centralia Pennsylvania, which are recovering from an underground coalmine fire - Coalmine... | ecosystem: Environmental > Terrestrial > Soil > Unclassified ... | reverse complement strand
CTCATGGGCGACTGCGACTGCACGTACGACTTTCGAGAGCTCGCGCGCTTCGTCGAGAAGTTCCGGCAGGGCGCCGAGTTCATCATGGGCTCGCGCTTCCGCGGGTACATCGAGCCCGGCTCGATGCCGCCGCTGCACCGCTACCTGGGGACGCCGGTGACGACCTGGGTGCTCAACGTCCTCTTCTCGAGCCACTTCTCGGACATCCACTGCGGCATGCGCGGCATCACCAAGGCGGCGCTCGAGCGCATGGGGCTGCGATCGCAGTCCTGGGAGTATGCGTCCGAGATGGTGCTCAAGTCCGTCCACATGAGGCTCAGGACGGACGAGGTCCCCATTCGCTTCCTCAAGGACCGGGAGGGCAGGCTCAGCCACCACAAGCGCGCCGGATGGTTCTCTCCGTGGGTCGCCGCCTGGATCAACCTCCGCGCGATGTTCATCTACGGCGCGGCGTTCTTCCTCTATCGGCCCGGCATCGTGCTCGCAGCGGCCGGCACCCTGCTCACGCTGCCGCTGTCGTTCGGGCCGGTCCGCGTCGGGTCGATCGTCCTCTCGCTGCACTGGATGCTGCTCGGGGTGACCCTGGCGACGCTCGGGCTCGAGTGCATCTACCTGGGGATCATCACCCGCGTCTTCTTCGACTACTCGGGCGAGACGACCAGGCGCTGGTTCTCCCGCTTCCCCTACACGCGCACCGTGCTCGTCGCCGCAGGCGCGTTCTTCCTCGGCCTGCTGCTCACCGGCTGGCTGCTCGTGTACTACGTGCGCCACGACTTCCTCCTCTCGCCGGACGCCGCCGCGAACTACCTGGGCGTGACCGGGCTGCTGTTCATGATCGCGGGCTTCACCACGTTCACGTTCACGCTGATCCTGCACTCGACCGCGGTCGTCCCCTGGCGCAAGTGACCCGGCGCGCGCCGCGCTGCCAGCCCGGCGGCCCCGGCTCGTACCAGCCGCGACCCCTCCGTGCTACACAGCGCGCCGAGGAATGGTCCGGGCATGCGCTCCTTCGTGATCGGCGGTGCGGGCTTCATCGGCAGCCACCTGGTCGAGCTCCTCGTCGAGCGCGGGCCGGTGACGGTCTTCGACGACCTGAGCGTCGGCCGGCCGGAGTTCATCGCGTCGGCGCTCGCCGGCGGGCGCGCGCAGCTCGTACGGGGCAGCGCGCTCGATCTGGACGCGCTCGCCGCCGCCGCGCGGCAGCACGACGTCTTGTTCCACCTCGCCGCCAACCCCGAGGCGCGCTGGGGACTGCAGCGCACGCGCCTCGACCTCGAGCAGGGCACGATCGCCACGTACAACGCGCTCGAGGCCGCGCGGATCAACGGGATCAAGAGGTTCGTGTTCTCCTCGAGCGGCACCGTATACGGCGACGTCGCCGAGCCCTGCGGAGAGCGCGATCTCGGGCACCTGCCCATCTCGCTGTACGGCGCGAGCAAGCTCGCCGGAGAGGCGATGCTCTCGGCGTTCGGCGAGTGCTTCGGGGTCGAGGGGTTCGTCTGTCGCTTCGGAAACGTCGTCGGACCACGCGGCACGCACGGCGCGATCCTCGATTTCTGCAACAAGCTCAAGGCCCACCCGGAGTACCTCGACGTGCTCGGCGACGGCCGCCAGGCCAAGCCGTACCTGCACGTCACCGACTGCGTGGCGGGCCTGCTGTTCGTCCTGGACAACGCCAAGGGCGAGCAGCCCGCGATCTACAACCTCGCGCCGCCGGACTCGACGAGCGTGCGGCGCATCGCGGAGCTCTGCGTCGCGGCGTCTCCCTACAAGAGCGCGCGCATCGAGTACGGCTCGGGCGCGCGCGGCTGGCCCGGCGACGTGCCGCGTTCGCTCCTCAAGCCGGACAAGCTCGCGGCGCTCGGCTTTCGGGTGCGGCACACCTCCGACGACGCCGTTCGCCTCGCGGTGGCCGAGGTCGCGCGCGAGGTGTTCGGGCGCTGAAGGGCGCGTCGCCCGACTTGCTGCGCGCCCGAAGCGCCTGATAGCTTCGCGGCGTCCCAGGTGACCGGAGACCATTTCTGGACGGGGGTGCTCCTCAGCGCGGTGCTGAACGCGCTCGCGGTCGTCGCCGCGCTCGCGCTTGCCGTCCGGGCGCGGCTAGGCGGTAGAGCCGAGCGAGCCCTCGCCGTGATCATGACGTGGAACTTCCTCGTCATGTGCCCCGTCTACGCGCTCGGGCTCACGAACCATCTCACGGCCCGGGCGCTCGCGTGGACCTCGGCGCCGTTCTTCGCGGTCGTCTTCGTCGCGGCGCGCGGGCGCACGCCGTGGGCGGCGTTCGCGGCCCGGCTCGCGCGCGCGGGGCTCGAGATCGTACGGCTGCCGTTCGACGCGATCGTCCTTTGCGCGCGCGCGCGCAGCCTCGCCGCGCTGGCCGCCGCGTTCACGCTCGCGATGATCGCCTGGGGCCTGTGGTGCTCTTACCTGTCGCCCTCGTGGAAGCAGTGGGACGCGCTCTGGTACCACGAGCCGATGGTCGGCTTCGCGATCCAGAATCACGGATTCGCGTTCGTCGACTTGCCGGCCGGCGGAGCGCAGAAGATCAACGGCTATCCCCGTCTCTGCGAGATGACGCAGCTCTGGTTCGTCATCTTCACGGATCGGCGCGTGATCGACATGGTCGGATACGTCGCGGCGCCGGCGCTCGCGTTGAGCGTGTTCGTCCTCGCGGTCCGTTACGGCTGCGAGCGGGTCGTGGCCGTCGCGCTCGGCTGCGCGCTGGTGCTGATGCCGGCGTCCGTGCGCATGCTCGGGAGCGTCTACGTCGACGCGCACAACGCCGCGTTCGTGCTCGGGGGCGCCCACTTCGCGACCCGGCCCAAGCTCCGGCCCGGCGACGCCTTGCTGGCCGCGGTGTGCCTCGCGCTCGCGGTGGGCTCCAAGCCGATGGCCCTCGTGCCGTCGGCCGTGCTGGGCGTTGTCGCGGCCGCGCGCCTGCTGGGCGAGGCCCGGCGTCGCCCCGCCGCGGTCGCCGGCGCGATCGCGCTGGGCTTCTCGCTCATCGCCGCGAGCGCCGCCGCGGTGTACCTGCGCAACTGGGTGCACTTCGGCAATCCGTTCTGGCCCGATCTCAAGTACGAAAACCCGAAGTGGCACATCCACTGGCCCGGCTACGTCGAGTGGGGGACCAACCAGTTCGACCGCGGAACGGGCCGCATCGACATGAACCTGCCGCTCTCGGACCTGCTCGAGGCGCTCTACAAGATCCCGTACTCGTACCAGCTGCCTCAGTACGATCAGATGTGGGAGTACGGGATCGGGATGACGTGGGTCGTCTTCCCTCTCGCGGTCGCGGCCACCGCGGCCCTCTGCTTCGTGCTCGCGCGCGACGTCGCGGGCCGTCTGCTCGGGATCCCCGGCTGGCGCGCCGCGCCCGACACGTTCAACCTCGTGCCTCTCGCGGCCACGCTGGCCGCGATCGTGCGCGCCTCTCCCGCGCTCTGGGGGGCGCGCTACCAGATCGCCGCCGCGGGCCTCGCGCTCGTCATGATCGGCTGGGTGGCGGGCCGGCGCGGGTTCCAGGGCTTCGGCGAGGGCGTCGCGGGCGCGCTGACGGCCATGAGCTTCGTGTCGTTCTACTGGGAGACGCCGCGCACCTGGCTCAAATGGTCCGAGGCGAAGGCGCTCGCGAGGATCCCGTATCCCCGTCGCGAGGTCACGCCCGCGCCGGCGATCGCGCCCGGCCTGGAGATCTGGAACGGCTCCCCCGTCACGCTCGACGTGGGGCTCGCCCGCGAGAAGCAGCTCGGCCCGGGGGCGGTCCTCGCGTTCCCCGACGCGTACGGCGTGTACATGGCGCTCTTCTGGAACAACACGTTCTCGAATCGCGCCGTGTACGTCCCCTCCGGGCCCGGCTACCTCGATCGGCTCGCGCAGGCCGGCGCCACCTGGGCGTACTGCGCGACGGGCGATCCCACCTGCGCCGATCTTTCCAGGCCGGACTCGGGCTGGGAGCTCGTCGGACGGCTCGACGTCGAGAACCATGGGAGCGTGTACCGACGGACGCGCTGGTAGCGGACGAGCTCCTTGGACGTGTCCCGGTCGAGCGGCTAATGTGCGCTCGCCATGGCACGACGGGCGCTCATCACCGGGATCACGGGACAAGACGGGTCCTACCTCACCGAGCTGCTCCTCGAGAAGGGCTACGAGATCCACGGCGTCGTCAGGCGCTCGAGCTCGATCAACCGAACGCGCATCGATCCGATCGTGAATCCGATCGGGGGTCGGCCGCTCAAGGACGTGCACCTTCACTACGGAGACCTGACCGACGCGTCGTCGATCAACCGGCTGCTCCGTGAGCTCAAGCCCGACGAGATCTACAACCTCGGCGCGCAGAGCCACGTGAAGGTGAGCTTCGAGATCCCCGAGTACACCGCGGACGCCGTCGGCCTCGGCACGCTCCGCCTGCTCGAGGGCATCCGCGAGAGCGGCATCTCGCCGCGCTTCTACCAGGCCGGCTCCTCGGAGATGTTCGGTCAGGTGCGCGAGCCGCGGCAGAGCGAGACGACGCCGTTCTACCCGCGTTCGCCTTACGGCGCGGCGAAGGTGTACGCGCACTCGATCGCGGTGAACTATCGCGAGGCGTACCGGATGTTCGTGTGCAACGGCATCCTCTTCAACCACGAGTCGCCGCGGCGAGGGGAGAACTTCGTCACGCGCAAGATCTCGCGGGGTGTGGCGGCCATCAAGCTCGGCCTGCAGCGCTCGCTCGCGCTCGGGAACATGGAAGCCAAGCGAGACTGGGGCTACGCGAAGGACTACGTCGAGGCGATGTGGATGATGCTCCAGCAGGACACGCCGGACGACTACGTCATCGCGACCGGCGAGACGCACACGGTCCGCGAGTTCTGCGAGATCGCGTTCGATCACGTCGGCCTCGACTACAAGAGATACGTCGTGCACGACCCGCGCTACTTGAGGCCCACGGAGGTCGATCTGCTCCTGGGCGACGCCGGCAAGGCGAGGACGCGCCTCGGCTGGAAGCCGAGGACGGGGTTCGTCGACCTCGTCAAGCTCATGGTCGACGCCGACCTGGAGCTCGCGAAGTCGGGAGGAATGGTCCAGTGATCCGCGCGATCGATCGCTGCCGCGTCTGCGGCAACACGAACCTGCCCACCGTGCTGGACCTCGGGTCCCAGTGCCTGACGGGCGTCTTTCCGCGCAAGCGCGACGAGGTCGTCCCCAGCGCGCCGCTCGAGCTCGTGAAGTGCCTGGGCGACGCCCGCGCCGCGTGCGGCCTGGTCCAGCTTCGCCACTCGTATTCGCCGTCGGAGATGTACGGCGACAACTACGGATATCGCTCCTCGCTCAATCGGTCGATGGTCGAGCACCTGCGGGCGAAGGCCGCGGCCCTGCGTGAGCGCGTGACGCTGGCGCCCGGCGACGTCGTCCTCGACATCGGCAGCAACGACGGGACGTCGCTGTCATTCTATCCGAGCTCGCTGCGCCGGATCGGCATCGATCCGACGTCCGCGAAGTTCGCGAGGTACTACCCCGAGGGCGTCACGAGGGTCGCCGACTTCTTCTCGGCGCGCACGTTCTTCGCCGCGAGCGGCGGGCAGAAGGCGTCGCTCGTCACCTCGCTCGCCATGTTCTACGACCTCGAGGCGCCGCTCGACTTCGCGCGCGAGATCGCCGAGGTGCTCGTCGACGGCGGCACCTGGCACTTCGAGCAGAGCTATCTGCCCCGGATGCTCGAGACGAACTCGTACGACACGATCTGCCACGAGCACCTCGAGTACTACGCGCTTCGACAGATCGCGTGGATCGCCGAGCGCTCCGGCTTCCGCGTCGCCGACGTGACGCTGAACGACGTCAACGGCGGCAGCTTCGCCGTCACCGCCGTGAAGGACGGGTCGCCCGCGGCCGGCCACGCTCCGGCGGTCGCGACGATGCTCGCGAGCGAAGCCGCCGCCGGCCTGGACACGCTGGCGCCCTACCAGGCGTTCGCCGCGCGAGCCCTGAAAAACCGCGACGATCTGCGCGCGCTCGTGCGCCGGCTCAGGGCCGAGGGAAAGAGGGTCTTCGGCCTCGGCGCGTCGACGAAGGGCAACGTCACGCTCCAGTATTGCGGGTTCACGGAGGCCGACCTCGGCTGCATCGCCGAGGTCAACGAGGACAAGTTCGGCTCGTTCACGCCGGGGACGAAGATTCCCATCTGCTCCGAGCGGGAGGCGTACGCGGGCAAGCCGGACTACCTCCTCGTGCTTCCGTGGCACTTCCGGGCGGGCCTCGTGCGGGGCGCCGCGGGCTTCCTGAAGCAAGGCGGCAAGCTGATTTTTCCGCTGCCGCAGATCGAGATCGTGGGTTGACGGCGCCGGTCGGGCCTGGGGCGGGCGCGCCCCGGCGCGTGCTCGTCGTCGGCAGCGCCGGGCAGGACGGGTCGATCCTCGTCGAGCGCCTGTCGGCCGAGGGGTGCGCGCTCGTCGGGCTCGACCGCGGGGTCGCCCAGAGCGTCGGCGGGGCGCCGGACGCGGTCGGCGTCGCGCTCGGCGATCGGGACGCCGTGCGCGCGCTCGTCTCGCGCTTCGCGCCGGACGAGATCTACTACCTGGCGGCTCATCACCACTCGTCGGAGGAGGGCCCCGGCGCCGATCTGGCCGAGACCTTCCACGCCATGACGAGCGTGCACGTCTCGTGGCTCGTCGACGTGCTGGAGGCGGTCCGGCAGAGCGCGCCGCGGGCGCGCGTCGTGTACGCGTCGTCGTCGCACGTGTTCGGCGAGCCGTCGACCTCGACGCAGGACGAGTCCACCCCCATCGCTCCGACCGGGATCTACGGGATCACCAAGGCCGCCGGGATGCACGCGTGCGCCTTCTACAGGAGGCGCGGCGTCGAGGCCTCGTCGGTGATCCTCTATAACCACGAGTCGCCCCGCCGACGGGGCACGTTCGTTTCGCAGCGCATCGTCCAGGGCGCTCGCCGGGCGCTCGAGAATGAACACGCCGGCGAGCGGTTCTCGCTCCGGCTCGGCCGCCTCGACGCCGTCGTCGACTGGGGCTACGCGCCGGACTACGTCGACGCGATGCTCCGGGTCGCGCGGCTCGAGCCGGGGCGCGCCGGCGACTTCGTCGTGGCGACCGGCGTGCCCCACACCGTCCGGGACTTCGCGGCCGCCGCGTTCTCGGCGGTCGGCCTTGACTGGCGCGAGTACGTCGAGGAGGATTCGTCACTTCTCCGGCAAGGATTGCCCGTCCTCGTGGGCGACGCGAGCAAGCTCCGCGCAGCCACCGGGTGGCGCCCGTCGGTGACGTTCGACGAGATGGTGGAGATCTTGATTCGCGGGTGAACACGATGAGCACGAGGACGCTTCTTTTCATCCCCACGTACAACGAGAAGCACAACGTCGCGCCCATGTGCGAGCAGCTGGCGGCGCTCGGGCTCGACGCCGATATCGTGTTTCTGGACGACGACTCTCCCGACGGCACCGGCCAGCTGCTCGACGACCTGGCCCGCCGCCACCCGCGCGTCAGCGTCATCCACCGCTACGGCCAGCGGGGCGTCGGCGGCGCGCACCTCGAGGGGATCGCCTACGCGTACGACAAGGGCTACGCGCGCCTCGTGACGATGGACTGCGACTTCACGCACTCGCCGCGCGACATTCCACGCCTGATCGAGCAGTCGATCGGGGCCGACGTCACGGTCGGATCGCGCCACCTCGAGGCGGGCAGCCTGCCCGGCTGGACGCTCATGCGCCAGCTCCTCACCCGGTTCGGGCACGTCGTCACCCGCGCGCTGCTCGGCTTCTCTCACGACGCGACGGGGGCGCTGCGCGTCTACGACCTCACGAGGATCCCGCGCGAGCTCTTCGGCCTCGTGCAGGCGCGCGGCTACGCCTTCTTCTTCGAGAGCCTGTTCGTCATCCACGCCAACGGGTTCGTCATCCGCGACGTGCCGATCGTGCTGCCGGCGCGCACGTACGGGAGCTCGAAGATGAACCTGCGCGAGGTCGAGCGGAGCGTCGAGCAGCTCGTCAGGTTGGCCGTCGCCAAGTCGGTCCATCCGGCGCGCTTCGTGGTCGACCGCCCGCTCGACGACCTGAACCCGTCGCTCTACGACCCGCAGGGCTGGGACGAGTACTGGAGCGCCAAGACGAAGGCGACCGGCCTCGTCTACGACGTCATCGCCGCGAGCTACCGCAACGTGGTGATCAAGCGCCGGCTGACGCGCACGATCCGTCGCGTGTTCCCCGCCGGCGCGAAGCTCCTGCACGCCGGGTGCGGCAGCGGACAGGTCGACACCGATCTCCACGACCACGTGCGGATCACGGCCGTGGACGTCTCGGCCCCGGCGCTCAAGATGTACAGGCGCGAGAACCCCCAGGTGGCGGCCATCAAGCACGCCAGCATCTTCGATCTGCCGTTCGCGGACGGCACGTTCGACGGCGCGTACAACCTGGGCGTCGTCGAGCACTTCACCGCCGACGAGCTCACGCGCGCGCTGCGCGAGATACGCCGCGTGCTCAAGCCCAACGGCAAGCTCGTCGTCTTCTGGCCCCACGCCCGCGCGACGAGCGTGATGGTGCTCGGCGGCGTGCACTGGGTGATGCGCGAGGTGCTGAAGCGAAACGATCGGCTGCACCCGCCGGAGGTCTCGCTCGTGCACAACCGCGCGGAGGCGCGGGCCATCCTCCAGGCCGGCGGGTTCGAGCTCGTGTCTTACGACTTCGGAGCCGGCGACTTCTTCGTGCAGGCGATCGTGGTCGCGGAGCGCTCGGCCGAGCCGCCCGCGTACGCCGAGCGCCCGAGGCAGGCCGCTCACGGTTAGCGCCGCGCTCGCGTGAGCGCGTGAGCGCGCGAGCACGGAGTCGCCACGCAGTCGCCACGCGGCGTGCGTCCTCCGCGTGCCGCGCTGGTCACTCGTCCTCGCATGAACTATCCATCGCGCAGTGCCGCCCTCGACGTTCGACGTTCGGCGACTCCGCGCGTTGCTCGAGGAGCAAGCGCGCGCCTTGATCGACGCCAGGTCGCTGCGCGCGCTCAGCCCCGCGATCGTGCCCGTGTGCCTCTTGCCATGGCTCTGGCTCCCGGTCCACCGCGAGCTCGACGCGGTCCTCTTCCGGGACGCCAGCATGAGCCAATACACGGGCTGGTGCATCCGGCACGGCGTCAAGCTCTACAAGGACGTGGGCGCGCCCGACGGGCCGGTCGTCCACTTCCTTCACGCGTTCTTCCAGATGTTCGTCGGCATCACCGATGCCGGGTGTCGGAAGGCCGATTTCGTATTCCAGGTGATCGTCAGCGCCGCGATGGGCGCCGCGCTCGCCCCGCGATTCGCGTGCAGCCGCGCGGTGCTCGTGCTCCAGCGGGGCGTGTGGGCCACGCTGGCCGCGACCGTGTGGCTCAGCTACTACCTGAGCCTCGGATCCCAGCAGACCGTCCAGCGCGATCCGTACTACGCGCTGCTCGGGTACCTCGGGATGGTGCTCGTGTTCGTCAGCGCCGAGTACGCGGGCCGACCCGGTCGGGCGCTCGCGTTCGCGGGCGGGTTCCTCACGACCGCGATGATCTTCTCGAGGCCGTTCGGCGTCGCTTACCCGGCGGTGACCGCGCTCGCGCTGCTCCTCGAGCTGCGCCGCCCGCCGCCGGTGTCGTGGCGGCCCCGGGCGCGCGCCGCCGCCGCGGGCGCCGCCGCCGCGGTGGTCGTCGTCCTCGGCGCCGTCGCGATGGTCGGCAGCCTGTCGGGCCTCTGGTTCTGGTACGTGCGCATGCCGCTCGTCGCGCACCGGTTCATCGGCCGGCAGAGCCCCATGGAGCTGCTCAGCGACCCGCACCATTACCGGAGCGCGTCCGAGGTCGCGATCACGATCCTGATCGGCTTGACCGTCGCGATGGCGAGCGGCGTGCTGCCGTGGCGCGCGATCGGCTTCGCGCTCGCGCCGATCCTGTTCCTCTTCTCGGCGTGCTGGACCGGCAAGGGGTGGGGCAACCACGTCATCCAGACGATCGCCGCGTACGACTTCGTGTTGCTCCTGGCGCTCTCGCGCATCTGGTCCCATCGGGCCGAGCGGCGGTGGTCGACGGTCCAAGGCTTCGTCGCGCTGGCGACGATCGCGTACACGGCCCAGCACAGTCACGCGGAGCTGGCCTCTTCCGAGCTCTCGGACAAGAACTTCAAGAGCAGTCTCGAGAAGGATGCGGTGGACACCGCCGACTACCTGAAGACGCACACGCGCCACGACGACCGCGTCTTCTTGTTCGCGCACGAGGCGCACACGCTCCTCTTCGCCGAGCGGGCGACGGCGATTCCGTATTACGTGAACATGATCTTCGACATCCAGAGCTTCATGGAGCACCAGCCCCCCGAGGCCGGGCAAGAGCCGGACGCCGCGCACCGCGAGGAGTTCAACCGGCTGCAGCGCGCGATCGCGGCGGACGGCTGCGGACGCCTCGGCGCGAGCCTTCCGGCCGCGATGGTGT
>Ga0070738_10007926_pt1 | contig 10421 bp, 13 predicted proteins | sample Coa_R2_2_FD_66446 | JGI IMG/M metagenome (GOLD analysis project Ga0070738, IMG submission 66446) | Surface soil microbial communities from Centralia Pennsylvania, which are recovering from an underground coalmine fire - Coalmine... | ecosystem: Environmental > Terrestrial > Soil > Unclassified ... | reverse complement strand
CATCGGCTTTGACATCAACTGTGGTGTACGTTTGCTTGCCACCGAGCTCTTGCGCGACCAGGTCAAGGGACAGGTAGATACCCTGGCTGATGAGTTGTTCAGGAAGCTTCCTTCTGGCGTCGGCGGCGATGGCATGCGTCGTTTGACCCAGGCCGAGATGCGTCAGGTGATGGAGCGCGGCGCGGCCTGGGCGGTTGAGGAGGGCTACGGGATTCCCGAGGATCTGGTCGTCACCGAGGAGCAAGGTTGCCTGGCCGGAGCCAATCCCGACGCAGTGAGCGCGAAGGCCATCCAGCGTGGCATCAACCAGCTCGGCAGCCTGGGGTCGGGAAACCATTTCTGCGAGGTGCAGGTGGTCGAGCATATCTATGACGCCACGGCTGCGAAGGCCCTGGGAATCGGGCAGAAGGGCCAGATTGTGGCAACCATCCATTGTGGCTCACGCGGCTTCGGGCATCAGATCGCCGAGGAGTATATCCAGTTGGCGGAATCCAAACAGGAGGAGTATGGTTTTCAGCTCGCCGATCGCCAGCTGGCCTGCCTTCCTCTGGAATCGCCTGAGGGGAAGGCGTATCTGGGGGCCATGGCCAGTGCCGCCAATTTTGCCTGGGCCAATCGCCAGCTCCTGATGCACGGGGTACGCCAGGCGTTTAACCAGGTCTTTGGGCGCAAGGCACGTGTGAAGGATCTGCCGTTGGTCTACGACGTCTGCCACAATATCGCCAAGATTGAGGAGTACGAGGTCGATGGACAGCTGCGCCGCGTCTGCGTGCACCGCAAGGGAGCGACCCGTGCCTTCCCGCCGGGTCATCCGGCAATCCCGGAGCAATACCGTGCCGTTGGTCAGCCGGTGCTCATTCCCGGAGATATGGGGCGCTACTCCTTCGTCCTGGTTGGTGCGCCTGGCTCGATGGAGCAAAGCTTCGGCTCTTGCTGCCATGGAGCGGGCCGTCGCTTGAGCCGAACGGCGGCTCGGAAGTCCATGGACAGCAAGAACCTGCTCAAGCACCTGGAGGATCGGATGGGCGTTACGGTTCGCGTGCACAGCAAGAGCCTGTTAAGCGAGGAGGCACCACAGGCCTACAAGGATGCGCAGCTCGTTGTTAATACGGTGCACAACGCGGGTCTGGCCACGCTGGTTGCGCGTCTGAAGCCGCTGATTGTCGTTAAAGGGTAAAAAATGAAGACAGCCACCGACGCGAGACAGTGGCTGCCTTCATACACTCGTTTAATATCCTCTAATCACTCCAGTGTGACTTGATTCGTTTGAGGAGCGGTTAAACCTGGGCTCTCCTCAAACTTTGTGATCAGATCGAGGAACTGTATCGTTCCGTAGCCCTTGTGCCGTATATGGTATTGAGTACCTATACGGGGCCTTTTAACTGTTCCGATGGCACTGAGCTAATGACAGCGCTAAACTGCTTGTACAATTGCAGGCAAGTGGGCATAAGCTGCTGGTTATCAGCCAGCGACAGTTTGATGAGGTACATATGTATTGCTGCATACAAGATATGCAGTTCGTTGTAGTCGAACGGCGTCTCCTTGTTCCAATCCTCGCATTGTAGCATATCATCTAACTTTGTTTTGAGGCTTTCGAGTGTCTCATGACCTAGCTCAAGATTGGGCAACGGCTTTGTATTGCGAGCAAAGGTTTCATCCATCAGGCACAGCGCATCTTTAATCATTCGCACAGCCCCAAAGGTAAATAAAACTTTCGAAGGTTGTGGAGCATAAAGCGTACGTTGTTTTCTTCGCCTACTTCTTTTGCTCAAGATTATTCACCTCTATGCCGATAATAAAAGGGCTGAAATAAAATAGCTGAATAATAAAGGCCGTAATACGTGGGCAGTGCCCATAAGGGGCTCTTTATAGTAAGCTAATGCAATCACCGTAAAGGGAGAAAGCCCACCTATGATTCGCCTCCGCATTAAGGAGATTGCCCAGGCAAAGGGCATCAGCCAAGGGAAACTGTCGCGTATGAGCGACGTTGACGAAAACACTATTAAACGTATTTACCGGAACCCAACGGCAAATGTGAATACTGATACACTCAATAAGCTGGCACGGGCGCTGAGCGTCTCAGTGCATGACCTTATCGAGGAGGTGCCGGACGAACCGGCAGAGGGAGATCAGCGTTGATATCCCTGCCGCCTTTTTTCATCTTCTAGGTAAACATGGATGAACCGTTTGCCTGTCGCATCCGCTGTACGTTTTAGCCGTTGAAACCGCTCCGTTGATGTTTCCTTTTTGATCGAGACAGCTGGAATAGGTTGTGTCGATTGGTCAATGCGGAATTTCGTCATAATGGCTCAATCCTGCGCTTTCCTCACTTCCTGCATGTTATTGAGAGTGGCAGCAACCAGTTTTATTGCCTCCGTCTCGCCTAAGATAATCTGTAGCTCTAAGTGTGCCTGCTGCATCCCCTCCATGCGTGCCGTAATAAACTCATGTTTTCCAACCATTGCAGGAGCGTGTAGTGCCCGCTGCGCAGCAATGTATTCTTCTTCAATACGCTGCCTGAGTTTGGCAACCTCGCTGTTATTTTCCATATGTGTACGACCCCCTGTGGTAAAATTGAGGTTAACTAAGGCACAACCGTAGATCGTAGATAAAAGTACCTTATATTAGCGCTAATTTACAGGCACCCATATGTAGGTAGTATCATATGAGGGATATTATCTTACTACCCCCTTATGTGTGGGTGTAGTGTTTGTTCTGTGAGGTGAAACGTGTACCACTACGGTCTGACGATCCGCGAGTACCGTGAAAAGGCCAATATGACGCAGGCGCAACTCGCCGAGCGTTGGCCGAAAAGTGAGCGCTTTGGCGGTGGTGAAGGTGTGAACTGGAAATATGTGCAGGATATTGAGCGCGGCAGAAAACACATTGATGATAACCAGACCTTACGCAAGATTTGTGATATTCTCTCTATTCCCTATTACAAAGTCGGTCTCTCCGAGTACGACCCCTTCACGCAGACCATGCTGCCTGGGCATGGTACATCGATGTATGATGAGACGCTCGATACCGTAGAGGATTTGGTACGGCAAATTTGGGCACTCCGCTGCGCCGCCCGAATACCTGAAGCAGACAAGGGCGTGAAGCGGCTTGGCAAATTGTTTGCTTATTTCAACGAGTCGTTGCCTCCACCGACCAGGCTGGAACAGCGCTATATCCAGCTTTATGTCCAATATTTGCGTCTGAAAGCCACCGCTTACCTCGAAAAGAAGCAGTATAAAGAAACGATGAACGTGTACGAGGAAATTTATAAGCTGGTAGGCGATGCCGACGAACCAGGTCTAAGAGCGCTCGCATTAAAAAGCATCGGGAAAGAACTAAACCGTGAGGGTGACCATAGCGAAGCAGTCGCTTACCTAGAAGAAGCCAGGGATGCGGCCAGCGATGGCAGCAAATTGCTGCGTGCTTTTGTTCAGTCATACTTGATACGGGCGTACGGTGGCAATAAAGACCTGCTGCGGTTCGAGCGGGCGGTCAATACTGGCCTTATGCTAGCGCGATCCGTTGGCAACTACGAAGATGGTACTGATTTTATCTATTCGTGGAGTGCGCTCAGCGCGATTATGGCGGAGCAATCCTGGGGATATATAGAGCTTGGGCAACCAGAGAAAGCGCTCGCAATGCGGCAAGAAATTACTGAAGCGCTGCGGCTCGGCCAGGACACACGTGTTGAAGCCTGGATACCGCTGGATTGGGCGAAGGCTTATAAAATGATTGGCGAGATCGAGCAGTGCGTCGCTGAGTTACGGGAGCTGCACCGGCGCTGTACGGTAATGGGTAGTTCGCATGCGTTAAGTCAAGTCGATAAAATGCTGGTGTCATTGGAAAGGGAAGGGTATGGGGATGTGCAGGCGGTAAAAGATTTTCAGGAAGAAATTCGAGAAAGTAGCTCATAAGTAAACTAGGCAACAACTCTTTGGCCACATAGGGAAGCACCCCGTGCCTCTTGACGAAGAGCGGTATTTTTAGGCATAATAGTATCATTGAAGTGCTCTTATAAGGCACAAGGAACTATGAGATAAAAATATGGTTGGATGTGTTTTATTGTGGAAGATCAGACATTCGGCGATAAATTAAAAAGCGCAAGAGAACGACATAACTTAACAAGAGTTCAACTCGCAGAACAAATCGGAAGTAGTCCTAAAACCATTGCTCGGTGGGAAAGAGGTGAAACACTTCCACGTTCACAATTCCATCAGAAACTTTGTGCAATCCTCAATACAACTCCTCAAGAACTTGGTCTGGAAACAAAAACTGTTGGGGAAAAACAAAGACATAGCCCTATTCATCAACCTGGCTCTTCGCCGACTTTCTTCGCCCCATCCTTGCATAAACTGGAAAAAAGACCATTCACACTTATTCAACTGCATACAGATACAGAAGAGAATAATCGAAAAATAGATGCTATTCTAGGTATGAGCTTAAAGTACTTCCTATTGCAATGTATAGCGACACGAACTGGGGCAGGGAAACCTTCTTCTTTTAATTCTATTTTTGGCAATGATGCCCATAAAAGGAATTTTGGAGCGACTTCGGCGAAGAAGTCTACCAATGGCTGGAAATATCCAGCGCTAAACATGTTGTCTCCAGAAAATATTGAGAAGAAGGCTTTATGTGGCTTTTTCAGGGGGGGAGTAATTTCCCTGGCTTATGCCAATAAAGAAAAATATATTTCCTATATTGCAGAACATCCCATAACGATATCTCAGTATACTCTCCTAAGTACTTTTTGTGGGATTGTCCTGCCTACCATCTTTACCATCCATCTTCAGATTGATATAGGGGAGATCGTTACCAGTATAATGAATGCCATGCAAATTATACATTATGTGCTCAGCGATCCAGCCTGGCAAGGATTTGGAGTCGTTATTAGCATTATTGTGCCCATTATTATGGAATATAAAAAAAAGTCTTTTCCGGTTGCACCATTTTCTGTCTCCCTTGCTCTCGCTGCCTAAATAAACGCCCCCTCATTTACAGTTTTTCCTCCCATGATAGATAGTTAAGCCACTTTTTTCTCTAAAAATCCATCCCTCCTAAGAAAATGTCCTGCAAATTCATGTGGGACATTTAGTAGCTTATCGCACTGGGACATTTTTTTATTAAGTACATTGCATAGCTACTTCATTAGTATGGGTTAAAGTCAGAGACAGGAGGATGCTGCGCCCCTTGAGCTGCTTGATCTGCTTGTTTGGTATTCGTAGGCTCTTGCCCCACAAGAGGATAAAATTCTCAGACTGCGTAAGATGCTCGATTTCACCCAAGAGCAACTGGGAAGATGCTTGGTGTTTCTTCCCAGCAGATATCAGAGAGTGCTTCATTGCGCCGTAAGCGAGGGCTAGCCCAGCAAGAACGTCATCGTCTTTTGAGGCGCGAGGAATGACGGATTTGCAAGACCGTCATTGATTTGTGAGCGCGGCCTGCTTCGTGTTCTACGCTCCACGAGAATGCAGAATCTGTCCCGTAATCCAGGCGCTTGCATCACTGGCGAGAAACACAATCAGACGTGCGGCGTCTTCTGGCTGACCGAGCCGACCTATACGCATCGTACTCAACAAGTCACGCTTCAATGCATCAGTCATCCATCCCGTATCTGTTGCTCCTGGATCAACCGCGTTGACGGTGATCCCTCGATCCGCCACTTCAACGGCGAGGGTACGAGTCAAAGCGTCAATGGCTCCCTTGGTTGCAACGTAGGCAAGTTCGTCAGGCATCGCTCCCAGACTTTGCCCCGATGTCAAATTGATAATGCGCCCGCCCGAGTGGCCGGAAAAGCGAGACGCAAAGCCAACGGAGAGTAAGGCTGTCGCTCGCAAATTGACTGCGTAGTGCGCATCGAGGAGCTCAGCCGTGAGGTGATCATAGGGAGCAACAGCCGAGTAAGCAGCGTTGTTGACGAGAATTGATGGGTGACCAAGTTGTGCGATGGTCGTGTCGAGGACCTGCTGTGGCGATTCAGGATCAGAGAGATCAATTGCCAGATGAACCGCTCGCACGCCAGCGGCGTGCAGCTCTTCAAGGAGCGTCGAAGGACCATCGAGATCGATCCCATGAGGCTGGCTGGAATCAAATGGTTGCCAGGTTGTAAACAAGAGATGAACCCCTTGTGCCGCAAGGGCGCGGCAAACAGCGGCACCAATCCCTTGTCGGCGACTTGCGCCGGTCACAATGGCAATCTTATCGCGTAAATCGGGAAAAAACATGGAACGTTACCTTTCAATTGAACTGATGGAAACAAAAAAGCCGCGGGTAGCTGAGCCCGTGGCATGTAAAATAAAATGTTACAATATGCCTTCGTAATTACAGTGTGTACATTTCAGTCGTTGCCATTGCCAGGTACATCGTTCCTTGGTGATGATTCCTCAGGAACAACTCGCAACGTGAACGTATCTATCATGTGGCCATCATTATCTGTAAAGTTTATAACCCTACAGTGTTTATTACCTGGAACTTTTACGAAAGACATCTCTTCTAGCTCAAATTCTGAGATGATCTCATAGCACAGTTTCCCCATGTAGGGTTTACCGACCAAATGGTCGCAAGTGCCATGCTCTTGCCCGCAAATAGAGCATTCGGATTTTTGGACAATTCCGCCAATGCTCAAAAAGCCATGATCAGGAAAAATATGTCTCTCTAAAGCAGATAAATGGGCACTGTAGCCCTCCAAGTGATCGGCTATGCTGTGCGCTCGCATAGCATCAATTGCAGCCATCTGAGCGTTGACTAGGAAATCCCAGGCTTGGGCATATTTATCTTCTTTGATAGCAATCCACATATCGAGTTCATGTGTAAGCGAGGCTGTCATCTTTTCAAAGCTAAGCAGCGCGTTTGCGGCATCCTCATATTCGTGAGCAATCGCCCTCTCTTTTAGCTGCTCTGCTTTTGTTTTTATTGGTGCCAGTGCATCACGCGCTTCTATTTGAAGCTCTTTGCCCCTGGTGATAAAGCAAAGCCGTTGACCAGCATGAATAGCATTGTTGAATTCACCCTGGAACTCGTTTACATCCTGTATGAAGATATCTATTACTGTCATGATAAACTACATACTCCTTGGCTATTTGCCCGGCTTCTCAACGAGCTGCTTTAGTTTCTCGGCATCAAACTCTTTTATCTCTTTCGGTGAACCTTTAATTTCAACACTTTTGCATGTCCGCTTTTCACCATGCTTTGTTTTTTCTGTGGTTTCAACGACAAATTTGATCGTTACCTCGGCGTCATGGCGATGGCCCTTAGAGATGTCGTAAATGTAGCTAGAAATCACGTTAATGGTGACAGGGAGCACTCCATTGGTGAGTACCGTCTGGCTCACAAAAATGATCGGGCCCACCCATTCCCAGAACTCATGCCTAGTGGATGGAAACTTCTCGCCCTCTTTCTCTAAACGTGTTTCCTGTATGCCTGCTTGGCGCAGCAGGGTACGAACGGTTGGTGTCGTCCCTTCGTGAACTAGCTCATCAGCAGATGCGGCAGTAGCAAAATTTCTGGGCAAGATGGTCAACCCGGTTGGAGCTGTGTAGCCGAGTCCGAGCGCCTTTGCTTCAACGTCGATATAATCAGATACCTGGACTTTCATTCCACATTTCCTTTCGGTCAGTCAAAATTTATGGTTTGTATCAGTATAAACGTAATAGCTAAAGAGTTCTACAAAAGACCAAATTGTCTTTTCCCACGGCAGTGACGAAATTTCCAACGTTAAAGTACCCCTATCTTTTGCTTGAAAAAGAAAGCTCTTTTGTATATACTCACATCAATTTTTATATAAATGTGTTGCACTTTCGAGAAGGGATACGATAAAGCCGCCACTAAAAGACCTTCAAGTCGCCATAGCTGAGACTATAGCAGGTGAAGAAAAAGCATATGACGTAATTAAAATGTGTAAATACTTTGGCATGTCAGTTGAAGATGATGATAACCCATGGAAAAGCAAACAGATCTATGTGTTCTCTTTTTTGAAAACTCAAACGGAAAGCCAGCTTATTAATCTCGCTACGAAAGTTAGTGAACATGACCAGCCAGACCATTTGAAAGCTGTGTTGAGCAGATTAATTGGTGGCGTTTCAGGGGAGGTAAAAAATCTTATTTTTGCTGCCAATGGGCCGAAACCTGATCTAGTATTGACCGACGCTGTACATAATATGGTTGATATTGTCGCAAACGCTGAGTACTGTCTGGTATATGATAAACCTATCACAAGCAAGGGACTCCTATGGAGTGATTTTATTCTCTGGTGGCAGGAAAAAAGCGGTTGTGGCGAGAGCCAGGCCGAGCACAGTTTGTATCTTCGCTTAAAAGCATCGCTTGGTTCTGAAGTAGAAAAACTTTTATTTTTTACCTACTACAAGGACTTCAAGGCTTTGCTTGGTGAAAAGCTCCCAGCATTAGTTCCACAGGTCTACCTGCACTACGATCTAAAAACGCTCAAGGAGTTATAGGGTAAAAGAAGGATACCCAGAGATCGCATGAATTTTCTGATGCTGTTTTCTAATCATACCCATATTGTGCTGGAAGTGGACGGGCAGCAATACTACTCCGTCAACGGGAAAGCTGAGCCTGAGCGATACGGTCAAATGGTCGCTGAAGATCGGCGGGTACGACTACAGGGATATGAGGTCTATCGTTTTGGCGGAGCGGAATTGCACGACCAGCAAAGGGGGAAAGCAGTTGTCATTGATTTCTTTAATGCACTGTTTCAACAGCATTCCATCAAGAGATAGAAGTACATGTTGGTTTTGCACGCTACTCAAAAACTCTGTTGTCTTCGTACTTATACATCCTCCCCAAAGGTATTATCAAGAGCGGATCGCAGCAGCGTATCCAATTTTATGGCTGCTTCGGCCTGCTTGCGCTTGAATTCGTCAACTTGGGCTTGCAAGCTGTTAAGATGAGTGATGATGCGGTGTTGTTCGGAGAGTGAAGGGATAGGAATAAGAATTTTCTTGAGGTTTTCTATGTTTATTCTCCATATCCCACCTGTACTCCCCTGAAGAGATTGAACGTATTTATGCGCTAGTGGGCTGTTCAATGCTGCGCACGCGAAACTCGGCAGCACTTTGTTTGTGTCGACTCTAAATCGAACAAGAGGGTCACGGTAGCTTTGCATTTGACCTGAATATCCCTGGTAAACAGCAAATCTCCCCACAAAAATAGGTCTTGCATGCGAACTGCAAGCCAGGAGATCGCCACTTTTAACCTCATATTTGCGTATATCGAGTTTATTTTGTTCTATGTACACAAATTCTTGTTCGTCGATAACGAAATCAGGTCGCGAGGTGATAGCACTGAGACGGAGAGCAGGAAATCCAGAGCCATTAGAATGACCTCGGAAACCATACTGTGGTGGCTCTCGCAATAAATCCCCTAATGGAGCGCGAGGCCATGCGTGAGCATTTGGAAACTCAGGTACTTGCAGATCCACAAACGAAGCATTCCAAACAGCCTGTTGCATCAGTGGGGTCTGATCAGGATGCAGGAAAGAGATTTCTCCAAGCGTGAAGTCAATCTCGCCTACAATATTGGCAAGGATTGTATCTTCGCCTTGCGTGCTCGACTCGCTAATAAACTGATCACCACGAGGAAGAGCTTGCAAATGAGCAAATGGCAGGGATTGCCAATTGGCTACGGGACAAAGCCGAATAGGGATCACGAGTGCCTCATGAGCAGCTTGGCGTTTTAGCGCAACCTGCATGTCGCCATCATAACAGCGATCAGAATTGATAAAGTGTGGGCTGATGAGTAAAAGAATCAGTGTTGCGCTTTCCAGATGATGAGCATGTATTTGTGCCCAATCTGTACCCGGCACAACCAGCCGGTCATCCCAGACAGTGATCCGTCCTTGACGTTTGAGCATTTTTAGATGTCTATCCAGTTTTTGCAGCCAGTTTTCATCTTCAGGGGCGTATGAAATAAAGATCTCCACCGGCGTGGCCGCATTCATGCTTCTGCCTCCTATGTACCCTCTGGAATCAATCTGTCTTGATGCGCATTTTGAATATGCACCTAGAGTATATGAAAGATATCGCAAAATTACCAGGGGAAACGTCTTTTGATTATAGTCGTTCCACAAAACGGTCGTTTATGGCGCCGAGTTTAATAAAGCGGCATCATCATACCACGCAATTGTCCAGGAAAGAGTTACGCTCATGCCGCTCAATAACTCGGGGTATAACAATGGGCTGAGAAGAGACCAGCCCTCAATGGATTGAAGGGGAACAGAAGGTGGATCATCTTTGTAAATACTCCACCCAATCGGCCCGCTCACAGGTGCTTCAATAACACGCATGGCTTATTGGCTCCTATAAAATCCATTTCAAACTTCTGAACTCCATAACCCTTACGCCGTTTTGCCGCTCGGTAGAGTAAATGTATCTCATTAGATCTATTTACCGCAACATTTCTTAAATTTT
>Ga0070738_10007925_pt1 | contig 10421 bp, 7 predicted proteins | sample Coa_R2_2_FD_66446 | JGI IMG/M metagenome (GOLD analysis project Ga0070738, IMG submission 66446) | Surface soil microbial communities from Centralia Pennsylvania, which are recovering from an underground coalmine fire - Coalmine... | ecosystem: Environmental > Terrestrial > Soil > Unclassified ... | reverse complement strand
TGCACTATTTGCAGTTGTATAAGGCAATGGATATTACTGACAAATTGAGACAAGCCGGTTTTAATGTTTGGAGTACGAGTAGTTATGGTCAGTACAAGTTACCAAAAGCTCATACTGTTTTCATTGCACGTAAATTAACGGAACATTACAAATGAGCAGGCGATCGCCAAATCACAGTTGCGGTGCAGCGAAGTGCCTGAAGTGGGTCGGGTTAGTGATCAAGAGCGCCGTCGGTGATGACCGTGACCGTTCGATTGCTTAAATTGCTGGCCGTGGCAAAGCTTAAAGGTTGCTTGGGAAGGATAAAATTCAAGGGCTGTCCCTGAAGGATTGTCAAATCATTGGGTCTAAAAATGAGCACAGCGAAAGACCACTATGATCAGCAGCTTGCCTCGATCTACAGTTGGATGGCAGGTACTCCAGAAGCAGCAATCAAACGCAATCATGACCTTCTCCGCCAACTCGGGGTTAATACATCGCAAGGGGTAGCGATCGATTTAGGGTCAGGGTCGGGGTTTCAATCCATTCCACTAGCAGAATTAGGGTTCTCAGTCATTGCGGTTGATTTCTGTGAGGCACTGCTGTCTGAATTGCGTGATCGCGCAGGTAATCTTCCCATCCGCACGATTCACGATAACATTCTGAACTTCTCTAAGCATGTTGAAGTAGAAGCGCAAGTCGTGGTTTGCATGGGCGATACATTGACCCACTTAGAGTCATTGGATTCAGTTCAATCTCTGTTATGGAGTGTCAACGGTGTGTTGGCAACCAGTGGAAAATTTATTTTGACTTTCCGCGATTATGTTTCTGCCGAGCTGCAGGGAAACCAGCGTTTTATTCCTGTCCAAAGCGATGAGTCTACCATTCTCACGTGTTTTCTCGAATATCGTGAGAACGTTGTTGACGTTTATGATTTGATTTATCGAAAAGAGGGCGATCGCTGGAAACTGACTACCAGTTCTTACCCGAAATTACGAATTGATCGGAATTGGATTTGCGATCGACTTGAAAAATCAGGATTTGACGTAATTCAAAACACAGTTATCAATGGAATGATATGCCTTGTTGCCGAAAAGCCTTAGCACAACTGGTCATTCATAGGGGTTGGAAATCAAACGTCATTGGTCATTCGTTATTGGTCATTCGTCATAAGGCCCTACGGGCGTATCAGAAAGGTCATTGATGGGGAAAGCTCCAAGCATGAGTCTGAGGCATGGACGTTCAATTCCAAACCCCTTTTATGGTGACGTGTATTTAGACGGTCATTACGCAGCTTCGTCTGCTGAGATTACGTCTGCTTTAGTAACCGCGAGCAACCTGAGCTAAAAGCAGACCTGGGTTCAGATGTAGTTGCGCGTCTCCAAGAACAAACCCGAAATCGGGTATGAATAGGTCAGATTGCAGTCAGCGCGATAGTCCACTCTACCGACTTGATGAAGCGATATCACGGATTCGCTGAGCAAGTGTAAAAGCACAGGCGAACCCCTGCGTTAGAACGGCAGAACAGGGGCGATCGATTTTCACCATTGGCATCCTGCTGCAACCCTTTGATTGTCACGGGTAGCATTAACGGAAAAGTTGATTCATCCAAACAGTTGCCCCTTGGCTTCAATCTAGTAGAACACTTGTATTGACAGGTCAACCTGTCTTGTCTATATTTAACTCTATGGTTAAATACCAAAAAGCCGAGTTGATTGATCCTACAGACAACTTAGTCGAGTCACCGCCCGTTTGGTCAAGGTGGGCGTGGGTCGTCGGCTGTGACGTGCGCTTCGACGTGAGCGCTCAGCCGAACAGTGCGCAGCCGAACGGTCTGGTGAGTGCTCATGAGAACGGCTGCAAGTAACGTCGTCTGACTCGGTTGGTGTGAGGTGGAATCGCTAAAACAGTCAATAGAGGACTATCGCATGGTTCACAATACAGTCGCGCATCCCAAAATCGTTGGACGAGACGAGTGGTTGAGCGCCCGTAAGACACTGCTTGAGCACGAGAAAGAGCTTACAAAGCATCGCGATCGCGTCAACGCCAGCCGACGCAGGCTGCCCATGGTCAGGCTTGAAAAAGACTATACCTTTACAGGCCCGACGGGTTCCATCAATCTGCTGGATCTGTTTGATGGCCGTACTCAACTCATCGTTTACCATTTCATGTTCGATCCGAAGTGGGAAAAAGGCTGCATGGGCTGCACAGGGTATGTCAACGCCATTGGGGATCTATCCATGCTGGGCGCGCGTGACACGGCATTCGTGCTGATTTCCCGCGCGCCACTGCCCAAACTCGAAGCCTACAAGACCCTCAACGGATGGAGTATCCCGTGGTACTCATCCTTTGAGAGCGATTTCAACTATGACTTCCATGTGACGTTGGATCAGCATATTGCACCGATTGAATACAACTATCGCGATCAGGCTGAGTTAGAGCGGTTCAATGGGCCAGCTATCAGGCAGGGCGAAAGCCACGGCCTGAGCGTCTTCTTTAGAATTGGAAACGATGTTTTTCATACGTACTCAACCTATGCCCGCGGTGTTGAGTCGCTCACGGATGCCTACAGTCTCCTCGATATAACGCCCTACGGACGGCAGGAGGACTTTGAAGATTCGCCTTCGGGCTGGCCCCAAAAACCGACCTATGGATAATGGCATGGGAAACGGATTCATGGGCTGATGATGAGCCGCTTCCCGCGGGTTGTGGTGCGCACTGGGTCAAGTTTTGCTGTTGCAGTGTTCCACCTCGCATTCAATGGCTGACAGAGGCACGTCAGAAAGCCGACCCAATGCGGCGTTTGACCAATGGAATCGATTCTAAGCTTTCTGTGCAAAGCGATTAACCTGGCAGTCAACGATCGACATCGGTGTAACATGCGGCATGGCTTTCGGCACACGGGCAACGCGATCGCGCCACGCACCAACCCAATCATCAAGGGATGAACAAGCATTGCCAGGTTACTCTATGGAGCTTTTGATGGTGTGCCTGATGACGCCACACGTTCAGGTTGTGCTCAGCCACATGTGTCTACTTTGCGGTTTCGTTCGTCGCGGGTGATGGTGGCTTTCCACCCGAATTTCGCACGTTCATGATCTTGCCCAGCAGGTCAAACCAGAACGGTGCGCCCATGGAAATGCCGATGCCGCTTACAATCCAGCCAATCAACATCTTCAGTGAGTCGAGAGGCTTTGCAGCAATGAGTTGGGGGATCGTCGCCGGATCGATCGCGCCAGGTTTGTTCAAAAACGTTTTGCAGGACGCATCAGTTGCTCTGGTGGGGTCTGGCTGGCAGTCAAACTGTCTGACCAAATTCTCTGGCTTCCAACCAATCGGCAGCGAGAGATCTTTTAACGCCGAATCGGTCTGCTGTTTGACCACTTCAAGGGAGGCTGAGCTACTGGGCAGGGCAGATGAGCCGGACGTTCCGGGTGTCTGTTCGTTTGGTGGAGAGCCAGATGGCGTAGCCGTTCCGCCGGCTTGGGGCGCATTTGAATTTGCGACAATACCAGCCGCCCGATTCGTAATGACTTGACGCAGGTTTTCGTCATTGGATAAACGGGTGACGATATAAAACGCATCCGAGTTAGTCGAACTGGCCAATAGCAGCCCGATCAGAATAGCAACGCCCTTTGCATTGCGCTTGTAAACACCAGACGCCCGCTCCATCGAGTTGTCAAACCAGGTCGCAACCTCAACACTAAACTGGTTGAGATCATGGTTTGTCTGCTGTACTTTTGATTGGGCGCGTCGTGCCAGGATGGCAAAGCTTTCTTTGACGGAGGTTGGTAGTTTGCTGAGAACCTGACGAATCGATTTATACGTCTGGTAATTGTCATAAACTGAGCGATCGCTCGTTGTTAGGTTTAGCTCTGAAAAGACAATATCAATCACGGCGTATCGCTGCTCGTTGCTCAACGCTTCCAGACTTTTGTTAATCACTAGCGTGCGTTGCTCGCCACCAAATTGATTCAGTACAGCACTAAGAATCTGCTGCCGCTGTTCGCCACCCAGCTGGCCTAAGGCTGTGTGAATTGTCCGTCTTTGCTGCTTCAGCAGATCAACTTGTGAGTTTGATTTGGCACGATAAATCTTACGTCTTCGCTCGATTAGCTGTTGCTCAACGCTACGGAAGACATCAGGCGCAACGGCCAAAAACTGCTCCTCCACCGCTTCCGGGTAAGCCTTCACAATCTCTTTCTCGATCGCCTCTGGATAGGTCTCCAATAACTGTTGCTCCAGCGCTGGATTTACTTTCGTCTCCAGTGGTTCTGCCTGAGCAATCAATGATTGATAGGCTTGCAGGACTTCCTGATAGGTGGTGCTGCTTTCATCGGCCAGTTCTGCAATCTCGGTCAAACTGGGCCGCAGACCACCTGCCAGGATAGCGCGTTCATTATTAGCGCCAAACAGACTCAATTTGAATGAGCGCAATCGCTTGGCAAAATAGTCTAAATCTTCACCAGTTGGTGGGGTCGGAGCATCAGGAAAAGAACCTGTAGGTGCGGCGTCTGTGGGTGCGGCACTGTCTGGTGGCGATTCTGCTGCTGGGGCGTCAGGAAGCGGTGCCGCGATCGGATCGATCGAGACTGGAACTGTCGATGTTGAGCCTGTTGGCGATGGTTCGGGTGCAGCCGGCGATGGGGCTGACATCGTTGTTCTAGAGGCGGGTAGGGGATAGTTTGCAATGTAAGCATCGAGGCTTTCACCCATCCGTTCAACCGCTGTAGCGAGATTGGTCTCCTCTGTATAAAAGTCATTAAGAATATCCTGGTACTCTTCGACAAGAGCCGAAAAGTTAGAATCGCTCTGCCAGTCCTTTTTTGCTTTTGCGGCAATCACTCGAATGCGCCCCTTTTCCCAATCGCTGGCAGACGACCAATCGTTGACTTTAAAGCTGCCAACAATTCTGGTTGCAAACTTTTCCAATCTGACTTCGATTAACTTTCTGGCTAATGTTGACAGTCCAATTCGTTCTAGTAACGAGGTTGAAAATGTTTCGGAGGCGATATACGAAGGGCCGCTGGATTGATTAAATCCAAACGCCCCTTTTCGATTACCAGGAATGAGCCAGCGGGTGATTTTCCGTGCGCCTTTTGCGACCAAACTTTTGGACTCTTGATTGATATTTTTTAGTAGCGGATCTTCATAAAGTCTGCTAACTAAATCTTTGACTTGTTCTTCATCAGGCGTATCATTTCCGCCTGCCAAAAATACCTCGATCGCGTCCCTGAGGTGCTTCGCCCGCCATTGAAATAGTGTGGTCAACAACTCCTGAATCTCAGACGCAAGCAGACTGAGAATGAGATAGATGAAAACCAACCCGATCGCAACATCTAGTACAAACGGTAAAGCCATAGAAGCTACCCCAATTGTTAAACCAGCAAATTCAAACGCTGGCTCCGGTCAATGAGCAAGAGTACTATACAGGTCTATTGAAGTATTACTGAGTTGCTTAAACAAAACTTAGTTGATGGTATTGGCTTTCTCTCGCAGGTGCGGTATACACTCTGGAGACTGGGGATAGGGACGGGGTGTGGGTATCGGCGACGACGTGGGCGGCGACGTAAGCGCTTAGCCGAACAGCACTCCGCCGAACGGGGAGTCACTGCTTGAGCATGATAACCGCTGTGTAAGAACCGCCATATTGAAGATGGTGCCGCAACATTTACCTTCAGGCCAGTTCTGCCTGATAGGTATTCTGCAAGAAATTTACGAGCCAATCTTTGATGTGATACGTAGCACGGCAGTCATCTTCGTTGTAGGTGAGGATGGCATCCAGATAAGTGCGATCGCCTGCCGCTAACCATTGAGCGTACCAGTAGATTGATTGTGCACCGTTGGCGCTGGGGTCTTGCCAGTCAAAGCCAAGCCACCGCGCGATCGGTTTGAGGGCGTAGCTTTCGACCGGCAGCGTCACCATACGCGTAACCCGCTCGTGCAGATCGACGAAGCGGGTTAGGAGCGGTTGGATACGGTGCGAGGGCGTGCCGTAGAGTTTGGCAAGCCGTTCTACCGTCTGGACTTCAAAGGGACAGAAGTGAAAGATGGGAGCCGTAGGATATTGCCAGACCAAATCCAGAAATTGTTGCCAGACGAGTGCTTCGTCTTCGGGTCGTTCGGCCAGCAGAGGATAGAATGTTTCGGTCTGAGACGGGCGATCAACCACCAGCACCCCATGTAGATAGACTAGATTGAGGGCAGGCTCCGCTTCGATGTCGAAGTAAAGCTCAACGGGAGCGGTAGGCACTTCGGCTGCTGGAAAATCGGTCGATCCGTGCCCCATGCTTCCATGCCCGTTTAATGACGCTGGTGGCGCATTGGCTAAACCGTCTTCAATTAAGAGTGCTCGATTTTGAAGGGTCGATCGCGCCTGTCGCACCAGCTTATAGGCTGTCTCATGCCCAAAACCAGGGAGAGGAGCCAGCTGGGCCACATTGGCTTCTGCGACCGCTTTGACCGTGGTGAGATTGAGTGCCTGCAACTGGAGATAGCGAGTGGGCGTCACACCGGGCAACAGGGAGAGGTGCTGGTCAGCTTTGGCGATCGCATAGCAATGGCCAAACCAGTGACAGAGACTACAGCGATTACGGGCAATGAAGACCTCAGGCTCGTCCGGGTTGAGCAGTGCTTCAATACATTCGTCCAGAATTGTCTGCATCCGCGGGAGCATGTCCCACAGGTCGATCGAATAAGCACCACGTTCCCGCAACACCAGCCATGCCGTTTCGGCCCAGGCCCCCTGTACTTGCGCCAGAACCAGCATATGAAACGCTGTCACAATCTGATATTCCAGCTTGGGACGCTTGCCCAGCTTAATTTCGGTTGGCTCATAGAGCCAGTCACCAAAGTGAGACTGTCCCGGTTGCTTCACCAGCAAGTCGGGGTTGCTCACCAACGTGACCCCGTTCGCGCCTTCTGCCATCAGCACGCCCTGGTAGATGCGCTCTACCCCCTGCTCCATCAGTGCTCGCGTTGCCCGTGCGCCTGCGTCCCAGTCCCGTGCGGCGTATCGGGGCTGATGCACAGCTTGATTGGCCAGCACCGATCGCTGATTGTTCTGGCTGTCTTGCATCAGCTTGAGCAAATAGTCATTGGGCGGGTCACGTTGGCTCAGATCCCCGTGCAGATCTAAAAACGCCCGTCGGCTACAGCGCTGATAGTTAAGTAGCAGTTCGGCATTAAGTAGCATGCTCTCACGCTAACAGGAAATGTTTAAAAGCACCCGAAATCTACCTGCTAAAATGCTAACGCTCTGGCTCTACCAGTACGTTACCATGACGAGTATTTCTACTCCGAAAATTTCTCTCCAAAACTATCGTCAGCAATTTCTCGCCCTGGCCAATAAGGCCTATTTTAACTATGGTGGGCAAGGCCCAATGCCGCAGGTGGCACTGGACGCGATTCAGCAGGCGTATGTCCAAATTCAGCAGCTGGGGCCTTTTTCGAGCCAGAGCTATGCCTGGGTGGTAGCGGCGGCAGACCAGGCGCGATCGACGATCGCCGCTGAACTCGGCACCACACCCCAAACAATTACTCTGACTGAAAATGTGTCCGCGGGTTGCAACATCGCGCTATGGGGTATGGAGTGGCGATCGGGTGACCATCTGCTAATTTCAGACTGCGAACACCATAGTGTGGTCGCTACCGTGCAAGAAGTGCAGCGACGGTTCGGCGTCGAAGTGTCTGTCTGTCCGCTACAAGCGACCGTGAATGGGGATGATTCGATCGCGGTGATTGAGCGCCATCTGCGGCCCAACACGCGACTCGTGGTGCTCAGCCACATTCTCTGGAATACAGGGCAAATTCTGCCGATCGCTGACATCGCCACGCTTTGTCACAGCTATCCCAGCCGTGAGCCCATTCGAGTCCTGGTCGATGCGGCCCAATCCGTCGGGCTATTGCCGCTCAACCTGGATCAGCTCCAGGCTGATTTCTACGCATTTACCGGGCATAAGTGGTGGTGTGGCCCCGAAGGAGTTGGTGGGCTGTATGTCCGGCCCGCTGCAATGGAGAGCCTCCAGCCAACGTTTTTGGGGTGGCGTGGCGTTACCGTGGATGGGGCTGGGCAGCCCGTCGGCTGGAAGCCAGACGGACGGCGATACGAGATGGCGACGTCGGCGTATCCCCTGTATAGCGGACTGCGAGCCGCGATCGCGCAGCATCACCAGTGGGGCACCGCGCAGGAACGCTTCCAGCGCATTCAAATGCTCAGTCAATTGCTCTGGCAGCAGTTGTGCGATCTATCCGGGGTTGTTTGTGTGCGATCGACGCCACCAGAGGCCGGATTAGTCTCGTTTCAACTGCCTGACAAATCCCATGACCAGCTTGTGAAACAGCTAGAAACCAATGGTTTGATGATTCGCGCGATTCCCAGTCCTGACTGTGTGCGCGCGTGCCTCCACTACCTGACACTGGAGTCAGAAGTCGATTTGCTCGTGGAGGCAATCCGGCAGTTCATGCAAAAAGCGTGAATTCATTTGAACATGGCAGTTGCTGCCAACTCAGGGAAACGTCGGCCCCCCAGTTGAGTGCGTTGCGTTGCATGCTGGCTTTCATCGCTTTGGCGGCCAGGGCATAGCCACCATCAGCACCATCAATCTTTTTCGTAGCGCTAAACTGGCGATGACCCCCTGAACAGACCCATACGTCAAGCGTTCGATCGAGTCTCAATTGCTGCGCTGCTATGCCTCAACCGATTCTCTACATTGCGATTACCAATCATGGCTTTGGACATGCGACCCGTGCGGCGTCGGTAGCGGCTGAAATTCAGCGATCGTGCCCTGATATGCTCATTATTTTGGTGACAACCGCGCCGCGTTGGTTACTGGACGCTTATATGCACCGTGATTTCATTCACCGTCCGCGTGCCTTTGACATCGGCGTGCTGCAAACAGATAGCGTCACGATGGATCAGCCTGCCACGCTGGAGAAGCTGAAGGCGTTAAGAGCACAGCAAAACCGCTTGATTGCTTCTGAGGTGAATTTCATTAAGCAAAATCGGGTCGGGCTGATTCTGGCGGATATTCCGCCGCTGGCCGCGTTGCTTGGAAAGGCTACCCAAATTCCCTGCTGGATGATGAGCAACTTTGGCTGGGATTTTATCTATCGCGCGTGGGGCGGCGAATTTGTGGAAATGGCCGACTGGATTGGCGACTGTTTTAGCCAGTGCGATCGCCTCTTTCGCCTACCGCTGCACGAACCCATGAGCGCGTTTCCAGTCATCCAGGATGTCGGTCTGACCGGGGGATCGCCTCGCTACAGCGTGGCACAACTGCGAGAAACCTTTGGATTGAAAACTGACATCGATCGCACGGTGCTGATGACCTTTGGCGGTTTGGGGTTGAATGCCATTCCTTACCAAAATGTAGAGCGGTTTCCCGATTGGCAGTTTGTGACCTTCGATCGCGCCGCACCCGATCTCCCCAATCTGATCAAAATTACCGACCACCACTATCGTCCTGTTGATTTGATGCCTGTCTGCGGACGCTTGCTATCCAAACCGGGCTACAGCACCTTTTCGGAAGCCTGTCGCCTGGGGACACCGATCGTCTCCATCACCCGCGATGACTTTGCCGAAGCTGCCGTGTTGCTCGACGCGATGCAGGATTACGTACCGTCGCAAATTCTCACACCCACCGAGTTTTTTGACGGCAATTGGGACTTTTTGTATGAGCCATTGCAGCCAGCGCGATCGCAGCCCGTAATCACAGACGGCAATCAGGACATTGCTCAAGCGGTGATTAATTATTTGATGACAGCGTAAGTCGATCGATGAAGGTTGTTTAGCCGTAGGATGATCGGCTCACTCAACCTACCCTTAGCGATGCAGTTTGGTAGTCGGTGGGAACCGTTTCTCTAGGTCTCTAAGTCTGTCGTTTAGAAGTTGATCAAACTGAAAGCGCAAAGCGGCTAGTTCTCCACTGTAGTCCGCTTCTAGCTGTTTCAGCGTCAGCAAATCTCCCTGCCTGACCACAGTGTCACTTCTAACTAATTGGTTTATTGTTTCCATACAATTATTGAGAGCAGCAGCAAATTCGTAACGGGCGAGAGCGTAATTATTGGGCACCCATGTAAAACATCCATAGCGCTTTGCTAAAGGTAAAAAAGCTTGTATGTCAGTTGGGCTGGCGGGCATATGGGCGTTGGATGGTACTGGTGGAGGTGTTAGTTCAGTTGGTAATTGAGTAGACTGCGGCTTCAAGAGAGATTCACTATTAAGCCTTGTTGTCGTTGAAAGCTGCATGATGATCGGTTTTCTGGCTTCTGCAAGGTCATCAATCTGACCATGAAAGGCAGCTAAGGCAGCCGTACGAATCGCTCCTTGTCTGGACTCGGCCCAGAAATCAGCCGACAATTCACTAGCCCTATCAGTTAGTTTTACATGGTGCAATGCTGGTGCGGCTTCAGGCTGTAGCAGTGTAGGCTGTGACTTCGGA
>Ga0070738_10007923_pt1 | contig 10424 bp, 9 predicted proteins | sample Coa_R2_2_FD_66446 | JGI IMG/M metagenome (GOLD analysis project Ga0070738, IMG submission 66446) | Surface soil microbial communities from Centralia Pennsylvania, which are recovering from an underground coalmine fire - Coalmine... | ecosystem: Environmental > Terrestrial > Soil > Unclassified ... | reverse complement strand
TTTCCAACTTGTTAAAGATCTTTTTTCGCTTGAGATGGCGCATTCTACCCGATCTCATTTGAGTGTCAACATAAAAGCTTAAAAATTTTTTAAATATTTTTAAGGGGCTAGGGGATGCGCACTAAATGGCAGAATTGGGATGATCTGTCGAATCCGTTTGCATTATTCTCTTCGCCAACGTTTATATTATAACTCAAAAAATGGAGAATGCCAGCCTGTCTGAATATTATTTGAGCTTTGAGCTTAATAGTTTGCGGAGGAACAAGCCTGTATAAGAATCAGGATGTTTAGCAACAGCCTCTGGCGTACCCGTGGCAATCACCTTTCCTCCTCGATCACCACCTTCTGGGCCTAAATCAATAATCCAATCTGCTGTTTTAATCACATCTAAATTATGCTCAATAATGACAATCGTATTCCCTTCATCCCGTAATCGATGGAGGACATGTAGCAATTGCTCGATATCATAAAAATGCAACCCAGTCGTGGGCTCGTCCAGAATATAAAGCGTACGCCCAGTATCTCGGCGAGAGAGTTCTTTAGCCAACTTAATACGCTGAGCTTCGCCGCCTGAAAGCGTAGTGGCACTTTGGCCAAGAGAGATGTAAGACAGACCTACATCTAATAAAGTTTGTAATTTTCGCGCGACAGCCGGAATAGCATCGAAGAACTGGCGGCCTTCTTCGACAGTCATTTCTAAGACTTGATGAATGTTTTTACCTTTATAGAGGATTTCTAATGTCTCACGGTTATAACGTCTCCCTTGGCAGACATCACATGTCACATATACATCTGCCAAGAAATGCATTTCTACTTTAATCACCCCTTCCCCTTGGCAAGGTTCGCATCGTCCACCTTTGACATTGAAACTAAAACGCCCGACTTCATAACCACGGGAACGTGCTTCTTGCGTACCAGCGAAAAGCTCACGAATAGCAGTAAATAACCCAGTATAAGTAGCAGGGTTAGAGCGAGGCGTACGGCCGATAGGGCTTTGATCAATAACAACCACTTTATCTAAATACCCTAAACCTTCGATACTTTCATATAAAGCAGGTTGATGAGCGCTACCACCATTTAAGGCACGAATGGCAACAGGGGCTAAGGTATCATTAATCAATGTGGACTTACCTGAACCTGAGACGCCTGTAATACACGTCATTAAACCGATGGGGATATCGACATCAATAGATTTAAGATTATTTCCTTTTGCCCCCCGCAACTGAATCTGTTTTTCAGGATTAATAGGTAAACGCTTTGTAGGAAGGGAAATTTGGCGCCTGCCTGAAAGATATTGGCCGGTTAGCGATTTGGGATGACGCTTAATTTGCTCTGGCGTCCCTTGCGCAACGATCTGGCCGCCATGTACCCCCGCGCCAGGGCCTAAATCAAGAACATGATCTGCTGTTAAAATAGCATCTTCATCATGCTCGACAACAATCACTGTATTTCCCAAATCTCGTAAGTGATGCAAAGTGCGTAACAGTCTCTCATTATCGCGCTGATGTAAACCAATAGAGGGTTCGTCTAGAATATACATCACGCCTACCAAGCCTGAACCGATTTGACTCGCCAGTCGTATCCGTTGGGCTTCACCCCCCGATAAGGTTTCTGCACTGCGGTCTAGACTAATGTAATCTAAGCCCACATCAATTAGAAATTGCAGCCGACTCGTGATTTCTTTGACGACTTTAACGGCGATTTCACCGCGATAACCGGGTAAATGGAATTTACTGAAAAAAGCATTCGTTTTTTCAACCGGCCATGCGGAAATTTCTGGCAAGTTTTTATTAGCGACAAATACATTGCGGGCTGATTTATTTAAACGCGTGCCTTCACATGTTTCGCAAGGAAGAACATTAATATATTTATGTAATTCTTCCCTTACAAACTCAGATTCCGTGGCGTGATAACGCCGCTCAAGATTAGGAATAATGCCTTCAAAAGGAGTGGTTTTGGAAAAAGCAGCCCCCCCTTCATCCTTATATTGAAAACGAATAGGCTCACTGCCGCCATATAATAAAATAGTTTGAATTTTTTTCGGTAAACGAGCAAAGCGGGTTTCTAAATCAAATTTATAGTGCTTCGCGAGTGTCGTGAGCATTTGATAATAGTACATATTGCGACGATCCCAACCGCGAATAGCACCATCAGCTAAACTTAGCTCGGGATTGATGATGAGCTCGGGATCAAAGACTTCTTTTATGCCTAATCCGTCACAACTTGCACAGGCACCAATGGGGCTGTTAAAGGAAAAGAGTCGTGGTGACAACTCGGGTAAACTGTAACCGCAATCGGGACAAGCAAATTTGGAGGAGAAAACTTTTAAGGCGCGTTTAGGTTCATCCATAAAACCAACAGCAGCTATGCCATCAGCTAGGCGTAGGGCAGTTTCGAAAGATTCTGCTAAACGGATACGAACGTCTTCTCGTACTTTGATTCGATCGATTACCACTTCAATAGTATGTTTTTTGCGCAAATCTAATTTAGGAGCGTGGTCTAGCTCGACCATTTCACCATCGATGCGGGCACGAACAAAGCCTTGACCGCGTAAGGATTGCAGCAACTCAATGTGCTCGCCTTTTCGTTCCTGGACGACAGGAGCAAGTATCATCACCTTGGTATCAGCAGGTAATGCTAGCACTGCATCAACCATTTGGCTGATGGTTTGGGCTTCTAAAACATGCTGATGCTGCGGGCAACGGGGTTGGCCTACTTTAGCAAAAAGTAGACGTAGATAATCATGAATTTCAGTAATCGTGCCGACGGTTGAACGAGGGTTGTGGGAGGTGGATTTTTGTTCAATAGAAATAGCAGGTGATAACCCTTCGATGTGGTCGACGTCGGGTTTTTCCATCATCGATAAAAATTGGCGTGCATACGCGGAAAGTGACTCGACGTAGCGTCGCTGACCTTCGGCGTATAAGGTGTCAAACGCGAGTGAGGATTTGCCGGAGCCGGATAAACCGGTGATGACGATTAGCTTGTCACGGGGCAAATCAACATTCAGGTTCTTCAGATTATGTGTGCGGGCACCACGGATGCTTATTTCTTTCATAGGCGGCGATTATAACAATAGAGTATAATTCGCGCTATCGAAAATTGGGGATAACAACAAAGGAATAAAACAATGGCTGGGGAAAAAATGACGGTTGCTGAAAAGCATGCAGTGATTAGTTTATCCTCTATCATGGGACTACGCATGATAGGGTTGTTTATGGTATTACCGGTTTTTGCGTTGTATGCCCAGCAATTATCGGGAGCCACACCCACGTTGATCGGCGTAGCGATGGGAATTTATGGGTTGTCGCAAGCACTTTTTCAAATTCCATTTGGTAGCTTGTCCGATCGATTAGGACGTAAGCCGATTATTCTGGTGGGCTTACTTATCTTCATTATTGGTAGCTTGTTGGCAGGCTTTGCCCATTCGATTACGTTGATGATCATCGGCCGCGCGCTGCAAGGAGTGGGTGCTGTAGGCAGCACTATTCTTGCTTTACTCGCTGATTTGACGAGGGAAGAACATCGGACTAAATCGATGGCCATTGCAGGAATGACGATTGGGCTTTCGTTCTCGATTGCAATGGTACTGGGGCCGGTTTTAACAAAATGGCTAGCCGTGAATAGCTTATTTTTTCTGGCCGCTGGGTTTGGTTTGATTGGGATTCTCCTTCTTTATACTTCCGTTCCAACACCCATCGACGTACGCTGGCATCGGGATACCGAACCGGAGTGGAATGCATTTTTCAAATTATTAATTACTCCTGATTTAGCTAAATTGAATATAGGTATCTTTTTACTTCATGCTATTTTTACTGCCAGCTTCATCGTGATCCCTATCAGCTTAGATCATTTTGCGAGCCTATCAGCTAACCGCCAATGGTTAGTGTATTTACCAACGCTGCTGGTGGCTTTTGTTCTCGCTATCGTTTGCATCGGTATGGCCGAGAGAAAACGGCAGCTTAAACCTTATTTTGCAGCCGGCATCGTAGCACTTGCTATCGCAGAATGTTTATTATGGCTAGCCCCTACCAATAGGTTGCTAATTATTACGGCGCTTAGCTTATTTTTTGCTGGCTTCTCTTTATTAGAAGCCTTCCTCCCTTCGCTCATTTCCCGCACGGCCCCCATCACCCGCAAAGGAACTGCATTAGGCATCTATTCTTGCGCGCAATTTTTAGGTATCTTTATGGGCGGTGTTCTCGGCGGATGGCTATACGGCAAGTTTGGCTTTCTGGGTGTTTACGTCCTCTGTATTTTTCTTGCTCTCTTTTGGCTGGCTCTCACTTATCGCATGCAACCTCCGCGTTATTTAACCACGCAAGTACTGCGATTATCTCCTTCTCAGCAACAGCAATGGAATCGTATTGCGGCAAAATTGCAGCTCATTCCCGGTATCGTGGAAGTCACGCTGATTGCGGAAGATGGCTTAGCCTACTTAAAGATGGAACGGGGAACGGCACAGTATCCGGATTTCATTCGTTTGAAAGAGCAATTACAATCAGAATCTTGTTTAGGAGATTAGACTATGGCACGTGGTGTTAATAAGGTGATATTGATAGGTAACTTAGGACGTGATCCTGAAGTTCGCTATACTCCCAACGGTTTAGCAGTGGCCAATTTAGCATTAGCTACCAGCGAATCCTGGAAAGATAAGCAATCAGGTGAAATGGTGGAACGAACGGAATGGCATCGAATTGTGATGTATCAACGCTTAGCAGAAATTGCTGGGGAATATTTACGCAAAGGCGCAAAGATTTATGTTGAAGGACGTTTGCAAACGCGTAAATGGCAGGATAAAACGACTGGGCAAGATCGTTATTCGACAGAAATTATTGCTGATACGATGCAAATGTTAGATAGTAAAGGCGGCGCAAGTGATGCTCCTGCTTTTGAAAAATCCACAGCGGCCAGTGCAGCCCCAGCAGGCGCTCCTGCCCCGGTGATGGATAATTTTGATGACGATATTCCATTCTAATCACACAGCCCATTCCTCTCTATGCTGAATTGAATAGGAATGGGCTTTATTTTGAAAGAAATAATTCATGGAAGAAAAATCTTCTTCATCCTTAACGCTGAATGAATTCTATAACCAAACTGTTGTAGTTGGGAAAGGCACAGGTACCGGTGTTTTTCTTCGTTTGGCGCTATGGTATTTTGAGTACTGCACCTATGTCGCTTCGGCCAAAACGAATGCAAAATCGCTTCGGCAAATTTATCGTGAAACACTTAGTTGGCAGAAAATTCCTGACCTCCATCATTCTTTTTGGAAAACAGGTTTTCTACAGACAATTGGTAAATCTGCTTCTAACATGGGCGTGCTTTTCTGGGTTGATCATTACTATTCTCATCTCTCCCCCATTGCAAAAGGTTTACTGGGATCGGCATTAAGCGGCCCCTTTGAGACAGCAGCAACAAGCTGGTCGGAATATAAAAAAGTGCAAACCTTTTTAAAGATGCAAGGGCGCTCTTCTATTTTAGTAAAGAATATGCTCGCGCCTGAATTTAGACGCATCGTCAGTGCAACTTTTCTACGCACCATGTATACAGGACCCACTACTTTTTGCGGTATGTATAGCTTTATTGCAACTGCCACGCCGCTTTTTCCTGTCTCTATGCAGGATAGTCTTTTGCTCAAGGCTATTTTAGCGGGTACAGTCAATATTCCTATTCAATTTGTGAATATGCCAATTATTAATCTACATACTTATGTATTAAGCAATCCTCAACAAACGACGAGAAATTTAATTCGTTCGTTCATTAAAGAGCATTCTTGGTATGACTTATTTCGTGGCACGCTTCCCCGTACTATTCATCGCTCGTTGCATTATGGCATTGCGCTTTCCGTTTCTTCTTTTTTCGCAAAACAACATCGGCGGCAATCGGAAAACCAGCAAGAGAATAATTTTAATCCGCCCAAGCCTAAATGAAATGACAACAACATTTCAACTAAATTCAACTAAACGCCATCCGATTGATAGCTTGCTGCAACTCTTGCAGCTGCCTTCCCATTTCCTTCTCGTTGCTATCCTTTTCTTGCACTACTGGAAACATCGTAAATGAACTGTCCCAAATGAACTGGGATACAGGACAGTAAGGAGTATGTAAGAAAGAACAAGTGCCAACCAAATTCTTCTCCGTTTTAGCTAGCATGCCATCTAACGTGATCACATGTTCTTCCTGAGGAATATTCGGATCATGTCCATGCACGAAACAAATGTAGTAATGATTATAATAATAAGGACGAGAAATGAGATAAGGATTACGATTATCTATTAATTTTATAAAAGCCCCACCGTCATAAAATAATTCATTTACCCGTTTATTTTTAACATACCTGCTAAATTCTCTATTGATCTCATTAATGGTATCTGCAAGCTCGAAGGGAGTATCATCCCGATAAACCACGTTTATATCCTTGGCAATATCCATAATTGTATCTAAACCAATTAACGCATGACTGTAGATGGTAATCGTCAAGCCATCTTCACTTAACGTATAATCCAGTGCTTGGAGAGAAGGCTTATAGATATTTTCGACAATCGCATCCACTTCCGCTTTTTTTACTACTCCTACATCAATGAGCATTTGCAAGCCGTACATGGAAATAACAAATTTGATATTGTTAGCATTAGTTCGCATCGAAGACCTAGGTACGAGTTGATATTTATTATACCCTTTTAGTTCTGTTGCCGTTATCAAATACATATCGTGATTAGAGATTAAAATCTTATGATAAACGCGTGCATCCTTTAATTTTTCCAAAATTTTAAAAGAAAGATAATCACAAGGTCCTCGTTCAGCCACTAAATCGCCGAGATATAATATCTTCCCCTTATTAGGAATAATATGAATCTCTGCTAATACCTTATCCAACTCGTTTAACACAGGACGGAGGCTATCGAAATCCTTGACTAGGAGCTCTTGAAAAAGCTGTTCAAATGAAAGGAAATCAGAAGGATCCTTGCAGCGGGCAAGCGCTAACTCACAGGCGTCATTGATATAGGCTGAAAATTTTAGATAAATGTCTTTCCATTTCTGATAATACTCTGGGGAGGTATCTATCACACCTCGCCGAATTAAAAAATTAACCAACATAAGCGGATTGCCGTGCATGTCACCCTGAGTCACTTGGATTTTTTTGGTAAGAGCATGTGGGTGATCATGTCTTAAAGTCGGATATTCTCCCAAATCGATTTCTTCAACTACTAAGTCGGGAAATACATTCCGCGCTTCTGTCATTATTTCGTATCCTGTTCTTTTTAAAATTCAAATTAAAAGGTATTATACGAAGATTAAAACAATCTTAAGCACAAGGGCGCATTAAGTTAAAAATGATCGCTCTTGTTTGAAATTTGTCAAAATGATTTATTATGAACAATATTTAACAATAAAAGGGACTAGGCATGAATACCGCGTTGCTGTTAGTTGAAATCCAAAATGATTATTTTCCGAATGGAAGGATACCGTTAGAAAAAAGTGTAGAGGCTAGCCTGAAAGCTAAACAAATATTAGAAGCTTATCGGGACAAGAAAATGACAGTGATTCATGTGCAACATATCTCTACCCATCCTAACGCAAATTCCCATTTGCCCTGCACGAAAGGTGCTGAATTTCATCCAAACGTGCAGCCCATGAAAGGTGAGATGATCATTAAAAAGCATTACCCTAACAGTTTTAAAGATACCTCACTATTAAACTATCTCATCAAAAACCAGATTAGCCATTTAGCAATCTGTGGCATGATGACTCATTCTGCTATCGAAGCCACTGTGCGCGCTGCTTATGATTTAGGTTTTAGCTGTACCGTATTACACGATGCGTGTGCGACTAAGAGTTTGGAATTTAACCATACGATTATCCCAGAACACAGCGTCCAGTATGCGTTTATGGCTGCACTGCAACCTAACTATGCAAGGGTATTGAGCACGGAAGATTTCATGCAAAAAATCGGTGCTCATACTCCTGTCCCTGCTGAATAAGAATGCGACCTCTATGAGCTGGTCATCACGCTATTTACCGCCTGATCCTACTATCTGGCAAGGTCGTGTCGATATGCCAGCAGATTCTTGTTTTTACCAGCATGTACAACCCCTTAATTTATTCACGCAAAAGCTGCCGAAAGGGGAACAGTTAGCTTTTGCGATTGTGGGTTTTAAATGTGATGAAGGGATACAGCGGGATCTAGGTCGAACAGGGGCGTTTGAAGGGCCTATGGCCATTCGTCATCGGCTAGCGAAGCTACCTATTCAAAAACCGGCCATCCAGTGTTACGACGTCGGTAACATTACCTGTACTGATCATGATTTGGAATCTAGTCAAGAATCCTTAGCAGAGGTGATTGCACAGCTGCTTGAGCAGCAGATTCACCCTATCGTTATCGGTGGGGGTCATGAAATGGCATGGGGGCATTATCAAGGCATTGCCCGCTCTTACTCACCGACAACCCGTTTAGGGATTATCAATTTTGATGCCCACTTTGATTTGCATCCTATGCAACCTAGCCACCGTGCCAGTGCAACGACGGCTTTTTATCAAATTGCAGAAGCTCACGAGATAGGGAAGCGCCATCTCGATTACAATTGCATTGGCATACAACATGCCGGTAATATTCGGCAGTCGTTTGAGATAGCAAAGCAATTCAAGGTGAAAATGATTTTAGCAGATGATTTACATCAAGGCTTACGAGAAAAATGTTTTGATTTCGTCGATCGCGTGATTGATGAAAATGAAATCATTTATCTAAGCTTGTCATTAGATGTCTTCTCACCTGCTTTTGCACCCGGCGTCAGCACCATTCAGCCGCTGGGTTTGGATCCCTGGCATGTGATTCCCCTCATTCGGCAAGCGGCGTCATCCGGAAAAGTCATTAGTTATGATATTGCGGAACATGTGCCGCGTTATGACATTGATCATCGTACTGCTAAGCTCGCAGCAACGTTGATTTATGAGATTATCCATCATCACCGTTGCCCACAATGACGCCCCAGCAATTTCAGACGTTACTATTAAATTGGTTTGACCAACATGGCCGTAAGCATTTGCCATGGCAGCAGAATAAAACGCCGTATCGGGTGTGGGTTTCAGAGATTATGCTGCAGCAAACGCAAGTGATGACGGTGATTCCTTACTACGAACGTTTTATGCAGCGGTTTCCGGATTTAGTCTCGCTTGCTAATGCGCATGAAGATGACGTCTTGCATCTGTGGGCAGGGCTTGGGTATTACAGCCGAGCGCGGAATTTGCATCGTGCTGCGAAGATGGTGATGGAGGCGTATCAGGGGCAGTTTCCGAATACGGTTACTGAGTTACAAAAATTACCTGGTATTGGTCAATCAACGGCAGGGGCGATTGCTTCGATCGCTTTTCAGCAGCGGGCCGCTATTTTAGATGGCAATGTTAAGCGAGTGCTAGCACGGGTGCATGGAATGATGGAACCTGTTAATGAAAAAGGGGTTGAAGCGAAATTATGGGCATTAGCTGACCACTATACCCCCGCAAAACGTACGGCTGATTACACGCAAGCGATGATGGATTTAGGTGCCACCCTTTGTACACGCAGCAAACCGCAATGTGGCCGTTGCCCACTGATTCAACATTGTGCTGCCTATGCGCAAGGAATAGTGGATTTATTGCCTAAAAAGAAAGCGACAAAGGCCTTGCCTACGAGAGAAGCGACTTTTGTGATCTTGCAGCATAACAATCGAGTATTACTCCAGAAACGGCCTCCCTTAGGTATTTGGGGTGGCTTATGGAGCTTACCGGAGCTTGAAGGGCAAGCAGATCAGAAAAAGATTACCTCGTTTTGCCGTCAGCATTTTCAGGTAGAGGTAATTGATCAGCACGCACTGGCGCCGTTTCGTCATACATTTAGTCATTATCATTTAGACATTTTTCCTGTCATCGCGTTAATCAAAAAAGCGCCTGTTCAAATCATGGAAGAAGGCCAACAAATTTGGTATAACCTCACTCAACCAGCGTCATTAGGCTTACCTAAACCTGTTCAATCGCTATTGAGGAAAATAAATTGATATGACACGCATGATTTATTGCGCCAAATTAAAAAAAGAAGCTGAAGGCTTAGCTAAGCCGCCTATGCCGGGAGAGAAAGGTCAGCGGATTTATGAGCATATTTCTAAGGAAGCATGGCAAATGTGGGTACAGCATCAAACGATGTTGATTAATGAATATCGCTTAAGTGCTATTGATCCGAAGGCGCGGCAATTTTTGATGCAAGAGATGGAGCATTTTCTCTTTGGTGAGGGTAGTGAAAAGCCGGCTGGCTATGTGCCAGAAAAATGATGTGGAATCATCAATTTTCGCTTGACTCAATCCTTGGCTCTCGGTTTAATAAGCGTCTCTTTTTAGATTGGCCAGATAGCTCAGTTGGTAGAGCAGAGGACTGAAAATCCTCGTGTCGGCGG
>Ga0070738_10007922_pt1 | contig 10426 bp, 10 predicted proteins | sample Coa_R2_2_FD_66446 | JGI IMG/M metagenome (GOLD analysis project Ga0070738, IMG submission 66446) | Surface soil microbial communities from Centralia Pennsylvania, which are recovering from an underground coalmine fire - Coalmine... | ecosystem: Environmental > Terrestrial > Soil > Unclassified ... | reverse complement strand
GAGCTTGATCGCCGCGTCGCGCCCGAGAGCGGCGTAGAGCGCGACGGCGACCCGAGGCTGCTCGTGGGCGAGCCGGGTGACCGCGTCGGCGCCGATCCTCAGCGCGACGACGTCCGTCTGGGCGAAGGCGCTCGCCGAGCGCGGCTGCCCGTCGAGGAGGCTCAGCTCGCCGAGGAGCCCGCCCGGCTCGACGTAGCCGAGCGTGCTCTCGGTGTCGATCTCGTGCGTCGTGTGCTCGCGCTCGATGTCGATCCGGACGATCCCATCATCGATGACGTAGCTCGCGTCGCCGGCCGAGCCCACCCTGAAGATGCACGTCCCGGCCGGGAACCGGACCGTCGTGAGGTACGGCTCGAGGATCCCCCAGTCGGCCCGCGAGAGCTCGGCGAGCTGGGGCGGGATGGCGCGGGCCCCTTCGATCACGGAGTGCCGGTCAGCTCTTGCTGTTGATCCGGCGATAGAAGTCGCCGACGGTCTTCATTTTCGTGAGCTCGGCCGCCTTGATCTCCACCTTGTACTTCTTCTGCACCGAGGCGGCGAAGCTCGCCTGGTCGGCCGAAGCAAGACCGAGGTCCTCGAGCTTGGAGTCGAGCGTGATGGTGGAGGCCTTGGTCCCGGTGGACTTCTCCAGCATCGTCTTGAGGTCGGCGAGCGTGGCGTTGGACATGATGTTCTCCTGGGGCGTTGAAACTAGCAAAACGGTCTCCACGACATCAAAGCGGCATCGCGCTGCCGGGAAGACCGACTTAGAATGCCGCGCTCGATCGGGGGGACGGCGTGCGCGCAAAGATGGCGGCCATGCTCCTCGTGGCCGCGGGAGCCGGGTTCGCCGTTCGGAGCATCCCGCTCGGAGCTGGTTCCGCGCTCGAGAGCGCGCCGGAGAAACCAGTCCGTCGGACCGCCGTCTCGGCGCGCGGCCGGATCCAGCCGGTGAGCGAGGTCATCGAGATCGCCGCCCCTCCGAACGACCGGATCGAGAGCATCGCCGTCGTCGAGGGCGACGAGGTCGAGAAGGACGCGCTCCTCGCGCGCGTCGAGAGCTGGGGCGAGCGGCTCCGGGACCGCGACCGGATCGCGAGCGTCCTCTCGGAGGCGCGGACGCGCCTCGCGGCCGAGACGGGCCTCGGCGCGGCGCGCGCCGCGGAGGCGCGGAACCGGGTCGATCGAGCGGAGAAGCTCGCTCCCCACGACATCGCTTCCCAGGAGGCGCTCGTGCGCATCGCCGAGGCCACCCTCGACTTCGCGCGCGGCCAGCAGAAGCGGCAGACGGATCTCATCGATGGCAAGACGGGGACGATCGAGGAGGGCGAGCGCCGGAAGCTCGCGGTGCGTCAGGCCGAGGAGGACCTCGCGCGTGCCCGGACCGCGCTCGAGCGGCTTCGCTCGTCGACGGCCCTCGAGCTCGACCTCGCGCGCGAGCAGCTCGCGACCGTCCTCGCGTCGACCGAGCGGGCGCGGGCCGAGATCACGGTCGACTCGACGCTCCGCGAGCTCGCCCTCGCCGAGGAGCGCCTCCGCCTCACCGAGCTCCGCGCCCCCTGCCCGGGCCGGATCCTCAAGGTGATCGCCCACCCGGGAGAGAGCACCGGCGCGCGAGCGATCCTCCGCATGGCCGACATGCGTCAGATGGTGGTGATCGCGGAGATCTACGAGACGGATGCCCGTTTCGTCGCGCTCGGGGCCCGGGCGCGGGTCACGAGCCCGGCGCTCCCGGCCGAGCTCACGGGCACCGTCGACCGGATCGGGAGGGTCGTGGCGCGGAACGCCGTCATGGACATAGACCCCGCGGCCGACGCCGATGCGCGCGTCGTCGAGACGCGCGTCCGTCTCGAGTCGCCCGACGTGGCGTCCCGCTTCGTGAACCTGCAAGTGACGGTGCACGTCCCGGTCGACGAGCGATGACGGTCCCCTTCGCCTGGAGGAACCTGACCCAGAACCGCGCGCGGACGCTCGTCGCGGCGGCGGGCATGTCCTTCACCATCGTCCTCGCCTTCGTGCAGATGGGGTTCCACGCGGCGCTCATGCGCGCGGCGACCTCCCTCCAGGATCGCCTCGACTTCGACGTGATCCTCGTCTCGCCCGAGTACGTCTACACGCGCTCGCCGGGCACGATCCCGTTCGCGCGCGTGAAGCAGGCGCCGTCGGTCGAGGGCGTCGCGAGCGCCGTCCCCTTCTACGCGAAGCTCGGCCACTGGCGTCACCCCGAGTCGGGGATGCGCCGGGAGGTCATGGTGCTCGGCTTCCGCCCGGAGGACGCGCCCTTCCTGCTCCCGGAGCTTCGGCAGTCGGCCCCCTTGCTCGCCGTCCCGGACACGATCCTCGTCGACCGGGTCACGCGGCCCGACTACGGCCCGCACCCGGACGGAATGGTCGGCGAGCTCGACTGGCGGCGCGTCACGGTCGCCGGCCACTACACGCTCGGGCTCGGCTTCGTCGTCTACGGGTGCGTGGCGACGAGCGACGAGACCTGGTCCCGCGTCACGGGCATCTCGCTCGACCGGGCCACGTTCGGTCTCGTCAAGGTCGCGCCGGGCGCCGATCCCGCGCGGGTCGCGAGGAGGCTCGAGGCGGCGCTCCCGGGCGATGTCCGCGTCCTCACGCGCGCGGCGCTCGAGGCTCACGAGCGCGACTACTGGAGCACGAGCAGCTCCTTCGGGCTCATCTTCGGCTCGGGCGTCCTCGTCGCGCTGCTGACGACCGCGATCATCTCCTACCAGGTCCTCGCGACGGACATCGCGAACCGGGTCCGGGAGTACGCGACCCTCAAGGCGCTCGGCTACCGGCCGGGGTCCGTGTCGCTCGTCGTCCTCCGCCAGGGCGCGATCCTCGCGGCGGCCGCGTGGCTCGCCTCGGTCCCCGTGGCGACCGTGCTGGGCGACCTGACCGGCCGCGCCACGCAGCTCCCCGTCGCGATGACCGTGCCGCGAGCGCTCGTCGTCCTGGTCTGGACGCTCGCGATCGCCGCGATCGCCGGCTTCGTCGCCACGCGGAAGCTCCGCGCGGCCGACCCCGCGGAGCTCTTCGGATGAGGCGCCGCGTCCCGCTCGCCTGGAGGATCCTCTGCCACGACCCGCGGCGCCTCGCGCTCTCGGTCGGCGGGATCACGTTCGCCGTCCTCATCATCTTCGCGGAGGTCGGCTTCCTGAACGGACTCTACGACGGACAGGTCGAGGTCCTCGACAAGATCGACGGGGACGCCTTCATCCTGAGCCGCGTCAAGTTCTCGCTCGCCGTCGACATGCCGTTCCCCAGGAGGCGGATCGAGCAGGCCCTCGCCTGCGATTCGGTCGTCTCGGCGGCCCCGCTCTGGATCGCGGGCGGCGCTCTCTGGCGGAACCCCGCCGACCGCTCGCTCCACCGGATGCGCGTCCTGGGCATCGACCCGGGAGCCTCGCCGTCGGCCGACCCCGAGGTCACGGCGCGGCTCGAGGAGCTCACGCGGCCGGACACCGTGCTCGTCGACCGCCGCTCGCGCTCCTACCTCGGCCCCCGCGAGCCGGGCGTCGTGACGGAGGTGAGCCGGCGCCGGTTCCGCGGGGTCGGCACGTTCGACCTCGGGACGGACCTCGTCTTCAACGGGACCCTCGTGACGAGCGACCGGAGCTTCCTCGAGATCGCCTCGGACGCCGATGCCTCGCCGCCCCGCCTCGAGCGCGTCGAGCTCGGAGTCCTGAAGCTGCGCCCGGGCCGCGATCCCGCGCGCGCGCTCGAGGAGGTTCGCGCGATCCTCCCCCGGGACGTGGTCGTCCTCTCGCGGGAGGAGCTCGTCGAGCGCGAGCTCACCTTCTGGAAGGTGAACACGCCGATCGGCGCCATGTTCGGCCTCGGCGCCCTCATGGGCTTCGTCGTCGGGATCTTCATCTGCTTCCAGGTCCTCGCGACCGAGGTGACCGACCAGGTTCGCCAGCTCGCGACGCTCCGGGCGATCGGCCACGAGGACGGGAGGCTCCTCCGGCTGGTCCTCCAGCAGGCCGTCATCCTGGCCTTGTTCGGGTTCGCGGCCGGCCTCCTCCTGAGCGAGCTCCTCTACGGTTGGCTCGACGGGGTCACCGGGATCCACATGCGGCTCACGGTGGGGCGCGCCTCGGTCGTCTTCGGGCTCGCCCTCGTCATGTGCGCCGTCTCGGGGTGCCTCGCGGCGCGCAAGGCGCTCGCCGCCGACCCGGCGGAGCTCTTCTGAATGAGCGAGCCCGTCGTGCGAGCGCGGTCGCTCCGGCACACCTTCGGAGCCGGCGAGACGAGCAAGGTCGTCCTCCAGGAGGTGAACCTCGAGGTCTCGGCGGGCGAGATCGTGATCCTGACGGGGCCGTCGGGCTCCGGGAAGACGACGCTCCTCACGCTCGTGGGCGCGCTCCGCTCCGTGCAGGAAGGGAGCCTCGCCGTGCTCGGGAGGGAGCTCTCGGGGCTCGCGCCGCGGGAGATGATCGCGGTGCGGCGCGGGATCGGGTTCGTCTTCCAGGCGCACAACCTCTTCGACGCTCTCTCCGCGCACGAGAACGTCCGCATGGCGCTCGAGCTCCACGACCTCGCCGAGCCAGAGGTCCATGAGCGCGCGCGCGCGATCCTCGAGCGGGTCGGCCTCGGCCACCGCGTGCACTACAAGCCGGCGGCTCTCTCGGGCGGACAGCGGCAGCGCGTCGCGATCGCCCGCGCGCTCGTGAACCGCCCGCGGCTCGTGCTCGCGGACGAGCCCACCGCGGCCCTCGACGAGAAGGCGGGGAGGGAGGTGGTGACGCTCTTCCAGGAGCTCGCGCGCGCGGGCACGACGGTCCTCATGGTGACTCACGACAGCCGCGTCCTCGACGTCGCCGACCGGATCGTCAACATGGTGGACGGCCGCCTCGCATCCGACGTCCGCGCCCGCGAGTCGCTCAGGATCTGCGAGCTCCTCAAGGCGTGTCCGGTCTTCGCCCCCCTGGTGGCGGCCGAGCTCGCCGAGATCGCGCAGCGCATGACGCGGGAGGTGCATCCGTCCGGCGCGACGATCGTCCGGCAAGGAGAGGTCGGCGACCGGTTCTACGTCGTGGCGGAGGGCTCGGTCGACGTCCTGGTGGCGAAGGACGGCGCGCGGACGCTCGTCTCGCGGCAGGGACCGGGCGGATTCTTCGGCGAGGCTGCGCTCCTCACGGGCCAGCCCCGGAACGCCACGGTCGAGGCGACGACCGAGGTCACGCTCTACTCCCTCTCCAAGGAGTACTTCCAGGCCGCGCTCGAGAGCAGCGCGACGTTCAAGGAGCAGCTCCTCGACGTGTTCTTTCAGCGTCGGTGAGGATCCGTTTGCGCCAGGGATGCCGCGGAGAGGATGGCGACGCGGCGCCGCGCCATGAAGTAGATTCGCCTCATGACGATCGAAGCTGACGTTCCGCCCCCGCCGGATCCGGGCCTCGACGCTCCCCCGTCGATCGGGGGGACGGCCGAGAGCGTGCTCGCCGTCGTCGTCGTCCTCCTCGTCGTCCGCCTCGGACTCACGCTCGCGGTCGCGAGCGTTCTCGACCCGTGGCGACACGGCTACTCGGCCACGTGGCTCTGGGTCGGACAGCTCACGGGAAACACCAACGGCGCGCTGCTCGGCTGGATCGGCGGCAGTGTGGCGTCGATCTCGGCGGCCGTTCTCCTGACGCGCGGACGGTCGCGCAAGCTCCGCGCCGGGTTCGCCGCCCTGGGTCTGATCTCGATCCTCCTCGGAGTCGATCTGTTCGCCACGCGACCCGACTGGATCGGGGGGAAGCCGGCGACCATGGCGTGGAGCACGCTCCTCGAGCTCGTCGCGGGTGTCGCCTTCTCCGTCCGGTTCGCGCTTCGCGCCCGGGCGCCCCGAGCTCATGGCCGTGTCGTCATCGGACTCGCCGCGCTCGCGGCCCTTCTCGTCGGCGGCCCGATCCTCGCCGCGACGTGGGACGAATACCGGCCCCAGAGCTTCTCGCCGTGCCGGATCCAGTTCATCCGGGTCCAGAAGCCGGGCGGCCCCGAGCCCGCGGCGGGGGCAGCCGTCCTCACGATCGACAGCGAGACGGTCGTCCTCGGCGCGGAGCGCATGGAAGCGTCGGAGGCCGACCTTCGGCGCGTCCGCTGGTCGGAGAGCCCGCCGAGCCTGTCCGTGCGAGTCGGCGGCCGCGCCGCGGCGGACCTCAAGCGGATCACGGACGATCACGTCTACGACCGGTTCGTCTTCCTCGTGAACGCCGTTCCCGTGACGATCGTGCAGTGCAACTCGCGGCTCCCCGATGGAACGTTCACCCTCGACTGGATGTGGGAACCGAAGCGCCTCCAGGCGGCCTACCTCGCGATGACGGGCGAGACCGTCTCGCTCCCCTCCGACCTCGAGAGGGATCCGCTGCCGCCCGAGCCCTTGCCGCCCGGACTCGTCCTCCGCGGCGGGGAGCTCTCGAACGAGAAGGACGGCTCGAGCCTCGTCTGGGTGCCGCGCGGGAGCTACCAGGTCTTCTCCATGTTCGGCGGCGAACCGGATCGCCGACGGGTCAAGCGGGGATTCTTCCTCGGCAGGACGCTCGTCACGACGAAGCAGTACCGTGAGTTCTGCGCCGCGACCGGGCAGACGGTCCCCGCGGGAAACGACGACGGGAACGCTCCCGTCGTGAACGTCACGCACGAGGATGCGGAGAGCTACTGCGCCTGGGCCGGGGTCTCGCTGCCGACCAGCGAGCAGTGGCTGCGCGCGGGAGCCTTCGGCGCCGGGGTGGTCGAGATGAACAGGAGCATGGGGGAGCACCTCGACGATTCGGTGTCACCCGTGGGAATGCCCGAGCCCGAGACCCACTACATCGCGGACAAGACGTCTCCCATGGCGTGGACGACCGTGAAGCGCGCGGAACACAAGCGAAACGCGAACGTCGGGTTTCGCGTCTGCTACGCGATCCGATGACCTCGAGCGCCGTCGTCCGAGCTCTTGGCCTCGTCGCCTTGCTCCTCTTCGCGTTCGCGCCGTGGCGTGAGGCCGACGTGTACTTCAGCCTTGGACCTGCTCACTACGTCGAGAGCGTGACCGGCGCACAGCAGCTCTTCTTCTCCGCGGTGACGGCCGCGGGGTCCGACTTCGGCGGCGTCTACCCCGATCAGGCATGGCTCGACCGGGTCTCGGCGCACGGCAACGTCGTCGTCCTCCTCGTCTCGGGTGCGAGCGGACTCCTGCTCGCCTTCGGACCGCGTGCGCGGCCGCGGAGCTTCCCCACCTTCGCCGCAACCCTCGGGACCGCGACATTGACGACGAGCCTCCTCCTCCTCGCAGGACAAGGTCTGTGGATCGACACGTGGCACGCCTTCGACGAACGGGCCGCGCTCGTCGTCTTCTGGATCGCGGCGCTCCCCTGCGCCGGAGCCGCGCTCGCCGTCACGGCCATTGCGCTCGAGTGGCGCAGGGCGCGTTCGCTCCTCCGCGTTGCCGCGGCTCTCGGTGCGATCGCTGCGGTCTCCTTGTGGTGGGGCGATCGCAACACGTGGGGAGGAATCGGCTGGGGGCTCAGGCTCCAGGCTCTTCTCCTCGCCCTGGCTCTCTGGCTCGAGAGCGCGTCGCCCGATCCGCCCGAGGACGACGAATCGAATGCGCCTTCGGGCGCTGTCGTTCCGGGCTAGTTCCCCGCGAGCTCCTCGAGCTTCGCCCGGGCGAGAGGGGCCTGGGAGTCGTCGGGAGCGGCGGCGAGGAATGCACGGAGGTCCGCCGTCGCGGCGTCCTTCCGCCCGAGCGCCGCGAGCGCGAGCCCACGCTCGAGCCGCGCGGTCAGGTTCGGGGTCTTCTCGACCAGCAGCGTGAGGTCCCTCGCGGCTCCCTCGAGGTCGCCCGATCGCCGGCGCGCCATGCCGAGGAACAGGAGGGCGTCCATTCTCTTGGGGTCGCGGCGGAGCGCCTCGGCGCAGTCTTCGATGGCCTGGTCGAGCACGCCCGTCTCGAGGCGGACTCTCCCCCTCTGTTCCAGGGCCCACGCATCGTCCGGCCACTTCTCGAGGAGCGCGTTCGTGTCGTCGAGGGCGCTCTGCCAGTCGTGGAGCTTGACGTGGAGGATCGTCCGCTGCGCGTGAGCCTCGCGCTCGTGCGGGTCGAGCTCCAGCGCGTGCGCTATGTCCTGGAGCGCTTCCTCGTCCTGGCCCAGGTGGCGGTGAACCTTGGCGCGCGCCGCCCAGGCCCGGGCGAGCTCCGGGGCCTTCGCGATGGCCGCCTCGGCGCACTCGAGCGCCTCGGACTCCTGGCCCTTGTCGGAGAGGGCGAGGGCCCGGGCCGCGAGCTCGGCGGCGGCGCGCTCGTCCTCGGGGGACGGGCGTCGCTTCGGAGGCTGGACGGGTCTCGGCGGAGGCGCGACCGGGACCGGAGACGGTGGGCTCGCCTCGGGAGACGGACGGCGCAAGGCGACGAGGGTGAGCCCGAGCGCGGCGCCGACGAGCACGAGGAGCGCCAGGACGACCCGTCTTCGCGGCGAGTCTTCGCTCGAGGCCGCGCTCCTGAGAGCGCGCGCGAAGGCGGCGCCGTCGCGGGGGCGGGCGCCCGGGTCGCGGCGGAGCGCGCTCTCGACGACCCGCGCGATCGGACCCGGAACGGCCGAGCGGGAGAGCGGCTCCACGTCCTCGCCGGTGATCTTCTGCACGAGCTCGACGAGCGTCGGCGCCGAGAAGGCGGGCGAGCCCGAGAGGCACTCGTAGGCGATCGCCCCGAGGGCGAACACGTCGGCCTCGGGTCCCACGGCCGCCGCGTTCTCGAGCTGCTCGGGAGCCATGTAGCCGAGCGTCCCGAGGAGCATCCCGTCGGCCGAGAGCGCGACGCTCTGGCTCGCTCCGGGCGCCCGGTCGTCGAAGTGCTTCGCGAGGCCGAGGTCGGCGAGGAGGGGCGCCCCGTCGCCCGCGAAGAGGACGTTCTCGGGCTTGAGGTCGCGGTGGACGATCCCGAGCGCGTGGGCCTTCCCGATCGCTTCGCCGAGGCGGATCGCGAGGGCGACCGCCTCGTCGCGCGCGAGCGGGCCGCGCGAGAGCCTCGAGCGGAGCGTGCCCCCGTCGAGGAACGGCATGACGACGAACGGGCCGCGCTCCGACTCCCCCGCGTCGAGGAGCGGCACGAATCCCTCGACCTCTCCGAGGGAGGCCATGAGCCGCCGCTCCCGCTCGAACCGGGCGAGCTGCTCGCCCCGCCTGTGCTTGAGGACCTTGAGCGCGACGAGCCTCGAGCCGCCATCCGTCGCGCGATAGACGACGCCGACGCCGCCTTCACCGATCGGCTCGAGGAGCTCGTAGCGACCGATCCTCACGTGCCCTCGCGAGGGCAGTCTATCTCATGGGATCCATGCTCCCTCGTCTTGGCTTGGTCGAGAAATCGGAGACGGGGGAGCGTGGGAGCACGCGCGTCGCTACACTCACACCGGCGAAGGTCCTCAGGCGCCGCATCCCCCTCGCCCTCCCGGTGATTCTGGTCCCCAACTTCGTTGGCCGCGAGGCCGGGACCAACCAAGGAAGGACGAGTCGGATGACCGTCGTCGGTGTCGTCCTGGGCGGCGTTGCCGTCTTCGCGGCGATCTTTCTCTTGACCGCGCGAGCTTCGATACGCGAGAAGCCCCGGTATTCCTGGCAAGTGCCTGTCGAACCGACGGCCCAGTCCCTGTGGACCCGGCTGACTCGCTGGGCGCTGGGCGGATAGCCACTCGCCAGGAACGGAGCGAGCGGGCCCGAGAAAGGCCCGCTCGCTTCGATTCATTTCACTTCACGAGGACGGCCGCCGGAGCGGGGGCGACGAGCTTCATCGCGACCCAGGCGTCGAACTGCTCGAGCCAGTTAGCCGCCTCCTGCGCACGCTCGGCCGCGAGGCGCGGGAGCGGACGGAGGTCGGGCTCGATCCAGCGGGCGCGGGCCTCGGGCGTCATGAGACGCTCGCGGCTGTAGTGCGCGAAGATCTCGTCCTTCGAGTAGAGCTGGACGACGGCGTCGGCGAGCGCGGCGAACGAGCGGCCGTCGTCGAAGACCTCGAGGAAGTGGCGGACGAGGTGGAACCACGCGAGCGTGATCGTCTCGTGGAAGCCACGCGTCGGAGTCTCCGGGGTCCCGGTCGCCTTGTTGTAGCGCTTGATCGACGAGCGAAGGCGCTCGATCGCCTCGGCGGGCTCGTAGCGCCGCGCGTGGTCGAGGGCGACGACGAGGTGGGCGGCGTGCGTCCACTCCTCCTTGGGGAGGGTTCCCGCCTGGAACTTCCGCACGAGCCGCTTGAGCTCGGCCGACGTCGTGTAGGCGACGGCGACGGGAGTCGCGCGGGGACGCGAGGACTTGGTCTGCGTGGGGGTCTTGAGGTCGATGCACATGGCCGTTCTCCGTGCCCCATGACGGCCGCGGGCGGGTCGACTGTCACGCGTCGAGTGGTAGCTTCGACGCCGATGCACGATCCCGTCGAGCCGGACGCCCGCTGGCAGCCCTACGAGGAGTCGCTCGTCACGACGAT
>Ga0070738_10007920_pt1 | contig 10427 bp, 7 predicted proteins | sample Coa_R2_2_FD_66446 | JGI IMG/M metagenome (GOLD analysis project Ga0070738, IMG submission 66446) | Surface soil microbial communities from Centralia Pennsylvania, which are recovering from an underground coalmine fire - Coalmine... | ecosystem: Environmental > Terrestrial > Soil > Unclassified ... | reverse complement strand
GCCATCCGCTATGCCGCCGAGCCGCAGAAGGGCATGTACTTCCTGGAGCCGGACGAGGCCTACCCCGACCGGCCGCGACAGATCTGGACGCAGGGCCAGGCCGAGGATACGCGGTACTGGATCCCCAGCTTCGACTTCCCGAATCAGAAGCTGACGACGGAGCTGATCGCCACCGTTCCCGAGCACCTGACCGTCGTCTCCAACGGAAGGCTGGTCTCGCGCGAGGGCGGGCGCTGGCACTTCAGCCAGGAGGTGCCGCACCCGGCCTACCTGATGACCTTCGCGGCGGGCGAGTTCAGCCTGGTTGAAGACCGCTGGCAGGACGTGCCGGTCCAGTACTTCGTGGAGCGCGGGCGTGAGGACGACGCGCGCCGCGCCTTCGTCAACACGCCGGCCATGATCGACTTCTTCTCGAAGTCCACCGGCGTGCCCTACCCCTACGCCAAGTACGCCCAGGTGGCCGTGGCCGACTTCGTCTACGGCGGCATGGAGAACACCTCCGCCACGACCCAGACCGACCGCACCCTGCACGACGAGCGGGCACACCTCGACTTCTCCAGCGACCCGCTCGTCTCGCACGAGCTGGCGCACCAGTGGTTCGGCGACTACGTCACCTGCCGCGACTGGGGCCACGCCTGGCTGAACGAGAGCTTCGCGACCTACTGCGAGAGCATGTGGTTCGAGCATCACCTCGGCCGCGACGAGATGCTGTACGACGTGTACGGCCTGCTCCAGTCGTACCTGGGCGAGGCGCGCGAGCGCTACCGCCGGCCCATCGCCACGAACGTCTACCGCGAGCCGTCAGACGTCTTCGACCGGCACCTCTACGAGAAGGGCGGCATGGTGCTGCACATGCTGCGCTGCGAGCTAGGGGATGAGGCCTGGTGGGCCTCCCTCAAGCACTACCTGGAGAAGCACGGCCGCGGCAACGTTGTGACCCACGACCTCCAGCGCGCCATCGAGGAGGTCAGCGGCCGCAACCTGGAGGGCTTCTTCCAGCAGTGGGTGTTCTCGCCCGGGCATCCCGAGCTGAAGGTCAGCTTCAGCTGGGACGGCAAGACGAAGCTGGCCAGCCTCTCGGTCAAGCAGAACCAGGACACCAAGCAGGGCACGCCCGAGTACCACGTCGATTTCGACGTCGCCTTCGACGGCCACAGGCTGCCGGTGCGACTCGATGCGGCCGAGCGCACCTTCGCCGTCCATCTGGACCAGGAGCCCAAGCGGGTGCGCTTCGCGCCGGGCGGCCGCCTGGTGCTCAAGACGGCAGACTTCGAGCTGTCGGGAGCGATGCTGCGCCGCCAGCTGGCGGAAGACGAGGACGTGCTGCTGCGCATCGAGGCCGCCAAGGCGCTGGGCAAGAAGGCCGACCGCGAGTCGGTTTCCGCGCTCGCTAGCGCCCTGGGCAACGAAGGCTTCTGGGGCGTCCAGCGGCAGATCGCGCTCGCTCTGGGTGACGCCAGGACCTCCGCGGCCAAGACGGCGCTGCTCGGGGCGATGACGCTGCCGCACCCGAAGGCGCGCCGCGGCGTGGTTGAGGCGCTCGGCGCGTTCAAGGAGCCTGACGTAGCCGAGGCGCTGAAGGAGAAGGCCAGCCAGGGCGACGCCAGCTACCTGGTGGAGGCGGAGGCGTTCCGCTCGCTCGGCCGCACCCGCCAGGACGGCGTCTACGAGACCCTGCTCACGGGTCTCCAGCGCGACTCGCACGACGAGGTCATCCGTCGTGCTGTATTCGACGGCCTGAAGGAGCTGCGTGACGACCGAGCCACCGAGGTGGCGCTGGAATGGATGCGCTACGGCAGGCCGAACATGGTCCGCGCCTCCGCCGTCTCGGCGCTGGAGCGGCTGAGCAAGGACGACGAGCGCGTGGACGACGCCCTCAAGGACCTGCTGGACGACCAGCGCATCGCCTCCCGCTTCGCCCGAGGCGCCGCGGTGGGGGTGCTGCGCCGGCGCAAGAAGGCCGAGGCCATCCCCACGCTGGAGCGGGTGGTCGAGCGCGACGTGGACGAGCGCATCAGGCGCAACGCGCGCGAAGCGCTGCGGTCGCTGCGCGCCGGCGGCGACTCCGAAGACGAGCTGCGCCAGATCCGCGAGCGAATGGACAGCCTGGCCGAGGAGAACCGCAAGCTGCGCGACCGGCTGGACAAGCTCGAGGCCGGCACATGAGACCGATGCAGCCCGGCAAGCCGCCGGAGCTGCCCTCGGGCGAGCAGTTCGAGATTCGCCACGGCAATCAGCGGGCGGTGGTGGTGGAAGTCGGCGCCGGGCTGCGCCTGTACGAGGTGGACGGCCAGCCGGTGCTGGACGGCTACGCCGAGGACGAGATGGTCGCCAGCGGCCGCGGCGCGATCCTGGCGCCCTGGCCGAACCGCCTCCGCGACGGCAGCTACGAGTTCGCCGGGCAGAAGTACCAGCTCCCGATTACGGAAGTGGACCGCCATCACGCCAACCACGGGCTGGTCCGCTGGGCGAACTGGACCTGCGCCGGGCACGACGCCGACCGCGTGAGGATGGCGCTCACGCTTCATCCGCAGCCGGGCTACCCCTTCTGCCTGGCCTTCACGGCCGAGTACACACTGTCCGACGCTGGTCTGGAGGTGGGCGTGACAGCCGTGAACATCGGCGAGCGCCGCGCGCCGTACGGCATTGGCCACCACCCCTACCTCACCGCCGGGACCTCGCTGGTGGACGACGCCAGCCTGTCCCTGCCCGCGAGCGCCTACTTCGAGGTGGACGACCGGCTGATCCCCACCGGCAAGCTGCTGCCCGTTGACGGCACCGCCTACGACTTCCGCCAGCCGAAGCGCATCGGCGAGCTGGTGCTGGACACGCCGTACGCGCAGCTGGCCCGCGACGACGACGGCCTGGCCCGCGTGCGCTTGTCGGGTCAGCGCACGGTGACGCTATGGCTCGACAGCAGCTTCTACTACGTGCAGGCGTTCACCGGGGACACCGTCACGCCCTCGCGCCGCCGCCAGGGCCTCGCCATCGAGCCAATGAGCTGCGCCCCGGACGCATTCAACAACGGCCTCGGCCTGCGGGTGCTCGAGCCCGGCGAGTCGCTGCCCACCACCTGGGGTATAAGCGTCTCCTAGCGATTCACGACCAGCAAAGGAACGAGCATCTCCTCGGGGGTAAGCGAGCCATGGTGCCCAACCATGCTCGCCTGGGAAGGATCGACTGAGCGCTGGAAGATGCCGACCGGGCCGAACGCCGCGGCGATCACTTCGCCGATGCGGGCCGCGTAGGCCTCGGGCACATCGGGGCCAAACCAGCCCGCCTCGATGGCTTCCTCGCGAGACAGTACCCACATGCGGTCGCCCAGGGCCTCGCGCCAGGCGCCCAGCACATCCTGCTCGGCTCCGTGCTGAGTGTAGAGGTAGCGGGCGCGGCCCTCGCCGGCCATGACCCGCACACCGGCCGACAGCTCACGATGGTCGTCGAGGTCCAGCCGCTGGTGCGGCGCCAGGTCCACCATGCCGTGATCGCCGGTGATGATCAGCGTGCAGCCGGCGGGCAGGCGCTCCGCCATGCGCTCGCACAGCCGGTCCGCGAGCCCGAGCTGGATGCGCCACGCCTCGGACGCCGCGCCGCGGCTGTGGCCGGTGGTGTCGAGGTCGTTGTGATGGGCGTAGACCACCTTCCGGCCTGAGCCTTGCAGGTGCGCCAGCGCGCAGGACGCGAGGTCTCCGCCTGAGACGGCAGCCTGGAACCGCCCGCCCCGCAGCGCGGCGCGGCTCAGGCCCGACTGATCGTGCGCCGCGGGGCCGATGAGCTGGACCTCCACGCCGGCCGCGGCGGCTGTCTCGAAAGCGGTCTGCCGCGGCTGGAACTTCTCCGGGTGGAGCTTCTCCCGCAGGTCGCCGCCCTGGCCCGTGCCGTAGACCTGCCAGCGCAGCATGTTCATCGGCCGGGAGTGGCCGGGCAGCGTGAGCGCGTAGCCCAGCACGCCGTGCTCGGCCGGCGGCAGGCCGCAGCCAATGGAGGCCACGCTGGCGGCGGTAGTGCTGGGGAAGCCCGCCGTGATGGGCCGCGCCGAGGGCAGCAGCGACCGCAGGAAGGGCGCGTGCTCCGCATTGTGGCGCAGCAGCTCCCAGCCGAGGCCGTCGAGCACCACCAGGCAGGCCCGCTCGCACTCGGGCAGGCCAAGCACGTTGCCGAACTCCGCCACGCCCATGGAGGCCAGCAGCGACGGCGTGAGGTCGGCCAGAGAGCCCTCGCCATAGCGCGGCAGCAGCGGGCTCGGAGCTTGCATAGCGATCGCTAGGAATGCTAGCGGTGAGCCGCCGCCCCGCGTAACCCTCGCCGGCAGCAGCGGGATCGGAGCTTGCACAGGGGTCGTCCGGATGCGACCGGCGTGTCGCAGCAGCGCTTGCACAGCCTACAATTCGGCCTAATGTCTGCTGGTGGACGGACCGCGTGAGCGTCGACGCGGCGGTTCGCGAGCCGGTCAGCCCGCCGGCCGAAACAGCGCCCGAACAGCCAGCGTCGCGAGCCGGCATTCCGGCCATAATCAAGCGCAACGCCGGGCTGCTGACCGCCGCCGAGGCATTCACCGGAACGGGTCAGCAGATGGTGCCCACGCTGGGCGCCATCATGGTGCTTCAGCTCACGGGCTCCGCTGCCCTCGCCGGGCTGGCCAGCAGCATGAGCGGGCTCACCCGCGTGCTGGTGTCCTATCCCTCCGGCCGGCTCGCCGACCGGTATGGCCGGAAGGCGGTGCTCGTGACCGGCCTGCTGCTGACGTTCGTGGGCGCGATAGGCCTCGGTTCGTCCGTGATCCTGGCGTCGTTCCCACTGTTCGTGGGGGCGCTGTTCGTGTTCGGCATCGGCAACGGCACCAGCCAGCAGCAGCGGCGCCTGTCCGCGGCCGACCTCTACCCGCCGGAACGCCGGGCCCAGGGGCTCGGCTACGTCCTCACCGGATCCCTGGTCGGCGCCCTGGGCGGCCCGGTGCTGATCGGCCTGGCAGGGCTGATCGCGGGGTCCGGCGGGCTGGACGAGACCAGCCTGAGCTGGTTCCTGGTGCCGTTCGTGCTCATCCCGAGCCTCGGCCTGATCCTTCGCATCCACCCCGATCCCAAGCAGATCGCGCTGCACCTGGAGCGCTACTGGCCGGGCCACACGCCCTCCGGCGTCGCGGCCAAGCGGGCAACCAAGGTCAACCTGTGGACCTTCTTCCACAACTACCCGCACGTGGTCGCCTTCGTGTCCATGTTCGTGCTCTACGGGAACATGTCGATGATGATGGCCCTCACGCCGGTGGCCATGACGCACCACGGCATGCCGCTGCAGGCCATCTCCATCACCGTCTCGCTGCACGTGGTCGGCATGTACGGCCTGTCGATGCCGATCGGCAAGCTGGCCGACCGCCTCGGCCGGCGGCGGGTGCTGTTCGCCGGCGTGATCCTTTCGACGCTGGGGACCATCCTTGTGGCGCTCACCGCCTCGTACCCGCTGATCGTGCTGGGCCTATACACCATCGGCGTGGGCTGGTGCTGCGGGAATGTGACCACAGCGGCCATCGTCGCGGACACCACGCCGGCGAATATCCGCGGCCAGGCCATGGGCGCCAACACCAGCTTCAGCGCCTTCGCGTCGGTCGCCGCGCCCCTGCTTGGCGGGCTGCTGGTCGAGCAATGGGGCACGCCGTCACTCATGGCCATCACGCTCGTGTTTATCGGGCCAATCGTGCTCCTGCTGCTGCGCCTTCGCGAGCCGAAGCCCGGCGTTTACCTGCACCCGACGACCTTTTAGGATTGGCGGGTGGGCAGCCGGGCGAGCGAGCGGGCAATCTCGCTGACCGCTGCCGTCCTCGCGGAAGACCCGCTCATCCTGCCGCCTCCCGCCCACGGCGCCGTGATCCCCAACGAGGGTTCGACGCTGGCGGGGCTGCTGTACTGGGCGCGCTACAAGAGCTTTTGGTTCGGCGCCATCTCCCGCATCGCCACGTTCAACGGCGCCATCGGCTTCCTGCTGTGGGCCATCGACGAGGGGATGGCCGGCGATAACCCGACTCTCCTCCAGATCCGCAGCAACCTGCCGCTGACGGCGTTCGTGGCGGCGCTCATCGCGCTGGCGTACGCGGTCGGCCGGCTCGGCCTCAAGCTCGATCCGGACGAGCCGCTGGCCAACGCACCGGCGCTCGTGATCGTCGTGCTCGTGATCGTGGCCGTAACCTCGATTGCCGGGCCGGTCTTCGTCGCCATTGGCGAGGCCTGCCTGCTGGTGCTGCTGCTGCTGGTGCTGCGGCTGCGCCACTGGGACGTGAACGCCTACCTGATCATCAAAGGCGTCCTCGTGGCCAGCTCGATCGTGCTGTTGGGTGGCATCGGCACGGGCATCGCCACCGGCCAGCTGCTGGAGACCCGGCTCTCACTCCAGAGCACCGACGACCTGATGCGCCTGTTCGTGCTGCTGCTCGGCCTGTCGCTCTATTTCATCGAGGAGCGCCGCCACTGGCTGTCCCAGCCGCCCACGCCGGTGGTCATCGACCGGCTGCAGCGGGCCTGCAAGCAGAACGATTTCGCGCATATCCACCGCTGGTTGGGCGAGGACCTGACCTTCTCGCAGGCGGACCAGCACCTGCTGGCCGAGCTGATCCTGCCGCGCCGCCTCATCGTGGACGGCGACGTCGCCGGCGTGCCGACGCCCACCGGCGATTTCGTCCTCTTTCGGGTCAAGAAGGGCCAGGTCGTGGAAATGAGGCACTACCTGAGCAGCGCTGGCTAGACTTTCCGCCGTGCTTTGGCGGGCGAGCTGGCTGGCGGCGTTGCTGGCGGCGGCGCTGTGCGTGCCGGCGACGGCGTTCGCGGCCGGGCTTGGCGGCGCCATCGATGGACAGCTCGTGGACAAGACGCCGGGCGCGACGCTGCAGGCGGGCGCCAAAGCCTACGTCTACAAGCTGGTCAGCGGGCAGGACCCGCAGCAGGCGGGGCAGGCGGACGTGGATGCGTCCGGCCATTTCCGCTTCGACGGGCTGGAGGCGGATCCCGCCAACTCGTATGAAGTCGGCGTGCAGTACCAGGGCGTGCCGTACTTCAGCGACCCGATTACCTTCGCCTCCGGCGAGACCGACCACAAGCTGAGCCTCGACGTCTATGAGGCCAGCGACGACGACAGCGTCCTCTCGCTGGCGGGCACCAGCCTGCTGGTCGATCCCGACGAGAAGACCCACGAGCTGGCGATCCTTGAGCTGGACAGCTTCGTCAACAGCAGCCAGCGCGCCTTCCTGCCCAACACCACGCCGCGCAACGGCGGCCCGCCGCCGATCCTGCGCTTCTCGCTTCCGCTGAACGCTACCAACCTCAACCCGGGCCAGGGCATGACCGGCGACGACATGATCCAGATCCCGGGCGGCTTCGGCGCGCTCGTGCCGCTGCCACCCGGCCGGCGTGACCTGGGCTTCACCTACCGCAGCGCCTATCAGACGTCCTCCACCTCATTCACCAAGAGCATCATCTACCCCACGAAGGGCCTGCGGGTGCTCATGCCCGCCGGCTCCGGCCAGGTGGACAGTCCGCAGCTTTCGCGACAGCCGATGCAGAACATCGGAGGCAAGCAGTACCAGCTGCTGGCGGCCAGCGATCTTCAGCCGGGCGCTAAGGTGGAGCTGAAGTTCTCCAGCCTGCCGGGCATCAAGCCGCTCAGCGAGCTGGCGCAGCCCAGCACGCTGCCGTGGCTGGCCGGCATCCTCGGCCTGGTCGTGCTCGGTCTGATGGCCTGGTACGTGCGCGACAAGCGCCGCGCACCGGTTCCGGCTCCGGTCGTGGACCGGCGGCAGCTCGAGAGCGAGCGCCGCGATCTGCTGATTGCCCTCGCACGGCTCGACGACCGCTTCGACGAGGGCCGCATCTCATCCGAGGACTATCGCAACCAGCGCGACGCCCAGAAGGCCGAGCTGCTCGAGATCCTCCAGCAACTGGAGGCGCTCCCTCCCGAGCCGGTCGGCTCCTAGCCTAGGACGCGAGAGCCAGCGGCAGGCGGCTCGTGCCCAGCGGGGTGGTTGAGCTGCTGCCGGTGGGCAGGCCGGCAGCCGTCCGCGCGAGATGGTGCGCCAGGTTGCGATTGCGAGGCACCCAGCACAGGCTGACGCTATGGTCCTGCGCCAGCCAGGCGGCGGTTCGCCGCTGGAGCTGGCGCGTCTGAGGGCTGCCGGCGCGCGCCTTTCCGGATACCAGCATCAGCCCCACCGTGGAGTCGGAGACGATCAGCGCCGAGGCCGGCTTGACGTTGCGGACGAGCTCGCAGGCCTCGACGAGACCCAGGAACTCGGCCTGGTTGTTCCCGCCGAAGCCCACGTTCCTGACGTGCCCAAAGAGCCAATCCTGGCTCTGGCCACGCGCCAGTACCAGCAGTCCGAAGCCGCTCGGCCCCGGGTTGGGAACGCTCGAGCCGTCGACATAGATCACCAGCTCGAGGCCGGGAACGCGCGGCAGCCAGCCGCCGCCGGCGAACCGAGATCGCACCAACGGGCAAACTCCAGGCGAAGATGGGCCGTCCGGCCGTACAGGAGGGGATTCAGCAGGCGGCGTTGGCAGTGAGCGTGGCGGCGGCGGAAGCGTGGAGAACAGCGTCCGCGGTGCCGTGGTCAGGCCTTAGGAGCCAGCTGCAACATCTGCTATTGCCCGGAACGATCATACAAGCGTGCTGTTACGAGCGATCCCCTTGGGCGCTTGAACTTGGAGGCGCTGGGCATGCGATGTGCACGGCCCGCGGCATGCGCTTGTTCGGCGTCCAGTTGGTGGGCCTCAATGGCGCTACGGGCCAGAAGCTGCTGCTCACCCTCGCGCTGTTCGCGGCAGTTTGGCTGCTCAGCGCGGCGGGGCGATGGACGATCCGAGCCCTGCGTACACGAGAGAGCGGCAGCCAGCTTGTGTTCTGGGGCCAGCAGGGCTTCAGTCTGGCGGCCGTTGCGCTGTTCGTGCTGGGCATCATCTCGATCTGGTTCAACAGCGCTGGCCAGCTGGCCACGGTCGGCGGCATAGCTTCGGCCGGCATTGCCTTCGCGCTGCAGAAGCCGATCACGGCCGTCGCCGGCTACTTCGTCGTCCTCAGGAGCCGGGTGTTCACGGTGGGCGATCGCATCACGCTTGGCGGCGTGCGCGGCGACGTCATATCACTCTCGCTCCTCCAGACCACGGTCATGGAAATGGGCGAGCCGCCCGGCGTGCAGGAGCAGGCGCTCCCGCCGACCTGGGTGCACGGCCGGCAGTACACCGGGCGGGTGGTCGCCATCACCAACGACAAGGTGTTCGACAACCCCGTCTACAACTACACGCGAGAGTTCCCGTTCCTGTGGGACGAGATGCGCATCCCGATTCGCTACGACGCCAACCGGCAGACAGCCGAACGCATACTGCTTGAGGTCGCCGAGCTCCACTCAACGCCCATCCACGAGATCAGCCAGCGCAGCCTGGATGCGCTGAAACAGCGGTACGGCATCGAGCCCAGCGACATCACGCCCCGGGTGTATTACAGGCTTACCGACAACTGGCTGGAGCTGACGCTGCGGTTCCGGGTGGATCCGCGCGGCGCCAGGCCGGTGAAAGACCTCATGAGCCGGGACATTCTGACGCGCTTTGACGCCGCCGGGATCGGGATCGCTTCCGCGACGTACGACATCGTGCACATGCCGCCGCTCCGAGTCGTCACCGAACCTCCGGCGGATGGCCACGAGCCACCGAAGTAGCAGGCGACTCGGACGATCAGGCTGTTGGGGCGAAGCTGATCCGGCCGCCTGCCAGGGCCAGCTTGCCTACGACTGCGCGATCGGCGCCGTCATAGGACAGGTTGCGGAAGCCGCCGCCCGGCAGCGCCTGGTAGAGGACCACGACCAGGTCGTAGGTGGCGTCGGGCAGGGAGCGGAGGTCGAGCTCGTAGTAGTCGGCGGTAACCTGGCCCGGAAGCCACGAGGAGGTCGGGGACAGGCCCAGGACAGGCGCGGCCTCGTCGCGCTGAGCCGCGACGCGATTGGGCGAGGGCATCAGCCGCACTGAAACGTGGTAGTCCGCGACAGGCTTGGCGAGCGCCTGCCAGTAGAGGGTGACCGGCAGCACGCCGTACCGCGGCTGTGCAAGCGGCGCCAGGCCGGCGAGTCGGATCTCTCCTCCGAACGTGCCACCCAGGGGGAGCATGTCATCGGGCAGGGCCCTCGGGGGTTGTCGGAGCACCTGCACGTAGGGGCCGGCCGCGGTCAGGAACAGACCCGCGGGCGGGTGGTATGCGCCCGTCGCGAGGTAGACCGGGCCTGGAGCGCGCGCCAGAACCGCCGGCAGGGTGCTGGCCGGATAGGAGATGGCCACGCTCTTGTTGATGCCGTCCACCAGCTCGGCGTACCACAACGGCGTGGCCTGGTCCCAGTCGGCGGCGACGCTGGCGTTGGGCGGCAGCAGCGCCAGGTCGTCGGCCAGCCGGCGCGCCTGATA
>Ga0070738_10007918_pt1 | contig 10429 bp, 5 predicted proteins | sample Coa_R2_2_FD_66446 | JGI IMG/M metagenome (GOLD analysis project Ga0070738, IMG submission 66446) | Surface soil microbial communities from Centralia Pennsylvania, which are recovering from an underground coalmine fire - Coalmine... | ecosystem: Environmental > Terrestrial > Soil > Unclassified ... | reverse complement strand
TGCGGTGCCGACTAGGAATTCGATCGCGTCCTTGTGGTTGAGGATCATCTGCGCCTCGAGGCGCTCCTTCCCTTCCGCCTCCTCGCCAAGATCGATGAGGCGCTTGGTGTCGAGCAGCGAGTAGGTGTTCCCCTCAAGGCGGCTCGAATTCCAGGACAGGTCGATCAGCAGCCTGTTCAGTATCTGCTTCGCGTAGGTGCCGGCGGGCTGCGGGGCGATCGCCGGCGTGCCGACGTTGCGCAGGTGCGCGCGCTCCGCCGCCGTCAGATAGAAGGTTTCATTGGGGCGGTACGCATCGAGGAACGCGCGGTTATAGCCGACCGGCTTGCGCACCTCCGGGGGCTTGCGGACATATGCCTCAATCTCAGTGCCGGGCTTCGAGAGCGGCAGGACGGCTTCGCCTTCCGCCCGCGCCTCGGCGCGCCCCGCAGCCGCGCCGACCGCTACCTCGACTTGCGGCAGCCGGTAGCGCGCCCAGCGGCCCTTGCCTTCCATGACTAGGCGGCGATGATCGGCGAGGTACTTGAGGCGGTATTGCAGCGTGCGGCGCGGTGGGGGCTCTTGCAGCGAATCGGCAATCTGCTGCCCCGTCGCCCCGCCAGGGCGGCGGCGCACGGCTTCCTCGATCGCCTGCAATTCCTCTTCCAGGATGCGCCGTACCACGTCGCCGCTCTTTCTTTCTTGCGCACGCGCTTATATGCGCAATTTAACCACAGATACGCGCAATTTCCAAGCATGCGCGCAACTTTATGGCCGTATGCGCAAACCATAATTGCGCAAATAGCCTGCGATGCCTCCGCGCTTCAATGAGGCCGAGGCGCGTGCGCCTCGGATGGCCGGCGCGTTCCCGGACAACACCGCGCCCTCCAATGTGCTTCAATGAGGCCGAGGCGCGTGCGCCTCGGATGGACGACGACTACTGGAGATGTGCGTGGCACGTATGTCCCGCTTCAATGAGGCCGAGGCGCGTGCGCCTCGGATGGGTCCGACGAGCGCGCCAGGGCGTAGCCGCAATAGCCGCTTCAATGAGGCCGAGGCGCGTGCGCCTCGGATGGTACCGTCACCTATACCAATCAGACGGGCGCAACGATGCTTCAATGAGGCCGAGGCGCGTGCGCCTCGGATGGAGGCGCATGGCATCGAGGCGATCGAGAGGACCCGGATGCTTCAATGAGGCCGAGGCGCGTGCGCCTCGGATGGTGGGTGATCTTGCCGGCGGCGAGCAGGACGGAGAGGGGGCTTCAATGAGGCCGAGGCGCGTGCGCCTCGGATGGGTTCCCGGAGCCGGCGCCCTATGAGGAATGGTACGACGCTTCAATGAGGCCGAGGCGCGTGCGCCTCGGATGGTAGGTGCCTGCTTGTGCGACGCGGACCTAAGCGACGCGCTTCAATGAGGCCGAGGCGCGTGCGCCTCGGATGGGCCTCGTTGATCCGGCATCCGGTGCCGAGCAGGAAGACGCTTCAATGAGGCCGAGGCGCGTGCGCCTCGGATGGTTATGTACGCCGTTGCCGAGAGCGGCGCACTCGAGGCAGCTTCAATGAGGCCGAGGCGCGTGCGCCTCGGATGGGGCGTCTCCCGCTATGTCCTGGGGACCAAATAAATGGCGCTTCAATGAGGCCGAGGCGCGTGCGCCTCGGATGGTCCCGGCGGGAACATCTCGGGATGGCGCATCGCCAGGCTTCAATGAGGCCGAGGCGCGTGCGCCTCGGATGGCGCGAAGAATTGCCGGCTTGCGCGCCAATCTGGCGGAAGCTTCAATGAGGCCGAGGCGCGTGCGCCTCGGATGGGCGGGGACGGAGCGCTGAATAACGCCTCCGTATCGATGCTTCAATGAGGCCGAGGCGCGTGCGCCTCGGATGGACGGTCTATGTGGACGAGATATCAGAATGATCAGCAAAGCTTCAATGAGGCCGAGGCGCGTGCGCCTCGGATGGTCCAAATGATCGGGCGCGGTCTTCGCAAGCTAGACCCTGCTTCAATGAGGCCGAGGCGCGTGCGCCTCGGATGGGACGACGATGCGGAACACGACAGGCTTGCGCCCCTTTCCGCTTCAATGAGGCCGAGGCGCGTGCGCCTCGGATGGGCGGCGAAAAGGCCCTGCGTCGTCGGGTCCATGAAGTTGCTTCAATGAGGCCGAGGCGCGTGCGCCTCGGATGGGCGGTATACGTATCGCTTTGCGCGCGGTTTTTTATCAAGCTTCAATGAGGCCGAGGCGCGTGCGCCTCGGATGGGCAGGAATATTACGAGATGAAGCGCGAGCCCGAGCGCGCTTCAATGAGGCCGAGGCGCGTGCGCCTCGGATGGGGATGCCCGGCCCCTCATGTGGTGGTTAGCGCTCCAAGCTTCAATGAGGCCGAGGCGCGTGCGCCTCGGATGGTTCACGGTCTTCGGTCCAGGCTTTCCAATTTCCAGTGCTTCAATGAGGCCGAGGCGCGTGCGCCTCGGATGGGATGGTGAGCCTGCTCTCGCGGGCGGGGCAGGTCCAGCTTCAATGAGGCCGAGGCGCGTGCGCCTCGGATGGACTGGGAGATCGAGGCCGCCATCCTCGACGCGGCACAGGCTTCAATGAGGCCGAGGCGCGTGCGCCTCGGATGGGCCGTTTCCGGGGGCGCGGCTGCGAGCGGCTGGAAGCGCTTCAATGAGGCCGAGGCGCGTGCGCCTCGGATGGATCAGCGACGCCGGAAGGGGAGTGCAGGCGATCGGGCTTCAATGAGGCCGAGGCGCGTGCGCCTCGGATGGTTGGCGAGCTGCTGCCACGGCAGCTGCTGGTTCCCGGTGCTTCAATGAGGCCGAGGCGCGTGCGCCTCGGATGGAGCATATAAGCCTGGACGGTCGAGAAGACGAAGGGGAGCTTCAATGAGGCCGAGGCGCGTGCGCCTCGGATGGGAGGCGCTCCTTCGTCAGCCCTGCCGCCTGCATCGCCGCGCTTCAATGAGGCCGAGGCGCGTGCGCCTCGGATGGGTCCTGGAATTGGACAGGGTACCCGATCGGCGTGAATTCGCTTCAATGAGGCCGAGGCGCGTGCGCCTCGGATGGAGGTTCGCTGTCAGTTCATGGAACGCGATGGCGCTGGCTTCAATGAGGCCGAGGCGCGTGCGCCTCGGATGGCCGCCGCATCCTCCAATTGGTCTGCGAGCATCAGCAGCTTCAATGAGGCCGAGGCGCGTGCGCCTCGGATGGGGCGGCACCTCGCAGACCCGGCATCGCGGGTAATCGGAGCTTCAATGAGGCCGAGGCGCGTGCGCCTCGGATGGGGTCTCCCCCCCTATAATCCCCCCACAGAAAAAAAAGGGCTTCAATGAGGCCGAGGCGCGTGCGCCTCGGATGGGAAGCTCGCGCGCGAGAACCCGGCGGAGTGGGCCGCGCTTCAATGAGGCCGAGGCGCGTGCGCCTCGGATGGAAAAACGGCCCTGGAAGTTGCTTTGGGGCCTTCTCCGCTTCAATGAGGCCGAGGCGCGTGCGCCTCGGATGGAACCCGCATGCGTATGCACATGCGTATGTTCTTCCGCGCTTCAATGAGGCCGAGGCGCGTGCGCCTCGGATGGAAGGCGTACCAGCACCGGCCGTACCCATGCCGGTGCGCTTCAATGAGGCCGAGGCGCGTGCGCCTCGGATGGATCTCTAGTTCCTCTATAACCTCAGGCCGTTGTTCCGCTTCAATGAGGCCGAGGCGCGTGCGCCTCGGATGGGGGTTATGACCATCCCTGTGGACGCAAAGCGCGGGCTGCTTCAATGAGGCCGAGGCGCGTGCGCCTCGGATGCGTTTTGTTATCGAAAACAAGGGTGATGCCTTCCAGCTGCTTCAATGAGGCCGAGGCGCGTGCGCCTCGGATGGATGGAGCGCAAGGGGCGCATCTCCAAGGCGACGCAAGCGCTTCAATGAGGCCGAGGCGCGTGCGCCTCGGATGGCCCCCTTCACCTATCCGTCGACGCCAGCCGATCAGGCGCTTCAATGAGGCCGAGGCGCGTGCGCCTCGGATGGTCGCCGTCGCGGAACCCACAAGATCTGCCATGCACTGCTTCAATGAGGCCGAGGCGCGTGCGCCTCGGATGGCGGCCATGCCGATCGGCAGGTCGTGATCCAGCCGCTGCTTCAATGAGGCCGAGGCGCGTGCGCCTCGGATGGGCAGAAGGCGGCGGCGCTCGCCGATGCCTATGATAGCGGGCTTCAATGAGGCCGAGGCGCGTGCGCCTCGGATGGGTCGGCGCCGGACGCCATCGCCGCTACGACGGCGGCGCGCTTCAATGAGGCCGAGGCGCGTGCGCCTCGGATGGGCACGCGCTCCGAACCCGCCGCTCCCCAGCCGATATCCGCTTCAATGAGGCCGAGGCGCGTGCGCCTCGGATGGGAAGGCTGGGGCCCGTGGTGCCGGCAGACGGCGAGCTGAGCTTCAATGAGGCCGAGGCGCGTGCGCCTCGGATGGGATCTCGCCGGCGCGCGGGATGGCGGCGGGGCGGCCGCTTCAATGAGGCCGAGGCGCGTGCGCCTCGGATGGGGTCGAAGGGCTCGACCGCGATGCTCTCCTCGGCCACCGGGCTTCAATGAGGCCGAGGCGCGTGCGCCTCGGATGGGCCCCACCCTACAAGCCATTGGACACCCACGCAATCTTGGCGCGTTTTCGACCGGTGGCGATCAGGGACGAGCGAAGCGTGCTGGATGTCGCGCGCGCGATCATATTCACGATGTCAACTAGCCCACGATTTCAACAATCTAGCAAGATTCGAGCGGGTGTGGAGTTGTTCGCAGCACATCGCCGCTCGAAAGCACCCGGCAGTAGTGAAACGCCCTCAGTTAAGCCAGCCCTCCCTTTTCGGAATTGCTAGCGATTTTATCAGATTCCACTAAATCACAGTAGCTCGGCGTTCCATTTTCGAGAATGTCTTGCCGATGCTCTCCATGGCCAGCTCGATTTTGTCCGCCGGTCCGACATCGATCAGAAGCACATGGTCCTCGCCGTTCTTTATCAGCTCGCGCAGCCGCGTCTCGAGCTCGGCGCGGCGCCGCCGCGTGAGCCGGCACTGGAAAACGGAAAGCTGCAGCCACTCGCCATATCCATGCATGGCCTTGAACACGCGCCGCCAGCGTTTCGGATTCGAAATATCGTAGGTGACGATAAACAGGCGTTCGTCCGTCATCGGGCTTGCTCAGCGCGGTAGAAAATGCGGGTAGCTCGCCAACTCGCCCAGCAGAAAGCGCGAGAGCAGCCGCGCCTGCACCAGCAGCATGCGGCGCATGCTCACCTGGTAGCCGAAGACAGGATGCGTCGTCTCTTGCGACAGCCGGCGCTCGAAGGCTTCGACAAAGCGGCGGCGCCCCGCTTGGGTCAGCGCCGTACCCGTGACCGCCACCACGAAATCGTTCGGCCCGACTTCGCCGGTGTTGACCGCCGACAGCACGACGGAATCGGCGATGATCGCGCGGAACGGCTCCATGAGATCGAGCGCCAGCGCCGGGCGGCCGTAACGGGGCGCATGGTAGAAGCCGCGATAGGGATCGAGACCGACCGAGGCCAGCGCGATCGTCAAATGCCGGGTCAGCATGGCGTAGGCGAGCGACAGCATCGCATTGACCGGATCCGTCGGCGGCCGGCGATTGCGCGCCTCGAAACGGAACGCCGCCAGTTCACTCCCTCCTTGCTTGTCCTCGGGCGGCTTCAACAGGCTCGCGAAAGCCTGGAAATAGACCGCGGCTGCGTCCCCTTCGATACCAAGGAGCTGCGTCAGCGTCGCCGCAGCGTCGGCGGATTTGCGCGCGGCCGAGAGCCGGTCGAGAACCGCCTGCCGCTCCTCCGCGGTCCCGCGCCAGTTGCGGCGAAGGATGGTGCGCTGGTTCGCGATCTTGGCCGCGACCAGGTCCTTTGCGAACCTGAGGCACGCGGCCTCGTCGAAGCTCATGCGATATTGTGCCGTGCGGACCTCCACGTTGCGGTGACCGATGCCGTGGGCCACGCCGCGAAACCAGCCGCTGTGGCTGTGGAAGGTGACGGGAATCTCGCGCTCGAGCAGCGCGGCCAGCGCCGGGGTGGTGATCGACACATTGCCGAACAGCGCCACATCAGAAATATCGATGAGGCGCACCAGCGTCTCGCCCTTCTCCTCGTCGGTAATCTTGAGCGTCTCGCCCTCCTTGCCGATCCGCGCATGCTGGGATTGGACGATGAGCGGAAGAGCCTCGTCGGGCGGAACGGCGATCGTGCGCGGCGCGAGCGAGGAGCCTGAAAGGGCGCGCACCTCATCCGGCAGACACACCGTCACGAGCGCGCAGCGAGGGCATTTTGGGCTGTCCTTGAGCGGCGGCGGAATGCGGCTTTGCGAGACCGTGAGGCGCAGCTCGCTGACCGCCGTTCGCGCAGCCATGCGCAGGGAATCGTCCAGCGCGATGCGCACGCGCTCTCTGCTCTCGGCGTAGTAGATCGCGCCCTCCTCGACGCGATAGCCGTGCTCTTCCAGAAGCAGCGCCTGAAGGCAGATCTGGATGCGCTCCGGCTCGTAGGCGCCCTGCGCCACATGCGGGCGCCTGCCGCGCTTGTAATCGACGGGCGTGACGATGCCATCCTCCGCCTCGGCGATGTCGAGCTTGGCGATGACGCCGAGCGCCGTCGACGACAGCGTCAGCGAGCGGCTGACGATCTTGTCGGCCTCCGGCGCTCCATCGCCTTCAAGCGCCTGCGGCGCCGGCAGCGGCGCATTGGGCTTTTCGACGCGCGCGTGAACACGGTGGCCTTCGACCGTATCGCCCGTCTCCGCCCACTCGCCTTGCGTCCACATCAGGTAGGCGAGCCGCGGACAATAGACGAACTCGTTCACCATCCGCGCGGGGATCAGCGGGGTGTCGCCGCTGACGGGCGGCGCAGGAAGGTGGAATTCGAGCTGGGTGTCGGTCGGCAACCTCAGTGCTTCCCTTCACATTCAAGACGCCGGCAACGCACCGCTAAAATCAATCAGTCCAAGGCGGCGAACAGCCCTAAGCCGATATGGCGGCCGGCACCGATCGCGACCGGCCCCCGCACCTCCTCCGCGAAGGTGATGATCGCGTGCGTGCGAGGAAACTCCTTCAAATACGAGGGCACGCGATAGTCGCGCGCGACCTCCGCGCCCGGGAACACCGGCTCGCGCTGCAGCGTGATCTCGACGACCGGCGTGGTGTAGCCCGCCTGCGCCAGCGCTTTCAGCACGAGGGCGTGCGCCTTGCGCGTGCGGAAGTCGTCGCGCCCGGGGAGCACCAGCGGCGTCACCGAGCCGAAGGAGCGAGCCTTGCGCAGGTAGCGCAACAACACGCCATCATCGTACGAATCGATTGCACGCAGGTCGGCCTTGATCTCGCCGGTTCCGTGCTCGACGAGCGAGGCGCCCGAAAGCCGGCGCGCCACGCCTTGCGCCTTGCCGCTCCCGCCGCCGAGCGGTCCGGCAAGAAGCACGCGGCGGATGCGACCGTCGCGGCCTTTCGGGGCGATCGTCGGCAGCGGCAGATACGAGAAGCGGTCATTCTTGGACTCGGCATCCTCGCCATGGCCGCAGACGAAGCGCTCGATGAAATCGGCATCGAGCTTCATCGCCTTGGCGCGCTCGTGCGCGGCGTGGCGCAGCCAGGCTGCCACCTTGATCGCGTCGCGCGGATCGAAGGAGCGGAAGGCGCCGTCCTCGTCCACCAACGAGAACGCATGGACCGGCCGGCGGCGGCCCTGCGCGCGGCGGAGATAGCCGACTTCCCGATAGACCGAGACAGGCGCCGGCGGCGCGACGTAGCGCTCGGCACCGCGGCCGCGACCCGACTGCACGCGCCTCGCCTGATTCTTATAGCGATCGATCAGCTCGTTGAGCGAACCTTCGACCGGCACGCGCCAGCCGACGCCGTCGGCATCCGCGATCCAGGTTTCGCCCGGCAGCGCGTTCTTTTCCCCGGTCTTGAGAACGCGGCCGTTGCCGGCGACGAGATCAATGCCAAGGCCGAGGCTATGGAGGTGGCGTGCCTCTTCACAGAGAATCTCGACATAAGGGCGCGCGGCCTCCCATTCCTCCTCGGGGATGGGCCACAGGAAGCGTACCGGACCATCGTCGGCGAGCCGATGTGGGCGCAGGTCCTTGTCGGTGCGCAGCTCGTTCGGCCGCTTTTCTGGCTCCTTTTTCTGCGCCCAAAAACGCGCGACCTTGTCCATATCGTTGTTGGGCACATAGAGCCGCACGACGCTCGCCGCGCGCGCAGGCGGGGCGACGATTTCCGGCGCAGCGCGCCGTTCGAGCCAACGCAGGGCTTCCTTCTTGGCGTCCGAGAACTCGGCGCGGCGGAAGCCGAGATTGCTGGCGGCAAGTAGCGCCTGAAACAGGCGGTGCGGATTGGGCGGCCACTCAGCAGGGAAATAGGTTCGTTCGCGCTCCGACCTGCGGCCATGATAGCAGCCGGCGAGGAAATGCGCCTCGATGCAGAGCCAGCGCATGGCTCATGCGCCGCGCTTGCCGCGCGCTCCCTTGCCGCCCACCTGCTGCTTCAGTGCTTCATTGGCAGCTTTGGTGTCGAACTCAACCGGCCGGCTCTCGCCGACACCGAACGCGCGCGCCGCCTCCTCGGCAAATGCCAACGCCGCTTTGCCGTCCGGGGACAGCGGTGTGCGCGCGCCATCGTGCGTCACGAGCTCCCATAGCGGTTTCTTCTCCGGATCCTGCACGAGCAGGCAGCCCTGACGCAGATTGTGCTCGCGCTCGTGCATCATAGCGACGAGTGCAAGTCCGAGGAGATAGCGGCGCAACGCATCGCCCGACGGCCCCTTCGGCCCGACCGCGCGCAACGCAACGAGACTCAAAATCGCCTCGCGGCGGATTTCGCCGTGCACGATGACGCCGCCATGCGTCCCGCCCGCGGGCGCATGCCGGAAGCCAAGCTCGGATGCCGCATCGAGCACCTTCTTGTCATCGGCCCCCTCGATGAGCCCCAAGCCGATGTAGTCGATCGGCGGATTGTATTGCGCTGATCGCTTGAGCTCTGCGACGTCGTAAGCGCGAATGGTCGAGGCGACGAGGCGCGGTAGCTTCGCCTGCGTATCCCGCGAATCCCAAGCCCCGAACACGACCGAGGTCGGCGCAATTCTCGCAAGCTGCGTCGCGTCGCCGGTCTGCTGGTAGGTATCGAACGCTTCGCGCAGGGCCGGGCCGAGAGTCGAGTAGCGCACGATGGAATCGGCTGCACGGTGGCCTGCGTCCAGGAGGTTCACGATCTTGTTGCCGGCCTTGATCTCGATCTGCGGGACGAGCCGGGAATAAGGCGTGTCCTCGCCGTTCGCTTTCTTGAACAGCGGCTCCATGCGGTTCGCCTGCGAGCCGACGGTGTCGATGATGGCGATGTGGATGACCTTGTTCGGATCGCTGGCGTCTCGCACTTCGTCGATGTTGTAGCCCGCCTTGCCGCCGCCCTCGGGCGCCGCGAAGGTAGGCGGAAAGATCACCGCGTCCCGGCCCTCCGCCGGCATCAGCCACTGCCGGCACACGAGTGCCGCCGGCCCGTCCGCCGCGAGCATCTTGTCAGCCAATTCGTTCCACGTGTTCATTGCCCGTCCTCCTTTTTCGGCAAAGGCTGAGCCCAGCCGAAGCTTTTGTATTGCTTGTTGCGCATCACCACGGGAAATTGGTACCCAGTATGCGCGTGGCCCGCTCCGACCATCGCTGCCGGCACCACGGCAATATCCAGAGGACTATCCCAGACGGGATACGCGAACCATCGCGGTTCGTCTTCAACAGGAATTGGACGACAGCGTTGCAGGCCAATCGCGGCTAGAATTTCGGTGGCAGGCGACGTGCGAACCGGGATTTCCTGCTCATCGGGGGAAAACCCGACGTCGAGCGCTTCCCACGAAGCAGAAGGGTCGAAGCCGAGGCGCCCCTTCATTGGAATTTTCTCGTCTAGCAACTTGGAACCAATGCAAAGGCCGTCATTCGCCTCGACCGCTAATCTCCAAATATTTTTAAGCTCGTTGAGCTTGCCATCGGGTCCCTGGTTTCCCGCCCACGTTTTTAATTCTGAATCGTCGCTTCCGTCGTAACCATCTTGCCACCAGTCAAGGGTGAGTTCGAAAGGTGCACTGAAACGGACTGAGCCTGCCCTTGCCAATTTCCCGAGCTCAACGCGGCGTTGTTCCAGTGCCTCGTCTAACCTCTCTCTTGTCTTGCTCAGGCTTCTTTTCTTTGACTCAAGCTGCTTTCTTTCTCGACGTTCCGCGTCGGTTAATCCGGCGATAGTGCAAGCGTGCAGCTGTCGCACGATCTCCCCCAGCGGATCGTTGTGACCGCTGTGGGTCGTGATGTGGAACGCGGCGCGGTTCCCCTCGCCTGCGAACCAACCTTCGCTTCCCGGCCACAGGCGGCTTGCGAGCTCCAGGAGGCCGCAGCAGGCGAAGAACTGGCCCGGATTACGCAGGTCCACGTCGAGCGTGATGTCGG
>Ga0070738_10007916_pt1 | contig 10430 bp, 14 predicted proteins | sample Coa_R2_2_FD_66446 | JGI IMG/M metagenome (GOLD analysis project Ga0070738, IMG submission 66446) | Surface soil microbial communities from Centralia Pennsylvania, which are recovering from an underground coalmine fire - Coalmine... | ecosystem: Environmental > Terrestrial > Soil > Unclassified ... | reverse complement strand
GCAGAAAGCCGTGCGGATGAATACAACATGGCAGCAGATTTTTTAGGCGGTATCCTGGGCTTACGGTTTCATCCACAATTTATTATGAAGTTGCTCAATGAGAATTTTGTGGCATTCCATCATGAAAAGCAGGGGTACAACTTTGCGAGCAGTTCTGTTCAAATCTTAGAAGCCATCCAGGTGACTGAGGCTGGTATCCCTATTATTGAACAGTTTTTCCCTGCAATTGGAAGAGCAAATCGAAAGGTGGTGCAATCAAGCAGTAAAATTTTGAGCTGGTTAATACGTGCATGGGAAGAGCGGGATATAGTTTCTAAATTTAATGCGCTCTTTATTCCCCTGGAGATGATACTTGAGGGGGTACAAGGAGAAATGCCGGAAGATCAACGGCAACAAGTGGAGAAATTGCAAACCCTCATTAACACCTATGGAGGAGAGGATAAAGAAAAAGAAGCGTTACGGACATTGCTTGGAAGACTGGTTAAGAGTCAAAGACCATCCTTAATAGATCGGTTCAACATGTTTGCGGAGGATGCTAAAATGCCAGGATGGGAAAATGATATTCGGGCATTTAAGATGTTTAACCGCATAAGAAATAGCCTCATTCATCGAGGAGACCCTAAAGTAAGGATACATGTATCAGTTGGTGCAGAAGAAACGCTAGCTTTGGAAGACCTCACTGAACGATATGTCAATTATTATCTCTTCCGAGATAGTGCTGTATATCAGAGTCGTTATTCACCGAGACAGCAATCATCAAGTTAATACAAGCCTGATCTGGCTCCACGTCGCCAACACTTCCTTTTACGACTCAAACTGAGTACAAAACTTGACAGTAAACAGGCGGTTATGATATAAACTCATTCGCTTTTATGGAACGGGTTAGAAGACCAAGCCATCCTTTAGCTATAAACTCGGGAAGAAGTGGTGAAGTACCGCTCGTGTTTCGTGGAATGGGAGGGAGAACCTACCGCCACCTTGCAAGCGAGGATAAGCCGCACAAAGGAAAAATACGGGATATACTAAAAAAAATCTGGTCTGGTGAAAATTTAGGAGAACGACCACAACCTGATATTACATTTGAACAGCATAATAAGGCAATGGAGTTATTACCTTCAGAAGAAGAAGATCCTACCGGAGGCCAATATTTTGCAGTCTATGATAATAAAAACAGAAAGAGTAAAATAAGCAGAGACTCTATTGAGAGAACAAAAGGAAAACAGAAACCATCACCTGGAAGAAAAAGACGGAAGTCAGATAAACCTGTTCCTCCTATACAAGACCCGTTTAAAACTCCTGAGACAGATTGGGAAAAAGCAGAAGAAAGAGGATATTATGGATTTACTGAAGAGGAGTACAAGCAATTAGTAGAAGAAGGAGATGATCCAGCAAATTGGCCAAGTAATCAATGATGGGTAAAAAGGAACAAAAAATCAGCCTCATAACTCTATCCCATGTCTTACAAAGTTTCTTGTGCGATCTGTCAGTATTCCCTTTTCCTACTGGTTGAGGCTACAGCTATTATGCAGGCTGTCCCATAGAAAATAGGACTCTCCCTTTATAGGGTTTTTCCCATCGGTTTATCCTTGTATCTTCATAGTTTCCTCTCATTTACTAGCTTTTCCTCTGTTGATGTACCGATAGAAGGTTGCTCGCGAGATATTGAGCGTTTTGCAGATATCAGTAATGGCATTTTTCTTATCGTTATAGAGAGCCTGTGCGATACTTGCCTTTTTGGAGTCGAGTGCTTTGGGGCGTCCGCCTTTTCGTCCTCTGGCTCTGGCTGCCGCAAGTCCTGCCTTTGTGCGCTCTCGAATAATGTCCCTCTCAAATTCTGCCAGTGCTCCGAAGATGTGGAAAATCAGCTTGCCTCCGCTTGTGGTCGTGTCTATATGTTCCGTGATGCTCTGAAAACCAATCTTTCGATTGTTCAGGTCTGTTATGGTCTCAATGAGGTGTTGTAAGGATCGTCCTAATCTATCCAGTTTCCAGACAACTAAACTATCCCCTTCTCGCAGATAGGAGAGTGCTTCGGTCAAGCCTGGCCGTTCTGTGGTGGCTCCGCTTCTGATGTCTGTAAAGATTTTGGTACAGCCGATGTTCTCTAAGGCATCTTTTTGCAGAGCAAGAGTCTGGTCTTCTGTTGAGACTCTGGCGTAACCAATAAGCATAGTTGTATTGAAGAGTATTTAGAAAATGGCAAGCTGGCCGGATTTCTTTTGCTGTTGGCGGGAGAAATGCAGTCCTAACACTGCTTTATACATGACGCGGGCTGTGAGGAAAATAGTGTCGATTTCTTCTTCGGTGGGAACTCTGCCTAATTCATTCTGCAAGGCTACTGCTATCTTGGCTTTTAAGAGGCGTTTCTTCTGTTCAGTGAGTGCCATAGCTCTTTGATTGTCTCAAAACTCAACAATAATGTCAAGAGGTGAAACAAAGATTATGAGACGGGTAGTGAGACAAGGTGGTAGATGTCTCTCTGGTCGGCGAACCTGTTTAGCTCCACTGTGCCAAAAACGCAGGTTTTTGACACATAATGCCTTTCCAACAATTGCCATTCCAAAATCAATCGTTCTGAGACAATGTATCAATATAAATTGCCGATCCGCTAGCTGTCAGGATACAGAGGAGTAGACAAGGCTAGCAGAACTCTGCTATAATGCAATGGAAATTATTCACTTATGTCTGAATTCAAAACACCACCGGAAAACGTATCAGGTAGAGAGCGCATTCCAATCAATCAATGGTTTCACCTCTTTCCAAAGGTTCCTAATAAAAATATGCTTGTTAAGCGTCAAATTTCTTTTACTTTTAATCCGCTGAATGCTCGTGAAAACTCGCCTTTCGTAGTAAACAGTCTACCGATTGCTATAAACGCAACCTATCTGACAGGGGGGCGTGCTTACGCAGGCGGTATAGGAGTGTTTGGTGAATTTCCACTTGATCCTGGTCTTGGGTATGTTATTGATCGAGATGATATTTCCTTAGAAACGAGGGTGCGTAAGTGGGAAACTTTACATGAAGATTGGTTAGAAGGAGAACTGCGTTCCTCCTCACCGTCAGAATTCTATTGGTTGGGTGTAGAGATTGATAATGACGCTGTATGGGAACCTTTCCTTCAACCCGATAAGGATGAATCGGGACGTCATCCTATCTCACCTCATGTGCAAGAGTTTATACGAGGAGTCCGTTTCAGAATACACGCGCCAGGAACCGGCGTCTATAGAGAAGCTACCTCGGAAAATATTGAAAATGCTCCTCGTTGGGAGAGTTTTTACTCCTTAGAAGGGCCATTACCAGTGCCAGTGTCATTCGATGAATCAGAAGAAGGACAAGAAAAATATTCATTAACAACAGAATTAACAAATGGAAATCGAATTAGCTTCCTACCGCAACATTTACAAAGCTGGTACGGTATATTTCTTGCTCCTGGTACCCAATCTATTCCTTTTCCTGCTCTAACAGAGCTTCCGTAAACCTTATAACAAAAAGGCGTCTTTGTGAGACAATGTATCAATATAAATTGCCGATCCGCTAGTTGCCAGGATAAGCTCAACAATATTATGTTTGAAGGATGGGGTAATAGAGACTATGGTACGGGAAAGGGAGTGCCCAAGGATGATCAGTCGGAGTTTGAAGTACCGAAGCCTTCTTTTAGAGAGGTTGCGGTGCCTGTTCCTACATACCAACAAGTGCAACGAAATGGAAGAATTGAGAATGTTTATACCGGAGATTACTATTACCGCGGATATGAACTCCAAGCCGGGATCATCACAGAGCATACGTTACATACAGATTCCCGCTTTGCAAACGATCCTCGTGTAATTCTTTATGCGACGACACGAACACCTATAGAAGAGACCATTTACCGGTATGATCTTGACACAAGGCAGCATTCAATGCTTCGCCCGGATAATGTGACCATTCAGCGGGGACGGTTTGCCGCAGGTTCGATTAATCTTCATATTGGAGGGAATGTCTACAGAAGCTGCGGTATAGAGGAACCTCCTCCGAAACAGGATACTCCAGACTTTGAACATGTAGAAAGTTATACTATCGATCGGGTACTTGTCCGCACTTCGCAACGGCTAAATCCACTACAGGTGGGAGAATTGCGACTAAAGAAAGCAATCAACTTTACCGCAAGGAATTTTAGCTATCCCCAAGGAAGGCTGCGTCAAGCATAGGCTAATGAAAGTAATATCGCTGGAGTGTGGGCCTGGGAGGGCTGGCTGTATCTGGCAGTGGTGCTCGATATCTACTCACGTAAGGGTTCCACCCCGATTTCTCCGTAGATGCACGCTAAGGAATTAGCGTTTCACTAAATCTCTATTGAGTCTGTACTCTCCGTACAGAAAAACATTACTCCATTCAATCGGGCTAATATGCGCCAGCAACGACAGGTCAATTCCTGCCTCTTCGCACTTGAGGAAGAAGGGGATGAGGTCTGGTAGCTGAAAATTGTTGCGCCACTTCAATAATTTTCGGAACTGCTGCGGTGATCGTTTGTATATCTTGCGCTCCAAGTGGTTTCAGGGTACTTTCTACTACTGTCGGGCTTCGCCGTGAACGAGTATCTTTGGGGACAATAAAATGGTAGGTAGGAGTACCTTGACCTTTCTCCCAATAATGAACAAAAATGACCTCTTCCCTTCCCATTCGTTCGAAACTCGGATTAGGAAAATCACTGTCAATAGATATTTCCCTCTCTGGCTCTTGAAACCTTAAAACAAAGCCACTGGTGTTTATAAAAGTATGCAATGTTGTGTCTCCCTGCTTTGGTTTTCCATAATAGACAACGGTATGTTCGACATGTGTCTCCTTTGCAACCGTATCAGGTTCAAGCCCTTTCACTGACCGCCGTACTGTGCTGGAAAATCCTTTCGTCGCTATTCCTAAATCTTTTAGCGGAACAGCTTCTTTTATCCACTCTTCAGGTGTTGGCATATAGCGGCCTATATTAGCATACTGTTTGCTTGCTGTCAACTAAAAGATGTGACAATGGGTAGAAACAGGTTAAAAAGAAGCTGCTCGGTGGGGTCGTGCGCCTGGGTCTGGTCGCGCAAGAAAAAGTACATCATCTGCTATGATAAGAATATATGCTCAATGACGATTTGAAAGAGGCGGTGCTTTCCTGTGTCGCTGATCTCTTCTTAGGTCTTGCTGGCGCGTGGGTCTTTACAGGGTATGACTCATTAACAAAAGCAAGTTTTAGTGACTTGCTCTACAGCTTATCCCTTGCTATACTCAGTTTTGGTACAGCCGTTTATTTACGCTATGTTAAATGTACACGATTTGATTAGTGGGGGCTTAATTGGTGTGCCGCTTATGGTGATAGCGGCGCTGCTTCTCGTTACTTTCTTCTACCGTGATACCCATAGACCGAAACACCCGCAAAAATAGATACTCCTGGGTGGAGATGATCGGCGCTTCGTAGGGTAGGGAAGTCTATTCAACCTCTGACAGTTGCGCTATCTCCTAGGGCTGCAATGCTCTCCAACGGGGGCGGGTAGCGGTTTTCTCCTGCCAGGTGAAAGATACTTCGTCGTAGTGGTCTGGTTCGTTGGGATTGGGGTTGTCGTAGCTCTCTTGTCCGTAGTGTTCAATAAAGCGTGTCGTCCCTGGGTCAAGAGAGAAGTCTGATACTGCTTTCGTTGCCAGTTCACAGCTACCGTTGGTGATACTTGTTCCTGGGTTATCGGCTATCTCGGTTGCAATAACAACGGTCTGCTGCTGCCCGCGCAATACTCGTAGGTTGCATAGTGCGCGTTGCTTCATATTGGAGACAATGCGAATGTCTGGTGTGTCGGGTCTGCCTGGGCGGTCAAATACCTGAAACACATCAGATTTTGTAAAGTATTCAAAAGTGCGGTTTGCCAGTTCTTTGTATCTTTCCATACCAGGGAGCATTATATCAAAAACTATAAGGACGTTTCATCTAAGGGAACGAGAAAGCTACTATAGGGTAGTTATCCACAAAACTATAGCCTCAGATGTGGATAACTTCCACTCAATTTCTGGCTTCCAGCGTCGCACAAAGATTTTCTGCGATGTTACGCTACGATCTGTTATTGCTCGGCCAGTCAGCAGGATCGTCTCCTTGCTCCACAAAATTCCAATACTCTTCTTGTGACAATCCGAAAAATCCTTCCTCTCCTTTAGAATTTACTTCAGTGTGATGAACTGGTAAATCCATAACAGAACCTTTATCGCTTTTCTTTAATCGCTTAGATACACGAGGATTGTTATTGTGAACGACACGGGCTTTTATCTTTTTTCCTTCTTCCCCTGCTCTCCTTGTTTTATGATGACCATCAGCAGCATAGTATTCACCATCGTCTTCAATCACCAGTGGGTTTTTTGTCAACTCACTTCTTCTCCCCCAATGTCGGTGTGAACGCCCAGATAAACGTTCCTCAGTTAAGAAAGGTCTTGTCGCGTGAATATCCGCTGGATCAATCTCGACTTCTTCGCTTCCTCCTTTTAACAATTTATAAAAAGCGTCCATGATAAACCCACTCTCAACGGGGCTTAAACGTTTTGATAAAGGTTCATGAGGATGGATAGAACCTACAGTATGAATGAGGCTAACAGGTTTTTTAACTTCCACCCTATCTCGTAATTTGAATGTACTCTGCGCTGTGGTTACATAAGGCGTAACCGCTTTATATACAGCTATTGTTATTCCTGCTCTTGCTAATCTTCCTGCTCCTTTAAGAAACGCTGCTCTTGAAATACCTCCCTCTTTTGCCATAGAAAGAGGGTTATAGTATCATACTGCTTGCTTGCTGTCAATGCTGAGGCTAAAATGCTTAGTTAAGCGTTGCTCCTAAGTGTCCTGCGCGGCCAGGATCGGCGGTTTTGAGACTAGAAGGAGTGAAACAACCCCTCATAAGTTAAAAGTCCCTATATTGTGTCGCAGGCTGTATCTCAAAATTATTTTCAAGTTGTGTGGTTCTTCTATACGAGTCTACTTTTTCCCTGTCTTGGTCTACCTGTAACGAAATAGCTTGTATGAATTGTCCTTGTGCGCCTGGCTCGTCTATGAAGAAGGTTTGTATCTTGTCACGGTTATAGCCGCCGCCCCTAAGTATATATGCTCTATCAGAACGCTGCCCAAGTGTCACATACCCTACTCCAAACTGAATAAACATTCCCCCTGATATTACCCTCGTCACATCAACCTCTTCATAATCTTTTTCAAAATATTCTTGATTTGGCAAGCCGGTAAATCTGCCTTTTTTTAATCTCTTCTCACGGTCTGGATAGCAAAAATTAGCGGCGATAATTCTCCCCGTTTCCGCGTCGTTTCGGGGTTCTCCACCCCATGTCTGCGTAGGCAATCTTTCATAGGGTACGACAAATTGAGTCGCGCTTTCAGAGCCGAACCAGGCTTGCAATATGCTTCGGGTGAGCGTATCTAACTCTGCGTGGTATTGTCTTTCCAGTTCAATACAGGCTTCTCGTCCCAATTTTTGACTCTCTTTTCCTGGCGCTCTCTGATCTTTGTAAACGTCTTTCTAAGAGTATAACGAGTAACTGTAGTGAGTGGCTAGACGGATCGGGCAGTAAACGCCCGCTTTCTGAAAATGCGCGGTTGATCTGCCATGAATTTTGTGTCTTGGAGTTTTTCATACAGGGCTGATAGTCGGTTACGCAGCGCCTTCACTTGCTGCGGGGTCAGTTTCTCGCGCTGCCGGTTTCGTAACTTTTTAAGCGCCTGGTCAATTTCTCGCTGGATACCGAGAATTTGCTGCTCGTAGTCTCCCTGCATAGAGTGAGTATACCAAACCACAAACAAAGAGCAAGATTATTCTTCTGAATTCTCCAATAAATAACGCCGCTCCATTTCGCTTCCCCTTCTCCAACCTCCTGCTCCAACATCGCTGTCTTTTTGTTCTCCATATATTGCGTCTTTATACGCTTGCTTTATCTCTACATCGGGTGTTCCTGTTTGTCTTGCCCTCTCTGCAAGTTCACCTAGTCGTTCAGCAGTTTTTGCATCAACCACCCCGTGTTTTTCTGATACCTCTCTCATATAAGCGTGCAAAAATTGCTTAAATACATCGAATGGACTGAAACGTGACATATTAAGCGGCGGGTTTGTTGCGGCTGCCCGATCAATCCATTGGACTTGTTGGGCGCGGCTATCTATGGAGGTAAGTCTCGTAGGTGCGAAATTAGCAGAGGAAGGAGGAGAAACAGAACGCCTCATCGGAACGGCAGGAGGTTGCATGTGATTGGATGCTTTTAATAGATCGGCAATGGTTTGGTTGCCCTTCTGCTCTTTTGCCATAAAAAAAAGATAGCATACTTGCTCGTAGGACTATCTTGAAATGGGTTATTGCTGGAGGCGGGATTGTAAACGGACGGCTCTATTACAGCGTCTACAGGCAAGGGTTGCATCAAAGGTTGTTTCTTTTCCTGTCCGCTTCGATAATTCAAGAAACGCGCAGTCAGCAAAAGGATCGCCGCCGCCTATACCAACAGGCGTAAAAGTAAAACGCAGCCGTTGTTTTGCTCCTTTTCCTACCCGTTCATCAATTTGTCCACCTGCATTAGCAGGGGCAAGATTAATAGGACATTTTTCTGGCACTGGCATAGAAACATGGAGATTATAGCATACTTTGCTTGCTTGTCAAATGGTTGTTGAGACTCGATGAGGTGTTCCTCCTGTCGGGACAGTAGCAGCGCTGCTGCAACGAAGAGCCACATTAAACATGAATAAGCGGATTATGATATGAAGTGCTGTCTGGTGACAGCAACGTTGCTACTGGGCCATATTGAGGGGCATAGAGACTGAAGAAGACTGTTATAAATCCTCTGTCGCGTCACCAAATATTTTTTTCATTCTATTCCATTCATTAAGCTCTTTCCCTCTCAATCCCTTGTGACTATCCCGTTTCTCTCTAAGTTCTCTTGCTCTATCTACCATTCTCTCAAATGCTTCTGATGCTTGTCGAATTTCTGCTTCTGTTTTCGTGCAGGTGTTGGAACAGGGGGCAATCTATCTTTATTCAGTGGCATAGAGGAGTATTAAATAACATACTCAGGTGTTTTGGTCATCTAAATTCATATAATCTCCCAACATTTCTTTGAATTTATTATATTCATCCATTTCTTTTCGTGAAAGTCCCTTTCTTTCCATCTTATCTTTAAGTTTCATTATTCGGTTTGTTTGCTGCGTGGAGAGCGTATCACGAAACCTCTCTGCTCTTTGTATTTCTTGTTCTGACATACCGCCAGCTCTCATTGTTTCTTGTCGGTAGTGTTCGACTTCTTCGCCGATCCTTAAAGCTTCAAGCATTTTTTTATTGAAGCCGGTTACATTTCCTTTTAGACGCAGTTGTTCTGCTTCTCTCAGTAAATCTCCTCTTTTACTTTTTGCTTGTTCATAAAGTTGACGAAGATTTTCATAGTCATCATGTCCTCCCTGTCCACCAGCAACAGGTCTCTCTCCGCCTCTTCCCCCTCTTCCTGAGCTTCCTTGCTGAGCTTGTCTTTCTCTTTCCTTTTGCTGCCTCTGTTGCCATTCCCATTCTTGCCTCTTTGAACTACCTGGAAGTCCAGGCTTTTTTCCGAAAAAATTTGTTGGGGTTCTGTCTTCCTGTGTGGTTTTCATATTCACAGATGTTGGGGTATGTCCTTGCCTTTCACCACGCAGATCACGTCTGAGTGATACAGCAATCTGTTCTGTGACTTTCGCTAAGGGACGAAGAAGAACCGGTTGAGAAAGTTTTTGAGCATATTCGCGTACTCTCACTCTCTGAGGGTTTGCAGCTTGTAGCCGTTGATGGGTTATTTTTCCTTGTTCTACTATTATTCCAGGCATATAGTGGCCAATATTATCATACCGCTTGCTTGCTGTCAAATTTTTTCAACGGAAAAGTCACAAAGATATGTCTACGATTGCAGGCCTCTCGCTCTCCTCAAGAGGTGGCGTTTGGCTTTTCGCCGTTCGGCCTGGACTTTCCATTTGAAGGTGAGCCGACAGGCATCCGAACAATATTTTTGCCGTGTGCCGATACTCCTCTCAGGCACAAAGGTCGTCGGGCAGGCAAGACATTGGATAGGCTCTAACTCTGTGCGTTTCTTTTCCCTATGTACACGGTTTCGACAGGTGGAATTGCAGTATCGCTTCGGCTTACTCTGCTTTCTGCTCGGCTGCGCGACATCCTTCCCGCAACTGAGACAGGGAAGCATTGCTGACCGCTCTTTGGCATCTTTTGTTTTTGTCGCCTTCGGTGTTTCTCTGGCCTCTGAAGAGACAGAAGTCTTCTGCTGTTCTGGTTGTGCTTCTTGAGTAGGAATGGCCGACGCTGACTCCTGTGATGCTCCTACTTTCTCAATGTCCCCGCGCATGATCGCCGCTACGGTTTTGACATCTCCAAGTGCAAAGAGTTTTTTCACCGCGCTTTCTCGATAGTTTC
>Ga0070738_10007915_pt1 | contig 10432 bp, 11 predicted proteins | sample Coa_R2_2_FD_66446 | JGI IMG/M metagenome (GOLD analysis project Ga0070738, IMG submission 66446) | Surface soil microbial communities from Centralia Pennsylvania, which are recovering from an underground coalmine fire - Coalmine... | ecosystem: Environmental > Terrestrial > Soil > Unclassified ... | reverse complement strand
CATTCAGTTTATGGTTAAATCAACATGTCGCCTTAGGTGAAACGCTTGCTAATCTCGCCATTTCTAATGCCCAAAAACGCTTAAAAGCAGCGCAAGTTGTCGCTCGTAAGAAAGTCACTGCCGGGCCTGCTCTACCCGGAAAATTAATTGATTGTACGCTGCAAGATGTCACACGCAGTGAATTATTTTTAGTGGAAGGTGATTCTGCAGGTGGCTCTGCTAAGCAAGCACGTAATCGTGAATTCCAAGCAGTTATGCCATTGCGTGGGAAAATTCTTAATACGTGGGAAGTCGATTCAGGAGAAATTTTATCTTCCCAAGAAATTCATGACATTGCCGTTGCCATTGGCATTGATCCTGCGTCCCATGATTTAAGCGGTTTACGTTATGGTAAAATTTGCATTCTTGCCGATGCGGATTCTGATGGTAACCATATTGCCACTTTATTATGCGCTCTTTTTGTAAAACACTTCCGGCCTTTAGTAGAAGCTGGTCATGTTTTTATTGCCATGCCACCCCTATTCCGTATTGATCATGGTAAAGAAACTTATTACGCCTTAGATGAGGCAGAAAAACAGGGTATTTTAGATAGAATTAGTGCGGAATATAAAGAAAGAAAACCGAAAGTGAACGTCATTCGATTTAAAGGCTTGGGGGAAATGAACCCTATGCAATTGCGTGAAACCACGATGGATCCAGATACACGTCGGTTAATGCAATTGACGATTAAAGCGAAAGATAAGACCGATGAAATGCTAGATATGCTGCTCGCTAAAAAACGTGCTTCAGATCGCAAAAATTGGTTAGAGCAGAAGGGTAATTTAGCGGAAGTGATCTAGTGAACATTTTATTTAAACCAATGCAAGAGGAACATCTTCCTCTATGGCGAAAATGGATTCAAAAAGAGCAGGTAAAATCTGTCTGGTTTATCGAAGGTTATGCACCTGCTGATTATATTCATCAAAAAATAGCAGGGAATGGTTATGATTATCCGTTTATTATTTATACAGATAATCATCCTATTGGATTCATTGTCTGTTGTGATCTCTATGCGTATCGCACCAAATGTCCTGCTCCTAAAGGTTTATTCACACAGGAAGAACCGGGAACGTTTTGTATGGATTTATTTATTGGTGAGGAAGATTACCTTAATAAAGGTTATGGAACAGAGATTGTTAAGGCGTTTATCGATTATATTTTTAAGCATTTTCAAGCTAAGCAGGTTTTGATTGATCCGGCTGTGACGAATAAGCGGGCGATAAGGTGTTATGAAAAGGCAGGGTTTCGATTTGTTAGAACAGCGTTTGATGGAATAACTGATTGTTGGATTATGAAAATAGGCACCTTCTAAAATGTTAAATGCGGCAAGTGAAAATGCACAAGACTCAAGGATTGTGAGTCGACTTTTACTTTTACGTTACAGACAATCTTTTAACAAAAAAGAAATAGAAGAAATAAAATCCCTGATCACTTCACAGAATGTTAATAAATTATTTAACGGAAAAACTCCTCTTCATTATGCACTTGAATCCAAGTTGCCATTTCTCCATCACGCCGCTATACATGGCGATGTAGATGTTATGCTTACTCTCATCGAGCGCGGAGCTGATTATACAATAAAAAACAATAAAGGCCATGATGCTATCCAAACCCTCCATGCCAATAAACATTGGCGAGCTTTTTTTACAATAATAGACTCTATTAAATATGGGAAAAACCTTTCTTATGCAGGTTATCAATCTGGATTATGGCATCAAGTAGGAGATATCAGAGAGAAAGCAGAAGTAAATTTTCAGCATCCTTCTTTGCGAAGGAGAAAAATATAATATTTTCCTCAATTAATTATCTCATCCCCCCACAACTTTTCCATAAACGTTTTCCAATGCAAACAAATAATATTACCGTGTTTCATTTCAACCGAATCTTGTGAGATCAAATAAAACTTATCAAACGCTTTTTCTTCTTCCAAAGAAGATAATGTTTTCAAATCTCGAGGTGTTATCTTTTTAGCTGCTTTTACTTCAATCGCAATGCGATCATCAATAATAAAATCAACTTCATGTTGATGGACATCGCGCCAATAATGCAGCGATTCATTTAATCTTCTATAACTTAAATAACTTTTTAATTCCAACCCAATCCAATGCTCAAAACTACGACCATAAAGATCCGAATTTCTATCCAATACTTTTGTTTGCGCCAAGGTATGACAAACACCTGTATCAAATAGATAAAATTTAGCTGTTGAAATTGCTTTTCGCTTTGTTGATTTCGTCCATGGCGTCAACATGAAACCAATTAAAGTATCTTCTAAGATGGCATAATATTCTCGTACGGTTGAAGCAGGAACTCCCGAATCACTAGCAATCTGCGCAAAATTAAGCATTTGACCATTTGCAAGCGCTGCAACAGTTAAAAAACGGGAAAATTGAGGGAGCTTCCGCACTAAACTTTCTGCTTGAATTTCTTCATAAAGATAAGTTTGTACATAAGCATTCAATTCTTCTATCGGTTCTTTACTGGCATAAACGGCGGGTAATCCGCCGAAACGTAAATAACGTTCCAGATTAAATTGCGGAATTTCACTATAACTTAAAGGATATAAATTAGCCGTCCATGCACGGCCTGCTAATAAATTTGCATGACCGTATTTTAGTTTACGCGCACTGCTGCCGGTCAACAGAAAACGTAATTTCCTTTCCTCAATTAACCGATGTACTTCATCTAATAAATGCGGCACTTTTTGAATTTCATCTATGACAATATAGTCATAATGCTGACCAAGCAAAGCAGCCTCAATCATCGCTTCTAATTCCCAAGGGGAAGCGGTTAGCTTGAGATAAAGATCAGAACGGAGCAGGTTAAAAATGATCGCTTGCTTACCTAGCTGTTCCTTAACGAGAAAACTCTTACCTGTTGCCCGTGGCCCTAAAAGGAAAAAAGACTTTTTTTCAAGTAGTTGGGGTAAATTAAGCTGTCGGATAAAGGGTATCATTTCACAATGATACCGTTGTTTATCCGGATAATCAACAACTCTACTGCTGATTATCCGGATTTCTTCCTGCATTACTTCAATGACTTAATATCAATCACAAATCGATATCGAACATCGCCTTTGACCATTCTGTCATACGCCTCATTAATTTTCTCAATGGGAATTAACTCAACATCTGCCGAAATCCCATGTTTGCTGCAAAAATCCAGCATTTCCTGAGTTTCTTTGATACCTCCAATCACTGAACCTGCTATAGAACGGCGCTTGATAATTAAGGGAAATGCGCCTAATGTTGAAGGTTCTTCGGGTAAACCAACCATCACCATGGTTCCATCTAATTTGAGTAATGATACATATTGATCAAGGTTCGTCTTGCCTGCTGCTGTGTTAATGATAACGCTAAATTGGTTAGCATAATCCGTAAACGCTTTCTCATCTGTCGTATTGATAAAATGTTTTGCTCCAAAACGCAGTGCATCTTCTTTTTTCTTATTCGACGTACTTAACACAGACACTTCCGCCCCTAGCGCAGCTGCAATTTTAACAGCCATATGCCCTAAGCCACCTAAACCTACTACGGCAACTTTATCGCCTGGTTTAATCTTCCAATGACGTAATGGTGAAAACGTGGTAATACCTGCACACATAAGCGGCGCCACTTTTTCCATCGGCAGATTATCTGGCAATTTCACTACATAATTTTCATCTACAACAATTTGCGTAGAATAGCCACCATAAGTAGGCGTTTTGCCATCTTTCTCTACGCTGTTATAAGTAAGATGCAAACCCTTTTCACAATACTGTTCAAGCCCTTGCTTACAAGAATGGCATTCACGACAGGAATCAACAAAACATCCGACACCTACTTTATCCCCTACCTTATAACGCGATACTGCTGAACCAATTTTACTAACCACACCTGCAATTTCATGGCCAGGAACCATAGGAAATTTTGACTGCCCCCATTCATTTCGTGCTTGATGCACATCTGAATGACAAACGCCACAATAGTGAATATCAATCACCACATCATGCGGCCCTGGATTACGCCGTTGGATTTGATAAGGTTTCAATGGATCTTTGGCTTTAAAAGCAGCATAAGCATTCACTGTATTCATACTAAATTTTTCTCCCTAAATTGACATGTGTATAAAATATGCAATAATAAATTACTCTATTTTATCTCTTAAATGGCTATCATGAAACTCATTACGCTTAACATTTGGGGTGGGCATATACGAAACCCTCTTCTAGATTTCATTGCTTCCCATCAAGATATTGATATTTTCTGCTTTCAAGAAGTTTATCATAATGCAAAAGAAAAAATCTCTAATGAAGATAGAAAACTGAGCCTCAATATTTTTGCCGAATTACAGGGACTACTACCAGAACATATCGGCTTTTTTAGACCTGCTGTTGAAAATATCTTTGGTGTGGCAACGTTTATAAAGAAAAAAATTAATGTGATGGAAGAAGGTGATATTACTATTCATCATAATCCAAACTATCCCGGGAGCGGACCGACGCATTCGCGCAATTTACAATGGGTCAAATGTTGCATCGATAATCAAGTTTTCTCGGTGCTGAATGTGCATGGTCTTTGGAATGGGAGAGGAAAAACAGATACGCCTGAACGCATAGCACAATCGCAAAAGATTAGAAATTTCATGGATGAAATTAATACTTCCAAAATAATATGCGGTGATTTTAATCTAAGGCCGGATACAGAAAGCATGAAAATTATTGAGCATGGGATGAATAATCTTGTCAAACTTCATCATATTAATTCTACCCGAACTAGCTTTTATCCAAAACCCGAAAAATTTGCGGATTATATTCTTACCTCGCCAGATATTGCGGTGAATACGTTTGAAGTGATGAAAGAAGAAGTATCGGATCATGCGCCGTTGTTGTTGGATTTTGCATCAAGTTAATCAAAAGGATTGATGAGCTCCAAATCACAATTAACAAAATCTCGGATATTTCTTGTCGCAAGAGCTGCTTCTTGTGTTATTGCAATTGCGGCAATTTGGCCATCCAGAATGCTAAGCGGTCGACCTAGTTGTTTTCTATTACCCATGAGATGACCATACTGATGAGCTGCTGCCTCATCAAAAACTAACACACGATGTTTGAACGCATCTTTTATTACGTGATCAAATGCATCCTGAAGCCATCGCTGGCGATTTCCTTTAGGTAATGCCATTATTCCATAAGATATTTCCGCTAAACTAATCGTAGAAATAAATAATTGGGTCACCTCTTGAGAATCTATCCAAGCAATGACTTTAGTAGAGGGGGATTGCTTCATCATTTCCGAAATAATATTAGTATCTAAAAGAATCATTCATTAAAATCCATAGGTTCATGCGGCTTACGTGGAGGAAGCTTTAAATCGATTCCATTCTTTCGGCCAAAATATTTTTGAAATACGCTGCTGATATTCTCCGGAGCAGAAACAGCTTGGGAAATAATTCGCCGAGCTTCTTCCTCCATTGACACACCATGCTTAGCAGCACGCATGCGTAATTGCTCATAGGTTGTTTTATTTAACTTTCGGATACTTAAATTTGCCATAAAAATCCTCGCTTTATTTTAATGCTAGCATATGCTAGCATTGATTGCAAGCGCTATCATATATTAATTTAAAGCAGTAGGAACTAAACATATGAAATTTTTTGATTTAATTTTTGGAAAAAATGATAAAACCAAACTGCTTGTTAAAATAACTTACTACGATGTAACGGAAGATCCCAATGATAACTTCGTTAATCTCTCTACTTGGCCGTGCTCTACTGCAGAGGAGTTTGAAAAACTTTATCTCCAGATAGAGAACGAGCGTAAAAATGCAACATTAAAATTACCTGAGGTCAAAATTAAAATTGAGATTTCTGGAACATTGAACGGAATCAAAAGAAAAGAAACATTTGAGGACCTGGCTTCTTACCGTCATTTTCTAGACAGAGAAATACACTCTAACAAATCACAGCTCCAGCCAAAATAGTCAAGCAGTATCATCTCTCATGCGCAGGCTTTTATTTAATACATGGCCTATGCTAGCATGCTTTTCAAACGCAACAACGGAGCCAACTACGCATGGCAACAGCAAATAATATCGAACACATTCCGCTGCACGAATATGCAGAAAAAGCCTATCTCGACTACTCCATGTACGTCATCCTAGACCGCGCCCTACCGCACATAGGTGACGGCTTAAAGCCCGTACAACGCCGCATCATTTATGCCATGTCCGAGCTAGGCTTAAAGTCGACCGCCAAGTTCAAAAAATCTGCACGTACCGTGGGTGATGTCCTAGGTAAATTTCATCCGCACGGCGATATGGCATGTTACGAAGCATTAGTCTTGATGGCGCAGCCATTTTCCTATCGCTATCCCTTTATTGAAGGTCAAGGTAATTTCGGTTCACCGGATGATCCCAAATCTTTCGCTGCCATGCGTTATACCGAATCCCGCTTGTCTGCTTATGCCGATATCATGCTGGCAGAATTAGAAGAAGGAACTGTTGACTGGATACCCAACTTCGATGGCACACTGTATGAACCTGCTCTCTTACCTGCCCGTTTGCCGAATGTGTTGTTAAACGGCACGACAGGGATCGCTGTTGGTATGGCAACCGATATTCCTCCGCATAATCTGCGCGAAGTGGTGAACGCTCTGGTTCATGTACTCGACAACCCACAAGCAACATTAACGAATATTTTTCACCACATTCACGGCCCTGATTTCCCCACTGAAGCAGAAATTATTACTCCCAAAGCTGACATCAAAGAAATGTATCGCACCGGTAATGGCAGCATTCGTATGCGCGCAGTTTACAAAGAAGAAGATGATGAAATTATTATTACCGCCCTCCCTCATCAAGTTTCCGGTGCGAAAGTCTTAGAACAAATCGCCCAACAAATGCAGGATAAAAAACTGCCGCTCGTCTCTGATTTACGCGATGAATCTGATCACGAAAATCCCACGCGCTTAGTCATCATCCCTCGTTCTAATCGCGTCGATGTGCCTGCTCTGATGGATCATTTATTTGCAACTACTGATTTAGAACGTACTTATCGTGTCAATTTAAACATGATTGGCTTAAATGGGCGGCCCCAGGTTAAAGGCTTGCTCGTCATTTTAAATGAATGGCTAGATTACCGCGCGGCAACAGTCAAACGCCGCTTGCAACATCGTTTAGATACTATCACCCATCGATTGCATATTTTAGAAGGCTTGATGGTGGTTTATCTCAATCTCGATGAAGTCATTCGTATTATTCGTAAAGAAGATGAACCGAAAGCGGTATTAATGAAACGCTTTAAATTAAGCGAAGAACAAGTGGATGCCATTCTCGATACCAAATTGCGTCATTTAGCTCGCTTAGAAGAAATGCAAATTCGTAAAGAACAAACTGCATTAACCAAAGAACGTGATGATATTGAAAAAACCCTCGCTTCCTCTGCGCGCTTGAAAAAATTAATTCGTTCCGAATTAATTATGCTTGCCGAAAAATATGGTGATGATCGGGTATCGCCTATTGTCGCGCGCAAAGAAGCGCAAGCAATGAAAGAAACCGAAATTCTACCGACAGAACCCATTACCGTGGTGCTTTCCAATAAAGGCTGGGTACGTGCTGCTAAAGGACACGATATTGATCCGTATAGTTTAAATTATAAAGCGGGCGATACCTTCCAATCTTCTGCAATCGGTCGCAGTAATCAAACCGCTGTTTTTATGGATACTACCGGACGAGCTTATTCCTTACCTGCGCATACACTCCCTTCCGCACGCGGGCAAGGCGAACCGCTGACAGGCAAACTCAATCCGCCACCTGGCGCTGAGTTTATCAGTACATTGCTAGGAGAAGCAGAACAGCTGTATGTGCTTGCGTCAGACGCAGGTTATGGCTTTATCGTTAAACTGGAAGAATTATATGGTAAAAATCGCGCTGGTAAATTAGTCTTGTCTGTCCCCAACGGTGCAAAAGCATTACCTACACGACAAATTGCTTCCGTCGAAAATGATTACCTTGCAATTGTTTCTAATATTGGTAATTTACTGATTTTTCCACTGAATGAATTACCGCAATTAACAAAGGGCAAAGGAAATAAACTCATCAGTATTCCCAGCAATAAAGTTGCAACACGGGAAGAATATGTCATTGATATTGCTGTTTTGAGTAAAGAACATAACTTACTCATTATCGGCGATGGAAAACCCTTTGTGTTAAAGCCTACTGATTGGCAGCACTATGTGGGTGCACGGAGTCAACGCGGCCATAAGTTGCCTCGTGGATGTCGGAGTTTAAAAGGATTAAAAGTGGAAATAATCAATAGGCAGTAATTTATGAAGAATTTCTTTGATCAATCTCATCTACCCTCTTTCCGAGCAGACCGATTATCTATGGCCTTGAGAGAAGAGAAGTATACTTTTTTCTTGTTGTTATTTACCTATATTACCGTTTTTCTTGCCTTTTGCTCTTTTCATCTTATTAAAAGAATAAAGAATAATGGTAAGCATAAAAAGCCAGTTAGTCAGAAACAAAAATCTCCCAGCATCCCAACAACCTATAGACACATCCACACTGAATTGCCCTGTATCCACAGCATCCCTCTCCAAATCAGAAAGAAATTAAAAGATTCAGAAACCAAATCATTTATTTCACCCATTTCGTCTCTTAACAATTCAAGGCACTTCACTACTAATCGCTCAAGCAGTATGCAAAAAATAGGTCAACCTGCCATTGCGAGCAAAGTGAAACATTCCAGAAGATGAGAGACCTCTCAATTTTTTCTTCTTGCCGCTTCACTCAATGCTCCAAGCGCGCAAGAAATCGTGCTTAAATGCACGTCATTAATATGGCTCATCAGTACAGGAACCCGAGCTCCTAATACTAAGCCAGCACTGCGAGATTCTGCTAAATACTCCAGTTGCTTGGCTAAAATATTCCCTGTTTCTAAATTTGGAACAATTAAGATATCCGCTTCGCCTGCAATCGGGGAGGTTAATCCTTTTGCTCTTGCTACCTCTGCTGAAATAACATTATCAAACGTCAACGGACCATCTAAAATGCCACCCTGAATTTGGCCACGCTCTGCCATTTTACACAATGCTGCAGCATCAACCGTGGAGCGCATACTGTCTTTTACCAAATCTGATCCTGCCAAAACAGCTATTTTCGGTTCTTCAATTGTAAGAGCGTGTGCAAAATCAATAGCATTTTGGGTAATATCGCGCTTAATATCTAAATTCGGATCAATGTGAATTAATGTATCGGTTAATATCAATGCTTTCGAATAAGTAGGAACATCTAACACTAACGCATGGCTCATCGCCCGCTCTGTCAACAATCCTTTATCATGTTTTTGCATCATCCGTAATAAATCTTCACGCGTCGCTCCCCCGCGTATTATCATCTCCACTTGGCCTTCTCTTGCGAGTTTGATTGCTTTGCTAATCGCAGCATAACTATGTTCCACAGAGATGATTTCATACTGACTGACATCTATCTTCACTTCTTCTGCTGCATGCAAGATACGGTCTTTCGGACCAATTAAGATAGGATCGATTAATCCTGCCTGCTGTGCATCTGCAATCGCTTCGATAATTTTTCCCCGCACCGGATAAATTGCAGCAGCACGCAATGATTTCAGTTTTTTTGCTTTCGTCAAATAGGGATCAAATAAGGAATAAGGTCGGCGTAAGGTAATTTCGGGTAAAACTGCTTTCGGGCGGCGGATTTTTTTGCTCGGCGCAATGACTTCTGCTTGCCCTTCCATCACCAGCATTTCTTTTTGATTATGGCATTCACAGGCAAAAATCACGCGGGATTTTTCCGGCTTTTTTTCAACTGCTATGACTTTCACTGTCAAAGTATCCCCAATGGCGACTGGCTTTTTAAAGCGCAGCGTTTGTCCCACATAAATGGTGCCGGGGCCGGGTAATTGGGTACCTAAGACGGTCGAAATTAACGCCGCACCCCACATACCGTGACCGATAATCTCATGAAACATTTCACTTTGGGCGTACTCAACGTCTACATGCGCGGGATTGATATCGCCGGACATGATGGCGAAGACTTGGATGTCTTTTTCGGTGAGGGTACGGGTAAGGCTGGCAGAATCGCCGATTTGGATTTCGTCGAAGGTCCTGTTTTCTAAGTATTCCATGGCGTGAGCCTACTTAATAAATCATTAATAGATTATTTTATCTCACTTAAAGTGGAATGGATATATTATTTACATAACTTACGGAGTTCTTTCGCAAACGCTTTGTCATGATTTGCGTCCATATATTTAATTGCTTTCTGATATCTCTGATCTGCCCCGCGTTTTGTAGACACTAAATTCTAAAATCCGCAAGTCAGTTCATATTGCTCAGGCGATTGATAGCCAAGAAACGAATGCTTGCGTTGCCGATTGTAAAACACTTCAA
>Ga0070738_10007911_pt1 | contig 10434 bp, 8 predicted proteins | sample Coa_R2_2_FD_66446 | JGI IMG/M metagenome (GOLD analysis project Ga0070738, IMG submission 66446) | Surface soil microbial communities from Centralia Pennsylvania, which are recovering from an underground coalmine fire - Coalmine... | ecosystem: Environmental > Terrestrial > Soil > Unclassified ... | reverse complement strand
CGGCATTGAGGAGACTCCCCCGGCACCGCGCGGCTGTTCCCACTGGCAAGCTCCCCTCGAAATCCTGGCCGCGGAGCCGCCGCGCGATGGCGACGCGCAGCTCCTCCAGTCCGGCACCGGTCACCGCGCTGGTCGGCAACCGCTCGGCTGAGCCGGTATCGTCCGGATCGAGATCCGCCAAGTCGCACTTGGTCCAGACCCGAACCACCGGTTGGCTCGACGCGATTCCCGCATCACCCGGCTTGTCCGTCTCGGCCGATCGACAATCGAGCAGCAGGTCGGCGCGCCGGGCCTGATCGGCGCGAAAGGTCTGGGCCTGGCGGGCGATGGCATCGCCGGCCGGCTCGATCCCGGCGGTATCCACCAGCTCGACGGTCAAGCCGTCGCAGTCCCAGAGGGCCGTCAGGTAGTCGCGCGTGGTGCCGGCCTGGGGCGAGACGATCGCGCAGTCGCGGCCCAGGAGGGCGTTGAAGAGCCGGCTCTTGCCCGCATTGGGCGGACCGACCAGGACCACCCGCGGATAGCCTTCGGGCCGATCGCGGTCGTCGAGCCGGCGGGCGATCGCCTGGAGGTCTGCGGCCGACCGGTCCAGCTCCTCGGCCAGCGCCGCCCGGCCGAGCGGGTCGACGTCGGGCTCCTCGGTAAAATCGAGGTTCGCTTCCAGGTGGGCGACGAGGTCGAGGAGGCGGTCGCGCCAGGCGAGGATCGGGCCGGAGAGCCCGCCGGCCAGTTGCTCCAGCGCCGCGTCGAGCTGCGCCGGATTGGCAGCCTCGATCACCCCCAGCACCGCCTCGGCCCGGGTCAAGTCGATCCGGCCGGAGAGGAACGCGCGCAAGGTGAACTCGCCCGGCTGCGCGGGACGCGCGCCGCGCGTCAAACAGTGGGACAGGACCTGGCTCAGTACCGGCGGCGAACCGACGAGGTGGACCTCGACGACGTCCTGCCCGGTGTAGGTCCTCGGGGCCGGCCAGAGGGCCAGCATCACGGGCAAGAGCGGCCGCAGGCCATCAACCCGCAGCGAGCCGCGGCGCGTCTCCGCGCGTCGTGGCGGCGGGGACTCGTGCTCGGGTAGGAAGCTCCCCAGGACGATGGACCACGCCGCGGGACCCGACAGCCGGACGATGCCCCGGGCCGCCGGACCGGGAGGACTCGCCACCGCGGCGATCGTGTCGTTGGGGTCGAGTGCGCCCAGCATCATCTCAGGAGAATCACAAGTGCTCCGCTCCGACCCGCTGATAGAGCTCGCGCAAGGACTCCACGGCCCTCGAAGCCAGGGCAGACCACTCCGCGTTTTGGAGGCACGGCGGATGCGAGAGGATGGATTTCTCGAGCTGGTCGGTAAGGAGGCTCGCGCGATCCAGGAGCTCGTGGCAGCCGAAGCTGCCCGGACCATACTGGGCCCCCCAATCTGGCCCATGTTCTCCAGCCAGCTCATCAATCAATTTCTGACGCTCTCTCTCGAGTTCGAACGATGAATCGGCGCCGGCGCTCATCGATGGCCCATCCTTCCCTTACCGCCTCCGGGGTCGGGCCCGGGGATCGCCCTTCTCCTTCTCACGGTCCTTGCCATCGCGCTCGTCCAGGACCTTGCGGTAGGTCGGGTCCTTGCGGGCTTCCTCCAGGACGCGCTCCCAGAACTGGGCGAAGCGGCCGGGCGGCTTGGCCCGGGGCGCCGGGGCGCCGTTGCCGCCCCGCGGGCCGGGCGCGGCCAGCAGGGCGGCCCCTTTGCCCTCGCGACGTCCGGGGCCCTTCTCGCCGCCGAGCTCGCCGTCGGCCAGGTCCGGTCCGGCCAGCGCATGGGCGTGGGCCACCTTGGGCAGCAGGAGTCGCTCGCCGATCGCCCAGAGGCTGCTCGTGATGAAGTAGATGCCCAGACCCGAGGGGACCTTGTAGAACATCACCCCCATGAAGATCATCATGTACTTCATCATCTTCTGCTGCATCTCCTGCTCGGGATTGGTCGCCGGCGGAGAGAACAGCTTGGTCTGGACGAGCATCAGCCCGATCACCACGAACGGCAGCAGGTTGAACCAGTGCCCCAGGAACGGAACCTCGAAGGGGAACCGGAACATCATGTCGGGCGCGGCCAGGTCGCGAATCCACAAGAACGAGGCATGGCGGAGCGGGAAGCTGGTGTTCAGGGCCTGCCACAACCCGACGAAGATCGGGATCTGGATCAGGGCCGGCAGACAGCCGCTGAGCGGGTTGGCGCCGTGCCGCTTGTACAGGGCGAAGGTCTCCTTGGTCAACTGCTCCTTGTCGTCCTTGTATTTCTCCTGGAGTTCCTTGAGGTGCGGCTGGAGCTCCTGCATCTTCTGGGCGGCGAGGGCTTGCTTGCGGCCTATGGGGAACATCAAGCCCCGGACCAGCATCGTCAGCAGGATGATCGCGATGCCGTAGTTGCCGGCCTTGCCGCCGAACAGGCCGGCCAGCTTGGCGGTCACCTGGTAGGTCAGCGCCAGGGTCGGCGTGATGACGAAGCGGGCCAGCTCGGGAGCGAAGGGGATCCACTGGTTCTTGCGATAGGAGGCCAGGACCTCGGCCCCATAGGGCCGGAGGGCTTCGGGCGTCTTGGGGCCGGCGAACACCTTGTAGGTATGCACCCGCGGCTGATTCGGGCCGACCGGGAACGGCTTGGAGATGATCCGCACCCCGATATCGGCCTTCTGCGGCGCGTTCTCGTCCTTGTGCAGGACCACGGCGATGGCCCGGGAGTCGAGCCGGTCGTTCTCGCCGGTTGGGGGCGGATCCGGTTCGACCAGGTCGGCGAAATACTGGTTCTCGATGCCGGCGAACCGCAGCGGCAGGGCGGTGTTGTCCGGCTTCTCCGAAGCCTTGACGATGTCCGCCGCCGAATGGGTGACGGCGTCGACCTGGTTCCCCTTCCATTGACCGAAGACCAGGTCGCGGAACGTGCCGGTATACCATTCGCCCTCGATCGGGATGCCGTGGGGACCCAGGAGGTCGTAGACGACCGTGCGCTCGCGCTCGGGGCTGTCGAACCGGAGGGTGACCTCGAAACCATCGGCATTCTGCCACAGGCGGAAGGTCTTGGTCACGACCAGGCCGTCGCTCGACCTGGTCCGGAAGGACACGGACTGGCCCTGGATGGGTGCCTTGGTGGCCTCATCGACGCGCGATTCGGGGTGGACGATCCGGCCCTGGTCGTCGCGCACGACCTCCCAGGCGATGGAATCCAGCGGCTCCTCGGCCTCCGCGGGAACGGGGACCGGCGCCTGGTCTGCGGCCGGCGGCGGTGCGGTCACGCTCCGGGTCAGGTTGAGACTCAGCGAGCGGGGCCGCAACGGATCGTGGCGGATCAACTGGAGGGGACGCTTGCGCGCGACATTGCCCTCGAGCTCGGCGTCATACCGCGACGAGATGACCGAGTCGACGCCGGCCCCGTTCTGGTCCAGCCAGACCTCGAGGCGATAGCCCCCGGGGGACTTGTCGGCCACCGAGCCGAGCACCAGCTCGGCCGGTTCCACGAGCTGGACCGTGGGTGGCTTGGGGGTCGGGGCGGCCGCGACCTCCGCCTTCCCATCGGCGGCGGCCGGCTTCTGAGCCTTACCGGCCTCCGGACGAGCCTCGTCCTGGGGAGTGGCCTGGGCCGGCTCCGGCTGTTTCTCCCGGTCCTGTGCCGCCACCGCCGCCGGCGGCTTTCGGGGTAGGGGATTGATGCCGAAGAGTCGCAGGACGTAGGGGTAGCACAGCAAATAAGCGAACGCCAGGAGCATGCACAGGACGAATCGTTTCTCGTTACTCATCGTGAGGCAATCCTGCCAGCGAAGCCAAACGGGCCGGGACGGCCGTCCCGCATCAAATTACCGGACAGCCGGGCTCCGGGATCTCGTGGCGACGAGCCGCGAATCCGGGCGGACAACCCGCGGAGGGTCCGGCCTCGGCGCGCCGGATGCGACGGGCCGGCAACGGCCTGGGAGGCGGGAAACCCCGACGGGGCGGCCTCAGCCGAGGCCCGAACCTCCCCCAGGCGCGGCCGGCGGGATTTCCCGGATGGATACACGAGCCTATCGTCCTTGCCGGAGGCGATCGCCCAGGAACGGTTCGAGCTCGGGGATGGAATAAATCTTCCGGATCGTCGTCTCGAAATCGTAGGGAAGGCGGCGGAAGGTGATCCGCGGGGTCTGGACCAGTGCCGACCGATCGGCCTCGACGGCGCCGGCATTCTCGTCCAGGCCGTCCTCGAGGACCACGTAGCAGGCGCGGTTGTCGCCGTCGCGGGGCTGCCCCACCGAGCCGACGTTGATCATCAGCTTCCCTTCGCCGAGAGTATACTCCTGGTCGATCTCCTCGGGGGAGAAGAACTGGAAATTCTCGGTGAAGATCCCGGGGACGTGCGTGTGCCCCTGGAAACAATACTGCGCCACCAGTTGGAAGAGGCGTTCCATCTTGCGATGGTTATAAATATCCTCGGGGAAGATGTATTCGCTGAGCGGGTTGCGCGGCGACCCGTGCACGAACAGATACGGGCCGATGCGATAGGACCGGGGCAGCTCGCCCAGGAACTCCCAGCGCCGCTCGTTATTGGATCGATCGTTGGGACTTTCCAACTGCTCGCGCGTCCAGAAGATGGCGCGCTCGGCGCCGATGTTGAACCCATCGGGGTCGAACATCGCGCCCTGGTCGTGGTTGCCCAGCAAGGTGATCTTGCAGGTCTCCATCACCCGATCGATGCACTCGCGCGGATTGGGACCATAGCCGATAATGTCGCCCAGGCAGAAGGTCTCGGGAATCCCCTGCGCCTGAATGTCGTCGAGCACCACCTCGAGGGCTTCCAGGTTCCCGTGGATATCACTGATCAGAGCGCGCCGCACCGCTGGGAAGCCTCCGAGGGAGAAGACCGGCACCGCGACGGCGGACCGGGCCTTGAGAGCGATCGAGGGCTCGACCGCCCCACGATCTCGGGATTAGTCTAGTCTGGACCTTCACTAAAGGATAGATCGAACAGGCCGGCAGAATCAAGTCCACGACGTCATGACTCCTTGTTTCTTTGGTCCGTGGTCCGTGGTTCGCTTCGCGGGCTGACGAGGCGGACCCGGAAACGATGAGGCACTCGACGAGGCCCAGCGGAGGGCGCACCGGAGCGGGAGCTCCTCCAACGGACCACGGACCACGGACCATGGACCAAGAAAGATGAACCTCCTGGCGCTGGACACGTCGACCGAGCGGGCGGCCATCGCCCTGGGGGTGGCGACGGGGCAGGTGTACGAGGCGACGACCGCGGCATCGCGGCGGCACGGGCGCGATCTGATCCCGCGCGTCAGCGCCCTGCTGGCCGAGGGGGGCCTTCGGGCGTTCGACCTGGACATCGTGGCCGTGGGCCTGGGTCCCGGATCGTACACCGGGCTGCGGGTCGGCGTGACGGCGGCCAAGACCCTGGCCTATGTCACCGGCGCGGTCCTGCTCGGTCTGGACAGCCTCCAGGCGGTCGGGCGCAACGCGCCGCCGGAGGTCTTGCGCGTCACGGTCCTGGGCGATGCCCAGCGCGGCGACGTCGCAGTGGCCGAGCTCTTCCGACCGGCCGCGGGTGCCCCGCTGCGACCGCTCGGCGAGAGCCGGCTCGAGCCGCTGGCCGCCTGGCTGGACCGCCTGGAGCCGGGCATCTTCGTGCTGGGGCCGGGGCTGGAATCGCCGCGGATCCGCGCCGCCATGCCGGCCGGTCTGGCCACCGGCGATCCCGCGCTGAACTCTCCCCAGGGCCGGCATCTCCTCGCGATGGCCCGCGAGGTCTTCGACAGCGGCCAGCGGGAGAATCCCTGGTTGATCGAACCGCGATACCTCCGCCGCAGCGCCGCCGAGGAGCAGTGGACGGGCAGCCCTGCGTCCCACGACTGAAAACAGAAGGACTCCTGGACTGCATCACGATCAAACCCGCACCAAGACAGCCTATGGACTCCAATGGAACCGGTTCCGGATCCTCCGGCCGGAGGAGGATCGCGTCACCTTTGGCAACCGGACCGGCTGGGTCCGTGAGGACCTGGCGGCGAACGTGGTCCTGGACGCCGGCTGCGGGATGGGCCGTTATCTCCGGATCGCGGGCGAGTCGTCCGCGCGGCTGATCGTCGGGCTCGACGTCAGCGGAGCGGTCGCCGCGGCGCGCGAGCTGACCGCCGAGCTGCCCCAGGTCGCCGTGGTCCGAGGCGACCTGCTCCGCCCCTGCTTCGCACCCGCGAGCTTCGACCGGATCTACTCGCTGGGCGTCCTCGACCACACGCCGGATCCTCGGACGGCGTTCCTCGCCCTGGCCCGGCTGCTCAAGCCCGGCGGCCGGATCGCCATCTGGGTCTATCCCCGCCAGCGGCCGCTCATCGAAGCGATCATGGATCTCCAGCGGGCCGTTTCCACCCGGATGCCCCTGGGCCTGCTGGGTCCGCTCTGCCAATGGTCGGCGCCGCTCGGCGGCCTGAAACGGCGGTTGATGTCCAGCCGGAGGTGGTTCATCCAGCGAATCGGCGTGGCGCTCCACCTGGCCACCATCGGCGTCTCCATGCATCCAGATCCGGAAGTCCGGGTTTGCGACACGCTGGACTGGTATGCGCCGAAATACCTGTCGCGTCACACGGCCGAGGAGGTCCGCGGCTGGTTCGCCGAGGCCGGGCTCACCGACGTCGTGGATCTGAGCCGCAACCAGGTCTTCTATCACGAAGGCCAGGGGCACGGGATCAATCTGGCCGGGAGCCGGCCGCCAGCACCCGGCGTCCCTTGACCGGCGCTGCGACTCCCACCGGCGGCCGGACGCTCCTGGCCTGCCCCATCAGGATGTCGTGGGCGGTTGATACTTCGAGTGAGGAGCGGCAAAGGGAATCCAGAAGACCGGGAAGTTGCGCACGAGCTGGCGGCCATACGGATCGATGATCAAGAAATTCGTGGTGTTGACTCCCTGGCTGTTGGTCGCGGCGACGGTGAAGTACCCCTTGGCATTGGTCGCGATGGCCTTGTGGGGGGTGGTGAGGTTGCCATCGCGGACCTCCACGACGATGCTGCCGGGCATGGTGGCTCCCACGATATCGACCTTCCGCTTGAGGGTGTCACCTCCCGAGTTCTTGGGACCCGGGTAAGGCGCCTGGTCCGCCGGCGCCAGGTTGACCGCGGCGGTCAGCCGAGTGTTGGGGGTCACGGGAGTCATGTTGTACTCTAATGCCTTGGCATCAAAGAGGTTGATGATCCCGTTCAAGCTGGCATCGGCCGCCGGGTTGTAGTCGGGGTTGCCCCGCGATGTTCCGTACGCCTTGGCAAAGGGCGGCAGATCCGCCAGGGTGACCTGGCCGTCGCCGTTGACATCGCCCGGCAAGGTGGTCAGGGCGGTGTATGTCCCGGTCGTATGATTCTGCCCCGCGACCAGAATCGAGACCGTGCCGGCATGACTGGCCTTGAAGAAGGCGACGGCCTGATCCGTGGGCTGGCCCGCCGCTTGAGGCCGATACGGCCGGCCCAAGTGAAGGGGAAGCGTTCGCCCGCCTTCCTTCACGGCGACGATCCGCGGGTCCAGCCCGCTGGTCGCCGTGGGCTGGACGAAGACCCCGAAGATCGTGGATTGCTTGTGTGGAGTGATGTTCCTGGGCACCAGGGTGACGGAGGTCGTGGCGATGGCGTCGGGGCGCGTGAGGTTCCCCAGGCTGACGCCGAGGGCGTTGGCCGGAGGGGAGATCCCGAAGGTGTTGGTAGACGGGGGGAGACTCAGGGGCAACCGCGGCTCGAGGGGTTCGAGGCGCGGCCGGCTGCGACCACGCGGATGACGCGTCATCAGTGATCCTCCTGATCACGGACGTAGGACGAAAGCCGACGCATCCGTGCGGCAACGGCTACCTTACTTTTCGGCTGGAGGCGGGCTGCGACTGCATCCGACTCGGCGATTGACAGCCTTCAGTGGGGTGCGGAGTGATCGGCCTCGGCGGCCTTGAGGGCTGTCGGGGCGGACTCCGGCTGAGTGCCGGGCACGGGGGTGGTCACCGCTTCGACGCGGACCGGAGTTCCTTCGGCCATGGCGGCGTCGGGCTTGAGAACCACCTGGGCTTTCGGGTCCAGACCGCTGAGGATCTCGGCGCGGATCCCGCTGTCCCGGCCGACCTGGACCCTCTGGTGATGGATCTTTCCATCCTGGACGACGAGGACCGCGCCCTGACCCTGATCGTTCTTATCGATCACGCAGGACGAGGGTACGGTCAGGTGGGTGGTCTCCTTTTCCAGCAGGATCTCGGCGCGGCCGAACATGCCATCCTTGAGGATGTGGTCGGGGTTGGGAAGGTCGACCTCGACGCGCATGTTCCGATCGTGGAGGTCTTCGGACTCCGCCATGCGGCTGACGGTGCCTTTGAAGGCGCGGCCCCGCAGGGCGTCCAGGGTGATGATCACGGGGTCGCCGATGTCGCAGTAGGGGACATCGTCGTCCGGGACCAGGATGATGGTCCGCATCACGTCGTCCCAGGCAACGGTGAGCATGGGCTGGTCGCCCAAGTTCTGGGTCGCCGCCTGGATGAACGCGCCCTTATGGACGGCCTCGCCGCGCTGGATGATCACGCCGTCGTAGGGCGAGGTGATCTTGGTGTAATCCTGGTAGACCTTGGCCTTGGCCAGGTCGGCTTGCTTGACCTTGACCTCGGCCTGGGCCCCGACCAGGTCGGCCCGGGCTTGCAAGACCCTGGCCTCGGCCTCCTTGACCTCGGCCTCGGCGGTCTTGATCCCGGCCGTGGCCGCATCCTCGGCGGCCACCGACGCATGATATTCCTCTTCCGACTCTTCGACCAGTCGCTGCTCGACGGCATTGCGACGGACCAGCTCCGTCATCCGCTTGAGCGCCAGATCGCGGTAGGTGCGCGTGGCCACGGCCGACTCCAGGTCGGCATCCGCCTTCTTCTTCCTGGCCTCGGCCGCGCGCTGGAAGGCAAGGGCGACGTTGACGTGCTCCTTGGCCTGTTCCACTGCGGCTTCGACACGCTCCAGCGCGGCCTGAGCCTGCACCACGGCCGCATCCAGCTCGGGATCGAAGATGTGCGCCAGGAGCTGATCCTTCTTGACCCGGCTGCCGCGGTCGACGCCCAGTCTGTCCAGATAACCGGAGACCTTGGCATAAAGCTGGGCGAACTCGAAGGCGCGGATGGTGCCCGGCTGCCGGGTGGTGCGGGCCATGCCGCCGTGCTGGGGCTGGGTGACCTCGACGCGGGGCTCGGAGCTGGTCTCCGACTCGTGCTCGGGGACGGCCGCCAGGTTGACCTCGGATTTCCGGGTCCGCTCGTGGGCCGAGGCCCAGAGATAGATCGCCCCGCCCCCCCCACCGACCAGGATCAAGAAGACCAGCAGCCGCAATCCCCAGCGGGTGGGCCGCCGGGGCGGGTTGGGTTCCAGTTTTCCCGACCCGCGCGGACCCAGTGGTTCCGGCTCAACCGCGACCTGATCGACTAACATGAGCTCACCCCCCGGCGAGGCGACCAGGGACGTCCCCGGTCGCATGCGATTCCCATTTCCATCCCGGCTCACCGAAAAACGACGCGACCTGGCCGAGAGTTCGGTCGGTCTCCCCTGCTTACTGATCATCTAGTGTTAGGTTAGAGAGTGGCGACCAACGGGTCAATCGCGTGGGGATCGGATTGGGTCGATCCCCGATGCCGTGTCCGACGAGTGCGGACGGCCTCAGCGGGTGGACCGGGGTGGGAATGTGGGTCCGTTCCCGCTATGATGGATGCTTTGGCCGCGGGGACGCGCTGCGGCCGGCTGATCCCGGGCAGGCAGCCCCGGCAGACCGCTGCGGGACCGTTGCCGACCCCGCTCTTACGGTCGATGACCAGGCTCAGGAGCTTCTCCCATGGCCCTTTCCGAGTATGAATACCTCACAGTCAAGTATGTCGACGGCGTGGCGATCGTCGGGTTCAAGGAGACGGTCGCGATGTTCGAGGGGGACAAGGTCCAAGCCGTCGGCAAGGAGCTGATGGACCTCGTCGCGGCCCGGAAGGAGCCCAAGGTCCTCCTGAATCTCTCCAACGCCCACTTCATCTCCAGCGCCATGCTGGCCCACCTTGTCAAGCTGCACCGCACCACCCAGGACGCCAAAGGCCGCATCAAGCTCTGTGGTCTGCGCCCTGTCATCATGGATGCATTCAAGGTCAGCCACTTCGACCGGATCTTCGAGATCCATCCGGACGAAACCTCGGCGCTGAAGAAGTTCTGATTTTGTCCTTTTGTCCCTGGTCCGTGGTTCGCTTGGCGGGCTGAGGAGCCGGGTCCGGGTCTGCTGAGGCACTCGAAGCCGGGCGACGACGGCGCCGCGGAGGGGTAGCAGCCACCACGGACCAGGGACAAAAAAGCATTAGAGTCTGTCCCGGAAGGGTGGGGAAGTCGATGTTGTAGGGTGGGTGAAACCCACCGATCTTCAAGCCCGCCAAGGCCTTCCGGTGGTGGGTTTCACCCACCCTACAACGG
>Ga0070738_10007910_pt1 | contig 10435 bp, 6 predicted proteins | sample Coa_R2_2_FD_66446 | JGI IMG/M metagenome (GOLD analysis project Ga0070738, IMG submission 66446) | Surface soil microbial communities from Centralia Pennsylvania, which are recovering from an underground coalmine fire - Coalmine... | ecosystem: Environmental > Terrestrial > Soil > Unclassified ... | reverse complement strand
TCCGAGCCCGATCGGGAGCTCGCGGTCGGGCGGTTTCACGAGCGCGTGGAGCCTGAAGCCGTCGATCTCGGGGTCATGGAGGACGAGGACGGTGTAGTCGTGCGGGACGGCCCTCTGCAGGGCCTGGCCGATCGCGGCGACGAGCTTGCTCAGCTCGAGCTCGGAGACGATCGCCTTGTTGACATCGACGAGAGCCTGGAGGCGGTCCCGCTCCGAGGTCAGCGTCTTCGCGAGCGCCTCGGCGCGCTCGAGGTGCCGGGCGCCCTCGACGGCGAGGGCGACGTGCTTCGCGACCGTCGCGTAGAGCGCGACGTCGGCGGCGCTCGGCTCTCCCCTGCGGTGCCTGAGGAAGGCGATCACGCCGAGGCGTTGCCGCGCCGTGGTCAGGGGGATCATCGTGACCGAGCGGGCGGGGAAGAGTTGAATGAGGTCGCCGAACCGGGCCAGCCGGGGCTCCGCCGCGAGGTCCGGGATGACCACGGTCTCTTGCGTCAGCAGGACCTGGGTCAGCGGGCTCTCGTCCGGCGGCATCTCGCCGACGAGCCTGCGAAAGACCTCGCCCGCCTCGTTGACCGGGCCGCCGAGAAGGTAGGGCTGCATGGCGCCGGTGGTCGGATCGTGGAGGTGAAGCGAGACGAGGTCCGTGCCAGCCGCGGTGTTGAGGCCGCGCACGAGCTCGTCCAGGAGATCGGAGACGGTGTGGTGCTCGGCGATCCTTTGCACCAGTCCGAGCACCGATTCATGGGAGCCGTGCGTCGCGCCAGTCGTCGGGACCATCACCGGAAGGTCCACATCATATCCCTGCTCGGGCATGGTCGGGACTCCTTCGGACACTCGCCTCGAACGCGCTCACTCCTTCACGGCTTCGGGCTTGCCTTCCGCGGTCCAGCCGCCGCCCAGCGCGCGCTGGAGCTGGACGATGTCCGACAGGAGGACGCGCTCCGACTGGACGAGAGCCTGCCGCGCGGCGAGGAGCGAGCGTTGCGCATCGAGCACCGTCAGGTAGTTCGTGAGGCCGCGCTCGTACTGGTTCTCTGCGAGCTCGACCGACTGCTCCTGGGCGCGCACGGCTTCTCGCTGCCGATCGCGCTCCTGCTCGTGCGCGGAGATCCCCGCGATCGCATCGGCGACCTCGCGGAAAGCGCCGAGGATCGTGAGCAGGTAGTTCGAGGTCGCCTCGTCGCGTCGCGCCTCCGCCTCGAGCATGCGTGCGTAGTGGAGTCCGCCGGAGAAGATCGGGAGGTCGATGCTCGGCCCGATCGACCAGAGCTGGGCGCCGTGGGTCGTGACGTTCTGAGCGTTCAGGCTCGCCTGCCCGATCTGCCCGACGATCGTGACCTTCGGGAAGAAGTCGGCGATCGCGGCGCCGATCCGGGCGTTCGCGGCGCGGAGGTGTTCCTCGGCGGCGCGCACGTCGGGCCTTCGCTCGAGGAGCGTCGCCGGAAGGCCGAGCGGGATGACCGGCGGGAGATCGAACGCCGCCGGTGGCTTCCCGGAGAAGGCGACGTCGGGCGTGTGACCGATGAGCACCGCGAGCCGGTGCTGGGCGACGGCGCGCTGGCGCTCGTACTCGGGGACGAGGGCGCGTGTCGTCGCGAGCTCGCCCTCCGCGCGTCGCAGGTCGAGGTCCGTGGCGAGGCCCGTCTTCACGCGGCCACGGACGACCGCGAGCGAGCTCTCACGCAGCTCGACCGCCTCGCGTGCGATCGCGAGGAGCGCCTCGGCCTCGCCGAGCTCGAAGTAGGTCTCGGCCACGTCGGCGACGACCGTCGTCTCGACGGCGCGCTTGTCGCAGATCGATGCCGCCTCCTCGGCGTCGGACGCCTCGACCCCGCGGCGCAGACGGCCCCAGAGATCGACTTCGTAGCCCGTGCTGAGAGTGCCTAGCATCCCCTGCGAGCCCGGGTGCAGGGGGAGTGCGGGGTTGTCGGGCAGCTTGAAGTAGGCGTATTCGCCGTCGGCGTTGATGCTCGGAAGCAAGGGCGCGAACGACTCCGCCCTCATGCTCCGCGCGATCTGGACGCGCGCGAGCGCGGCGCGAAGCGAGAGGTTCTCCTTCCGCGCGTCGGCGACGAGAGTCTCGAGCTGCGGGTCGTGGAAGCTCTCCCACCAGCGATCTTGCGGTTTCGCGCCGGTGAAGCGGATCGTCGCTCCCTCGCTCGAGACCATGCCGGTCGCGGCGAGGCTCGCCGGGCTCGGAGCGGCGGGTCTCTCGTAGTCGGGCCCGAGTGCACACCCCGACATTATCAAGAACGTGAAGGTCGCGCTTCGCCAGAGTCTCTTCATGGTTCCCTCCATTGACTCGAAGTTCGTCGAGCGGGAGGGCACGTGGCGGACCAGACGAGCGAATCGTCGACGATGGACCCGGAAGTCGCGCGGTCGCGGCGCCTTCGCGATCGCTCCCTCGAACGTCGATCGTCGTGCGTCGCCCAAACCGCGGCAAACGTGCCGATGCATCGGCGTGCCGACGCATCGGCGCCGTGCGCGAGAACGCGGAACCGCTTTGCTCCGAGACGCTTGCGACCGGCGCGCGCGTGGAACGGCTCGTGTTCCTCCTTCGAGCGACCCCAGAGAAAGGAGCCGAACCATGAGTGAAATAGGAGTCCTCGAGCCCGCCGTCGCGCAGGCGCCCGCTCCCTCCCCGTCGCGCCGTCGGGCGCTCAAGATCGGTGCCGCCGCCCTCGGTACCGTGGCGCTCGCGTCGGCCGTCGGTCTCGGCGTCCACGCGCTCGACTTCGAGTCGACCGACGACGCCTTCGTCGAAGGGCACGTGACGCCGATCAGCCCGAAGGTGTCGGGCAACGTGATCGCGGTCCACTTCGACGACAACGCGACGGTGACGAGCGGTGCCGTCCTCGTCGAGATCGACCCACGCGACTTCGAGGTGCGGCTGGCGGACGCGCGCGCCGCCCTCGACGTGGCCGAGGCGAACCAGAAGAACGCGAATGCGGGCTTCGAGCTCACGAAGATCCGCGCCGAAGCTCGCATCGATCAAGCGGCGGCCGGTCTCGAGACGGCGAAGGCGGCCGTCGGGACGGCGCGTGCCCTCCTCGACGGCGCCAGGAGCCGCTTCGAGCAGACGAAGGCCGGCGTGGCGTCCGCGAGGGCCGGGCTCGAGCAGGCCCGCGAGGACTTGCCGGCAGCCGAGGCCGACACGAACCGCGCCTCGCTGGACCAGAAGCGCTACGAGGAGGCGATCGCCACGCGCAGCGTCTCGCGCCAGGACCTCGAGCGCGTGACGGCGGAGGCCGCGTCCATGCGGGCACGTCTCGCGTCGGCCAAGGCGCGCGTTCGCGCCGCCGAGGCTCAGCTCAACGAGGCCGAGAGCGCGCATCGCAACGCCCAGGACGGCATCACCCAGGCCGAGTCACAGGTGAAGGAGTCCGAGTCCCGCGTCCGCGACGCCGAGGCGATGCTCGCGTCGGCGAAGGGCGCGCCGCACGAGATCGAGACGGCCCGCGCCGCCGCCCTCAGGGCCGCCGCTGACCGTGAGCGCGCGCTCGCGCAGGTGCGGCAGGCGGAGCTCGACCTCTCCTACACGACGATCCGTGCGCCCCAGTCCGGTCAGATCGCGAGAAAGTCCGTCGAGCCCGGCGCGTTCGTCGGCGTCGCGCAGACGCTCTTCGCGATCGTCCCGAAGGAGATGTGGGTCGTCGCGAACTTCAAGGAGACGCAGCTCACCTACATGCGCCCGGGCCAGAAGGCCGAGCTCCGCGTGGACGCCTACCCCGGCCGCGTCTTCGCCGGCCACGTCGACAGCCTCCAGCTCGGCACCGGCGCACGGTTCAGCTTGCTCCCGGCCGAGAACGCGACCGGAAACTACGTGAAGATCGTCCAGCGCGTGCCGGTCAAGCTCGTCTTCGACGAGGTCCCCGACGGCGTCCTGCTCGCTCCCGGCATGTCCGTGGAGCCCGAAGTGAGGGTCCGATGAGCTCCGCGGTGGCGCTCCCCAAGGTGCAGCTCGAACAGGGGGCCGCCGAATGGCGGCCCAGGCACAACCCCTGGCTCATCGCGATCACGGTGACGCTCGCGACCTTCATGGAGGTCCTCGACACGAGCGTCGCGAACGTCGCGCTCCCGCACATCGCGGGGAACCTCGCGGCGAGCCAGGACGAGGCGACGTGGGTCCTCACGAGCTACCTCGTCTCGAACGCGATCATCCTTCCGATCTCGGCGTGGCTGGCGACCTACTTCGGGCGAAAGCGCTTCTACATGTTCTCCGTCGCGGTCTTCACGGTGAGCTCGGCCTTGTGCGGGCTCGCTCCGAGTCTCGGCGTGCTCGTGCTCTTCCGCGTCATCCAGGGCTTCGGTGGCGGCGGTCTCCAGCCGGTCGAGCAAGCGATCCTCGCCGACACTTTCGAGCCCAAGAAGCGCGGCATGGCCTTCGCCGTCTACGGGATCGCGGTCGTCTGCGCGCCGACGCTCGGCCCGACGCTCGGCGGTTGGATCACGGACAACTGGAGCTGGCGATGGATCTTCTACGTCAACATCCCCGTCGGGATCCTCTCCCTCGTCCTCACGCACTTCATGGTCGAGGACCCGCCGCACATCGCCCGGGCGAAGAGCCAGATCGGCCGTGTCGATGCGATCGGTCTCGGTCTGATCGCGCTCGGCCTCGGCGCGCTCCAGGTCGTCCTAGACAAGGGCCAGCGTGAGGATTGGCTCGAGTCGAAGTTCATCGTGATCTTCACCGTGCTGACCGTGGTCGGCCTCGTCGGCGCGACGGTCTGGGAGCTCCGCGAGAAGGATCCGATCGTCGACCTCCGTGCTCTCAGGGAGCGCAACTTCGGCGCATCGACGGTGCTCATGTTCTTCCTCGGGTTCGGACTCTACGGGACGACGACGCTCCTGCCCATGTTCCTCCAGGAGTTCCTCGGCTACACGGCGACGCAAGCCGGCATGGCGCTGTCGTTCGGCGCGCTCGCCACGCTCGCGGCGATGCCAGTCGTCGGCAAGCTCCTCGAGCACGGCGTGCAGCCCAAGCTGCTCGTCATGTTCGGGCTCGGGCTCTCGGCCGTGAGCCTCTGGCGCATGATGCACTGGAGCCTCGACGTCGACTTCTGGCGCGCGGCCTCCGATCGAGTCTTCCAGGCGATCGGAATCGCGTTCACGTTCGTGCCGCTCAACACGGGTGCCTACGCTTTCCTGTCGAAGGAGAAGACCGGCAACGCTTCCGGGCTCATGAACCTCGCGCGCAACATCGGCGGGAGCGTCGGGATCGCCGTCGCGACGACGATCCTCGACCGCCGCGCGCAGGTGCACCAGGCGATGCTCGTCGGGCACATGACGCCCTTCGACCACGCCTACCAGATCGCCGTGACCTCGCTCACGCACGCGATGCACAGCGTGACGGCGAGCACCTTCGAGGCGACGAACGGGGCCCTCGCGGTCCTGACGCGCGAGCTCGGCGCGCAGGCGAGCATGCTCGCGTCGATCGACGCCTTCGAGATCCTGGCGGTGATGTTCCTGGTCGGGATCCCCCTCACGTTCGTGCTGAGGAGGGTGAAGGTCGAGAAGGGCGCCATGGCAGTGCATTGATCCTGCCGGCCCTGCCCGGTCGAGCGACGGCCAAGGAAAGCAGTCAACCTCGACACCCAGGCTTGCTGCCCTGGCATCGAGGTTGACCGTCACGAGGCCGAGGTCGGGTGCTTCGAGGCGACCTCAGCCCTTGCCGAGCTTGGCGAGCTTCTCGACGAGGTCGACGACGCGGTTCGAGTAGCCCCACTCGTTGTCGTACCAGGCGATCGTCTTCACGAGGTTGCCCTCGGTCACCTGGGTCGAGAGGGCGTCGAAGATCGAGCTGTGCGGGTTCCCGATGATGTCGCTCGAGACGACCGGGTCCTCGCAGTACTCGACCACGTCCTTGAGCGGCCCCTTCGTGGCATCGCGGATCGCGGCGTTGACTTCCTCGACCGTGACCTTCCGGGCGACCTCGGTCACGAGGTCGACCGTCGAGCCGTCCGGCACCGGCACGCGCATGGCGAGCCCGTCGAGCTTGCCCTTGAGGTCGGGGAGGACCTCGCCGACCGCGACGGCCGCACCGGTCGTCGTCGGGATGATGTTCTCCGCCGCCGCCCGCGACCGCCGGAAGTCGGAGTGAGCGACCTCGGCGAGCCTCTGGTCGTTGGTGTAGGCGTGGACCGTCGTCATGAGGCCCTGGACGATCCCGAACTTCTCGTGGAGGACCTTGGCGATCGGAGCGAGGCAGTTCGTCGTGCAGGACGCGTTCGACACGAGCTTCATCTGCGGCGTGAGGAGGTGATCGTTGACGCCGATGACGACCGTCGCGTCGAGCTTGTCCTTCGGCGGCACGGTCAAGATGACCTTGGGCGCGCCGCCCTTGAGATGCCCCTCGAGCTCGGCCCTCTTGAGGAAGCGCCCGGTCGACTCGATGACGACGTCGACGCCGAGCTTGCCCCACGGGAGCTGGGCCGGGTCCTTGACGCTCACGATCTTCGTCTTGAAGCGCCCGGCGTGGAGGGTGTCGCCCTCCATGCGGACGTCCTCGTCCCACTTCCCCATGACGGTGTCGAACTTGAGGAGGTAGGCGAGGGCCTTCGGGTCCGCCACGTCGTTTATGGCCACGACGTCGATGTCGTTCCGCTTGTGCGCGATGCGGTAGACGCAGCGACCGATCCGTCCGAAGCCGTTGATGCCGATCTTGATCATGTCTGCGTCTCCCTAGAGCGTCGCCGCGAGGCGGCCAATGAGGTCCACGACGCGGTTGGCGTAACCCCAGCCGTTGTCGTACCAGGCGACCGTCTTGACGAGCTTGCCCCCGAGCACCTTGGTGAGGAGGGAGTCGAAGATCGCCGAGTGGGGGTTGCCGATCACGTCCGAGCTCACGATCGGCTGCTCGGTGTACTCGAGGATGCCCTCCAGCCTCGAACGAGAGGCCGAGCGGAAGACCTCGTTCACCTCGGCGACCGACACGCTCCGCGAGAGGACGGTCGTGAGGTCGATGACCGACCCGTCGGGGACGGGGACGTTCATCGCGAGCCCCGAGATCTTGCCCTGGAGCTTGGGGAGGAGCTCCTGGATGAGCGTGGGCGCGTAGGTGTGGGACGGGATGATGTTCTCGGCCGCGGCGCGCGAGCGGCGGATCTCCTCGTGGGGCACGTCCGCGAGGCGCGCGTCGTTCGTGTAGGCGTGCACGGTCGTCATGCTCGCCTTCTCGACGCCGAACGCCTCGTCGAGGACCTTGAGCATGATCCCGAGGCAGTTCGACGTGCAGGACGCGTTCGAGACGATCTTGCACGACTTGTCGAGCGTGTTGTCGTTCAACCCGAAGACGACGATCTTGTCGAGCGGGTCGCGCGGCGGGACCGTCAGGATCACGCGGCGGGCGCCCACGTCGAGGTGCTTCTCGAGCTCCTTGCGGGTCCGGAACCGGCCCGAGGCCTCGATCACGATGTCCACGTCGTGGTCGCGCCATCGGACGTCACCTGGCTTCGTCTCCTTGCCGGAGACACAGGCGATCCTCCGGCCCTTGGCGAAGATGAAGCCGCCGCTCGTCGTCACGTGCTCCTGGAAGGTGCCGTGGATCGAGTCGAAGTTGAGGAGGTAGGCGAGGTTCTCGGGCGCGGCCGTGTCGGCGATCGCGCGGACCTCGATGTCGTCGCGGCCGTAGATGACGCGGAAGATGTTCCGGCCGATCCGGCCGAAACCGTTGAATCCGACGCGAACTGCCAAGAGATACGACTCCCTTCGTTGAGAATAGGAGAGGCATGAGGCCGCTCAACCGGACGGGGGGCGCACGTCTTTCAGTCTCCCCAAAGGCGCGCCTAAGTCAATGCGCGGCCGGGCGTAGAGGCACCCACATGGAGTCGGTCAGGTCACGACCGGTGGCGGTCTCGAGGGCCCAGACGCCCGCGTCCCGGTCTTCTCCCTGCTTCCCCCGGACGATCACGATGAGGTAGGCGATCGCCTCGTCCGTCTTGATGCGCCCGAGCTGGGCCATGGCGACGCGGCGCTCGAGGGGGTCCCCCGCGTTGACGGCGATGTTCCCGATCGAGGGCACCGCGTCTCGCCCGAGCATGGGGAGGGCGGCCCGGAGGAAGCGCTCCTCCTCCTCGCCCTGATCCCGGTCCTGGAGCTTCTTGGCGCGCGCGATCGCCTGGCAGATCGACCCGCCCGTGTTCGGGTCCTGGATCCGCGCGAGGGCGCGCGCCGCGGCGCGTCTCACGGCGAGGGAGCCGTCGAAGAGCGCCTGGGCGAGCGTGTTCGACGCGTCTCTCCCGTAGGCGCGCGCGATCGCCTCGGTGCCGGCGAGCCGGACGAGGGGAGAGGGGTCGTTCCGGGAGATCCCCTGGACCATGCCGCGCGCGCCGGGACCGGCGGCGTAGGCCAGGATGAGGACGTTCGCGCGCCGCTCGAGCGCGCTCCTGCTCCGCCCGAGCGCGTTCCCCCTGAAGAGGAGGTCGCTCTGCTCCGGGGGAAGCGCCCCGGCGCGGGCCGCGAGGGCGCACGCCCTGGTGATCTCGTCGTCCGACCTCGCGAGCTCGTCCAGCCTGGATCGCCCCAGGGCTCCGAGCCGTCCGAGCCCCGCCGCCGCCCGGGCGCGGCACGAAGGGTCGAGCCCGGTCTCCTGGACGATCCGGGCGAGGGGAGCGAGGTCGCCCTCCTCGTCCCCGAGGACGTTGAGGACGGCGTGGACGAAGCGGTCGCGCGAGGCGAAGTCGACCGAGACGCGCGGCGCCAGAGGGAGCGCCGCGTCGCCGAGCCCGAGCGCGGCGAGAGCCGGCTCGGGCCGGCGCGCGAGCACGCGGTCGAGCGCCGCCCGGAAAGGCGCGACGAGGACCTCGGCCGGCGTGAGGACGGTCAGCGCGCGCGCCTCCTCGCAGGCGACGGAGAGGACGGGCTCCTCCTCGAAGGCCTCGAGGAGCTTGTGGGCGAGGGTCTGCTGGTCCTTCTGGACCTCGGGACGCTCGAGCGTTTCGAGGGCGCGGGCCGCGGCTCTGCGGACGAGGACCGGTTCATCCTTGAGAGATGCGAGGCAGGCGGCGCGGCCCTCGGCGCGGGCGAGGCGGGCGTCCTTGCTCCTCCGCTTGGCGAAGGGGTCGAAGACGAAGCGCGCCTTCGGGGGCGGCGGCGGAGGCTGCGAGACGATGGCGATCGCCTCGAGCGCGCGCGCCTTGTCCACGGGCGAGAAGCGGTCGAGCTTGCGGGCGAGGGCCCGGGCCGCGACCCCGGGATCGAGGGTGTGCTCGATGTCGAGGATCCGGTCGTGGTGCTCGCTCTCGGGGCCAAGGGCGATGGCCGCCTCGAGCGCCAGGACGGAGCCCTCGCCGCCGAGATCCGAGAGGGCGCGGCCGACCTGCCGTCGGAGGACCGGGTCCTGCGTCTTCGCCATGAGCTTGCCGAGCGTCGCGGCCGCCTCGTCGCGCAGGGTCTGAGCGTGGGCGAGGGCCCGCACGCCGAGGGAGCGCGTCTCGGGGCTCTCGAGCAAGGCCGCGAGCACGTCGATCGCGTCCGGGGCGAGCTTCCCGAGGAGCGAAGGCAGGAGCTCGTCATCGAGCGCGGGCTCGCTCGTCATGCCCGAGAAGAGGAGGTGCTCCCGGACCAGCACCGTGGGGTGCGCCGCGAGCGCGCGGGCCCCGGCGTGGGCGGTCTCCGCGTCCGTCACGCTCGCGACCGCCGCCCGGCCGAGCGCCCTCGAGATCACCTGGAGCCGCGCACCCCGTGCGCCCTCGAGGGCGGCCGCCAGAGCGAGGACGGCGGGCCGCCCCATGCGCGCGAGCGCGTTCTCGGCGCGCAGGAGGGCGGCCCGGTCGAGCTCCGGGAGCGCCAGGGCGCTCGTCGCTTCGGGGGCGACGTGGTCGAGGACGAACGAGACCACGCTCGCGACGGACGCGTGCTCCGCCACGGGCAGGATCTTCGAGTCGCCCACGGTCGCCGACGCCAGGTCCGCCACGTCCTCCTGAGCGAGGGCGGCCGTCGCCGAGAGGAGGAGCGCGAGAAGAGCGAGGACCCTCATGGGGCCGCATGATAGCGAGACTCCCTCCCCCCGCGTAGCGGGGGGAGGGTCGGGGCTACGAGGACTGGGCGAGCCAGCTCGAGGCGCGAGGCTTCGGGCCGTGACGTGCTCCGCGTGAGGACGTGATAGTCTTCCTCCCGTGAGGCTCCTCCTCCTCGCGACGGTCCTCTTTCTCGCCGGCTGCGCCGCGGATCCTCCTCCGCGCGAGCTCCGCTCGTTTCACGCGAACGGCTTCGTGATCCAGGACGACGGCTGCCTCACCGTGAAGGAGAGGGAAGGCCTCCTCGCCGAGCTGACGAGCGCCCGCGAGAAGATCTTCGCGACGGTCGGCCGGAGCGCGCGGACCGGAGACTTCCGCACGGTCGACGAGCGCGCCCGCGCCTCGTGCCCTCTCGTCCCCGCCGCCGAGACGCGCGTCGTCGTCCTGAGGAACGCGGGCCGGTGCCACGCCGACGAGAC
>Ga0070738_10007909_pt1 | contig 10436 bp, 11 predicted proteins | sample Coa_R2_2_FD_66446 | JGI IMG/M metagenome (GOLD analysis project Ga0070738, IMG submission 66446) | Surface soil microbial communities from Centralia Pennsylvania, which are recovering from an underground coalmine fire - Coalmine... | ecosystem: Environmental > Terrestrial > Soil > Unclassified ... | reverse complement strand
GTCGTCGGCTACTCGATGAACGACACGGTCGTCGTCTACGACCGCATCCGCGAGAACCTCGGGAAGTACCGCGGGAAGTCGTTCGCGCACATCATCAACCTGAGCGTCAGCGAGACGCTGTCGCGCACGATCCTCACGTCGGGCGCCACGATGCTCAGCGTGCTCGCGTTCTTCGTGTACGGCACGGGCGTCATCAAGGACTTCATGCTCGCCCTGCTCGTCGGCATCGTGGCCGGGACGTACTCGAGCATCTACGTCGCGGCGCCGCTCACGGCGTGGATCGACGAGCGGATGGCCAAGCGCTCCGACGTCAAGCGGCGGCTGAGGACGCCCGCGCGCGCGACGTGAACGACGTGAGCGACGTGAGCGACGTGAGCGAGCCCGCGGCCGTCCGCGCTCAGCTGCCCTGACCGATCATCGTGAAGGTGTCGCCCGCGCTGGGCGCGCCGTCGCCGTCGGCGTCCGTCCACTCGTAGGCGTACCAGACGCCGGTGTAGCTCGCGAGGTTGGCCGCGACCACGCTCTGGAAATAGAACGCCGCCGCGGTCGTCCCGGGCGCCTGCATGCCGAACGCCGCGAAGCAGAGCGTTCCGCTCATCGGCTCCACCGTGATCTGCAGCAGGAAGTAGTCGTGATGCGCCGTCTCGAGCGCCATCGACGTCGTGACGACCTTCGCGCCGGTCTGGCGGTCGACGAGCCACGCGTTCGACCCGTCGTTGTCGTAGTAGACGCGCGTCAGGCCGGCCGAGTCGAGGTACTGGAGCGCGCGCTGCGCGAAGATGCCGCCGCCGAAGAGGAGCGTGTCCCCCGGCCCGACGAGCGGCCGGCCGGTCGACGGATCGAGCAGGCCGCCGCCGTCTTGCCCCTCGGCCGACGTGGCGACCGCCGGATTGCACGCGGCCGCGAGCGCCGCGCCGACGACGCTGCCGGCGGAGTTGTCGATCGGATACGGGTCGAGCACCGCGGTGGCGTTCGCGTTGGCGCACAGGCTGGCGACCTGCGCTTCGACGCATGCCTTCGACGTGCAGAATTGCGTGGCGCCGCAGGCGTTGCCGCACGCACCGCAGTTGCGCGCGTCCTTCGCGAGGTCGACGCACCACCCGGCGCAGCACGCCTGGTCGGCGCCGCACGTCTGCGTGACGTCGCCGGCGTCCGGATCGCACGGGACGGCGCTCGCCGCGCCGGGGTCGCCGCCGTCGCCGGCGCCGGCCGCGTCGGCGGTGTCCGGCGACGAGACGCCGCCGCCCGAGTCGGGCGACTGCTGCGCGCCGGCGTCGGCGCCGCCCCCGCAGCCGGCGAGCGACACGAGCCCCCAGACGGCCCACGATCCCACCGCGATGGCGGCGGCGTCGCCGATTCGCATGACACACCTCGAAAAACAACAGCGGTAGCCATAACGATACCTCGCGCGGGCGCACGACGCCCGTCGCGGCGCCCTGCCCGAGGGCCCGGCCCGCCACGACGCGCGCCGCCTGTGTCCGTCAGCCGCGCGCGATCGCGCCCACGCCGGCGACGATGAGGGCGCAGCCGAACCAGCGCGCCCACGAGACCTCTTCGCCGAAATAGAAGCGCCCGATGAGCATCGAGAAGACGTACGTCGCCGCGGTCACCGGGATGAAGAGCGACATGCGGCCGCCCATGAGAAAGACCTTGTTGCCGATGACGAAGGTCGGGAAAAAGCAGATGACGGCGAGGGCGAGCCAGCCGCTCACCAGCGGATTGCCCGCGCGCACGCCGTTCAGCTTCTGGAAGAAGATCCCGGCTGCGGTGAGCACGGCGGTGCACAGGCCAAGGATGGCGACCTTGGTGTCCAGGCTGAGTAGAGAGCGGGCTTCGTCGGCGGCGGGCTCCATGAACGGTCCTTTCGGCCCCCGGTTTCGCACGGCGCGGCGCGGCGGGCAATCGCCTCCCACTTGACGGCGGCGGCCGCGCGGGGTTCGGTGCGACGCGATGCTCCGGCTTCCGCCGCACGCGGGACGAGACGCGACGGAGCTCGCGCGCGACCTCTCGTTGACGCGCACCGCGGCCAACGTGCTCCTGGCGCGGGGCTTGCGTGACCCGGCGCTCGGCGCCCGGTTCCTCGACCCTCGCCTCGCGCACCTGACGCCCCCCGAGGCGATGAAGGACCGGAGCGAGGCGGTCGGCCGTATCGCGCGGGCGGTGCGAGCCGGCGAGCGGATCTGCGTCTTCGGCGACTACGACGCCGACGGGGTGACCGCCGCGGCGCTCGCGACCGACGTCCTGCGGGCGCTCGGCGCCGAGGTCGCGACCGTCCTCGCCGACCGGTTCGACGGCGGCTACGGCCTCTCGGGGCGCGCCCTGGCCCGCGTGCTGGCGACGGGCGCCACGCTCCTCGTGACGTGCGACTGCGGGTCGAGCGATCACGAACGGCTCGAGAGCGCCCGCCGCGCCGGCGTCGACGCCGTGGTCATCGACCACCACCGCGTGCCGGACGCGCCGCTCCCGGCGTTCGCGTTCCTCAATCCCCACCGGCCCGAGTGCTCCTTCGCCTACAAGGGGCTCGCGTCGGTGGGGCTCGCGCTGTCGATCGGGGCGGGCGTCCGCGCCGAGCTCGGCGTGAGCCTCGACATGCGACGGTGGCTCGACTTCGTCGCGATCGGCACGATCGGCGACGTCGCCCCGCTCGACGGCGACAATCGCGCGCTCGTGCGCGCGGGGCTGTCGCTCATCGGGCGCGGCGCGCGGGCGGGCACCCGGGCCCTCGCCCGCGCGGCGGGCTGCACCGGAGCTCCGACCGGAGAGGACGTCTCCTTCCGGCTCGCGCCGCGCATCAACGCCCCCGGACGGCTCGACAAGCCCGACCTGGCCCTCGCGCTGCTCCTCGCGACGGACGAGGACGAAGCGTGCCGGCTCGCCGCCGAGGTCGAAGCGCACTCGACGAGGCGCAAGGAGGTCGAGCGGGCGGTGCTCGCCGAGGCGCTCGCCGAGGCGACCGAGCCCGAGCTCGCGCGGCTGCCCGCGATCGTCGTCGCCGGGCAGGGCTGGCACCCCGGGGTGGTGGGCATCGTCGCCGGGCGGCTCGTCGCGCGCTTGGGCAAGCCCGCCGTCGTCGTCGCGCTCGACGGCCCCACGGGCAGGGGCTCGGCGCGCGCTCCCGCCGGCTTCTCGGTGTACGACGCGCTGGCCCGCTCGCGCGACGCGCTCGTCGGCTTCGGCGGACATCACGCCGCCGCCGGCCTGGAGGTCGCGAGCGACCGGATCGGGGCGCTCCGGGACCTGTTCTGCGACGCGTGCGCCGCGATGGGCGTCCCCGCCGCGAGCGCCGCGTTCGACGCCGAGAGCCGCCTCGAGGAGCGCGACTCGCCGATCCGCGTCGCGCTCGACCTCGAGCGATTCGAGCCGTGCGGACAATCGAACCCGCTGCCGAGCATCGCCATCGACCGCGCCCGCGTCCTCGGCGCTCGCGAGCTCCGGGGGGGCCACCTCCGCATGTGGATCGACGTCGCGAAGACCCCGCTCTCGTGCTTCGGTCCGGACATGGGCCCGCTCGCCCCGTCGCTCCGGGATCACGCGCGCGTCGTCGGTTCGCTCCGTCGTGATACATACACGGGAGGAGGCGCCATCGAGATGCGCCTCAAGCTGGCCGAGCCGGCGTAGAACCCCCCCGGCGGCGGGCGCGACGCACATGGATCCGGAGACGCTCATCGAGTACCGCGGCGTGAGAAAGAGCTTCGGCCCGAAGACCGTCTTCTGGGACCTGAACCTCAAGATTCGCCGTGGCGAGACGCTGACGGTCATGGGCGCCTCCGGCGGCGGCAAGAGCGTCATGCTCAAGATGCTCATCGGGCTGCTCACGCCCGACGCGGGCGAGATCATCTTCGACGGCAAGGACGTCGCCCGCATGGAGGAGCAGGAGCTCACCGATCTGCGGCGGCGCATCGCGTACCTGTTCCAGGGCGCCGCGCTGTTCGACTCGCTCAGCGTCGGGGAGAACGTCGCCTACGGCCTGCGCGAGCAGTTCTGGAACAAGATGAGCTCCGAGGAGATCGACGGCCGCGTCGAGCAGGCGCTCGAGCTCGTGGGTCTGCCGGGCATCCAGCCGATGCGCCCGAGCGACCTCTCGGGCGGCATGAAGAAGCGGGTCGGCCTCGCGCGCACCCTGGCCCTGCAGCCCGAGGTCATCCTTTACGACGAACCGACGACGGGGCTCGACCCCATCAACACGGCGCGCATCAACCACCTCATACGGGGCATCCAGCGCGCCCTCAAGCTGACGAGCGTCGTCGTCACGCACGACATGGGCACGGCGTTCAGCGTCTCGGACCGGCTCGCGATGATCGGCAAGGGACGCATCCTGCTCGTCGGATCGAAGGACGATTTCAAGGGCACCAGCAACGAGGCGGTGCGAAACTTCATCGAAGGTCACGCGCCGGAGACCGAGGACGTCGCCTCGCTGCTCGCGTCGTCGTGACCGCCGCGTCGCTCGGAGGAGCCATGACAAGGCAGCTCAAGGTGGGCCTGTTCGTCATCCTGGGTCTCGCCCTCACGATGGGCGCCATCTTCGTCATCGGCGACACGCGCGGCCTCTGGCAGTCGAAGAGCACGTATCGCACGGCGTTCCTGGACGTCGCCGGCCTCAAGCCGGGGGCGCCCGTCCGGATGGGCGGCCTGGACATCGGCGCGGTGACCGGCGTCGACCACGGCAACAACCCGGGCGACGCGCGCGTCTTCGTCAGCATGGCCATCTCGGACAAGGAGACCGCGCGCATCCGCGCCGACTCGGTCGCGCGCGTCGTCAACAAGGGCCTGCTCGGCGACAAGATGATCGAGCTGTCCGTCGGATCGCCGGGCGCCCCGCCGCTCGACCGGTCGCGGCTGATTCCGTCCGAGGAGCCGAGCGACATGTTCTCGGCGGCCAACAAGGTGGCCGCCGCGACCCAGGAGGCCATCGAGCAGCTCGGACCGCTCGCCAAGGCGCTCGGCGATCCGAAGCTCGCCGACGACATCAAGGGGTCGGTCGCCGATCTGCACTCGCTGCTCGACACGACCGTGCACGGCGACGGCACCGCCCATCGCGTCTTCTACGATCACCGCGAGGCCGACGAGCTGAGTCAGGTGCTCGGCCGGCTCGACAGCGCCGCCGCCCGGCTCGACGGCGCCCTCGCCGACGTGCAGGACGTCATGAGCCACGTTCGCCAGGGGCCCGGCATCGCGCACGCGCTCCTCTACGACGGGGACATCTCGCGCGACGCCGCGGGCACCCTCGCCGAGCTCCACGAGGACCTGCAGGCGATCCGGCAAGGCAACGGGCTGGCGCACGCGCTGCTCTACGGCGACAGCTCCTCGCAGCACGTCATGGCGAACCTCAACGCGATGAGCGACGACCTGCGCGCGATCGTCGGCGACGTGCGTCAGGGCAAGGGGACGCTCGGCGCCTTGCTGGTGGACCCGACCGTCTACGAGGATCTCAAGAGCGCGATCGGCAACGTCGAGCGAAACCAGGTGCTGCGGGCCCTCGTGCGCTACTCGATCAAGGCGGACGAGAACCACCCCGCGCCGCGCGTCGAAGGCCGCTGACGCTGCGCCGGCGCGCCTCCGCTCACCAGGCGCTCACCAGGCCAGCGCGGTGGCGCGCCCGCCGGCGGGGTTGGGGTTGGGCCACCAGCGCTCGGTCGGCCCCTGCCGGGTGACCGTGAGGCGCAGCAGGTCGATCTCGAGCGCGGCGAAGAAGCCCTGCGCCGAGGGGCTGCTCCGGTCCAGGTTCCACAGCTCGGCGCCGAGCGCGAGCTGGAAGCCCCACGGCGAGCCGCCGGTCAGCACGGCCTGCAGCGGCCAAGTGCCGTATGCGCTGTTGCTCCACGGCCGCCAGAGCGCGCCGCCCTCGAGCGCGACCCCCCAGTCGCCGCGCGCGAAGCCGCCGCTCGCCACGCGAACGGCGGCGCCCGCGTCGGTGCCGAACCCGAAGATGGTGGTACCCCGCAGCAGGCCGCCCACGACCACCGGCGCGATCGGCGAGCTTCCGACGCCGATGGAGTAGGTCAACGCCGCCGCGCCGTCGCGGCTGGCCGTCACGGCGTTGCGCTGCAGCGCGCCGCCGCCGCCGACCGCCAGCCACGAGCTGACGTCGGCGCGCGCCGTCGCGGGGGCGAAGCCTCCGACGAGGCCGGCGAGGCCGATCAGCGACCCGGCGGCCCGACCCAGGATGGACGCTCGTCTCACGCGGCGAGGGTTACCACGCCCGCGGCAGCGCGTCCGTCCGGCGTGGGGGGGGCGCGGGCTTGCCCTCGTGCAGGCGGGCGATGATGAGGCTGGCCACCTGCTCGTGGAAGAGCAGCGCGTTGTGGCCGCAGCCCTCGGCGACGAACACGTCGCCGTAGCCCAGACACGCCGTCTCGACGCCGACGACCGTCGTGTCGGCGCCGGCGACGACGGACGTGTGCGGCACGCCGCAGAGATGCGCGCGTTCCCGCACGCGCCGGAGCAGGGCGCTCCGCGCGCACAGATCGACGCCGACCAGGAACTGCGGCACGTCGACGCCCCGGAACGGCGCCGCCAGCGACACGGTGCGGCGCACCCGGGCGTGCCCGCCCATCTCCTGGACGTACCAGCGGGCGACCACGCCCCCGAGCGAGTGGCCGACCACCGTGATGCGCGTGCCGTGCGGGATCTGATCGATGAGATCCGCGAGCTGGCGCGCGATGCGGCGGACGCCCACGCACGGCGCGTGGGTGAACGTGGCCACGCGCGCGGAGGTCTCGCGCTCGAGCCGGCTGCGCAGAGGCCGGAACACACCCGCGCTGGCGAGAAAGCCGTGCACGAGGACGACGACGTCGTCGCCCGGACGCGCGTCGGGCACGACCATCCCGAGGTCACGCGGCATGAGCGCGACCTCGCGCAAGAGGGCGAGCCGCTCGCCACCGATGAGTTGCTCCAGGTCGACGGGTAGCGCCACGCTGCGTAGGCAAGCACGATCCATGCGCACGATCTGCGCGCACGGAAGGGCAATTCAGCTAGGCTGCGTGCGGGTGAGCGGAGCGGAAGTCTTTCGTTGGGACCTGACGGTCGGATCGGAGGACATCGACGTGCTCGGACACGCGAGCAACGTCGCGTTCATCCGCTGGATCCAGGAGGTTGCGCTCGCCCACTCGGCGGCCGTCGGCTTCGACCTCGAGGCGTACCGGCGCCTCGGCGCGATCTTCGTCGTCGTGCGCCACGAGGTCGACTATCTGCGTCCCGCGTTACGCGGCGACGCGGTCGAAGCGCGAACGTGGATATCCAGCGTCGCGGCCGCCAAGTGCCAGCGCTCGACGGAGCTCGCGCGCAAGTCGGACGGCCAGCTGCTGGCGCGCGGGCTGACCACCTGGGCTTTCGTGGAGCTCGCGACGGGCCGGCCGCGGCGCATCGACGGGCAGCTGCGCGTGGCGTTCGACGCGTACATACGCTAGGAGGCAAGCTGCCGTGCCTGCGCCGCGTGACGACGAGCTCGGGGACCGCGCACGCTGGGACGCCGTCGAGGAGGCGACCGAGCTGCTCCACGAGGAGCGCTACCGCGAGGCGATGGTCGAGCTGCGGCGCGTGCTCGCGGCGGATCCACGCAACGCGTACGCGTACTTCTTCCTCGGGGTCGCGTTCTTCGAGGTCGGCGAGCTCGAGGCGGCGCGCGACGCGTACGCCGCGTGCCTGAAGCTCGCCCCGGCGCACCTCGGCGCGCGGGTCGCGCTCGGTCACGTGCTGCGCATGCTCGGCGACCTGCGCGGATCGCTGCGCGAGGGGCTGGCCGCGCTCAGCCAGTCGCCGGGGGATCCGGACGCGCTGCACGCCGTCGGGCTCGCGTACCACGCGCGCGGAGACGAGGCGGCGGCGCGCAAGTACCTCGAGGCGTTCCTCGCGTCCGGCCCGGAGTTCGAGGTCGCCCTCGAGGTGCGCGCGCTCCTCGACGCGATGTCCTCGACGTCGTCCGGCCGCCAGGATTGAGCCCGGAGCGGCCGCCGCGGACAGCCGACCGACGGCGTCGCGCGGCGCGTGCCCGCGGCTAGCGACGCGGCACCAGCCGGTCCTTTCCCACGTACGCGGCGAGCGCCTTCGGCAGGACGACGGAGCCGTCTCGCTGCTGATGGTTCTCGAGCAGCGGGATGAGGATGCGCGGGCTCGCGACGGCGGTGTTGTTGAGCGTGAACGGATACGCGAGCGTCCCGTCGGCCATCCGGACGCGGATGTTCGACCGCCGCGACTGGAAGTCGCCCATCGTGGAGCACGAGTGCGTCTCGCTGTACGCGCTCCTGCCCGGCATCCACGACTCGATCTCGTGCTTGCGCGTCTGGCCGAGGCCGATCTCGCCCGTGCACGCGAGCGCGACCCGGTAAGGGATCTCGAGCTTGGCCAGGATCGCCTCGGCGTTTCCGAGCAGCTCGTAGTGCATCCGCTCGGCCTCGGCCTCGTCGGGCGCGCAGAAGACGACCTGCTCGACCTTGGTGAACTGGTGGACCCGATAGACGCCGCGCGTGTCCTTGCCGTGCGCGCCCGCCTCGCGGCGGAAGCACGGCGAGATGCCCGCGTACCGGATCGGGAGCCGCTCGAGCTCGAGCGTGTCGTCGCAGTGCATGCTCACGAGCGGGACCTCGCTCGTGCCGATGAGGAAGAGCTCGTCGGCCGGGATGGCGTAGGCCTGCTCGAGGCCCAGCGGGAAGTAACCCGTGCCGGTCATCGCCCGCTCCTTGACCATCACGGGCGGCGAGACGAGGGTCATGCCGCGCGCGACCAGGAGGTCGACCGCCAGGCGCATGACCGAGAGCTCGAGCAGCGCGCCGTCGCCGACGAGCGCGTACGACCGACCGCCGGCGAAGCGCCGCGGCGCGTCCCACTCGGCCAGGCCGAGCGACGCCATGAGGTCCACGTGGTCCTTCGGAGGGAAGTTGAAGCGCGGCGGCTCGCCCACGCGGCGGATCTCGACGTTGTCCTCCTCGCCGGCGCCCACGGGCACCTCGGGGCGAGGAACGCTCGGCACCCGGAGCATCAGGTCCGTGAACGAGCGCTGGACGGCCGCGAGCCGCGGCTCGAGCTCCTCGATCTCGGCGCGGACGCGCTTGGCCTCCTCGACGAGCTTCGGCCGGTCTTCCTTGCCCGCCTTGGGAATGAGCGCCGACAGCTCGTTCTTGCGCGCCCTCTGCTGCTCGAGCAGGGTGGTCGCCTCGCGCCGCTGCCGATCGACGGCGAGCAGCTCGTCGAGGTCGAGGTCGAGCCGCTTGTTCTTGATCGCGGCGCGGACCTGGTCGGCGTGGCTGCGGATGAACTGGATGTCGAGCATCTCGTTGTCCCCCGGGGGGAATGCCTCAACAAACGCGCCGTTTCAACGCTTTTCGTTGGGAGAGCCCGCGCGGCCTCGCTCAGGGCCGGCGCTCCTCGAGAGGGCCGCCCGGTAGCTTGGCCGGCACCTCCGAGCGGACGCGGTCGGCTCGCACGCCGCGCTCGAGCGCGTCGAGCCGCTTGGCCGTCTCGGCGCGCATCGCGCCGAGCTCGGCGAGCATTCTCTCGATGCCCACCTCGTTCTTCAGGTTCACGCGGAAGTCCGTCTCCGCCTGCGCGCGGTCCTTGGCCGTCTGCCGGTTCTGGCTCATCACGATGAGCGGCCCCTGGAGCGACACGAGGATGGCGAGCACGAGGTTATAGAGGATGTACGGGTAAGGATCGAAGCCCGCCAACTTGCCGTCCTCGGTGCGCGTGTACAGCCCCACGTGCACCGCGATCGCCGGCACGTTGAGCACGCACCAGCAGACGGTCAGCCCGAGGAGCGCGAGGATGAACGCCCAGCTTCCATTGAGCTCGGCCACCTTGTCGGCCAGGCGCTGGCCCCACGTCAGGTTGTCCTCGAACTCCTTGAGCACGTCCTTGGCCGCGCGCTGGCTGAGCATGGCGTTCGTCTCGCGCAGGCGTTCGGCCATCTCGCTCAGGATCGTCATCGCCGCCGTGCTCGATCGCCCGACGTGCTCGGCGAGCTCCTCGCGCGTCAGCTCGAGGAGCACCGTGTCGACGAGCGCGCGGGCGCCCGCGCTCCGCGGCTTGTCGCCGAAGATGGCGAGCTCGCCGAAGTACTCCCCGGTGCGCACGTCCCGGAGGGGCACCGCAGGGCCGCCGGGGCCGCTCCCGGAGAGGAAGATCTGCACCGCGCCCGCCTGCACGACGTACATCGACGATCCCCGGTCGCCTTGCGAGAAGACCACCTGCCCCGCCTCGTACCGACGTTCGGTCAAGCGGGCGGCGAGCGCCTCGCGATCGGCGTCGGCGAGCCCCTGAAAGAGCGGGATCTGTGCCAGGAGGTCGGCGGGCCGCATGCTGTCGACTCCTGATGGTCGCGCGCCGGGCCCGTGCGGGGCAAGCGGCGCGGATCGTGGTAAACCGAAGGGGATGCGCCTGTGCGCCATCGCTTTGCTTGTCCTCTGCGTCCCGGCGGCGGCGTGTTCGTCGCTGCTCGGGGATTT